>Ga0182240_100003_pt1 | contig 195197 bp, 196 predicted proteins | sample hydfrates4_PW_90_FD_145594 | JGI IMG/M metagenome (GOLD analysis project Ga0182240, IMG submission 145594) | Subsurface microbial communities from deep shales in Texas, USA - hydraulic fracturing test 4_PW_90 | ecosystem: Environmental > Aquatic > Deep subsurface > Shale gas/oil reservoir >...
TTCTCCATCGCCCATTTTCTTTCTCACTGCAAAAACTGGCTCATTACCTTCGGGCATGGTTTTTGCAGTTGATAGCCCTTTGACGAGTACTTCAGCACCTTCAGCAGATACGGATGCTGAGCATGGCATTACCAGTGTCAAGTCATTGAACTTTGCAATGGGGAAGAACTCATCGTTCGAGAAGTTGTTTTTGCTGTCCACAATTACGTCGTTGTTTATTGTTATGCCTGTGTCTATTTTCTGCAATACCTGGTTTATTGTTTTGGTAACGCCATCGTGGTTGTTGTAGTAGGTCGCAAAAATAACTCTTTTACCATCTTTTAGCCAGCCCTCTATCTGATCAATCTCTTCTTCTTTGAAATGCTGTTCTGGATAGTTGAAGACAATTATATCGTAATCTGCCAGCTTGGAAAATGTTCTCACCTCGTCAATATTGATACCTTCCTTTTTTAGCGCACGTCTTTAGCTTGGAGAAGTAATAATAATCTTCAATAGTAAATTCACCGTGGGTCGCGTCCCAACCCACCCTCATAGTAAGCTATTATTGGGATTAGCTGAAAAAATACTTTTCCATGCCAATAGTTCATTTCTCACCGTTGACACTTCTATAAGGCGTTTCATTGCCTGTAGTGGTGGATAGACGTTCACTATCACCCGAAATGCAGTAAACCCTTTACACAAACAACTATTAAGGCGATTTTTATAATAAATGTCGCCAACTCTCCTTTTAAAACTCGAAATTAATGGTTCAGGGCTGTAGTAAGCCTGTTAATCATCTGTGGGAGTGTTATGCTTCCTATCGAAACGTTTTTAAGTAGAAGCTTCTATGAACTAATTGAAGCGCGGGTAGTCTAGTGGTAGGACAACGCCCTTCCGAGGCGTTAGCCCGGGTTCAAATCCCGGCCCGCGCACTGTTATTTTTGAGATGGTGTTAGGAGAAAGCTACAGGATGTGAGTACGTGAAGCTCAACTTCTTGAAAAAGGGTTTCTACAATTGACTAGATGGATGTACTCTCGTTCGTTTTGAAGAGGTTGTAAATATTCTCCCTAGTTTTTCGTTGTAATCACAACCCAGATCAGCATTCACATTCCTAGAAGCCGAGGAATGTGAAAAACAGCACAAACGATCGATGGAGTGGGACCTAACGGCTTTGCTTGTGAAAACATCTAGCAAGGACTTACATTGAAGGAATTTTTTGAGAAAGAGAGCTACTATCTGCAGCTTAAAACGAGGCAAAACAGGAAGGTAGGAAGTTTTGGTGGAGAATTCTCATGTCAATGGCAACTATGACATCCCTCTGACTGTACACCATGATGCGCTGGAGAGATCAACACCCCTCTCCTTATCGAAGTAGATTGCACCGTACGTTTTTTCCAGCATCGGGACAAAAATACAAAAAAATTATCATGGCTATGATCCCTGTTACTCCGAGAACTGCATATTAGATGCGGGATTTTGCTGAAAGTTTATGGGGGTGTCAATGGGTCATAAGATTTGACTTTCCCACATAAGCTCTTATCATCCCATTCCACTTCTCTCAGGCGGGGGCAACAGATACATTAACTCCTCACCACTTCCATGATCAGATCTCGTCGAGCTCAAACTTGATCTATTCTTGATCTAAGTAATGCAAGCCATTCACAATCCCAAAAACTCCATCAATTCTATGAACAACAATTTGTATTTATCTTCAAAACAGTTTTACTAGCCTTATTGAATTTATTAAATTCAAAGGAGAATTAATTTAAGAATAACGAGTAAAGAAAAGTAGAAAAAAGTATTCAGAAAGTAAGTATTTAAACTACCAAAAGAGTTATATACAATGCAGTGTTATGTATATTTGGAGACGAAAGTTAAGCTTGAGGTAGAACTTCAGGGTTTTGCCTCGAGTTTAATTGAGGGCGACTGGGATCGCCCGTTGTTAACAGGACGTCATGTTAATGATGTTTCCTCCGGGTTCGAATCCCGGGGTAGCTAATCTTTTTTCACTTTTTTGTGGTGGAGGGTTGTTGCAAGACTCTTCTGAGAGCAATAGTATATTAGAGTTTTGAAGGAGAAACACAACAACACATCCTTTTTACTCTCATACCCTTGCACAAGTACAAGTTATCCAATTTCTTGACATCTCCAGCTTACTCAACAGCATCACTCCTCTTTTGATTCTCAACACAACCAATTCTGAGCATGCATCGTGTCTCTATCACTCACTTTTTTGGGTGGCAGTTCAACTAATATTATAAAATTTTAATACAAAATAATTAATTCTACTAACATATTCTTATATAATCTAACTGTCATAATTTTAGAATTAATTAATAAAAGCATAATTTATAACTTATCATATCTTTAATTTTATTTTTAATTGTTTGTGTAATTCAGTAAAATCTTACAAAATAATACTTATACATGGATTAAATTGAGATTTACATTCGTTACATATTTTGTGTAACAGATTTTCGACTGAATGGGGTCAATTTCGTGTCTTCATACACTTCATGCAGTTAACCCCCCTTGAACACACACCAACCCCTGTATTCCTATAATTGTTGGAATGACTGAATTACTGGAACCGGCATGTTTAGGATATCCTAAAAATATCTTGTTCCACATTTTTTGGAATGGTTGTTTTTGACAGTTTACATAACACACAAATAATATTAATTTCAAAACAGATGATGCATAATGATATCTTTAAGGATCACAAAATGTAATTACTTTAATCATGTAGATTGCATATTAATAACACAATTAATTAAATAAAATTTTTGTAAGATTATTATTTGAAATAGTTTCAAATAATGAGATATAATTGGCATGAAACTTGCCAGAAAGTGAGTGATGAAAAGTTGAGGATGGTGGTCAAGGGGGTATGCAAACAAATAAAACCCATGTTAGAGGAAACAGAAGATATGTAGGCGTATCAGTTGAACTTCAGTGGAATGGCTCCTGTCAGTATTCGAATTTGATATCGGGTGAGTGATATCTATTCGACTAGGAAAGGCGAAACCCAACCACAACAGTCGTTCAAAAAAGCAAAGAACATATACTTAAAGCAAGAATAAAGTTTAGCACAAAGAACAGAACAATATTTTTTATTACGGGCCGGAGGGGATTTGAACCCCCGACCGGCGGATTAAGAGTCCGCTGCTCTGCCTGGCTGAGCTACCGGCCCATCCAGATCTTTTATTTATGTTGCAATTGCTGTACCATTTTGACGCTGGCTGAGTTTTTAAAGATTGTGGTAATAATAGCAAAACACAACCAAACTTTCATTACACACCCAAAGCGTATAAAATGGGGACGGTGGATTTTGGTTGATGGATATATATGAAAAACTCGAAAAGCTAAAAAGCATTCTTGAAAAAGAGAAAGAGTCGGTCTTGGCCGAAATAAGAGAGAAAGATACTTTCAAAGGAGAATTACTGGCGTATAAGAAGGGAATTGGTGTTTTAAAGACGGATTCTAAAGTATCCTCCGGTAAATTTCTGGGATACGTTGATGATGGTAAAATCAGGGAATTAGGTTATGTCATCGAATCGGGAAACGTTCTGATCACCAAGCTTTTTCATGAGCCAGAGGAACAGGAATTAAGATTGGTAGAGCTTGAAAGTTTGATTTGTTATGATGTTCAGTTGGAGATGCTTGATTACTTTATGGAAAATGAATTGCCTCAAATTTTTGATTCAGATGTAAAAGGCCCGACCATAGAAGGTCTTGATGAATATCAGAGTAAGGCCGCTGTAGCTTCACTTTCTCTCGATGAAAATGAGCTTTTACTCGTTGTAGGACCTCCAGGAACGGGAAAAACGACATTTATATCGAAAGTCGCCCAGATGGCTGCTAATGAGGGGCGAAGAGTTCTGATTGCGTCCCATACAAACAGGGCTGTTGATAATGCATTTGAAAGAATACGTATTGAGGATGCTGTTAGAGTTGGCAACCCATCTAAAATATCAGACACTGTAAAACGATTTTCACTCGAGAGAAAAGCCATCAGCAGGTTAGAAGATTCAGCAGAAATAAAACCGACAAATGCAGAGGAGCTTGCTGAGTTTGTAGCAAATAGAGCAAAACTTCTTGAGAGGGAGATGGTGAAGATATTGAATTCATCGCATATCGTTGGTGCCACACTCATAAAGAGTGGTATTTACCCTGTAAATGAACAGGAATTTGATCTCGTTTTTATAGATGAAAGCAGTCAGGCGCTCATTTCAGCAGCACTTCTCGCGATTGGGAAGGGGAAAAGGTTTGTACTTGTTGGAGATCCCTATCAGCTCCCTCCTGTCCTTAGGTTTTACAGAGGAAATCCTTTGAAATACAGTGCCTTCAGATTCTTTTACTCCATAAAACCACATGCAATCTGGCTACGAAATCATTACCGAAGCAACAGCGAAATAATTGGATTTGCTGAGCGGTTCGTTTACAAAAGACAGATCTGTGCCCATGAAACCTGCAGAGATATTGTACTCGATATCTCTCCTTCCGGAGCTTTTTTCCCAATCCTTGATCCTGCGAAACCTGTTGTTTTTGTCTCGGTGGATGGGTGGGAAGAAGGAAGAACATCGAAGTTCAATATTAAAGAAGCAGAACTTGCAGCAGAAATTTGCAAGAGGTTTATCCAACACGGTGTTAAAAGGGAAGAAATCGGAGTGATAACACCATATGTTAGACAGAGGGAAATAATTTCGAAGCTTACTGATGTTGAGGTTAATACAGTTGACGGTTTTCAGGGTAGGGAAAAGGATGTAATTATTTTCTCTGTAACTGCAGTATCAGATCTGAGGTTTGCTTCGAATACAAGAAGATTGAATGTAGCTGTGACGAGGGCAAGGAAAAAATTGGTGGTTTTAGGGAATGAGAAGTCATTTCTAATCCCGGAAAACAGAGCTACATTACTTTACAAGCTTTACAAGTATATCGGAGAAAGGAAAGGAGTGATTAGAATTAAATACTAAATCAAAGTGTACCATTCTAAATATAAATAACTGAAAAATTGTCAAAAAGATTCAGATGTCTTCAGACATCTTAATGAAGTATTCGTGAATTCGTGTATCATCGGTTAGTTCAGGGTGGAAAGCTAAGCCCAGAATGTTGTCCTGTCGTGCAGCTACAATATAGTCTTCAAATGTGGCAAGGACATCAACTTTGCTTTCATCAACTTTGGTGATTGCTGGAGCCCTTATGAATACTGCATCAAACTCTCCAACTCCCTTGAAATCAAGTTTTACCTGGAAGCTTTCCCTCTGCCTGCCAAATGCATTCCTTTTTACCCATATGTCCATAAGGTTGAGTAGCTTTGTGTCGGTTTTCTCTACCTGTTCATCGCCGTGCTTTGCAAGCAGTATTAAGCCTGCACAGGTACCCATAACTGGCTTGCCCTGGGCAGCAATCTGAAGAATCTCGTCTGCAATGGAATCTCTGAAAATCAGCCTGCTAATTGTGGTGCTCTCTCCTCCGGGGATTATGACACCATCGCTTTTTGCCACAACACCAGCTTTTCTTGTTGCTACTACTTCACCGTCAATTCCCAAGTTTTTTAGAGCTTTTTTTGCCGCAATTACGTGCTCTTCAACGTCTCCCTGCACACCCACCACAGCAATGCGCATATTAGATTCCTCTCGTCTGGAGTCTTTCACTTTCCTCGAGCTGGGAGACGTCCAATCCCTTCATTGCCTCTCCAAGACCTTTGGAGATCTCGGCAATTACTTCCGGTTCGTCGTAGTGCTGGACAGCCTCAACAATAGCTTTCGCATACTCTGGTGGATTTGAAGATTTGAATATTCCAGAACCGACAAACACTCCATCAGCCCCAAGCTGCATCATGAATGCCGCGTCAGCAGGAGTTGCTATACCTCCGGCAGCAAAGTTAACAACAGGCAGTCTGCCCATTTCCTTAATTTCAATGAGGATCTTGTAAATTCCATCAATTATCTCGCCATAGGTGTATTCTTCGAACACAACATCATTGAGTGTTATTTCGGTACTTAAACCAGCCTCCTCTCTCATGGCTTTTGTGAGCCTGAGGTATGACTGGGCATAATGTTCAGCGAGGTTGAATATCATCTCATCTCTCATTCTTTGCAGCTCGCAAATTGCAGCATTTATTAATCTCATGTGCTTGACCGCTTCAACAACATTGCCGGTTCCGGCTTCACCCTTGGTTCTGATCATTGCTGCTCCTTCCCAGATTCTGCGGACAGCTTCACCAAGACTTCTTGCACCGCAAACGAATGGAACGACAAACTTGCGCTTGTCTATGTGGAAGAATATGTCTGCAGGAGTGAGAACTTCACTCTCATCAATCATGTCAACTCCAATTGCTTCCAGAGCTCTAGCCTCTGCAACATGCCCAATTCTAACCTTAGCCATTACGGGAATTGTAACAGCGTCCATAATTTCCTGTATTATCTTGGGATCGGCCATTCTTGCAACTCCACCGCTTGCCCTGATGTCGGCCGGAACCTTGTGCAGAGCCATAACAGCAACAGCTCCAGCCTCTTCAGCAATCTGTGCCTGCTCAGCGTTTGTAACGTCCATTATAACTCCGCCCTTCTGCATCTTGGCAAATCCTCTCTTTATTAGTTCTGTTCCAAATCTAAGTTTTTCAAGTTCCATGATCGTCACCTCTTCTACATCAACCAGCAGTTATTTAATAGCTTTGCTAAGTTACATGGTGTAAATAAATCTTATTGATGATTAGCTTTAAGCAAAGGGACTTTTTGATCGCTTTTCTTGAAAAAATTCTTGATTTGACAACAAAACTCGAAATAATGGTAAAAAATTATTGTAAATTACATGCTGATAGTAACTTTCAATCACACAAAAAAATATGTTAACTTCTGGTTTGTAGTTCTAGGTTATTAACCCCGGCGTAACTTTGCTCTGTAATTACAGGAACTTTCTTGGATCTGTAATCTCGCCAGTTATGGCTGATGCTGCTGCTGTGGCTGGAGATGCAAGATATATGTACGAATCGGGGTTACCCATTCTTCCCTTGAAGTTTCTGTTCTGCGTTGATATGCAAACCTCTCCATCTGCAAGTATTCCCATATGGATACCAACACATGGGCCACATCCTGGCGGAGCGATGAGTCCTCCCGCTTCAACAATTGTTTTGAGATATCCGGCCTCCATTGCTTTTATGTAGATCTCTCTGCTTGCGGGAGCAACTATAAGCCTGACACCTTTCTTTACCTTTCTGCCCTTCAGAATCCTTGCAGCGATTTCGATGTCAGACAACCTTCCGTTTGTACAGGTACCGATGTAAACCTGATCAACCGCTGTACCTTCAACCTCGCTAACACTTGCAACGTTGTCAACGTTGTGGGGCTTGGATACTACAGGCTCCAGATCTGAAGCATCGAAGTACAGCTCTTTTTCATATTCAGCGTCTTCATCCGGCTTAATCTCTCTGAATTTGTCTTCCCTACCTCTCTCAGCGAGGAATTTTCTTGTTATTTCGTCTGATTTGAAAAGCCCAACCTTCGCACCGCACTCAATCGCCATGTTGGCCATCGTCAGCCTTCCGTCCATTGGCATTGCATCTATCGTCTCGCCATGGAATTCAAGAGCCTTGTAGTTTGCACCATCTACACCAAGCTCACCAATTATCGTAAGAATGAGATCCTTTGGATAAACACCGTCGGGGAATTTCCCGTTTACTTCAATTCTAAATGATTCTGGCACTCTAAACCAGTTCTTACCAAGAACAATTCCAATTGCAACATCGGTTGAACCCATTCCGGTTGCAAAAGCTCCCAGAGCACCGTAAGTACATGTGTGGCTATCCGCTCCAATAGCAAGGTCTCCGGGATTCACATGTCTCTCAACCATAAGCTGGTGAATTATCCCCTCTCCGGGAGGATTGAAATCAGCTCCAATTTTGGCGGCAAACTCTTTGATCAGCTTTTGATCGTTGCTAAGCTCTTTTCTGGGTGAGGGAGCAGCGTGGTCAACAAAGAAGTGAGTAATTTCTGCGGCCTTAATTTCCTCAGGGTTTATTTCCATAATCTGCCTTATTGCAAGCGGGGCTGTACCATCCTGGAGAGCAATCTGATCAATTTTTGCGATAACTATCTCTCCAGCGTAAGCGTCACTACCACTTTTTTCGCTGAGTATTTTTTCAGCAATTGTTTTGCCCATGGTGTTTTGCGGTGATGGATGGCTTAAAAATACTTTTCCATTCCAACGGGCTCGTTGCTCGTCAGTGGATGTGTGGGTGTTAGCGACAGCACATTTGAAGTGAAGAGCCTAGTTAGACGATTATGCCCTGTTTGGTTAGTTTGATTCGTCCGCAGAGCACTGCATATCGACGTATCTGTTGACTAAGTTTAGAATTGAATATTTTCGGGAAAAGACATAACTCATTTTGATACAGAACAAATTATCAGTAAAAATAAGGAGGTGTTAAAAATGAAGAGAAAACGCCTAATGGTCAAGATTGATGAGGATAAATGTGATGGTTGCGGATTATGTATTCCAGCCTGTCCATTGGGAGCGATTCAGATAGTCGACGGAAAAGCCCGAGTAATCGATGAGAGGCTTTGTGATGGATTTGGAGCATGTATAGGTGAGTGTCCAAAGGGTGCTATAACAGTTGAAGAAGTGGAGGCAGAAGACTTTGATCCAGAGGTGGCAAGAAAGCACCTGGAGGCTATGGGCAAGTCGCCAGAGGAAATCGAGGAAATCATTCGCCATGCAGAAGAGGAACTGGCCATGGCTCAAAAGGGTATCCACCATCAAGACCACCACAGCCATGCACACGGACATCATGGAGTTAGCTGTCCATCAGCCGCAGCACAGGAGTGGAAGACCAAAGAAATATCTTCTGCAGACATACCATCTGCGCTTACACACTGGCCAGTGAAACTGGCTCTCGTGAACCCCAAGGCTTCATTCCTCCAGGGCAAAGAGCTTCTGGTAACTGCTGACTGTGTTCCAGTGGCCTACGGCTCATTCCACAAAGACTTCCTCGAGGGTAAAGCAGTGGTCATTGGGTGCCCCAAGCTGGACGATGTCAACTTCTACCTGGATAGGTTGACTCAGATCTTCAAGGAGTCAGACATCAGAGGGATCCATGTCGTGCACATGGAAGTGCCTTGCTGCCGTGGACTCTACTACCTTGTCCAGGAAGCTCTAAAGAGGGCTGGAACAAATATTCCTGTAAAGTGCACCATCGTTGGGATAAAGGGTAATGTATTGAAGAGTGAGTGAGTTGAGGTAAATACACATATTTTATATTTTATTTAGACTAACGTATCCTGTGCAGTTATATCGATTCCTACAATTTATTTTTGACGAAACCGCTTTATTTCCGATTTAACCTTCAGTGATGCTACTATATTCCTCCCATTGCTTTTTCCATGGGTTTACGCATATGATGAATAAAAAAACCGAATAATTTCGGGAAAAACTATATGTACTTTGTTTTACTATAAACAGATATGAGGAAAATTTTCTACGTAGTGCTTACATTCGCAATGCTATTAGTCACAACTAGCGCTGCAGCTGCCGAGCAGGATGCATGCATTGCCTGCCACTCGTCAACAACCCCTTCGATTGTCGAGGACTGGAAAAAGAGCAAGCACTCTGAGATCGGTGTAAGCTGTTATACATGTCACCAAGTTGCTGAGGGCGATTACGCTGAGGAGCATCACGGTTATCAAATAACACCTGTTGTCTCTCCAAAGAAGTGTGCCAATTGCCACGAATATGAGTATATTACCCAAATGAAAAGCAAACACGCATTCTCAGCCATTAACGGTCCTTTAAAGCCATGGTATCAAGAGATGAAGAAGAGGGGACTTGACCCCCTAGATTCAAATGTTGCGAAAGAGAATCCGCCTGAGGAATACATAAAGGAAATGGTTACAGCATTGTTCCCGGCAAGTGGAATTGCAGAAAAAGCTGGACTTTTTGATGCAGGATTCAATCATGCTAACCAGTTCCTGGGATGTATGGAATGTCACGGAAGTTACGTTTACTATGATGGCGAAAAGCTCAGAGGATGGCCGAACCTCGGTGTAGGGAGAGTTAACCCGGACGGGAGCATAGGTGCCTGCAGCTCATGCCACTCTGCCCACCAGTTCAGCATAAAAGAAGCCAGAAAGCCTGAAACGTGTGGTAAGTGCCACCTGGGTTATGACCACCCGCAGATAGAGATTTACGAAAGCAGCTACCACGGAGTGAGATACGAGGCAGATGAAGAAAACTGGAACTGGGAAGCACAGCCTTGGAAGGCTGGAGTTGACTTCTCAGCCCCAACATGTGCAGCTTGCCACATGAGTGAGATCGCTTCACCTTCAGGAAAGGTCGTTGTTGAGGGCACACATGACGTGGGTGCAAGATTGAAGTGGGAGATTCAAGCGAAATTTGTAATGTACCAGAGCAACAATTCAAATCTTGCTGCAGGAGGATTCAAACCAGATAAAGAGCTTGCTGAACAGAACAGAGAAAGAATGAGAAGTGTCTGTCTGCAGTGCCATAGCCCGTACTGGGTTGACGAGTACTTCAACCAATATGAGAGGGTACTTGAGGATTACAACATAACAGCAAACTACGCTTACAACCTGCTCCAGCAGATATATGCAGAAGGTCTGGCCGACAAAAGCAACCCACTTGACGAATATCCAGAAATGATGTGGTACTACATATGGCACCATGATGGAAGAAGATGGAGAATGGGAGCATCCATGATGGGTCCAGACTTCACCCACTGGGCAGGAGCCGTAGACACAATTATGGACAAGCTGGGCAGAATGCTAGACTGGTATGAGACTCAAAAGATGTTGAGAGGAACTGAAGGTCTAAAAGCAAGCGCAATGCTTGAGCAGAGTAGCTACGTGCCTACAAATGAAGATACTATAAAAGCTTCCAGCACGGAACAGGGTAGCATTCCACTAACGAACCTCGGCATGGGAATACTGGCGGCTGTATTTGGATTGACATCTATAGCCTTAGTATGGAAATCTAGGAAATGACAACGGGGTGACTTATGAGGAAGTTTAGTTCAAGAATACTGATAATTTACGCCACAATTTTTATTACATTTTTTATAATTAAAAGCCTAGCAGTCCCAGCAACCTTTGGAGAATTTGGATGGTACAGGGGCGAGTCTGTAAAAGAAGTTGCCAATACGTCACAGAAGTTCGCAGGTGCAAACCAGTGCTTCGACTGCCACGTTGAGGAGTACGCCCTATGGACAGTAGGAGAACACAAGAATGTAAGGTGTGAAAGCTGTCATGGAGCTCTGAAAGCCCACGTCCTCGATCCTGAGAAGTATGAAGGGAACGGTGAATATCTGAGTCCCAGAGCTTACCCAACAATCGTCGATTTCTGCCTGAGCTGTCATAATAGAAGCACAAGCAAACCTGAATCATTCTCACAGATGACGGTGCCACATGCTCATGAGGAATATTGGGACTGTCTCCAGTGTCACAACCCACACAATCCCATTGAGTAAGGTGAGAAAATGAAGAGGAGAAAATTTCTGATGATAATGTCTGGTGCAGTTGGGGGTTTAATTGGGCTTAGATTGAAAGCTGAAGCCATACACACAAATTACAACTGGAATGACCACAATTATGCATTTGTGGTTGATTCAACAAAATGCATAGGCTGTGGAAGGTGTGTAGTGGCATGCAAAGTAGAGAACGATGTCCCAGAGGGACACTACTTCAGAACGTGGGTTGAAAGATACACATGGTATAAAGACGGCGAATTGAAAGTAGATTCTCCGGATGGAGGGTTTTACGGTTTTCCAGAAGTTGATGATGAGGTCGTAAAAAGCTATTTCGTTCCCAAGCTATGCAACCAGTGCGATAACCCACCATGTGTGCAGGTGTGCCCAGTTGGAGCTACTTACAAAACACCTGATGGCGTGGTTCTTGTCGATGAAAAATACTGTATGGGATGCAGATACTGCATACAGGCCTGTCCATACGGGGCCAGATATCTTTACCCTGCAGATGGACCAAAGGAATCGAGAAGGAATACCGTGGATAAGTGTACATTCTGCTATCACAGAATCACAAAAGGAGGCAAGCCAGCCTGCGTAGAAGTTTGCCCGACACAGGCAAGAAGAATTTTTGATTTGAAAGACGACAAGCAGAGCGCCGAATTTTATGAATTAATAGCCAAAAACAGGATTAGCGTTCTTAAACCAGAACTGGGAACAAAATCAAGGGTGTTCTACATTGGAATAGACTCAGAGGTGAGGTAAATGGAGGGTTTTATTTATCCAAATGAATTTGAAGTTGGCTGGAGCCTTCTCATAGTAATTTATGCATACATCTCCGGTATAGTTGCCGGTTCATTTTTCGTAGCTTCTTTATACAAATTGTTCAAGGTGGATTCACTTAAACCTGTTTTCAGACTCTCCATATTAACATCCTTAGCGTTTCTCATTTCAACAAATGTTCCTCTGGTTTCCCACCTCGGACATCCCGAAAGGGGTTTTGAAATACTCATCACACCTCACCTCTCCTCAGTAATGGCAGTTTTTGGATACGATGCCCTGTATTTACTCAGTATCATGACACTGATTATACTATATGACTATAGAAAAGACCTAGTTAATTTAGCCAAAAATAGGGGAGCAAAGAGCATTATTTACAGAATTCTGACACTGGGCGATTATGACGTATCAGAAAAGGCTGTTAAAGCAGATAATAGAGTTGTGTACTACGTCACCTGGATTGCTTTTCCATCAATCATTTTCCTCCACGGATATCTAGGATTCATTTTCGGCTCAATCAAAGCCAATCTCTGGTGGAACACATCTTTAATGCCGGTTATATTTCTACTTTCAGGAATTGTATCCGGCATAGCATTAATCATGCTGATCTACGTTTTAATATCAAAGATCCGTGGAGAAGACATCAATCTTGCATGCATTGAAACTTTGGCAGGCCAGCTTTTACTCTTCTTGATCATAGATATCTCACTGGAACTTCTAGAGCTCGTACATATTCTGTACCTGCAGGAAGAGGGCATTGAGGTAATATTGAAACTGATCACAGACAAGCTGTTCGTCAGCTACATCATCGTTCAGATTTGTCTGGGAGGCTTGTTGCCCATAGCCATGCTTGGAGCTGGAAAGATCTCAAAGTCAGCCGGGCTTAAGAGAACCGTCTATACACTGTCGTCTGTACTTGTGCTAATCGGTGTATTTGCAATGAGGTGGAACGTTATAATAGGAGGACAGCTGATTTCAAAGAGCCTGAGAGGCTTTGCATCATACCACATTCCAGTCTTTGGCCAGGAAGGTCTGCTCGTATCCATTGCAGCACTGTCATTCCCATTTGTAGTATTGTGGGTGCTGACCAGAGTATTCCCTATAAGCAGTAAAGCAGAGCCAACGTAGAAGGTCGAAAAAATACTTCCTTTATTTCTTCTTTTTAAATATACGGAGATAGCTTAGAACCTTTGCCTTGTTCAATTGGAAGATGACAAAACTCGTCAAGTAGTTATATCTCTGTCATCTATAACAGAATATGGGAAAAGAAGAATGCATATTCTGCAAATTGCTCAGAGATTCGCCACATAAAATAATCGCACAGAATAACACGTTCTTTGCAATTTACGATGAATTCCCGGTTTCTAGAGGGCATGCACTGCTAATACCAAAGAGACATGTGGAATCCTTTTTCGATATAACTAAAGAGGAGCTGGATGATCTCTTTGAACTCATAAAGAAGGTCAAAGAAATTGTGGATAAAGAATTCAATCCCGATGGATACAACATTGGTGTCAATGAAGGTCGTGCAGCTGGGAAAACGATTGATCATCTCCACATCCACCTGATTCCAAGATACGAAGGAGATGTAGAGAACCCTGTTGGCGGTGTTAGAAACGTAATACCCGGGAAAAGTGACTACATGAAGCTTGCAGGGAAAAAGTGAATATTCTCCCAAGTCTTCTGATTAATTTTTGAGCTTTTCGAAAGTATGGGTTATCTTCTCATGGGGTCAGGAGCAAAACTTACATGAGTTTTGGAAACGCCATAACGTGAGCCATTAGATTTGCTAGAGCCATAGCCAGATGAAAAAGCAGAAGAATTTTTTAGTGGGTTGTTGGGATTTATACTGAAGACGAATGAAGCTCAAAATGAATTCTGAGGCAAGAAAAATTTACCGTCAGATAACCAGAAAAATAGCTGAGAAAATTCAGCTTAAAGGTAGTTTGCAATTTCTTGAGAAATTTTATCCAACATCTGACAGGGAAGAAATCAAAAAGAGGCAGAATTATCTGCGAGAAGGTTTTGCTAGGGTTGATAAAAGCTTAAAGCCTTTACTTGCGAGGATTAAATCAATACGTTTCAAAAACGAGTTTCTGTATGATAGAGTTCTCATCGTTGGCGAAGATGAGTATGACAAAGCAGTCAAACTCAACGTGTGCAGGGTTGAGACCGAACCCCTCAGGGAATATCCTCTGGTGTTGAGTAAGGATATGGGAATAGGAATAGTAATTAGAGATTTGACGATCTCGCAGATAGCCCCAGAACTCTATGTTAAACCACTCTATGAAAACAGGCAGACCCTGAAAACTCTTGCCGAAATCATGGAGAAAACTCATGGCGAGAGCATAGCAGCAAAAATTCTGAACGAAGTTGAAAAGCTAGATGAAGTTCACAGAAGGCTAAATGTAATTGAAAACTTGGATGAGATTATAGCAGAGGAGAAAAGATCATTAAACGAAAGAATAGCCGAAAAAATAAAACAGTACAGCCTGACTTTAAGCGGTGAAGAACTTCTGGAGTTTTTATCAGAATTGAGGCATGGTAGCAACGATATTCTACTGGACAAGTTTGGCGAGCTGGAAAAGGAAATACTGGATGAAATTTTGAAGAGCGAAAGCAATCTTGAGGATATTCTTGGTTTCAGTGTTGAGATATTCTCCAAGGAGAACATCTATCCGGTAGAATTCAATCGGGAAGCCTTGCTCGCTCTAAAGCAGGAACTTGAGAGAGAAATTGCAGTCGAATTTTATCTGAAAAGCAGGGAAATTCTGGAAAAAATAGAGCCCCTGATACCAAAGCTTGAAGAAGAGTTCAGAAAAGCCTATGAACTGGAGTTTATGAGAGCATTAAAGGAATTTAGCCAGGAATTTACATTTCCCGAACTAATCGAAGGTGGGATAACGTTCATAAATGGCAGACACCTCTTCATTGACGACCCACAGCCAATAAGCTATGTTGTTGGTGATGTTGACGTTTTTGAAGGAATTCCTGCATTCAGAGATGTCAGCGGGAAAAAGGTGGTCATATTAACCGGCGCAAACAGTGGTGGAAAAACCTCGCTGCTTGAACTGATAACGCAAATTCAAATTCTTGCCCAGATGGGTTTACCCGTCAATGCAGAGAAAGCCTGGGTTGATGTTTTGGATGAGATTTTCCTTTTCAAGAGAAAAAGATCCTCCTACAAGGCGGGAGCTTTTGAGACTGCCCTTAGAACCCTGACAAGAGCTCTGGCTAGAGATAGCAAGAAGAAGCTAATTCTGGTTGACGAGTTCGAGGCTATTACCGAGCCAGGTGCTGCTGTTAAAATTCTGGCTGAACTGCTGAAAATAGCTCACGAGAAAGGATTCTACATTGTCATAGTGTCCCATCTCGGGAATGAACTGAAGGAAATGCTGGACTTTGCGAGGGCGGATGGGATTGAAGCAAGGGGGCTTGATGAAAATCTCAACCTGATAGTTGATCGGCAACCAAAATTCGGTGTCATTGGAAAAAGCACTCCAGAGCTGATTGTAGAGCGATTATACAGAAAGACTAGAGGTAGAGAGAAAGAGATCTTTGAACGATTGCATAGAGTTTGTTCGCTGAATGAATGATTAATGTCATTAACATCCGTGCATAGAGTCCTGATTAATCTGAACTTCTACATACGTGGTCAAGTGCTTCATGTATAAGTCGAGCCAGCGTTTTGGATGCTTCTCTAACTTCTTTAGATACTTGTTTCATCAGACCCAGATGCTGAGTATTCACTGATACTCCTGCCAGGAGAACTCTATCCGGATCAATACTTGTTTTTGATACCACGTTGAAGATACTGGTTACATGCGAGGTTACAGTGTCGCCAGATTCAACTCCGGATTTATCAATCTGGGTCAGGATAATTGAACAGGGTTTTGAATCAGGTATATGCACCGCATCAACAGCTATAACGCTGTATCCCTTGAGAACAAGGGAGACAATATGCCAGGTATCATTATTCATAAAATCGGCTGGAATGTTGTACACGTTTTTAAGTGTGCTGTATACGATCCATCCTACAGCATCATCACCATGTATGGGTGAGCCAAAGCAGACAATCCTGACATTACATGCTGATCTCCTGATAAAGTCTTCAAGTGTGCGGATGAGTTCGCTGGATATCATACAAGATCTGCTTGCTTTTTTTAATTAATCGTTACTCAACCTGAGCACTACGTAACCGGTCCCTGGTTTGATAGTTGTTGTGCTTTTGCTGTTTACGTTAATTCGCTCCAGTATTCTGTCTGCATCCTCTCCAGTTACTATTACTTCTCGATACTGTTTGAGTTTCTTTATGTAGTCTTCACGGACTACCCCAACTAACTCATCCATATTAATTTCACCGATAAACTGGATTACATCATAGATGGACTCTATGTGAAGTGATCGGATCAAATGTTCGTCAACGAAGGAGTACTTGCTCTCTTCAACCAGCGATGAGCGGAGTGTATGGGCATAAACACTAACGGTGCTCATAGGTGTCCACCAGCTTCTTGAAAAAGGAGAGATTAAAAAAATTTGTTAAGGGACCAAACTTTTACTGAGACACCACAGGCTTAAGCAATTTCTTGGCGATCATTGGCAGTGACAGGTAGTATACCGCTGTCACCACTGCTGGCACAAGTACAATCCAGGCATTTTCAAGTGCTACGCCAGCCTCAAGGCCCAGCACTGTTTCGATGCTGGATGCGATTATACCTGGGATTATTACTCCAGCCACAAGGTGTGCTGCACCGGCAACCACGAGAACGTCAAACATGAACTTCAGAGCATCAGACACTGCCACTTCTCCGAACTCACTTCCCTTGACGTATCCCATGTACCAGTATGCCAGAGTTACGAATACGAATCCGCCTACGAGGTTTCCGTACGTCACTGGAAGTATGTTGTTGAAGAAGAACTCCTTGTAGCTTATTGCGTAGTAGTTCCACTTGAGTGCAGATTCGAATATACCGGCACTTATCGCGAACATGTTGGCGATGCTGTGCTCGAAACCGATGGCAACGAATGCGAAAATTGGGAACCAGATAAGCAATGCCTGCCCGGCGAAGTCACCTTTCTTGGCTTTGAGCCACAGCCATACAGCCAAGTTCACTAGCCAGTTACATCCCACACCAGCCCAGAAAGCCTTCCAGGGGTCAATCTCAACCTTGTGTGTAGCGAAGGCAATGGACATGTCCACGAACGGATGTTTCAGAAGCATTCCTGTACCGAATGTTACCATGAAGGCTACGAGAACAGACCCTATCCAGTTACCTGCGTATGCTGAGAACCAGTTGTATAGAAGTCCATTGAGATTGAACTTGTTTCTGACGTATCCGTAAGATGCCAGCTGTGGCCCACTTGTCCAGAGCTCGGCTCCACCTATCAGTATCGAAATCAGGCCTATTGGGAATACTGCACCTGCAATCATTTTACACAGGGATATGCTGTCTATAGCGAATTTGCTTGCAGCATCGCTGCCACCTGTGAGCTCCGCTATGTGGACTTTAACGAGTTCGCCCTGCTCGAAAACGAATCTGTACGGGAAAAAGCTGGATGCTGTCATGTAGGCAAAGACATATCCTATGGCGATCAACATACCAGCCAAGATGCCTGCTATCAGTAGCCTTCCTGGGGTCTGTGCGACTTTGTAGAGAATGGCTTTGGCAGCACCCTCAATGGTTTCGTCAGCATGGGCAAATGGAATGCATTTATCTTCTATACATTTGCATTTATCCTCTTTCCCAGACATAGCGATATCACGCTAAATTATGGGAGATTTAATAATCTCGAACATCGAATAAATAAGCATACTGAATACAGTAGAAGTTTAATTCGGGAAATTGAAAACGATAATGCAAAATATAGTGTAAAAAATTTTTTAAAATTATTGGTTGCTGAGGATATGCATTAATTCGGGGAGATAATTTAAAACCAGTTTTCCCAACTTTTAACCTTAAGAACTCAATTTCTGCAGATTCTAAAAATAGCTTACAAAAAATTAAGAGTTAGATTTCGGCTGCACACATCTTCCTGAGTACACGTTTCCTAACAACTTCGTTCAGCTTGTATACCACATCATCTATCCTTGGATCGCTGTACTTGCTGACTATCGAATCGTCTACCTCCGCAATCAGTTCATCGAGGTCTTCAATTCTTCCCAGAACACCCATGTACTCATGAAATACTTTCAGCCCCTGTATATATCCCAGATGTTTCCTGCATATGTTCTCTAGCTCACGGACGAGCTCCCAGTCGGTTACAAGACCTTTCTCAACCTTTCCAACTTTCTCGTTTTCCACCCTGGAATCATCCATGCGGCTACCCTTCTGGTACTTTATCTTCTGCTCAAGAACATCTAGGGCCACTAGCACGCCGTAGAGTATCGAATAGGGGGAAGGTGGGCATCCGGGTATATATGCATCAACCGGTATAACCTCTGGGGCACCACCTTCAACCGCATATGAATTGTACCATATTCCTCCTCCACATGCACATGCTCCCACTGCCACAACCACTTTAGGATCCGGCATTTGCTCGTATATGTTAAGTAGTACAGGTCTGTACTGCCTTGTAACGGGTCCTGTAACCAGCATCACATCAGCATGTCTAGGCGAGGCTACGAGGTGAATACCAAATCTTTCTATGTCTATTTGAGGTGCTAGCGTGGCAAAAATTTCTATTTCACAACCGTTGCAGGAACCGGTATCAACTCTGAGAGCGTATACCGATCGTCCAAGTACATCGTATACTCTCTTCTTAATTTCTTTTCCAACTTCATCCATCGGTTAGACACCCCCACCATCGTTAAGTCCAGGAATAACTGAATTCGCTATTTTTGTGACACTCTCTTTTCTTCTACACTTTTCACACTTCGTGGTGGCTAACCTGGTCAGCTCAGGAGCTGTTTTGGATAACTCTCTGCTCTTTATCAGAAGTTCAGTCGACACCGAAACTTCGATTGCAGAAACGTTGTAGTGTTCTCCACAGCTGGAGCATTTCGCCAGAGCAATATCCAGTTCGACATTCAGATCCTTGTCGTTAAGTGATGCCAGCTCGAATTCGTTTGAGAGTTTTATAGCTCCCAGTGGGCATACCTCATGACATCTTCCACAGAAAATGCAGCGTCCGTAAAATATTCTCCATGTAAGGACACCCTTTTCCTTGTCTCTGGTTACAGTTATCGCCTCTGGGGGGCACACCGCAGCACAAGCACCACAGCCCATACATTTATCGAATTCAATTACTGGCTTACCTCTGAATCCTTCAGCCACTTCTATTGGTGAGAATGGGTATTGAGTGGTTACCACCTTGCTCCTACATGCTTTTGAGAGTAATTTCAGATTCAGAACCATCATTTCACCCCTTTTATCTCAGTTTATCCAGTAGAGGTTTTGTAGATCCTTTTATACTTCTCTTTTCCAGCTCACTATAACTCACGACTATGGTTTTACCCGTCTCAGCGTTTACCAACTCGACACGCTCGGTACAGCTGTAGCATGGATCAAGACTGCCTACAATCACCGGGAAGTCTGCTATGGTGTAGCCTCTGCTCATGTAAGGTAATGCAGGCCAGTTGTTATACGTTGCAGCTCTTACACGCCATCTGTACACTCTGCTATCCTTGCCAGTAATTACGAAGTGTGGGTTCTCACCTCTCGGCGCCTCATCAACACCAACTCCACTGGCGTATTCGACTGGCTCTATGTTTTCGGTTACAATAGGCCCGCCAATGCTCTGCAGTGCATCCAAGGCATGCTCCACTATGCTTATGCTCTCCATAATCTCTCCGGATCTAACTGTAAACCTGGCAAGAGCATCTCCTTTATTCTGGGTCTGTACTTTGAATGGAACATGCTTATATGCGGCATGTGGATGGTCCTTCCTTGCATCACGTGATAATCCGGATCCTCTTGCCATGGGTCCAACCACACTCACAGAACGAGCAATCTTTGCTGGAAGAATCCCCACGCCCTCGGTTCTGTCGATGAGCGTTTTGGTGGTGGAGACAACATCCCAAATTTCGGAGAATTCCTTCCTGAGGGTTCGCAGTTCTTCTATAACCTTATCAGCCTGTTCACGTAGTATGTCTCTGCGTACACCTCCAACAATTGCCATACCATATGTTTTACGTCCTCCAGTGAGAATCTCAGCCATTTTCATTACACTCTCACGGATCTTGAAGATCTGGGTAAATCCCCAATCAAATCCAGTTAGATGGCATGCTATTCCGAGGTTAAGCATGTGGCTGTGAAGTCTTTCTATTTCGAGCAATATGGTTCGTATAAAGAGTGCTCTCTCGGGCACATCAACGTTAAAGGCATCTTCTACAGCCTGGCAATAGCTTATGGAGTGGGCAAAACCACAGATACCACAAACTCTCTCCGCAAGGAATGATGTCTGGTTATATGTGAATCTCTCCTCAGCTATCTTTTCCAGTCCTCTGTGTACGTAGAACATCCTGTAATCCACGTCCACGATTTCTTCACCGTTTACAAACAGACGGAATTGCGCTGGTTCGTCAGCCATTGGGTGGAGTGGACCCATTGCCATTTGAACTATCTTGTTGCTCTCCACTTTCGGCTTGAATTCGTAGTTCTTCTCCGTGCGTGGTGGTCTTTCATCAAATTTAAACTCCTTTCTCAGAGGATAGTCTCCTTCCGGCCAGTCGTCTGGAACCACCAATCTGCGAAGATCCGGGTGTTCAAGAGGTTTCAAGCCGAGTAAATCGTGAACTTCTCGCTCATACCATGAGGCTGCGGGTACCTTGGGTGTAACAGATGGAAACTCTGTATCATGCCAGGGTATGGATGTTGTAACTATGATCCATGGTTTGACACTCTTGTCTGCCTCACGGCCCTCCATGGATAACAGATAGTACAGTTTGTAGGTGCTGTCTATGGGTCTTTCATCCACACCAATCATTGAGGACAGGAATCCCTTTAGCTCCCAATATATGAATGAGATAATATCATCTAAATATTCTTTTTCGACATGAATGTATAACTTATCCCTTATTATTCTACTTTCCACAATTGCGTCAGCATAACCCTCTTCAATAGCCTCAAGATATTCAGTTAGGGTGTCCTTCATCTCATCCCAGTTCTGTTTATCTAACTCAGCCATGCTATTCACCTCACTTCTCCAGCAAGTGTGTCACAACAACCTGTGTTGTCCTCTCAAAATACTCGGGAAGTGCCAGTCCAAGATACAGAGTGATTACCAGCAGGATCGCGCACGCCACAAGACTTGTTAACGGAGCTTCAATGCGGTTTGATTGTTTCTGTGGACTTCCCAGAACTATCCTGCTTATCTTGGACACAATTCCAACGCCGGCAATGGCTACACCAAAGACCAGAAGCAGTAGAGCTGCGATATTGCCGGAATCGACTCCTGCCTTTATTGCAAGGAACTTTGTTGTGAACATGAATGCTGGTGGTGTGCCGGCCATTACCAGCGCGCTTGTAAGCATGAGTACCGATGTAGTCGGCATTACGTGAACCAGGCCATTCATTGAACCCATATTTCTGGTTCTTGTGAGGAGTACTATATTTCCGGATGACATGAATGCCATAGACTTGGCAACTGCATGCGAGAGCATGTGCAGGATCGCAGCCAGCAACCCCATCGGACCTCCGAAACCAAGGCAGGCAGCAATAACACCCACATTCTCTATACTGGAGTATGCAAACAATCTCTTAATGTCTTTAGTAGCGAGTATCAAGAGAGAAGACACAATTATGGAGATTAGCCCGAGTGAGAGAAGTACCATCTGCGAGAACTCACCAATACCTGCATGGAATGCCAGAGCATAGTATCTGATAATTGCCAGTATGGCACACTTCAACAGAACTCCACTCAGGAGTGTGCTTACCGGTGCAGGAGCTTCTGCGTGCGCATCGGGTAGCCATGCATGCAGTGGTGCAAGCCCAGCTTTGGTTCCGTAACCAGCCAGTATGAGTATGAACGCGAGCTTCAGCACGTCGTCGTTGAGAACATCTGCACTCCTGATGAGTGTGTTCCAGTGTATCGCTTCATACCACGACAGTCCTGATGAAATTGCGTCGCTGTACACTAGAACTGTTCCGAAAAGGGCGAATACGACACCAACACCACAGAGTATCAGGTATTTCCATCCTGCCTCAATCGAACTGAGCTTGCTCTCGATACCCACTAGAAATGCAGACACTATTGTTGTTGCTTCAACGGCAGCCCACAGTAGTATCATATTGTTGCTTACAGCACACAGGAACATGGATGCCAGGAATGCGTTGAAGAACACGTAGTAGTGCATTCTCCTGCTTGTGTCAGCCAGCTCATGCTCATGTGCGATATAACCTACGTTATAGATGCTTGTTGAGATGGCTATTATTGATATTATCAGCAAGACCCAGGAAGACAGTGGATCAATCAGGAATTCTCCTCCAAAGAACGTCAGTGTTGTTCCTGTAGTTATCACGATCTTGAGTACAGTGATGGACAGGATTAGCAGGGCTGTGTTAGAGAGTATTGTAATCAGATTGCTGAGTGCCCTATTACCTCTCACAACGTAGCACAGGAGTGTAGCTAGCAATGGCAACACAAAAAACATCAGAGGTATCACGCTTTCCTTAACCACGTACTCGTGCACCATGTTTCCATCACCACCACTAGTATCTTAACAGCACAAGTTTTCCAACATCGAGAGAGCCGTTTAGCCTGTACAGGTGGTACGCGAAAATGCACATTATGGCGACCAGCATGACAGCATCGGTTGCAATACCGATCTCGACTGTTTCTGGAACCCAGAAAGCTGATGTTGCAAGAAGTAGGTGAATACCATTTTCAATGTGACAGACCCCGAATATCTGTTTGATAGCATTTCTACGCGTTGTAATGAGTAGCAGACCCATCATCGTCAACGAAATTGATATGCTCAGTGGAACAAATCCCATTTTGAGTAATCCCGGTGCAAAACCCTGCATCTTCTTTGATATCACGGCAGCAAGTACTACCAGAATGAATATGATCGCCAGCGATACGGTTGCTGACAGATACGGCTCTTCTTCCTCAACTGCTCTGGTTTTTCTGATGGCACGTGATATAAAATACGGGACCAGGATGGCCTTTGTTATGATGGCACTGATAGCCCATACTATGAACCACTCGTACCTTACACCTATCACTAGGAATATTGAGGAGAGAATTAACACCTGCAATACGTAAGACTTGAGTGCGTTTGTAAGATTCCTTGTTTCAGCAATATAGCTAGCCGTAATTAGCAGCACTGTACAGAGTCCTTTGATTGCACTTACCTGCCAGGGTTCCATAATTACCGTAGATATTTGCGGCTCCATATTACATACCTCCAATTGTCAGAACATATACAGCCAGAGCAAGGATTGATAGGCCGAAGGATAGCTGAAGCGTGCGTGCAAGGGAGAAAATCTTCAATCTAGCATTACCTGCGGCGATTAATGCCAGTATTATTCCAGCTGCGAGGATCTTTGCCAGATATGCAGATACGCCAATCAGCAATGCCATCAGGTCTAAGCTTGTAGCAACACCAAATGGTATCAACAGGTTAACCACCAGACTTAGCATAATCATTCGCTTGGTCAGAATGAACCACTTCATCAGAGCGAACTTCTTGCCGCCGTACTCTGCCATCAGACCCTCGTATATCTCCTGCTCGGCTTCAGCCAGATCGAACGGGACTATGCATGTTTCTACCACAAGTACTGTCACCACTGCAAGGACTGCCATGTAGAGAGCTGGATGGGCCAGATTACCTCCTGGAAATATGCTGTCTATGATATGCGGAAGCATTGTGCTCCCTGCGATAAGTGAGATGACGGAGAAAGACAGTATAGCCGTTGGCTCGATCATCAGTGACATGAAATTCTCTCTTTCAGCACCGATTACTGAATACGGGTTTGCAGTATTGAATGCTCCTATTGAGGCAACAAATCGTGCTATTGCAAGTATGTAGAAGATGACAATTATGTCTGCCACTCCCAGAGGCCTGGCTATAAATGTGGGAATCAGTGATGCCACCAGCACAGCCACGGCAAAGAGGATAACTGGCACAGCCTGGTACAGCTGATGGAATGGTGTGTCTGGAACTGTCTCGCTTTGTTTTGAAAGCAGTTTGAATAGATCCCTGTACGTCTGTGTAATCGGAGAACCTCTTCTGGACTGGAACCTTGAAACGAGTGTACTGATGATACCATCAATCAGTGGTGCCAGCAGTACTATTAGTGCCGAGTTAATTACCATTACCGCTATATCGATTAACTGCACCGTCATGGCCAATCACACCTTCACGGCTATAAAGATCATCGCAAGCAGAGTTGCGAAGATGTAGAGCAGATACACATACAAGTATCCAGACTGCAGGTATTTCGCAATCTGTACGAGTCTTGATGAGAAGTAGTAGAGCGGAATGTACACCAGTCTCTCAACAAGCTCGCCACTTTTAGCAATTGGACTTTTGATTTCCCCGGGTCTGTCTAATGCAGTCTCGATTTCATCGTCGTACTCAAGAGATGCAGCTACAATGTCCGGTATGTCATAACTGTATCTCTTTACCTTCACCGGAGCATAGAGCGACGAAAAGACCTTCTTCAGGGGCATTGTGTAGAGTGTCGGTACGGGTACCATTGTACTGTCGTATTTAACACCGCTTACGAATGGCTCAGTGACTTTAGTGCTCTTGATTTGCCCATGTACCAACGCAGCAAAGAGTGCTGCCAGTATCAAACCGGCGGCAATTATTGGTGCTGAAAATGTCGTGGGTATTCTCCAGCCGTGAATTTCAACACTGATCCATGAGACATCGAAGAGATCGCTGCTGCCGTACATCGTTGCTGCAGTTGAAAGAACTTTAACTGCCAATGGCATTGCAACACCGAGTGCTATACACAGAGCAACTGGAATTACATACGAGTATCTCATCAATACAGGTTCTGGTTTTGCGTGTTCTGCATGCCTGCTTCTGGGAGCATTGAGGAAGACTGTCCCGAATACCTTTGTGAAACAATATACTGCGAGTACACCAGCCGCCGACAATGCTACGACTGCGAGAATGGCCACTCCAGATACTATGCTGTTGGCTTTGTATGCTAGCAGGAGCAGAGAGTGGTACACAAGCCACTCACTTGCAAAGCCATTGAGTGGTGGTATCGCCGAGATAGCCATTGAACCAAGCAGGAATGCCAGTGTGGTGGATTTCATGACCTTGGCCAGACCACCGAGTTCGTCGATATCGAGCGTGTGTGTCTGGTGAAGTACTGCTCCGCTTGTAAGAAACAGCAGTGATTTGAAGATCGCGTGATTCAGTATGTGGAACAGTGAAGCCGTAATAGCCAGCATAACTAGGCCTTCATTGTTTATGGCTCTAGCAACCATAGCAACTGCTATGCCCAGGAAAATTATTCCTATATTCTCGATTGTGTGGTAGGCCAAGAGTCTCTTCAGATTGTGCTGCATTACTGCAAGAGCTACGCCATAGAATGTCGTGATTGCAGCGATTATAAGCATTACAGCTCCCAAGTAGAGTCCTATCGTGGAGTTACTTACGAAATCCATTGTGAACAGAATCATACCGTACACAGCAACCTTAACCATGACACCGGACATGAGAGCTGAGACATGGCTGGGAGCAACAGGGTGTGCCTGTGGAAGCCAGACATGGAATGGTACGACACCGGCCTTTGAACCGAAGCCCAGAAGTGCGAGCAGGAGCACCAATACAGCTGTGTTGGTAGGGAGAGATACATTGCTGAATGTGTCAAAGCTAAGAGATCCCGTACTCTTGTAAATCAGGAGGAATGCAGCCAGTATTGCCAGCCCACCAATGTGTGTGAATGTAAAGTAAATAGACCCAGCGTTTTTAACTTCTGGTTTTTCGTGCTCGAAAACAACAAGGAAATAAGATGAAACAGACATTAGCTCCCAGAATACCATGAACCAGAATGCGTCGTTAGAGAGAACAACCAGAGTCATAGACGCTATAAACAGAGCGTACAGTGATGCCAAAACCCCAACATTCTTTTTTCCGTAGTACTCGTCGATATACGAAATGGCGAATATTGACGAGTAAAGTGACACTAGCGAGATTACAATAACCATGACCGAAGAGAGCGGGTCAATTCTAAACGATAGATTCGCACCCAGTTCAGATAGTACTGGAAGGCTATACAGCCCGGGAGTGGTACCCTTAATACCCGTTGTGAGCAAATATACTCCACCGACAAGAGATAACAGTGCACCGAAAGACGTCAGAAGGTGAGATGTCACTCCACACAGTTTGGGATTTCTGCTGGTTGCCAGTGCTGTGAGTATTGCTACGGCGTAAGATAGCAATCCGGTCAGTATCAGCAAAACTCCCGGATTCGATAGTGTAACAAAAGCCATGCATCTCCACCTCTTGTTTTATCAAAAAGAAATAATTAAGAAAAGGTCATATTAGCGCGGGTGGGTTTCTAACTTCCGAGCTTTTCTCAGCCGATGATGCAGTCTGATACACTGTTTTCAGTTTTCTTTCCTCTGCTATTTCACTGATGTCTGCAAATCGTAATGCTCCGGTGGGGCAGGTTGTGGCACATGCAGGTGGAAGGTTATCCTTTCTCCTGTAGTAGCACAGATCACACTTTGTTACGACTTTTCTTGCAGCGTCGAACTCAGGAATGCCGAATGGACATACCGAGGCGCAGAGTCTGCAACCGATACATAGCAGCGGATCAATGTAAACTCCACCCTCAGCGTCATATCTGCATGCATTGACAGGGCACACCGTTACACATGGTGCTTTGGCGCAGTGGCGGCAGTTGAATGGAATAAACAGCTTGAAATCGCTCAGATCGTAAACCTTTATGTGGCATGTACCATCGTGTTCTCTCTCACATGCAACTTCACAGGCCTTACAGCCAATACAGAGTCTGGAGTCGATTACAATAACCTTTGTCATTAGTGTGTCACCTCCTTACCAAGTGGGACGATCTTTACTGCACAAACCTTGGTCTCAGGAATCTTGGCCTCAGGATCGAGAGCGTCGTTTGTCAATACATTTGCACCGAAGTGCCAGGCAACACTAACTGTGTCTTCCCTGATGAGCGGCGTTACATTGGCCACTGCAACGTACTCGCCACGCCTTGTCACGAGCTTTACTTTGTCTCCCGTCTTGATCCCCAGATTCTCAGCTACACTGGGATGTATCCATGCCTCAGCTTCTGGCCATCTCTTCTCCAGAGACTGGCTGCGTCCGGTCATTGTAGCTGTGTGATACATGCCAACATACCTGACTGTTGTGAGCAGGTACGGATACTCGTTGTCGGGCTCTTCCGCTGGTGGTGTGTGTTCTGCAGGAATTACCTGGAACTTGCCGTTTGGTGTTCTGAACCTATCAACATGGAGAATTCTAGTACCTGGACTGTCCGGGCTAGGACATGGCCAGTAAATACCTACACCCGGTTTCTTCAATCTCTCAGGAGTGATGCCAGCATACTGTGGAACGACTTTGTTAATTTCTCTCAATACATCGTCGGGTGATCTGTACGGGAAGTATCTTTCAAGTTCAAGCTCCTTTGCCAGTTTTACTATAATTTCGAGGTCTGAAATGGCCTGTCCAGGAGGTTCCAGTGCCTTGAAGCTCCACTGCACCTTTCTTTCAAGATTCGTGAATGATCCCTCTTTCTCTGCCCATGCTGCTGCAGGCAGTATTATGTCAGCATACTCGGCAGTTTCAGTCATTAGTATATCCTGAACAACAAGGAAGTCCAAATTCTGCAGAGCTTTCTTGACGTGATTTGCGTTGGCATCACTTATAACCGGGTTCTCACCCACAATGTAAAGTGCTTTGAGTTTACCGTGTTCTGCAGCGTAGCTCATCTCTATAACAGTATGTCCGGGTTCTTCAGGCAGACCAGGTACTCCCCAAGTATCGGCAATTCTCTTTCTACCATCATCATCTGTAACCTTCACATAACCGGGCAGGAAGGTGGCCAGTGCACCCATGTCACAGGCGCCCTGCACGTTGTTCTGCCCTCTTGTACCGCCCACACAGCAATCTGGCTTACCATACCACCCTCTGAGAGCAGCAATTGTCGCAAGAGTGTATACAATTCTTGTTCCCTTGGTCTGCTGGGTTATACCCATACACCAGAGTATGGATCCCTTGTCTGCATTTCCGATGATTCTGGCTGCTTCAACAATCTTTGCCGCTGGAACACCCGCTACCTCTTCAGCATACTCTGGTGTGTACTTCTCAACTACTTCGACAAGCTTGTCGTATCCATCAACACGCTCAGCTACAAACTCCTTGTCAACCAGATTCTCTTTTATCAGGACGTGCATTATTGCGTTGGCAAGAGCTACGTCACCACCTGGTTTAACCGGAAGCCACAAGTCAGCCTTTCTGGCTGTTTCCGAGTATCTTGGGTCTACAACGATTATCCTCGCACCTTTTAACTTGGCTTTGAGTATGTACCTACCCATTAGAACAGGATGTGTGGCCGCAGGATTGTATCCCCAGATGACAACCACATCTGATCCGGTTATGTCTTCCATCGTGGCCGTCAAAGCACCGGCTCCAGTAATATTGGCCATACCGACGAGTGTTGGTGCATGACACAGCCTTGCACAGTGGTCTATGTTGTTTGTGCCAAGTACACGAGCAAGTTTCTGTACGACATACACCTCCTCATTGAATGTTCTGGCGCTTGCGAGAAAACCAAGTGCATCCGGTCCATCACGTCTGACAATTTCTCGAAGGTTTGTGGCTATAGTTTTAAGAGCCTCACTCCACGAAATGGGTTTGAATCCGCTCTCTGTCCTTTTTAGAGGTGTGGTTAGCCTGTCTTTACTGCGTATCCAGCTCAGGTCGTTTGGTTTGGGGCACAGAGCACCTTTGTTAACAGGGTGGTCTGTCCAGTATTCCACACCAGCGTAATTTCCTTCAACACTCTTGATGTACAGTCCACATCCGGCACCACAGTAAGGGCAGATTACTGGTGTAAGTTTCACTTTATTGTCGCATGCTCCCAAGTAAACCACCTCATTCGCGTTTAATTTATTTAGGACGTTGATACTATTTGACCGTCATAATAAATATAAGAATGCCGATTAAAAATACACTTATTATCGAACATCTTAAAGAGCTTACAACCGAACAACGAGTTCAGAAGGATTTATAAGCAAACAGGAGGCACGGTAAATGAATCCATAAATATAAGAAAATATATAATTTCCAGAGATCAAACGGGGTGTTCACCGGTGGTAAAAGATGTGCTGCTATCGTGCCCGGGTATGTGGGAGCAAAAAATGTCTAATGGTTGCTCAAGCCTAGACGACACCAGTTTCTACCCGGGCCTAACAGCGGTAAAAAAATTTATTGCAGAAAACCCAACAGAATACGCCTAAATGTACCATGTATATCTGGTTCATTGTGCATCCCTATTCTGTCCTGTCTGGCTCGTAAGTTCTCATCAAATATCGTCGTTATAATGCCCCTAAAGTCCCTAGAAAACTGCAACTCAGTATATGAGTTCATATCCGAACTAGCCTCCAAGTGTTTCAGGATTGTATTCACCATAAACTCCGGTGAGGAACTATACCTAATACGAAAGTACAATGATGATCTAACCAAATGGCAAGGAGTGATAAGATTCGCCATGGATGTAGATAACATGGCAGACTACGATATTGAAATTGCTCTGATTTTGTTTAACAGTCTTGATATCAAGGGTGTTGCCATGCTTAGCGATAGCTATGAATCTTTTGTAAGGACAACCAATCTCATAAAGAGTATGGGGCTGGATTTATTCTGTACCCACAGCAGATGGCTTGTTTACAACGTATACAGAATCCGTGATCGAAATGGTAGTACTGATCTTGTCGTACTTGAGAGAGATGATGATGCAAAAGTTCCAGTAATAAGCGTAGACGGTGGCTATGGTTATGCTGAATCCCTGAAACTGTTCGTAAAAGAGGGTGAGTCAACATATTACGAAGATATACTGGACTTTCTTTACCAATGCCTGAGAGATATCAAGACTGACTGGTTTGAATCTCTTTTCAATGATGCCAAACTGAAAATAAGCCTTGTACTGGGTGATATTGAGGTAACAGAAGAACACATATCCATATTAAAGGCAATTGAAGAAACCGGTTCTCTTAAAGAAGCTTGTAGTAAGCTGAATATTACGTATCCAACTTTAAAGTTAAAGCTTGCCGATCTTGAAACCAGTCTCGGGTTAAAACTTGTTAAAACGCAACGTGGAGGTATCCTCCGCGGATATTCTCTTTTAACAGAAGAGGGAAAGAAAATGATAGACACATATGATACTCTGGCAAAGAACGCTTCCAAATTGCTTGTCTCTAGTTTACGAGAAAAGCAGGACAAGAAGGTTGAATTTGTATTTCCGTAATCAAGACATCTTTTCTGGGCGTGTTTTCACTTTCGCACCACTCACAAAGAACTTTTCTGAGTTGCACATTGCAACTAACATGTATGAGGTCGAGCTGCTACCATCCATAAAGCCAATCCACTCGGGAGTCCTTACGGCAATAACCTCTCCTACAGATTTTGATGTTGAAAGAGCAATACTGGATTATCTAAACACCTATCGAGATGGACTCCTTTATGTATGTGGCAATTATTCCCTTATCATCTCTCGAATAAATAGATTAAAGCATCAGTTCGATGTGAGAAGAGCATTTACAGCCTACCAGCTCCTTCAAATCCTCGAAGAGGCTGAACACAGAATGGTTTTCATCGAGCATGATACTACGCTCTCTGAAGAAGGTATGCACGAGGGTTTAATGGAGGCGCTGTTCCTGGCAATGAAAGATGTTGCAAGAAGGGGTTCGATTGTTGTGTTTTACTCTGCCAGGGTTGACCTATTCACAGAATACGTTGCAAAAAACGCTGACAGATATATCCAGATCAAAGAGACGAAAGAGGGATGCATAATAAGAGATTCTTCAACCTACCCGACTGTATACTATTACCGGACTGTTTACAAACCCCTGCCATCGTGGCAAACCACACTTCTCGTGTTCGGGTGATTGCATGGGGAGAACAGTGCCAAGCATAAGAATGGAGGTCAAAAAAATTGCCGAAAGATGGGTTGCTGTAAAGAAAGCACTTAAAAAAGAGGATCGACTTTTTGCAGACAAGCTTGCAGAGATGGCTAAGAAACACTCCAGCGAAACATTCTATCTTTTCGATGACCCGCTAGAGGCTGCAATTTTTTCGGTACTCCTGGAAATGCAGAAAGAAATTGAGGAACTAAAAGGGGAGAGGAATGTGGGTTCTGGACTGTCACATTGGCAAAATGGTGGAGCTGTGGGTAAAGAAGGAGAAAAAAGTGAAAAAGCTGGAGACTGACTACACGCCATTCTTCTATCTGTATCTTCCAGATCCACACGCCTATGCTGAAATGCTTGAGGATCTTGAAAACAGATTCAAAGTTGAGGAGTGTACGTTTCCCACAATTTATGGCGAACTTGAAGGATACAGAATATACTGCAGGGCTGAAGAGATAAGAAAACTTGCTGAATTGATTGAGCTACAGACCAAATACGCTGCCAAGCTTTATAATGTTGATATCAGACTGGAACAGCGTTATTTTGCGGAAAATGGTATGTTTCCTGCCGGATACATCGAAGAAGACTGTAAAAACAGATTCGATCCAGATTTTTCATATCCACATCTTGAAGTTGCAGATGTTTTCGTCAAAGGTGAGAAGAACTATCCAGCCTTGAAAAACAGAATAGTGAAAATCAGGGTGAATGAAACTGTTATAAAAGGAGCAGAAAGAGAAATACTGGAAGAATTCTCCCGTCAAATTGAACTGCTTGATCCGGATGTAATTCTTTTTCCCCATGCCGACTACTGGATGGAGCTAATTGTGAAAAAATCCAGAAAGTATGGCGTAGAACTTTCAATAAGCAGGAATGGAAGGTTCAGGAAGCTTGCATCGAAATCATACTGGAGCTATGGGCGGGTAGCATACAGACCATCTGCGTATATCCCTATGGGGAGGATTCTGATTGATACTGCTAGTAGCTTCACCTACCGCGAGGGTGGTGTTGAAGGGATTCTGCTCGCTTCTCGCCTGGCAGGTATATCTCCAAACTATGCAGCCCGCTTTACTCCGGGAACTCTAATTTCATCCTACGAGGTTTACGAGGCGTTAAGAAAGGGTATCGCTGTCCCGTTCCGCAAGAGTGATGCTGAGGACGTGAAGAAATTCAATGAGCTGAAAAGAGTGGACAGGGGTGGCATGATATTTCAGCCAAAACCAGGGATTTACGAGAATGTCTTCCAGCTCGACTTTACATCAATGTATCCATCGATTATCGTAAAATACAATCTGTCCCCGGAATCTCTCAACAACAGCAGAAGAGGGTTTCTTGTCGAGGTGCTTGAGCCTCTGCTTGCTTTAAGACTCGAAACAAAGAGGAAGAAAAAAGCAAACACGAAATACGCAAAACTCGACTCCATACTGAAGTGGATGCTTGTCACCTGCTTTGGATATACGGGCTACCGCAACGCCAAATTTGGAAGAATTGAAGTCCACGAAGCTATAACGTCAATAGGAAGGGAAATTCTGCTTAAGGCAAAGGAGATCGCTGAAAACATGGGTTTCGAAGTACTACACGGAATAGTGGATTCGCTGTGGCTCAGAGGTGATAATGACATATCGGAGCTTAGGAGGAGAGTGGAAAGTCATTGCGGATTGCACACCGATATTGAACACTACAACTGGATTGTTTTTCTGCCGATGTCAGATGGTTTCGGAGCATACAACCGCTACTATGGGAGGTTGAAGGGTGGAGAGATGAAATTGAGAGGTGTCGCTTCGAGAAGATGCGATACACCCGAATACATCAGGAAAATGCAGATGGAAATGTTCAGTGAGCTATCGAATGCAGAAGACCTGGAGGAGGTCAGAGGGATGAAAGATAAGCTCTTAAGGATATACCACAGCTACAGAGATAAGCTGAAAGAAGGTATTGATGCTCAGCAGCTTGTAATCTGGAAAAGAATTGGGAGGTTGAAGTACTCTAAAAGATGTGCTGAAGATTCAGCTGTTAAAGCCTACAGGAAATTTGGTGTTCATGTTGTGCCGGGGATGGAAATTGGCTTTGTGGTGAAAGATGCAAAAAGATGGGTTGTAGATCCTCCATGGAACACATCCGAGTACGATGTGAACTATTACCTCAAACTTCTCGATAAGGCATGGAATGAAATAGCCTTTGTATTTCGTACTTCTGGATAATTTTATCTGCAGTATTCTATTTCCAAATGGTTTTTGGATTCCAGCACCCTTTACCGCGGATCTGATCCAAGAGACATATCTACACACTTGATCCGTCTCCAGAACATCAGTGCAGTTAAGACACTAACAGAAGAGATAAAAACTACCTGGGTCGATGTGCTCCCAGTCAAATTCAGTACGCTTTCCCCAAAATGAATCTTAGAGTGGGTGATGAAACGCTAACTATTACTGCAAGATTTTGATGATTACCTCCCTTCAAAGATATCTACTGTAAACTAGATGGGTGTTTCTCTGTTCAGCTTGGATTCATCATAAAACAAAACAGGTTCGGTGTTAAAAGTAGAAGCTTATGCCTCTCTTTAAGTTCTGATATAACATTTACACGCTCGATCACAATTCCTGATGAGAGGGAGTTAAAACGGACCAATTATAACAGTAATGTTGCTTTTAACACATTTTTACTACTAAATCTTGTTTTTCTCTCCGACTGTCTCAATTTTTAACCCTATGGATACTCCCAGATACTTGCAGACAAAACTATTATTATCTAAAAAACCATCAAACAAATGTCAGCCTCATCGAGAACCTTCATCGCTTGACCTTGCAGTAGAATAAACTTTGTGTCTTTCTGCCCCATCAACAGGCAATATAAGCATCAGCATCACGATTGCTGTGAAGCAAATTCTTTTCATTGTCTATAAAAGTATAGCAAAGAGTATTTAAATTTAGCTAGTTAAAAATTAAATTATGAAAATCAAATACATTGTAGGTGTCATACTAATGCTGATTGGAGCGTTTATGTCATTAAAAGGCGCTACTGATTCAAATCAAAACCTAGTCAACCTCGGTATAGGAGGGATTTTCCTTGGTACAATTGTTCTGACATTTTCTACAACCGAGTACGTGAAGTATGATGCTGTTAAAGCCATGATTTCACCCTACATCAAAGATACTTCAAAACTTATCAAAAATTTAGAGCTTAAAAACAAGGCTGTTATTATACCGCCGTACGAAAATATGGAGAACGGCGGAGTATTCATACCACTGCATGCGGATTTTAACCTTGATCTTGCTAGACTCGACAACAGCATGTTGTTTGCCACATACGTTGGCGGAGAGAACGAAATGGGTGTGATACTATCTGCAGGATGCGAACTTCTCGGGATGTATGAAAATTATGCGGAAATGGATTTCAGCGGCACGGATATTAAAGTTGTAGAAAGTGTTGTGTCATCGGTGCTCAGAACATTGAATCTTGCAAATTCTGTTGAAATTTCTGAAAAAGATGAAGAACTGAGAATATATGTGGAAGGACTAAAATTTGCCAATATATGTAATACAGCAATGGAAGGACGTGTATGTGAGTGTGCACCATGTCCACTCTGTAGCTCTATATTAATCTCCCTTGCAAAAAGCAGTGGGGAGCTTGTTGCCGTTCAAGGTTTTAACTTGGAAGATACTAGAGTGGAGATTATTTCCCGTAAAATCGGAGGGATTGAAAAGTGGATGTAGATGATGCTATAATCCTTGTTATTGCCATATGGGTGGTAATTTCGTCACTGGTCGCAAAAAGCATTGATATATACATAACACTCATCCTGATTGGTTTGCTTGTAGCTTCTGAGATTGGATGGCTGTTCATAAAGCCCGAGATCAGGCAAACTCTAAGGCTCCAGACTTATTTCCTGCTGTTTGTATTTGTAATTATAGTTGCCAGAAAAATTATGAATATCTTGATGTAAACAGTAAACAAAAGTTTTTCAAGTATGTTGGAAGGAGTACTGCATGAACATTAGGAGATTAGGTCTTATATGGGATCTACTTGCTGTTGTGTCGTTGTCAGTTCTCCTTATCCTCGTAATCCACTTCTTGCCGGGAAATCCGCTCAGGAAAGTAATTGGTTTGCTTTTCATTTTGTTTTTCCCGGGCTATTCTCTGATATCCTCATTATTCCCAAAGAATAGTGATCTAGGTGGAGTTGAGAGAGTAGCTCTATCCTTTGGAATGAGCATAGCCATATCGCCGCTTTTTGGTCTGGCTCTGAATTATACACCCTTTGGTATAAGGCTAACACCTGTACTTTTAAGTCTATCCGGCTTCAATATTATCTTCGCATTACTGGCAATTTACAGGAGATTTAAGGTGAGAAATCCGTTTGCCCCACTAATAGACTTGAATCAGTTGAAGCAGGCATTGGGATGGGAAAAAACGAGTAAGCTTGATAGAACCTTAAGTGTAATTCTGGTAATTTCAATCATTGCATCTATTGTTGCTTTGGGGTATGTTATCGTCACAACCAAGCCAGGGGAAAAGTTTACCGAATTCTATATTCTGGGCCCCAGTGGCAAAGCTGCAGACTATCCAACGAATCTGAGAGTCGGACAGAATGCAACTATTATAATAGGCATTATAAATCACGAGTACAGAACGGTAAACTACACTGTGGAGATCTGGCTTGTAAATGCAACTTACGAGAATAGTGAAACTACAATACATCAAATGTACTTTCTTGATAGGTTCAGCGTTACTCTAAATCATACGGATTTGAATACGGGAAATAAGTGGATGCCGCGGTGGGAAATGCCGTACACTTTTTCCATTGAAAAGCCGGGGATGTACAAGTTGTGGTTCTTGCTGTTTAAAGACGATTTTCCACCCTTACCATCTGAACCAATGAAAGACTATACAGGAACTGACGCTGAGAAGAGAATTCTGGATGCTGTGGAGGGTAACATACAGAGTTTGAATTTGAATATTGCTGTTGGAGATTTGAATGAAAATGAGTAGAAATTTTACAATATACTCGAAAGAAAGATAAACTCTGAATTACTAACCTAGTGTATCATGAAACTTCTAGTTACCGGTGCTTCTGGACAAATCGGTTCGTACGTTCTAGAAAAACTTATAGACAAATACGAAGCTATTGGAGTTGATTTAAAATCCTGTCAAATCAAGGATTTGAAAGATTTAGTCATTCAGGACGATTTGAGAGATTATAAGTTTGTGCAAAAAATTGTCAAAGATGAGGACGTTGTTATTCATTTAGCAGCTCAAGTTTCCGTTGAAAATAGCTGGAATAATCCAGTTTACGATGCTGGAAACAACATAATCACTACGATTAACCTTCTAAAAGCTTGCTCAAATGCTGGTAGTGGTCTTATCTATATCTCGTCCGCGGCAGTCTATGGAGATCCCAAATACATCCCAATTGACGAAGAACATCCGAAGACTCCTTTGTCACCCTATGGTGTTAGCAAGCTTACTGGAGAATACTACTGCAGGGTTTTCTCAGATAAGGTTCATACTGTTATAATTAGACCATTCAATGTTTTTTCGGCAAGAATGAACCCAAACGATCTTTATTCTGGTGTTATAGCCAAGTTTATCTCAAGAGTCAAGAATAAGTTGTCTCCCGTGGTTTATGGAGATGGTAAGCAGACTAGAGATTTTGTTCATGTTAACGATATCATAGATTTTATAGATATAGCTTTAAAGAAGGGAGAAAACGGTGAGGCCTACAACGTTGGAACAGGGAAGGAAACTTCTGTTTTAGAATTAGCCGAGACTGTAATGAATATTGCCGGAGTGGATGGAAGACCGATATTTGATGAACCCCATAAAGGAGACATAAGGAGATCGTGTGCAAATATATCTAAGGCTAAAAAATTTGGATTTACGCCAAAAACGGATTTAAGAAAGAATTTAGAGGAAATTTTTAACGAGTGGTAGGATGAAATTGATTTACAACATTAATTAAAAGAGGGGATGCTGTTTCCTTTTAGCCGGAATGGTGCAAACTCAGGTTAATACAGTACACTCAATATTGGTTTCATAGACGTTAGTAATTATAATAAAAACCTACTTTTAAAGCTTTATAAGGTAGTCATCAAATTAGGGATAGAAAATTTTATAACCAATGGAAGTGCTATATGTAATTGAAATTGACTTAAACACCGGATGTGTAGATAGATTGACCTGAACTTGATGCGTCTAATCTGAACTGATTTATGATGGGAGGGTTTGACGTAGGTAGTTGATGTTGGATTGTAAGAAGAATCACTAAGAAACCACATCTTGAATGTGTGCTGGAAAAACTTCTGCTGAACCTGACGAGAGTCGATGCAATATTTTGTTTTTTAAATGTTTTTCTTAGGATAAAGATGGTATAATATCAATAGGAGTCTTCAGGTTATATAACTTGCCGGAGAACGAAGATACATGAAAAAGGCATTAATTACAGGAATAACAGGGCAGGACGGTTCATATTTAGCCGAGTTGTTGTTGAACAGAGGATATGAAGTTCATGGCATCATTAGAAGAGCTTCGACATTTAACACTAAAAGAGTTGACCACATTTATGTCGATCCTCACGAACCTCATGCAAGATTATTTCTACATTATGGAGACCTCTCAGATTCTGAGCAAATATCTAGTATAATTTATAATATAAGACCAGACGAAATATATCACCTAGGGGCGCAAAGCCATGTTCGTGTTAGTTTCGAAACACCTGAATATACTGGTAATGTCACCGCATTAGGGACAACAAGGATATTGGAAGCGATAAAACGAAGTGGGAATAATATAAAATTTTACCAAGCTTCAAGCAGTGAGATGTTTGGTGCTTCTCCACCACCACAAAATGAAGAGACACCTTTTCAGCCAAGGAGTCCATATGCATGTGCCAAAGTTTATGCATACTTCATGACGAAAAATTATCGTGACGGGTATAACATGTTTGCATGCAACGGAATACTGTTCAATCATGAATCCCCGAGAAGGGGGGAAACTTTCGTAACGAAAAAAATCACAAGGAGTATTGCGCTTATTCTTGCTAAAAAGCAAGATTGCTTTTATTTGGGGAATTTAGACTCTAAAAGGGATTGGGGTTATGCACCAGAATACGTTGAGTTTATGTGGAAAGTTCTTCAAAATAATAAACCTGAAGATTTTGTTTTGGGAACTGGAGAATCGCATTCTGTTAGAGAGTTCTTGGACGAAGTTTTCACATATGTAGGACTAGACTGGCAAGAGCATGTGAAAATCGATCCAAAATATCTTAGACCAACAGAAGTTGGAGAATTGGTCGCAGATTCCACTAAAGCTAGAAAAAAGCTGAACTGGAACCCAAAGATAAAATTTTACGATTTAGTTAAGATAATGGTTGATGCTGATATGCGTGCAGCAGGTTTGGAGCCAATAGGAGAAGGAGATAGAATTTCTGAGAAGAAGTTTCCAAACAGATGGTGGAGAATGGACTGATGAACGAATGTAAAGTAAATATTTTCATTAAGATAGATGACCCATTCTATGATTAAAAGGCGATATTAGAGCTACCTTTAAAGAGAAGTTTGAGACTTCGAGAGGTAGATTGGAGAAGAAGACGCCATGGTGAGATGACTTTATGACATTTTGGGACGACAAAAGAGTCCTTGTAACAGGTGGAACAGGTTTTTTAGGCTCTTTCATAGTGGAAGAACTCAAAAAAAGAGGAATAAGTGAGGGAAACATACGAATGCCAAGAAGTAAAGATATGGATTTAAGAAAATGGAAAAATTGTGTTAAGGCGGTTAGAGATGTTGATGTCGTCATCCATCTGGCAGCAAGAGTTGGTGGTATAGGGTTCAATAGAGAATATCCTGCTAAGCTTTTTTACGATAACGCTATTATGGGGATTCAAATGATGGAAGCTGCAAGACGAGAAGGTGTGGAAAAATTCGTGGCAATAAGCACTGTCTGTGCTTATCCCAAGCATACACCAGTACCTTTCAAGGAGGAGGATTTGTGGAATGGATACCCTGAAGAAACCAATGCACCATATGGCTTGGCAAAGAAAATGTTACTTGTCCAAGCTCAGGCATACAGGCTGCAGTACGGACTTAATGCTATCTACCTGCTTCCAGTCAATCTTTATGGACCTAGAGATAATTTCGATTTGGAGTCGTCACATGTTATACCTGCATTAATAAGAAAATTTAGAGAGGCTGTACAAGATAGTAAGAGGACGGTTGAAATTTGGGGAACCGGTAATGCGTCAAGAGAATTTTTATACGTTGAAGATGCTGCAAGAGGAATTCTCTCGGCAACAGAAAAATACAACAAGCCCGATCCTGTAAATATTGGTTCAGGAAATGAAATAAAAATCAAAGATTTGGTTAAATTAATAGCAGAGCTTACAGGATTTAACGGAGAGATAAGGTGGAATACAAGTAAGCCAGACGGGCAACCCAGAAGATGTCTGGATGTAAGTAAAGCAAAGGACGAATTTGGATTTGTGGCAAATGTGGATTTAAAAGAAGGTCTCGAGAAAACCATTGAATGGTATGCGAACCACGTTGAGTGTAAAAGGTGAGAAAGTCTGAACTTTAAAATAAATAAAGCAAAGAACTTAAATGAAGTGACACCACCTGTGACTGTAATCCGACCATTGCGTGGCTGGATACCGATAAATCTGCGCGAGTTATGGTTACATCGGGAATTGTTATACTTCCTCACCTGGCGTGAGATTAAGGTCCGTTATAAGCAAACAGCTCTGGGATTTGCTTGGGCAATTATCCAGCCACTATTTATGATGATTGTATTTACTTTATTCTTTGGTAAGCTGGCAAAAATCCCCTCAGAAGGTATCCCCTATCCAATCTTCAACTATGCTGCATTGCTTCCTTGGATGTTGTTCGCCGAAGGTATTACACGTTCGACCAACAGCATGGTTCAGGATGCCAACCTCATCAAGAAGGTGTATTTCCCAAGGCTAGTTATGCCAGTATCTGGTATTCTATCTCCCCTGGTTGATTTTGTCATCGCCTTCACGATTCTAATTGGGATGATGTTTTACTTTGGCTTCACTCCCACAATAAGAATTCTCTTGGTTCCAGCTTTTCTGATACTTGCATTGATGACCGCTCTGGGTGTTGGGCTCTGGCTTTCAGCAATAAATGTGCAATATCGAGATGTTCGATACACAGTGCCGTTTCTAATTCAGCTCTGGCTCTTCGCCTCGCCAGTTGTTTATTCAAGCACACTCCTGCCCGAAAAGTACAGAATAATATACGGTTTAAACCCAATGGCTGGAGTGATAGAAGGTTTTCGCTGGGCTCTCCTTGGAACAACTCCACCGGGTTCGCTGCTGGCTGTTTCGGTGATAATAGTCGTGGTTATTCTGGTTTCGGGTGCATTCTATTTTCGACGTATGGAAAAAACGTTCGCTGATATGGTGTAATAAATGAGTGATATAGCTATTCGGGTAGAAAATCTAAGCAAACGCTACCGAATCGGTCAAAGGGAGCCGTATAAAGCTCTTCGGGATGTCATAGTCAATGCTGCTGCTGCGCCATTTCGCCGCCTGAAGCAGGATTCAACCTCTAAAGCTAGAAATCCAGATTCGAAGCACATCTGGGCTCTAAAGGACGTTTCTTTTGAGGTGAAACAGGGTGAGGTCGTGGGGATTATTGGACGTAATGGTGCAGGAAAGACTACACTTCTCAAGATTCTCTCTCGCATCACGACACCAACTGAAGGATTTGCTGAGATTCATGGTGTCGAATTGCCTCGTTGCTGGAGGTGGGTACAGGTTTTCATCCCGAGCTTACAGGTCGTGAGAATGTTTACCTCAGCGGCGCCATACTGGGGATGAGGAAGCGGGAAATCGATGAAAAGTTCGATGAGATTGTAAAATTCGCTGAAGTTGAGAAATTTATTGACACACCATTAAAGCACTACTCCAGTGGCATGCAAGTCAGGCTTGCTTTTGCCGTTGCCGCCCACCTTGATCCTGAGATCTTGCTGGTAGATGAAGTGCTAGCGGTGGGAGATGTTGCTTTTCAGAAGAAGTGTTTGGGTAAGATGGGTGAGGTGGCTGTGGGGGGAAGGACGGTGTTGTTTGTGAGTCATAATATGGGGGCTGCGCGTTCGTTATGTGGTAGAGCGATTTTATTAGATCAGGGACGGATTATTATGGATGGCGAATCTTCACAAGTAATCAGCGCCTATTTGTCCTCTGGAGCGATTAAAGAGTCAGAAGGGCAGATTGTCTGGTTAAATGAGGACGAGGCGCCAGGTGGAGATGAATTGAGGTTGCGGGCCATTAGATTAGTCGGGCCAGAGGGTGAGGTTTGTTCCACATTCGAAGTAGATAAGCCAATTCAAGTGGAGATCTGGTATGATGTAAAGCGCGCATTGCGAGGTATGCGCATCAACTTGGCTCTCCTAACATTGCAAGGTGAGATTGCCTTTGTAACGACAGATCATAATGTCAGGAATGAAGAGGTTCAACCTGGTAACTATAAGAGCATATGCACAATTCCAGGGGGTTTGTTGAACATAGGCAAATACATCGTGAAAGTTGGTGGTGGTATTCCTAGTGTAAAGGTATTACTTCCATTTAAAGAATACCTTAGTTTCTCAACAGCAGGATCAGGCAATCAAGGATCTAACTTCCCTGAAAGGTGGCCAGGTGTCGTATGTCCAAAAATGGATTGGCGTATATCAAGAGTTTCAGTTGATTGGTTCTACGAGAGGGGGGATGATGATCAAGCACCATATTCGAAAGATGTGTCGTAAGTTGCTACGAACTTCCCAGGAAAGCAACAAAAGCATTGTTCCTGACACTCTGTATCCTGATGATGTCTTTATCGTTTCGTATCCTAGGTCGGGAAATACTTGGATTTTATTTATTCTGACTCATCTTATATTGCATAGATTTGATGATTCTGTCGATTTCAAGGTTGTTCAAGAAACAACCCCTGACATCCATATGGTGCAGCGCTATGGAATTAGTCTTGATGTGCCAAGGCCACGCATCATTAAGAGCCATACCTGTTTCGTGCCAGAATATCCTAAAGTCGTTTATCTCGTCAGAGATGGGCGGGATGTGGCGGTATCCTTTTTCCACTGGCATAATAAGTTCTCTCAATTTGATGGTACCTTTTATGATTTCATAAAGGCTGACTTCTGTTATCCCATTTCATGGTCAGAACACGTAAGTTCATGGCTGTTTCAGAAGCATGATACGCCACTGATTTGTATTCGCTACGAGGATATGCTAGAAGATGGTCCGACACAAATCCGCAAACTATGCGACTTTGCAGGCATTTCGGCTACGGATGAAGAAATTCTTCAAGCACTAAAATTGGCATCATTCGATAGGATGAGAAAGATCGAAGAAGAACGAGGGTTAGGCTATGTAGATGAAAAAAACAGAAACTATATGGTAGTTCGAGAAGGGAAGAAGGGCAACTGGAAAACGCATTTTGATGAAAGAACTAAGGAATTGTTCAAGAAGAAACATCAGTATGTATTAGAAAAGTTGGGTTATGTTGAAGATGCGAATTGGTGAATATGAACATAAACTATCGAACAGCCATAGAATAGAGGAAAACTTGAGGTGAGGGAATATTTAATGAGAGTCTTACTAGTTAATCCACCTTCTCTTAGGCTTGCAGGATTCCAAGTCCCTTACTTCCCTATTGGTCTGGGATATATAGCAGCGATGTTGGTTAAGGAGGGGCACACAGTCGAGATATATAATACCGACATTGATACAGTGCAAAGTGCCAGACATTCCCAACACTCCACGCTCGACAAAGCCAACACCATGTATAATAAATATTCTGCCGCTCTGCAGAATCCCGCACACGAAGTCTGGGGGGAAGTGGAAAAAGTCATTCGTGAACGCAACCCTGAGGTTGTCGGTATCACTTGTAAGGTGTTTGACATGGCGTCAGCATTAGTAGTAGCCCGTATCGCAAAGTCTGTCAACAAAGAGATAGTTGTTGTGCTAGGTGGCCCGGCAGCTACTACCTGTACAGATATGGTCTTGGAAGACCAGAATGTTGACTGTGTTGTGCGCGGGGAGGGTGAAATAACGATGGTCGAATTGCTAAAGGCGCTTCAGAGTTCGAAACTAAATCTTCACTCGATAGATGGCTTATCCTTTAAAGAGTCAGGAGACATCGTTCACAACAAGAGACGAGCCCTAATCGAGAATATTAGTTCTCTGCCTTATCCAGCGCGAGACCTTCTTCTATACGCCGACAAACTTCCCAAGTGGATGTTCGAGTCGATAATGGGTGGTATAATTACTTCACGTGGATGCCCTTATGCTTGCACCTTCTGCGCCAATCGCACCGTATGGGGGTCAAGGAAAGTCAGAATGAGGACAGCACAAGACGTTGTTGAAGAGATTCTTTACCTTAGAGATACTTATGGTGTACGACGCTTTATCTTTTGGGATGACCACTTTGCTACAAGCAGACAACGGGCGGTTAAAATCTGCAACCTTTTGTTAGAAAAAAGAGCCGATGTTCATTGGCTTTGTCTCGTCAGGGCAGACACGATAGATGAACAATTACTCGAGCTGATGAAGAAAGCAGGATGCTATGAAGTGCAGATGGGGGTGGAGTCGGGTAGTGACAGAATCCTGAAAAAGGTGAAAAAAGGTGTGACTGTGGAACAAATCAGGAAAACTGCTGATATAATTAGAAAGAGTGGGTTAAGGTGGCACGCTTTCCTATTGGTTGGCATTCCGGGTGAAACTAGAGAAGAAATGGATGCTACGATGCGCTTGATAACTGAACTTAAGCCCGACCGCGTTCAACTGAGTGTGTTCACCCCGTATCCTGGAACGCCACTATATCAAGAATTAGAGGAAAGAGGGCTCTTAAATGACCAGAAGTGGTTATCTGCCGATGTTCTCAATGTGGATTATTCCTACGTTGGAACCATACCCCACGAGGAGTTCCGCAAGCTGGCGTTGCAGTATCTGAAAGAGTGCGATGAATACAACGAAATGAATGCACAAACTTCATGTTATGCATATTACTTAAGGCACCCTACCTTGTCTGCTAAAAAGCTCATTAAGATGATCACAAAGAAGTTCTATGCTCTTTGGGGGGACTGACTTTCAGATGCGAACCATTATTTCACGAACATCGTGGCGCATTCGAAACTATATGAGGCTAGCTCCAACGTCAGATCAGGAAGCCTATTATCGCCTATGCCTGTTATCTTCTTCGATGCCGCGCTACCAATCGGGCACAATTTCCTTACCTTTTGGTCGGTTGCATTTTGTAGATGCCTTATCTCTGCAATCTCAGTTTTTAGAGATTTTCCTACAGCGCGGTTACGACTTTGAGGCTGAACGTCCCAATCCTTTAATCTTCGACTGTGGCGGCAACATCGGCTTAAGTGTAATCTGGTTCAAACTGCGCTATCCACAAAGTCGGATAGTTGTGTTCGAGGCTGACCCTGTTATTGCTGAAGTGTTAGAGGGTAACCTAGACAAACTTGGCTTCAAAGAAGGTGTAAAGGTTGTCCATGCTGCAGTATGGACTAAGACTGGCAAAATTCGCTTTCTCAGTAATGGGGCGGACAGTGGGAGTGTGGATGAACAAAAGGGAGACAAATTAGTAAATGCAGTGCGCTTGGCAGACTGGATCACAGAGCCTGTGGATTTATTGAAGTTGGATATCGAAGGAGCCGAATATGAAGTGATCCATGACCTTTGCGAGACGGGAAAGATTGGACTAGTGCATCGTATAATTTGCGAGATTCATGGTCGGTTAGGAGAAGATCGGAGGCGATTAGCCGAGATTCTGGCTGCCTTAGCCAACTACAATTTCCATTTTACATTTAACCATGCCCGCTGTGCTCCTGATTTGCCGGGAGAAGCTGAACCAACACCATTTTCCGCAGCTCGTGATGGCAAGTTTTTGCTACGTTTATACGCGTGGCAGGAGTCTTAGCCCATGCACGTTGTAATGCTTTCAGACGCAGAAACTTCTGGTGGTGCTGCAATTGCAGCCAGCCGCTTGGCAGAAGCTCTGGTGCAGGCAAGTGTCCGAGTCACTCGCATAGTTGGCAATTCAGATGGGCAGAAGCATCCATGGGTCACACAAGTATTGAGGACGCAATTGCGGGAAGAAGTTGCGTTAAAAGCGCTTGAAAGTATTTCCAAGCGCCTTGCAATTTACGCACGGAGGCGATTGGTCTGCCAGCGTCTTCACGATCTTCTAATGAAACTGCATCCGGATGTGATCAACGTGCACAACTTGCACAGTGCTGGTTGGCCACCTGATTTGCTTGCAGTCTGCGCTCGCCATGCTCCAACAGTGTGGACATTGCACGATATGTGGAGTTTCACCGGTCATTGTGCCTATAGCTACGATTGCGAAAAGTTCGTTAATGGTTGTGATGCTGCATGTTCGACGTCTACAGAGTATCCTGTCCTGTCCCCAAATTGTATTGCAGATGCTTGGCGGTGTCGTGAAAAGCTTTTAGTCAAGTATCAAGATCTTGTTGCTGTGTGTCCATCGCGCTGGTTGGCCCGGGAAGCAACACGTGGCCTTTGGAAAGGCCATCGTGTGGAGATAATCCCTAATGGACTACCTTTAGAAGTCTACAGACCCATAGAGAAAAACTTGGCACGAATGGCCTTGAATATCGAGACACCTGCACCAGTGGTGCTAACAGCAGCTCAAGACCTTAATGAGCAACGCAAAGGCAGTGAAATTCTGGTTAAAGCACTTCAAAAAGTTTCAATTCGCCCGTTCACACTGCTTACGTTCGGACAAGGGTCACTTCCAGTGGAGATAGACGATATTTGGTTACATCATTTGGGTTATGTCAATCCCGAGAGAGTAAAGGTGCTCGCATACAATGCCGCCGACCTGTTTGTCCACCCTGCGCCAGTGGATAATCTTCCTAATGTAGTCGTGGAGGCTATTGCATGTAGCACACCAGTGGTTGGCTTTGCCGTTGGTGGTGTACCAGACATGGTACGGCCCAGCCAGACTGGTTGGCTGGCAAATGAAGTGTCGCCCGATGCGCTTGCAGCGGCAATTGACACTGCTTTGACTGATCTACGTTATGGTGTGGACCTACAAGGGTCGTGTCGGGCTGTTGCCGAGGCTGAATATAGCTCTGAGTTACAAGTCCGACGATATCTAGATTTTTTCGAATCATTATAGATACTGTAAATTATTCTGCCTAGCTATAGCGTAGAAATACTCTAATCTGCAGCACGCCAGTGGGCGCGGTGGGCGGCTCCGGAACAGATTGAGGACGGGGTGACAGGATTCTTGGTGACACCGGGTTGATGCAGAAATGATTACTTCTCAAATTGGACAATTACTTTCTGAGGATGAACTCTGTAGAGAGTGAGTTCCAAGCTACTGAGATTGCTCGCAGGCAGTTCAGCTAGAGCGGCAGGTGAATGAGTTATCTGGTTGGTGTAGGGAGTTCTGGAGAGAGTGGGAAAATAGTTAGTGATGGTAGATATGATCAACCAACAAGAAGAAGCAAAGCACAACAATATACTTATAAATAGAGAGATGAAGCAATTATGATAGCATTCTTTACAGCTCCAACGCCTTTAAAGAGCATATTGGCATTATTCAGCGCAATGCAATTAAGAGCCTGGTTTCAGCTTCACCCATGCGAGCCCATCCTGTTTTGGAGATATGGAGAGAGTGTCAGAGGTTGCATGAGAATTAAATGCACGGTGTATACTGGAAGTGGAAAGGAATGAGTACGGCACATACCTTAGTAAACTTTCTATTTGAAAAAGCCCAATAAGTGGCAAAAAAATGGTGATATTATACTTTTGAGCGACTTTATGAAAGGTGTTGGTTAGGGAATAATTCAGGGGCCGTTTGCTGGTGGGACGGCAATGGACTCGGGTGGGTACACTGCCCTCTTGTACACCATTCGATGCCAAAACTATGGCCCGCTCGGTAGACACAACTACTTCATTGGAACTAGCTGGTGAAAAAACATGAAAAGCAATTATCTCAAAGTTTCGATTATTACACCTTCGTATAATCAAGCACAGTTCTTGGAGAAGACGATACAATCTGTCTTGAACCAGGACTATCCCAACATTGAATACATAATAATTGATGGCGGTTCTACGGACGGTAGCGTGGACATTATCCGCAAGTATGAGCATCGGCTGGCATACTGGGTGAGTGAGCCAGATCGTGGGCAGTCACATGCCATAAACAAAGGTTTCCAAAAAGCAACAGGAGAGATCCTTGCGTGGCTTAACTCGGATGATACTTATTTACCCTGGACTGTTAAAACTGCAGTAGAGTTTTTAATTGGCCATCCAGAAGTCTATATGATTTATGGAGATTGTAATGAAATTAATGAAAGTGGTGAAACAACAGGTTCATATCAAACAAAAGAATTTAATTTAAACGAATTGGTATGCGGGATTAATATGGTGCCTCAACCAACAGTATTTTTCCGCAGAGAGATTCTTAAAAAAGTAGGGTACCTTGACACAAACCTTCATATAGGTATGGATCATGACTTCTGGCTCAGAGTTGGATTGAAGTTCAAAGTGCAACACATACCCTACCTTCTTGCTAACTTTCGGTTTTATCCTGAAACAAAGTGTGCCTTGAAGTTCTACAGGTTTTGGCCCGAGTATCTCTACATACTCAACAAGACTTTCTCTAATCCTGAGCTTCCACTCGATATAAAGCATGTAAAAAGCAGAGCTTATAACTATGCATACTCACATCTCAGCTTTCGTAATTTCCAGAGGCCTTACATAAAGTGGACAGCACGCCACTTACTGAAATCGCTTGTATTAAACCCTTGGGGAAACTCTTACAGGATAATTAGTAGATTATGTAAGTGGGTAGCTTATCGTTTTCACAGAAGGGGGCAAAGTTGAACTTCTATGAATTAACTATCTTGACCAAGGCACCAAAATGGTCGTTTATTCAAATAACACATGGTGCCAAGATATTCGTTAAAAGCATGATCAAAACTATACTAAGGCAAACATCTCCACTAAAAGATATGGGTGGTCCTATTTCTGTCGAACAGAACTTGTTGAATGGATTAAAACGGATTGACCAGCCATATAGGGTGAATCCACCAGCCTCGGACGTCACGCCTTATGTGGGGATTCTGCGTAGCATCCAGGCGATCAGGTGGGCAATTAAAATGAAACGCCGTGGAAAGATTGAGCGACTGACAGTCGGACCAAATGTGGTAGTAACACCAGATGAACACAATAGATTTATAGAGTCTCCGCTAATTGACTTGGTGATAGTACCATCTAATTGGGTAAAAAATCTTTTTTGTTTTATATCACCATCTTTAAAACCTCGCATTCAGGTGTGGGCAGCAGGAGTCGACGAAGAATATTGGAAACCAAAAACAAAAAAATCTCAAAATGCTGAGATTGACTTCTTAGTATATCTTAAAACTGCGCCAACCCCCATCTTAACGACCTTGCTAAAAGAGCTAAAAAAGAATCGCCTGACTTACCACATCCTGAGATACGGATACTATACCAAAGAAGAATATCGTTCCTTACTCAATAAAAGCCGCTATATGGCTTATCTAAGTGAACAGGAGACTCAAGGAATGGCACTATTTGAAGCTTGGGCTTGCGATGTCCCAACTTTGGTTTGGGACCGTAGATACTGGAAGTGGAAAAATGAGAACAGAATTAATGAGTGGACAGGTGCATCATCGGCACCATATTTGACAGATGAGTGTGGACTGAGCTTCAAGAACGAACATGAGATTCATGATAAGTTAACGGAATTTTTACAGAAATCGATGAATTATACACCAAGAAAGTTTATTCTTAATGACTACACCTTAGCACACACAGCAAGAGAGTATCTGTCCATTCTGCCTGACGGGTCATAAACAGCCTAGGAAGGTTAGTAAGCATGTCTATATGCATTCACTTTAATGAAATCTTCAAGAAAATCGGGATTGGCTGAAAAAATGCCTAAAGTCAGTGTTATTATTCCAGTTTACAATGGAGAAAAATTCCTTTCCGAAGCAATTGAGTCAGTAGTAGCTCAAACTTATTTGGATTGGGAAATAATTACCGTTAATGACGGCTCAACAGATAGAAGTTTAGAAATACTGAGAAAATATGAGAAACAGCTACCTTCAAAAATTTATGTGATTAACCAGGAAAATAAGGGTCCCTCTTTAACTAGAAACATGGCAATCGCCGAGGCTAAAGGAGAGTACATTGCCTTTTTAGATTGCGATGATTCATGGCTCCCTGAAAAGTTAGAGAAACAGGTCGAATTTTTAGATTTGAACAAAGAATTTGGTTTAATTTATTCTGATTGTTATGTCATTGATTATAATGGCAATATAAAAGGCAATACTTACTCTTCGAGAATAAAACCTTTCAGGGGTAATGTTTTTAATGAATTGTTGTACACTAATTTTATCCCTACATCTACAGTTATGGTTAGAAGTGAAGTATTTGATGATGTAGGATTATTCAACCCAATGCTTAGGATATCCCAAGACTATGATTTGTGGATAAGAATAGCCGAAACTTGTCCTATTGATTTCATAGACCAACCTCTTGCGAAATATAGGCTTCATTGTGAAGGTATAAGTAGAAATGTCGAGCTAATGACTAATGAAGATTTTCAAATAATGGAATACTGGCTAACTAAAAAACCCAAGGTAAGAAGAGAGCTGAAAGATCAAATCAAACAAAAAAGAGCACGCTTGCACTATCAATTGGCGCTCTATTACTATCACAATCGTAAAATTAGAAAAGCTATAGCAGAATTTATAACATGGACTTTCTATAAAAGCACTCTATCAAGGAATTAAGATTAAGTTTAAGGGGTGAGTAAATTAAAATAGGCCTTGTCTTTGGAATGGAGTTCGCTAAGCCTACTGGAATTTCACAATATGTAGTCGAATTAGCTAAACGCCTATCAAAAGAGCATGAGGTTCATTTGCTAATAGCTGATAACGAATCCTACTTCTCAGGATCAACGATCCATAGAAATCCATTATCAAAGTTCCCTTGGTTAAGACTCAATTCAAACCTTCCTCACCTTAAAAGTTTGCTACATATTGGCCATATAACAACAAGGCTTATTTTCAATGCACTTTATAATCCCTGGTTTTCCAAAAATATAAAAACTAAATACGGCTTGGATATAATCCATTCTCAAAGTATAGACTCGCTCTCTGCAGATGTTGTAACCATGCATGCTTGTCTGAAGGCAGCAAGAGAAGCTAAAGAAAAATCTCAAGAAATTAATTTTTTTCGTAGAATAGCAGGGCAAGCTTTGTTCTTCCCCTTTACTACTTCCTACTTAGTCACTGAAAAACATATCTTGAAGAAAAGCAAAAAGATTATCGCCGTTTCACAAAAGTTAAAAGAGGAACTTTTAGAGCATTATAGGATTCCAGAGGATAAAATAACCGTAATTCCAAATGGAGTTGATCTACATAAATTCAAGCCTGATCCTGTAAAACGTGCAAAAATAAGAAATCAATATGGTATAAGAGAGGATGAGATTGTTTTGATCTTCGTTGGACATATGTTCAGAGCAAAAGGTCTGGATTATATTATAAATGCTATTTCAAAGCTAAATAAAGTAAAGCTCTTTGTAGTTGGGGAGGATCCAAATATTAAGTCATATAAAGAGAAAGTGGTGAAAGCCTGTATTCAAGGAAAGGTGGTATTTGCAGGGAATATCCCGGAAGGAGCAGAGGATTTTTACGCTGCTTCCGATATTTTCTTGCTTCCAAGCGCCAGTGAAGGCTTTCCTTTAACAAGTCTTGAGGCGGCTGCAACTGGCTTACCCATAATATCTACAAAAGTCGGTGGATTGGGGGAGTTAGTCAAAGATGGGGTTAATGGATATTTTGTAAGGAGAAATAGTGAAAAAATAAGAGAAAAAATACAGATTCTTGCTCAGAATGAGGATTTGAGAAGACGAATGGGGAAAAAAGCAAGAGAAGCGGCAAAAGAATACTCATGGGATGAAGTAGTCAAAAGGACATTTCAAGTCTATGAGGAAGTGATCGGGAAAGAATAGATGGAAAAATCCTAGAGTTTTGGAGAATGAAGAATTACAAGAACGTTAGAAGAGTGATAAGAGAGAAAAGCTGTTGAAAAGTTCAGCTTGATAGTAGAGGGGTGTCAAGATTAGCACCTCCAATAATTATAGAATGCCACAAAACTATCTAACCAACTCTGAACTGAAGTAAATCTTTAACTAAACGTTTCATGCCTGTATCTCAACCCAAGTCTTTTCAAAGCCCAGAGATACCAGAATCCTCTGTCAACAACGATCTCTGGTTTGTTTTCGCAGTACTTCAGCACATCTTTAAGGAAAACATAGGCGTGAAAAGAACTTCTTCTCTCAGAAGCCATATGGCTAAGCATTCCTTAGTATATAGTGCTGCTAATATTTTCGTCTCTATATTTTTTCTTGTTCCTCCGAAAGACTTTTGTAGATTTGATATACTCTATTAATTGGTTGAGTTGGGGGTGCATATATTGTATTTCTTTTATTTATTTTTTTATTGATATTCTTAACAGTGCCGATAGTAGAGAGCACAATAAAGGTTTATGAAACTATTTACAGGAGTCTTAAGTTATGGAGGCCCTAAATATCTTAATGATAAGTGGACTAGTCCCTTGGCATCCTCAAGCTGGAGGGGGGCAAATAATTGCTTACAAGTTGTCTGAAGCCATAGCACAATCTGGCCACAACATAGATTACTTAGCAATTGCTCCTAGTGAGTTCCAGCAGGAGGTAAAATGGGGACGATTCATTTATTTTGAACAAGCAAGATTCACATGTCAATTGTTTAAATCTCACCATAGCGGAATAGAAGATTACGACATCGTACATCTCCATCAGGCAAATGAGACGATAGGCTTTTATTTAGGATTGGGCTTTCAAAGACTACTTGATAAATTAGGAAGACTTGTTTTCAGTGTTTACTCTCCAATGGCTCACAGAATTCCGCGGTCTTTCAACGAGGCATGCTCGATGGTCATATGCCAGACTGCAGACATAATATTCTCACTATCAGAATTTGCCAAAAAAATATTTCAAATGCTTATCATGTTCCTACTTCCAAAATTAAGGTGACATATGCAGGCGTGGATGAAATTTTCACAAGTAAAATGAAAGTAGTTGACGGGAGTAACTTCAATCTCCTATTCTGCGGCAGGCTTAACGGTCCGCGTGAGCAAAAAGGCGTAGATGTCCTATTAAAAGCCATGCCTACGATACTTAAAGAACACGATGTTATGCTAAATATAATCGGTACAGGTCCCAGAGCAAATAAGTATAAAGAACTCGCTGAAAGATTAGGCATTAACAAACACGTTAAGTTTTTAGGATTCGTGGAACACAAGGTACTACCGGAATATTATGCAAATGCCGATCTGTTTGTATTTCCATCTCGAAGAGAGAGCTTTGGGCTAGTTCTTGCTGAAGCTATGGCTATGGGCTTACCTGCGGTTTCTACTCAAGTAGGAGCGATACCAGAGGTTATTAAAAACAGAGAGACAGGGATACTGGCCCCTCCAGATGATCCAAAAAATTTTGCAGAAGCTGTTAATTCATTGTTAGACGATCCAAAGAAAATGAAAATTATGGGGCTAAAAGGAAGAGAAAGGGCTAAAAAATACTTTACATGGCAAAAAGTCGTTAAAAGGGTAGAAGACGAATATAAAAACATACTATTTGGCTAGCAGACTTCTGTAGACTTGAAGGGTTTCTCCGGCAGTTTTATCCCAAGAAAATTTTTTGCTGTACTTATACCCTCCGTATGCTATCTTCCTTCTTAGCTTTGGACTTACTATTAACTCGTAAATCTTCCTAGCCAGATCTTCTTCAGATTCCATTTTTATACAATATCTGGTTACTTCTTCAGGTATTTCTGCATTTTGCTTAACTATAACTGGAATCATACACCTCTGAGCTTCCAAAATTGGTATTCCAAATCCCTCCCAGTCACTAGCTAACACAAATATGTCAAAGGAATTGTAAAACTTCACTAGTTTTTCATCAGGAGCGAAATCCATAAACTTAACCCAATCGGAAATATTTAAAGAGCTTGTGAGATTCTTTAAGTGATAAAAATAAGGACCCTCTCCATAAATACGGAATTCAATATTTAGATTGCCGTATTTCATCCTAAAAATTGCTAAAGCTCTTAAAACAAAATCTACACCTTTACGAGGGTGTAAAGCTCCAATATAGCCTATTGTGAACTTCTTGCTCTTAAAGCTTCTATTTTTCAGAGGCTCGAACTCTTCACACACTCCATTATTGATCATAGTAATTTTGTTCTCATCAATCTTAATGAATCTTATAAGGTTCAACCTTGTAAGAGTGGAGACTGCTATAACCTTATCTGCCCAGAAGCCAACGCTTAGATAAAGCTTTGAAAATATCCTCATTCTCAAAGTTGGGGTCGTCTCTTTATGGATGAGTGAACCTATATCGTGATATGTGACGATTTTTTTCACGTTTTTATGTCTCAAAACAATAAACCCCAAGGCATCTATAGTGGTTATGGTGTGGATAATGCCAACATTTTTTGAGATTCTAAGCATTTTAAAGGGGAATGTAAAAACGTGGGAAATAACAGTGTTTTTTCCCTCCATAAGTTTGGCTTTTTTCAGTCTTTTTTTCAGCTCAAAATAATATCTTGCTATTCCGGTTCCTTCTTTAAGAGAAATATACGAAGAAACTAGCGCCAATTTCATAAGTACCCCACCAACACCATTGTTGCTTTGTACATTTCATTATATTATTTTCACTTCTTCATATTTTACTGCCCCTTAAAGGAACTATTAATAAAACTTCAAACTCCCCGTTTGAATACAACTCATTAGCACTAGGATCCATCCTTACTCTTGCAAAATCACCCTTATCAAAACCGGGTCTGGCAAAATACCACGGCATGTTTATCCAACCTTTTAAAGCTGAATTTAGTGAAACTTGCTTAAACCGCTCTGTGATAACTAGGTAGGTATTCTCTTTTACAAACATCCCAACACTTACGTACTCGGGGTTGCCAAAGTGTTCTGGGATATATGGATCTCTATATACTCCCTGCCATCCCATTGGTTCATAATCAAAACCTTCAACACTATGAATATTAAGCCAGCTTGAGCCAGAAATATCCATCCGGGTTATCTGCCAGTTGGTCTGATAAATCCAGGGAGAACGGTATATACTAAATATACCGACTGCCGAAGACATAGTTAGGATAAGCACTACCATCAGAACTCCCAGTTTAAACCTTTTTGGATTTCTAATCTGATACAAAGCAAAGCTTGCAAATACTGGTATTGCAAATGTTCCTATATTCGCCCCAAGAAATCTCCCCCAAGTTATTAATCCAAGCGCCATAGAAACAAAAAAATACGCCAAAGTGCAAACAATAAAAATAACAGAAAAAATGAGAAAGTTAATAATTTCAGCCTGACGCTGTAAAATACGCTTTACAATCAGAATCAATGCTATTAAGGAGCAGGCGAAGAATACTATATTGTGTCCATACATCTTAAATAGTAATTCTATACCCTGCCAAATACTGCGGTTCAAGGTGTGCTGGACCTCAGTAGCGCGGGCTATTACAGGAGCCTCGCCACCAATCCACGAAGAGATCCTCTGAATGCTAATTCCAAAAGCAGCGAAATATGAGATCCACGTAAAGAAAGCAATGATTGAGATCAAAGCAGATTCCATGGTAGTGTGTTCTATAAAACTGTGCAGCTGTCCTATCTGTATCTGCTTTGCTCCTGCAATAACTAGGCCCACAATGACTAGACATAGAATTAGGATGCTCTCTATGACAGGGTGGAAGAACGGAAATAAAAGTAGAACAACAATTAAAGCCATTTTACTGGAAAAAGAGGGTGTTTTTAAGACTTTAAAATAGAGATAAAACAATAGGGGGAAAGTGAGAATAGAGAGCCCATGCGGATATACTGTTAGATGATAGTATGAGAAAAGAGGGACAGAACCTACCGCAGCAGCAAGAATAGCATGTTCTCTTTTATATGAAACAACTGAGGCGAGAAGATAAGTAAAGAGCATGAACAGTATAGTAAAAATGATTGGTATGATCTTTATCACGGTTTCCGGCACTATATTGCAAACTTCAACAAGGATAGCTCCAAGAACGTGGACAACGGGATAGAAATTATTCCCAAAGAAACCTGCGGAAACGATAGAATATGTTCGTTCTAGATGCCCTAGCGGATCGGACAAGCCATAAACGAAATAACCTCTAAAAAATTGAAGAGAAAGGGTGATGAAATTAACGAGAATAAGGGAAAAAAATCCTACAATCCAGAAACTTTTGCTTTTAAAGGAACAGTAAACAACGATACTTATTCCACAAAAAATGGCTAAAATGAGAAGAATCCAGACAGATGAAGGGAGAGCCGAGTATATAGAGATTTCATAACCCACTGCTGGAGAGTGATTCCTAATAAGAATTAAGGCTGCTGTAATAAAGATGAATGATAATGATGCCATAACTTTTAAAATCTTATCTTCATCCACATATGCTTTCTCCATCAAAATTAAATCTCCTCCAATTAATATCTAAGAAATCTAACATCGTTGGAGCTATATCTACTACACTAATCCTCTTTTTCCTTATCTCCCGGCCTATATTCTTGATTAAAAATACTGCATCCTCTGAGTGTCCTCCAGACGCCACCTTGTGATCATAAGCCTTTCCATACAGGTTAGTGTACATACCCCATCCAACACCATAATCGTCTTTAAGCCCAAAAACTATGTCTGGATATATCTCTTCGGTGAACTTTCCTGAATATTCTTCTCTTGTCCTTATCCATTTCACTATAGGTCTTCCATCTGGTGTTTTAAGTTCTGATAACGATTTAACCAACTCCTTTCTTATTCTCTCATATTCTATCTCAGAAACCAGGTCCCTGTTGATTTCGATGCCTCCATGCGGATACGACTTAATACCAGCAAAATTTGACAGATGGGCTATACTTCTGTTCTCGTCAATAGACCCTGCTGAAGAATACATGGACTTGCTGGCCTTAATTAGCTTTTGGCTTTTAACAACAAGCTTGATTAGCCAATGCTCGACATCTAATCTGTTTGCGACCTCTAAAACAATTCTCATAATTTTGCTCATGACTTTTTTATTCTTATCTTTTGATATGAGGTATCTCTTCTTTCTTAAGTATTCGTTTATATTAACCGTTTTATACGGTCTAATACCATGACCATGGTCACTCATAACTATTAAGCTTACATCAGGGAACATTTCCATGAATTCTTCTAGAATCCCATCGAATATCTTATAATACTCCGAAATTACCCCGCTTAGAGAACTTTGACCAGGATATGTCGGATCATTCTTATCAAAAAATCTCCAGAGTCTGTGTTGTATAATATCTAACAAATTAAAATATACGAAGAACATATTCCATTTTTCATCCTTGCATAGGTCCAGGCTGATTTTTCTTTCCTCTTCTAATGTTTTTTTACCTAATTCTGCCCATTGACTTAGATGTTTAACTCCGGGAAAGCCACCCCATAAACTCTCAAGTTTATCTGGAATTCCATATTTTTCCTTAGCAATTTCAGGGTAGATGTCAATATCAACCTCCGTTCTAAGCCAGTCTAATCTTCTATCAAAGGGCGATTTGCCAACCATAACACCGTTTATCACCCAAGCTGGGTACATGAGCATTGGATAGACCACCACTGTTCTATAACCTTCCTGGCTGGCATAATCCCAGAATGTTCTTCCTTTAATATGGCTAATATCCAGTTTCTTTAAATCGCTAAGGTTCGGGTCAAAAATATCGTAAACGTACAACACTCCATGGTTTCTAGGATGGAGACCAGTATAAATACTTATCCAAGCAGGAATTGTATCTACAGGAAACACCGATTTTGAAATAAAAGTAGGACTTTCGTCGATCAGCTTAGAGAAGGTCGGGAGTTCTTTTCTATACTTCAGTATAACATAAGGATCCAAAGAATCTATACCAATTACCATCAAGTTATTTTCCATCTAATTCACCTTCTAGAAGATTTAAAGTGTTTTTTAAAATTTCTACTTTAACAATACTTAGTTCTCGTGTGTTATCGATTTTCACAATTCTGCCGGGCGTCAGAGTATTCAGTAGAGAAAACAACTCCTGATATTTCGCCAATGATGCTTTGGCATTCTCTATAGACCCTATTTCTTCTTTTTTCCTCAAATAAGCTACTTCTGGAGAGGTATCAACTATGAATACCAAGTCTGGATTTGGCAATAATTTACTAGATGCTCCTAGCAATCTCGCCCGTTTGGAGTTGGAGTAATCAAATTCTTTAGATATTGCTAAAACAACGTCGTACATGAATCTATCAAAAATTATAACTTTGTTCTTACCCACGATTTTCGGGAACCACGCTTTTATTATACTGAATCTCAAATAATCCAACAAAACTATTCTCGGGTATAATACTCCGAATAATCTCGCAACTAACGACTTCTTTCCTGCACGTAATCTGTTGCTTACACCATTTTTTGAATTTGAGTGTTCAAGTCCCCCAACTCTCCTAAGCAATCCCCTTAATAGAGAATTCTCACATTCTAACCACCATGTGTATGAGACATTGTAATTTCTTTTTTTTAGTTCTTCAAACAAGTATCTTGATAACGTGCTTTTTCCAGAGCCATCAATTCCGATGAAACAGATAAGGATGTTCCTTTTCATTCTTTCCTCCTTTCGGACATCTACTACCAGCACCGAGGAGCCAAAATTGTGTGATAGTCTTTTCGTAAGTCTTTGGAAAGAGTTGCATATTTGTAATCCCTACAATTTTTGGTACCTCTGAAATAGAACTAGGAACAAATCTAGTCTTCTTGAGTTTTTCCATAACAAATTCTACAAGTTTCATCAGGATTACCCTTTTAACATACCTTTCCTAAATTCCTGATAGTCTTTGCTATTCCAAATTTTATCAAACGGTACCTCAAAAATGTTACCGAAAGATTTTACAATGTTGAGATAGCACGGATGGACTAACCCATCCCATTGCTATAAAACACGTAATCCAAGGAAATTTACAAAAGATTGTTTTACTTTTCTCATTTTTCTGAAGAAACTAATATAAGTAACTTTAATATTTTGAGATTTAGCAAAAGCTAACACATCTAATAACGCTTTCTGAATTTCATCTTTAGAAGGTGAGTCATATACGCTTCCATCTAACTTTTCATCGTATATATTAACACCTTTGATATGCACATGCACAACTCCAACTTCTTTTGCGAATAATATAATATTCTTTAAATCATTTAAGTTCTCCTTCATAAGAACTGTAACAATTCTAATAGATATTTTTGCATGATAATTTTTTACCAATTCAGTTAAAATGCTTATACCTTCTTTTAATTTATTGAATTCTTTGTAATTTCTAATTTTATCTAAGTTACGCTATCAATAGATACGCCAAGTCTCAAAAACGTACTATTTATTATGTTATCCATATTCTCCATAATTAAAGTTCCATTTGTATGAAAACCAATCCCAATATCCTCACCATTCGCATAATAAACCATTTTGGATAGATCTTTACACATTAACGGTTCGCCCCACCCCCCAAGACTAACCCATAGTAACTCAGGAAATTGATCTATAATTCTTTTAAAGTTCCTCAAAACTCATTTCTCCAATTTTCCTATTTTGAAATCTACGGTAGCACATTGGACAACTTAAATTACATTTGTTAGTTCCTTCCACTTGAATAATAAATGGCCGAGATCTCAGATGTATTCTTCCTAATTTAAGCTCTATGGTTTGAAGAGCTAAATTACCCAAGATTTTAGGATTTGTAAGTTTTTTTGTAGGCATTTGATAAAAACCATTTTAGTTCATCAATAGTAGAAAATTTTTCCATACCTCCCCCAAGTAAACATTTCTCCAACTTCATTTTAAATTTAGTATAAATTCCACTCATTTTTAACCCCCCTCATTTTTCTAAGCTTCTTTGTAAATTTTCTCCAATCTCCCAATGACGTTTTTCCACGAATAAGGCAAAATCATCTCTCTTGTTCTTACCTCCGTATCTCCATTTTTGAGTATTTCCATAAATTTATAAATGTCTTCTTCATTTTCCACAAAAAATAAGCCATCCCTATCTTTTTCGAATATTCTTGGTAAAGCTCCAAATTTGGTTGTAATAACTGGCAAATTGCAGGACATAGCTTCCAGAACAGATAAAGGGAGTTCTATACTCTTTGTTTTATTTTTCGGGGAGGTTGGGAAGACGTAGCAGTCAGACAATGCATAAACGTCCTCTATATGTTCAAAGCGATTTGTCCAAATGAGGCATCCAGCTTTCTCAAGTAGTCTATACAGGTCCTTCTCCATAGGTGCCCTCCTACCAATAACTATCACCTGAGTCTCTTTGTTTTGCAACTCTTTAAGTAATTGGATAGTCCTACCCTTTATTATGGGACCCACATGAAGGACAACAAACCTCCCTTCATCTATCCCATATTTTCGCCTCAACCTCTTTTTGAAATCCTCAGAAATCGGAACAAATCTTTCAACGTCCACACCGTTAGGCAAAAATCTTGTTCTTAATCCCAAATCCACAAACATTTTCTCTGATTCCCAAGATTGAACCAGTATCAAGTTAGGTTTAAACAGAGGGATTACTCCCTTAAGAGGCAAATATGAAGGATTTGGTGCAGACATTATTATTTTCGCATTATGGTAATATAAAGAAAAGGTCTTCGCTATAACAAAGCCCAATGTAGATGGGCCTAAAACGAAATGAATTATTTGTGGCTTGAACGCCCTTACGTATCTCCAAGACTTGACATTTCTTACGCTTGTCTTCATAACTTCGTGATTTTTTGATAGCTCCTTAGACAGATAAACAGCCACATTTTTTGTGCCAATGTCTCCTTTAGCAGGGTTATCCTCAAAATGAGATACTAAACATATTCTCATCTCATCTCATCCTTCTTAGAAATTTACTCGTTATATTCCACCTTACTACACCTAGCCCCCGTAACAATGACGGTACTGCCTCACATGCAACCCAGCAATGACATTTATCCGATCGAATGTGCTCTCTTACCTCCTCAGCTCTTGGCGACATCCATAATTTATCAAAGTCCTCCCCCCTTACGTTCCCTATTTTTTTATTTGAAATTATGCAGGGATATACATCTCCATAAGGATTGAGAAATAATGAGTGCGTTCCGGAGTGGCACCTAAATAATCTTTCTCCCGATTTTTGATATCTAGTACAATTACACATAAAATAATCGTACGGGTCGATAAGTTTAGTTATTAGGGATTCATTTTTTATCCTGTCTTTCATTATCTCCCGAATAATTAGCTCTGCTTCCTCAAGTCTTTCTTCCTCCCAATTGAAAGTAGTACTGACATTGTCATAATACGAGTTGCTGGTATGGGCGAATACCACCAAGAGCTTAATCCCCAAATTTTTCGATAATTCGTAAACTTTTGGCAAGTCCTTGTAATTTTGTGGAGTAACTGTAAAGTCTAAGCCGAGATTGATATCAACCCATTCCAGCAAGGAGTTTATTGTGTCCATTACTTTCTCGTATGCGTTGCTAATGCCTCTCATCCCATCGTGTGTCTTGCCGATACCATCAAGGGAGATTGAAATGCTAAAACGCTGTTTAGGTTTATATGTATCCAAAATCTCCCCAGTTTTGTTAACTATGAGTTTTGGATTGAGTCCATTTGTCGCCACTCCAATAAACGCATTTGGGTACTGCTTGATAAACAATCCCACAAGATCTACAATATCTCTTCTAAGAAATGGTTCTCCACCTGTAATCCCTATCCCTTGTAGATCCTGCAAATATCTCGATTGTATGACTTCCTCTATCTTGCTTAAGCTGAGCTCATACTTGAGTGACTCTGGATTCTCCTTGTATTTTTTCCAAATAGAGCACATAATACACCTGCCATTACACTTATACGTTACCGCAAAATTGATCCATGTAACTTCTTTGGGGTTCGGTCTTTTTACTAGGAAATTAAATGCCTTTGTTGCAATTGTTGTCTTTCTAATTTCCCCCATTCTTGCCTCCTTTAAGCCCTATACGTGCCTTGCTAATTTTGCCCACCAATACTCCCATAGACTTGGCCAGTAGTACGGTCAGTAAAATTACCGGAACGTATATTAAATGTAAAATTTTTTTTCTTTAATTAATGAAAGATAGTATCTAGAACTATAGAATAATAAATACCCAATAACGTTTTTACCATATGCCTCAAAAGCTACCATACTTGTAATTCCAGCTTCTACCCCTCCCCTAGCATACAAAAAATATTGTTTAAACAAACCGTAGAGGGAATCTCTTGGTCTCCAATATACTATTGCATCTTTTGCAAAAGTAAAATTATAACCCCTTTCCCTTAACTTTAAATCAAACAAAGTGTCCTCTCCAGTATATAACCACTCTGGATACCCACTAACTTCTCTCCAACATTTCTTCTTAAATGCGATGGATCTACCCGAAGGCAAAAATCTTTCTACGCTCATTCTTTCAAGTTTGGGGTATAATAGCTCCCCTACTACTTCTTCATATTTTGATCTAGGATCGGGCAAAAAAAATCCAGCTACGACGTCTGTGCTTGGATCTTCTTCAAAAGGTTTCAATAGATTCTGCAACCAATGTTTGTCAGCTCTACACCCCCCATCTATGCTTGCAATATAGTTATATCTGGCATTTCTAATTGCGATATTCCTTCCTTCTACGATATTGACACCTTCCCTAACAATTAGAGTAACAGGGGTGACGTCTCTTCTGACATATGAATTTACATTTTCTATTATATGATCAGTGGAACCACCATCCACTATGACTATTTCGTTTGGTTTCCTTGATTGAGAAAGTAATGATTCAATTAGGTTCCTTACGGAAGATTCTTCATTTTTAAGAGTGCAGATTACAGAAACTTTCACTCTCACTCACCTTTTTTGCATTCACTGCTAACAGAATACCTCCATTTTTACCTATTAGTGAATCAGAAATGATGCTAATCGTTAAAGCAATAGGAAAAATAATTATACTTATCCATACATTTTTAATTGATAGATTAAAAAAGAGAACTGATAAAAAAGAATTAACAAAATATTTTTTGTTTTTAATTTCGAATCCGTATTTTTCTAATATGTCTTTTAATTCTGAAAGTTTATAATAATTAACAACAAAATTTTTCCCTCTATGTGCATTTAGCACATCCTTTCTTATATTTTTATAAGTAAAACTATCAACAGTCAAAACTAGATAACCATTAGGTTTTAGTATTCTGTACATTTCACATATGGCTAATCTATCATCCTCAAAGTGTTCTAATGCGCAAACTGAGATCACTTTGTCAAAAGTATTGGATTTAAATGGCAATTTTTCCGCATTTGAAATTATGAACTCCCCATCTCTAACTAGATTTTTAGCAACCTTAATACTCCTTGGATCAATATCAACTCCTACGACGTTGCTACCACGAGCCAATAGCTTTTTGTCATACTCCCCACAACCACATGCTATATCACATATTTTCTCATTCGGATTTGGGTTGAGATACCCAAATGCTATTTTCGCTTCAAGAACTTTTTCAAACTTCATAAAGAATAAATTAAAGAATACATACTTCACAAAAAACCTAAATACTTGATTCCTTATGTATCTGCTAAGCATATCAACCTTGATAGACGTATATGATACCTTCATAGGCTAATCCTCCTTGTAGATTCTACCTTTTCCCATAATACCGAATACTCCCTTAGAATGAAATCTTTCCAGGCAAATAAAATTAAATATTCGTTGAGGAGCACATAGTATGTTATTTCTGGTATTAATATGATCGAAAATGTATTTCCTCTGATTTTTTGTAATTTCGATTTCAGATGCATTAGTAGACCTAATAGTAGGCCGAAAATGAGTAAAGTTAAGAGAAAATGAATAAATACTGCATACATATCCCATGCAACCACATATAATATCGGAATCGCCAGAAGAATAAACGGTGAGAACATTGCCAATGCCTTGTGCGATGGAAATATTAGAAGACTATACCAGTCTCGTGGGCATAGAAAATAGTCCCAGTGCTTGACCATGTTTTGAATAGTACCTACACTGGTCCTCTTTCTCTGCTTTATCTGGTCTTCAACAGTGTTTGGTGCAGGCTCATAAACTATCGCATTCGGCTCATATTCTATTCTGTATCCTTTCTTTCTGATCTGTATCGCCATATCTAAGTCCTCGGAAAGCATCCTTTCATCTGCATTGACCAACTCTTTTCTCCATGCATTTATCTCCCCATGAAAAAGACATGCAGAATCTAGGTTTGCTTCACCTCTACGCATAATGTATTCTAGATCCCAATAAAACTGCGTAGAGAAAGTAAGAGGACTATCAGGATTCAAAACGACATATTGCCCTCCAACTGCTCCCACTTTTGGATCTTTAAAATATGGCATCAGTTCCTTCAATACATTTATATCGAAAATTGAGTTTGCGTCAGTTACTAATACAACCCCACCTCTCGCGTATTTTTTCCCTAAATTTATGGCTGAGGCTTTGCCCCTTCTCTCCCCTTCTCCAACGAGTTTTAGAGTTGGTTTAGAGTTGATACGTTTCTCTATAATGCTCTCCACAATTTGTACCGTTCTATCAGTAGAACTAGAATCAACAACAATTATCTCATACTTGTCCTTTGGGTAATCTAAACTGAGTAAATTACCTATCCTTTTTTTGATCACTTTCTCCTCGTTATAAGTAGGTACTACAATTGACACAAACGGTAAATATGAATAATCCTTGTTTTTAGGCCCTGTTTTGAAGGCTATTGTAGCCATTAGAATAGGATACCCAACGAATTGCCAGAGTAGTAGAAATGATATGAAATATAACACAACGATTGACACATCTGTCATGTTTACTACTATCCTCAGGAGTTGCTCTAGTCCTCTTACCTTCTAATTTTCATTATCTGCACAAGAGAATTCAAGATTAAACCAGCCATAATAGCGACCAATCCAAGGATAAGAAATGATGCACTACCTATCGAAGGTCCGAAAGGGAGCTTATTGGTCACGTAATACTCTGAAAACGCTACAAAGCCTAATACCAGCGCAATTACAACTGAAACAAATCCAGGAATACCGAAGGAAAGTAGTGGTCTCTTATATCCAATCAAGCCAATTATGTTTGACAGAACGCCCATGCCGTGAAAGAATGGACCTTTCTTATGCTTATTTGGAACATCATAGATTGCTGAAATGGGAACTTCTTTTATGACAAACCCCTTCGATGAGATATGAGAAATCATGTCGGATTCTATACCGAAACCTTCAGATTCAAAATTGAGATTTTCCAGAACCTCCCTATTCATAGCTCTGAAACCCGACTGAGAATCTGTTGTTTTGTGATCAGAACTTAGATTGGTAAAAATGTTAAGAATTTTTTGTCCAAAAATTCTGTACTTAGGTATCGTGTTGTTCTTGGTTAGAAATCTCGATCCTATGACGAGGTCAGCCTCTCCATTTGATACTGGTGTAACAATCAGAGGTATTTCATTGGGGTTATGCTGCCCATCCCCATCCAGCATTACGATAACGGAGCAATTCAATTCCTTTGCTCTTTCAAATCCTATCATCATAGCATAAGCTTTTCCATAGTTCCTATCAAGCCTCAGTATCTCAGCACCAGCGAGGTTGGCTACTTCAGCTGTTTTATCTGTCGAACCGTCATCGACTACAACAACTGTACCCACATATTTCTTCACCCTTAACACAACACTACCTATAGCAATTTCTTCATTGTAAGTCGGAATTATTGCTACAACATTATTATTACTCTGCATTTATCATACCTCACGATTTAAACAAACATCATAACTACTATCCCAATTAGAATTTTCAAAAAAAATTATCACCCAAAACCAAAAAAACTTGTGGAGGATGGTTTCAAGCTTAAACATTCTTTACGAAATTCCCATTCTCAACATCCTTCTTAACCAAAACTTCTGCCTCAATCCAGCTATCACTTCCAATCTTCACTCCCGGATAAATTGAAACGTTGATACCTGTTTTCACATTATGTCCTATAACCGCTCCAAGCTTTCTCCTTCCACTATCGACTCTCTTACCTTTAGCTGTAACCTTAACGCTGGAGTTGTCAAACCGAAGATTTGCTATTTTGGTTCCGGCTCCCAAATTACATCCCTCAGCAATAACAGAATCTGCAACGTAGTTCAGATGGGGTACATTGGAATTGCCCATAACAACACTTCTCTTCGCTACAGAGGATTCACCAACAACACAATTGTTTCCTATTGCAGATCTTTCAATTACACAATTCTTTATCTCACAATCGCTGCCAATTACAGCTGGCTTTCTTATTGTAGCATTGCCCCAGATATCTGTATTCTCACCAACTAAGAAACCTATTTTGTCGAGCATATACATGTTCGAATCGAGATAATCCCATGGATATCCTATATCGCTCCAGTATCCATCTAGTAGGGTGACTCTAACCTTTTTAACAGAATTAAGCATCATTACCGAATCAGTTAGCTCAAATTCTTCTCTTTCGCTCTGTTCAGTATTTTCTATAAAATCAAGAATCGAAGGATCAAAATGATAAATACCAGCATTCACAAATCCTCTTCCTCTTCCCTCTTTCTCTCCGATACTGACAAGTTTTCCATCTCGAGAAATAACCTTACCATATCTCGAGACATCATTAACCTGAAATACAGCCATAGAATTAGGGGTTCTTATCAATTCACCAATTGATCCATCGAAGAAAAGATCGCCATAAATCAGGACAAATTCATCATCAATAAAATCCCTTGCAGCATATACAGCTGAGGCAGTGCCATCAATCTTCTTGTCTCTATAGAACTTTACCTCATCTCTCAAATGCCATTTTATCGTATTTTCCAGAAAGCCAACAACAATGACAATCTCGTCAACCCCATAACGTCTTAACATCTCAATCTGATAATCAACGAGTGGCTTGTTACAAATAGGGAGCATTGCTTTTGGTTTGTAGTCAGTTAAAGGTTGCAATCTTTCCCCTCTGCCAGCAGCAAGAATAACAGCTTTCATGAAATATTCACCTAATAGTCGTGCAAAAATTGCAACTTACTAAGAGTGCATTTTAATTGAGAAAAGTTCAACTTAAACCCACAACCCAACCAACCAGAATTTTTCAACGAATTTATATCACCGTTACACTTTTTGCCAGATTGCGGGGTTTATCAGGATCCAATCCTTTAAGCACGGCCAGTTTGTAAGCTAGAATCTGCATGGGTATTATCTGAACTATCGGATTTAAATCACCCGCTTCCGAAACCTTTATCCAGTAATCAAAAATATCGTGTTTCTCAGCTGAAACCCCTATAACATACCCACCCCTAGTTTTAACTTCCTCTGCATTTGAAATTATTTTCTTCTCATTTTCTTTAGCAACAAAAACTATTACCGGCGTACCATCTTCGATAAGGGCGAGGGGACCATGCTTAAGTTCTCCTCCTGCAAAAGCTTCAGCATGTATGTATGAAACTTCCTTTATTTTAAGGGCAGCCTCCAAGGCTGTTGCATACTGCAGTCCTCTACCAATTAAGTATATGTGCTCCTTACCTACGAGGTTTTCCGCAAGTTTTTTCAAATGATCTCTCATCGTCCTCGAAGTTAGGTTGTAAACATCCATGTATAGGCTTTTGAGCTTTTGAATACTCTCATCATATTTCCCTATAAGTGCGTGAGATAAAACCGTCAGCAAAGCTATTTGGGATGTGTAAGTTTTTGTTGATAGAACACAGATCTCCGGTCCAGCATTCATAAGCAAGCATGAGTCACTTTCGCGCATTAAAGTGGATCCCATGACGTTTACGATACTTATAACTCTACTCCCATGCTTTTTCGCTGTCCTCATAGCCTCGAGAATGTCGGCCGTCTCTCCAGACTGAGATACTGCAATAACAAGCGTATTTTCTGTGAGAAAATGCTCGTAATTTTCGAATTCCGATCCAAATACTATATTTATATGTAGATTGGATACTCTAGAGAAAAGATAACTTTCCGCGAGGCATGCATGGTAGCTTGATCCGCATCCAACAAAGAAAATGCCATGAGCATCTTTAATTTCTTCTACTATTTTGTCTACAAGCATTTTATCCTGCTGTATAGCCCTCTGTATGGTCTCTGTTTGTTCCATAATTTCTTTTAGCATGTGATGCTCAAATCCGCCCTTTCTTGCCTGTATAGCATCCCATTCCACCGAGTCTATAGGCCTGGAAACGTTCCCATCTACTAAGTTATAGAACCTAACACTATCTCTCCCAGCTATCACGACATCGTATTCGTGGAGATAAACAATATTCTTTGTCCATTCGAGGAATGAAGGTATGTCTGATGAAAGAAAAATGCCATGGTCCGCTATACCTAAAACGAGTGGAGAATCTTTTCTCGCAGCTATGATCTTCTCTTCCCCAGCTTTAATTGCCAGAATAGCGTAGCTACCTTCAATCTTAGAAAGAGCTCCTATAAATGCATCTTCCAAGCAAAGTCCTGTTTTCACACCTTCTTCTATTAAATGAGCAATAACTTCTGAATCAGTTTCAGAAGTAAAGATATGGCCGTTATGGATGAGTTCCTTTTTCAATTCAAGATAGTTCTCGATTATACCGTTGTGCACCACTGCAATGGAATTTATACAATCCAAATGTGGGTGAGCGTTCTCAGCTGAAACTTTACCATGGGTTGCCCAGCGAGTATGTGCTATACCTACACTACTCCCAATATTGTTGAAGTCTAGCTTATGTCTTATTTCACCAATTTTTCCAGTATCTTTTTTGAATTCGATCATAGAGTCGTTTAACACAGCAATTCCAGCAGAATCATAGCCTCGATATTCGAGGTTCTTTAAACCTTCTACCAATAGCTCAGGCGCGTTTTTATTCCCGATATATCCAATAATTCCACACATAATGTATCACATCATTTATCAAATATCCTTACAAATTATCCTCTCGCTTCACAGGGAATCTTGCAAGCAACAGGGAATAATAAAATCAAAAATGGCTCCGCTACCCCCAACCAGCCTCCCTTCATAGCAGAGCTCAGTTCGGCTGAGTGAGTACCAAAATTTAAGTTACTCTTATATTCATTAAACCATCTGAAATAAAAACTTTTTCATTGAATTAATTAAAATTGCTGAACAAACAAAGAAATGTAAGTAAATTGATATACTATAAAAATTACCATACCTAAATTAAAAATTTTAAAAATACTTAGTTAAAGTACTCTAAGATCATTGGGTTTCAAATTTTCAGCAACTCCGAAATTTTGATGGTGATAGTTGATACAGCGCTTAACGTATCTTTATAGCACAGACTCTATAAGATCCCTCGAAACTCTGATATACTTTTGAACGACTGGAATGAAAATTTCTTTTTGCATGGCGAAAGTCATCCAGTATGTGTCCTCAAATCCGTCAATTTCATCAAGTTCCTTTACGATCAACCTTATCTGCGCATCTGATACTTTGTATCCTCTACTTTCTAATACAGTTCTCAGCTTTGAGAGAGAACTGATAAAATAGCCAATTTTCTTCCCTCTATCTGATGAAACATTTTTCACCGTACCACACTTCTCACAGTAAGGATGAAGCTTGATAATGCCGTTCTGCATCGGAATCCAGTCCTTACCATCTGATTCATGAGAACAATGCATCGAATATAACCTCCTATATATTATTAAAAATTTTTAATTATATCTCCTACTACCAAAACTTTACCTGTCTGTAAACAATAGCTGCTGCAATTAGGCCTAGTAATCCCCAGATAAAACTAAACCCCGGTATGTGAATGGTCTTACTTGTTTTCTGAGTTTGTTGACTTGTACCTATGTTATCAGGTTTGGTCGTTTCAGGATGTGAGGTATTTTCACTCGTGTCTGGTTGCACATGAGTACTGTTTTCCTGGATGGTCTGAGGAGTCTGTACATGAATGGGTACTTGTGTAGGTGTTGGTGTCAGTGAGGATTTTGGGGTTTGCGTGGGTTCTAAAGTAGGTGTTGCAGATTCTTCTCCTGGTGGGCTAGCAGAACCTCCTCCCATCCCCCCAGAACCACTGGAAGTTTCTCTCAGAGTAACTACCTTGGATATGCCTCCTACCGAAATAACGAATTCCCCCGGTGGCATGGACGAAGTATCATACGAATAGCTGAACTTGCCATTTTCACCAGCCTTTATGTAGCCGGTTGCCGTGATCTTTAGTTTAACTGAACTTCTCCCCGATTTTCCATGTATATCTACATCATATGTACCAGATGGAACACTCTGAGAAATACTTGCAGCATCATTGGTTGCATATCTACCTAATGTAATCCATGGCATATACAAGCTACCGATAATCTGTTTTCTAGCACTCACATCTAAATCTATACAACCATACGCTGATACAGTAAACCTGTTTTTTCCATCCGGAATTTTTATCCCGTCGACAGAGAAAACATACTTCCCATCACTTACCAATACAACTTTCTCAAACGAAATATCTATTCTTACCTCCTCATTCGGCTGAGCAGTCCCAGACACCGTAACTGTATCCCCTTTCACCGGATTTTCAGGCCTTACGTTAAAATCAATAACTCCTGCACTAGCCGTTTCCACCAGCGAACCACAGACAATAAATAAAAATAAAAAAACAAGAAGCGTTGCTCTCACTCTCTCTTCCTCCTCAGTGCCAAAGCAGCAGCCAGAGCAGCAATTGCCAGCACAACTTCAAACCCTGGAATCCTCCACCATGGTTTTGGAGTTGGTGTTACCATAACCGGTGTCTCAATTGGAACGGCAGTAGGCGTTACAGTTGGAGTTATAACCGGTGTAGCTGTAGGTGTTGGGGTTGCTACTACTTTCGGCTTAGTAGTTATCGCGAATATACTGAAGGATTCCGCTTCTGCCCTGTAGTAATAGTAGTTTTCATCTTCGCCAACTTCCTCTGTTTCAAGTTCTATCCACTCTCCATCGTACTTCATCAGAACGATATCTGAGGAGACATGATCTTCAACCTCGAGCCAGTCTTTTGAAACTCTGAAGTTATTGTAGCTTTTCAGCTTCACATCATACATGCTCGTGTATGTGATAATTACTTCAAATGCCACGTAGACATCACCGGGCGGGTTGGGGACTCTTTCCGGAAGCTGATCAATCTCAGACACAGTCAACCGTGGAGTGATTCTTTCAGACGATTCAATAGAAATTGACATGATATCTGTAGCATCCTTAATTCCACTCGGCATCTCGAACGTTCTCTCAACATTTGCCGGAATGGTTGCAGCAATTTCATATGTAACTCCTGATGGAACTTCAAGGGCAGGAGGGGGTGCAGCTGCACCAGCACCACTCACATAAACCGGAGCCGGTGTAGGTGTAGGCGTAACTGTAGTAATCTTCACCACAGCCTGCGAGAACGCTACAACCCTTTGAGAAGAATTTGTAGAGTCCCACGATGCAATATTTAAATAGTAATCTCCATCCTGTAAACCTTTAACCGGTAAAGAAAATTCATACATATTCCCTTTTATCTTTTCTTTTGCAAGGCTAGCTGAGTTTGACGGAAATGCATCTCTTATCCAGTCATAAACAGTAGTGGCGTTGACATTACTCAATCCGACTCCACCAACCTTAAAAGACTCGACCAGAACAGCTCCATTGGCTTTGAGGTCGGTTGTTTCCTTACTTCCATTGCTCTCAAGTTTTATCTCAACCGAGTATGCATCATTTCTTACCAGCGCAGCTAGATAAGTGTAATATGCATCACTACTTCCACCAGATACCGTAAACTTACCTTCCAAAAATACGGTGTCAGACACCGAAGATCTCTCAACATCGCCAACATCAATAGTGGACTTATACTCCAGAACTTCAAGGGTGGTTGCAGATATTAGAGTCATGTTTGCATCAGATGAAGTATTCAAAGTTGCAACAACAACATAATCACCAGGACTCAGAGTTCCAAATGAAACCGTTGCATATCCACTACTGAGATTTACTGTCTTATTCTGAACATAACTATTAAGCAGATTTCTTAAGGGCTGGGTATTACCATCTACTGCTGAGCTCAAAGAATTCTTGAGTTCTGTCGGATACGTTTTCACTAGATAAACATAAGCCGTTTCACCGGCAAGATCACTTGTCACTGTTATTTCAGCAGTAACGGAATCATCCTGATAGTACACCGGGTGCTTTGTGAATGGATAATTTACAACATAATCTTGAGAATCCAAAATTCCATATGTCGTTATTTTGACCGTTTTATCTCCTTTGGTGTATTGAGTGGAATTGATACCGTTATAAACCAACTTAACACTTGGAGTGATCACATCACTACCACCAGTCAATTTAATCCAATTCCTGTCATTTTCTGGCTTTTGAACTGTTAAACTCTCGTAATAGCCCGAAGTCGTGTTGGTTATCTCAACTTTCACAAGAGGATTAGCTGACGCTGGAAAAATTAGCAGTAACAAAAGTGATGGCAACAGTATTTTTGTCCACATAACTACAAATGGTTTTTGTAGACACATATATAAAATTTTGTATTTTAGATTACCCGAATAATTTTTTATCATCCATACTAAGTCATCTGTTAATTAGATATTTACAATTTTAGAAGTTATATTCTTTCATAGAGATCATTAAATTAACAAATTAGATAAGAATTAAAAAATTAACTATTAAAACATTCAAAACCATCATAATCAATAACCATTAAAAACTAAACTGAATCAAACTCCTAATTGTTGCAAATGGAACTTAAATGAGTATGAAAGTAGAATAGGTAATTTTTTCAAAAAGTAGACTGAGATTCGAAAATACAACTATTTCTCTCTAAGAATCAGGTTTAAAACCTCCATAGGCTGGATAATTCAAAGTCATACGAAAGAAAGATATGGTAAAAAGATTAACAAAAAATATTCAAAAAAATCAGTGAGAGTACAAGTGTCTCATTGGAATCAACCTCGCGTAATCCTCGTAGCTCAGCACAGAGTCCCAGTTACCTGTAGCTTTAGCTATTATGACTGCAAGGAATAGAATGCCGAGAAGAATTGCCGGGTAGAGCAGAGGGTTTATCTTTCTGATCAATCTTATTTCGAGCGCATCTCTTGGGCATGATGCGACACATTCGAAGCACGCTATGCACTCTTCAGAGTTGATGCCGTGCTTTCTGCTGACTTCAATGTTCGACGGGCATGCTCTATCACAGGCTCTGCACTCATTACACTTGTCAGGCAATCTTACGACCCTTGTCGGAGAAATGAGCGATATTATACCGAGTAATGCTCCGTATGGACACAGGTATCTGCACCAGAAATTTTTGATGAATAGGGATGCAAGTGCAATAAGCGATGTTACGACTATCGTAAGCGTTCCGGGTTTAAGCCAGAAATCGAGGAGCTTCGCGTCAGCCACAGCCCAGTAAGGTGACATCAGGAAAGCTGAGACTGCATATCTGTCCATATCGATCAGTATCACTTTCAGGAAGAAAAATAGCAGAAGATACTTGATAGATCTTAACAACAGGTCTGCCATGCCACCTATTCTGAAATTTCTACCCGTTATTTTTCTACCTATTCTCCAAAAGTACTCTGAAATTGTTCCTACTGGGCAAACCCAGCTGCAAACCCCCCTTCTGACAATCAAAGCTGTAAGCAGTATGGCTGTAAATATAACCAGACCTGCAGGGTGGACTGGGTCGACATACCCATTCACTATGAGATTTTTGAGGGCGATAAGAGAGCCTATGGGTAGAAACGCATCAATGGACTGGGGACGGGGAACAAAGGATGTACCGTAATCAAAATGTCTTACAAAAAGATAGAACTTCCACCATATATATAGTGTGAACAGTAAAAATGATAGCTGAACCGCTTTCCTTACCGTCGTAATTTTGATGCCATTCATTAAAGTCGCTTGCCAAAGGAGGGGATAATTAGTATTGTTCCGAAAGTATTCGGAATTGGGAGTGAGCTAGCAGCAACTTGATTGTACATATTGTATTGTTGTATGGAAAAACACTATCACCTGGCAGTTAAACACACCTATTCCAAACTTTGGAATGAAAACAACTTACTAAGGTAATATAGCAACAGTTTACTAACACAAATTTTCTATAATTTTTCTCGCTTTCTCATACACGTTAACGTTCAACCACATAACATTTGCAAGCTTCTCCAGATCATTTAGACCTTCATCTTTTGAAATTAATCCCGATCTAACTGCTTTAATGATTATACCAACTGAACCTACAACTTTTAAGCCTAAACCCAAAGCGAATTTTCTCGCATCTGAATCGTCTAACAGCACGGGAACTTCCAGAGATTTAGCTAACAAGATTGCACACGCTTCGCCAGGATGTATTCCAACTTTCTCAGCTAACTGATATGCATTGGTAGGATCATCTATAACTTTGATCCAATCAACAGCATCAATCAGAAAAGCATCGGGCTTTCCCTTCTCTCTCCCTTTATCGATTACTTCTACTTTTACCGCTTTTGGGATTATGATTTCGTTAAAGATTTCTCTGAGCAAATTCAGCCTTCCTATTTTTGCTAAATGAATTAATGGACCAGCGTTGCTAACGGCTGTCATTTCATGGCCCAGCTCATATCAATTTCGAGGTCTTCCAAATCGTATTTAAACGGAATGTTCTTCTTCCTTAGCTCTTCTAAGGCCTCTCTGTAAGTTATTCCTGCAATCTCAGCAGCTCTCCATAATGAGACTTTTCCTTCCCTATACAGCTCTAAAGCCCTCTTAATCTTGTATTCTCTGAGCGATTCTGCTATAAGCTTGCGAATAAGCGTTCCCTTGTCTATTCCTTCCTCTTTGCTCAATTTCTCAATCTCTTCAACTACTGTCTTAGGCAGTCTGACCGATGTAGTTACCATCTTCACAACTACATCTTGTTACAAAGTATACTTAAAGTCTTTGGTTTTGGGATGTAGGATTGGAATATCCAAGGAAAGAAATTGCTCCAGTTAAGCTTGGACTGGCTAAGGAAGGAGGGTGAACAACTCCACCCCCCACAGGTGGAGCTTACTGCTTCACTGAGAGAACTTGCCCTGCGATCACCTCTCGATAAGAGATCACGCAGGGTAGAGGTTCTCCCTCCACAGGCGTTCGGGACCGTCCCAGCCCCACATCCAACACGTTTAGGGAGGCGTTGTAGTCCCTGTCCGCCTCCCAGCCGCATACAGGGCAGGTGAGGGTTCGATCATGTAGTTTCAGGCTATTTACAACGTGGCCACATTTAGCACATCTCTTTGAGGTGTTCTTTGGGCTTACTTTGACTACTGTGCGAGCAGCTCTTTCAGCCTTCTCGCACAGCAGCCTTACGAATTTAGACCAGGCTGAATCGTGAATGTGTCGGTTGAGAGCTATAGAGTTATCTTTTTCGACCAGCTCTTTTACGTCTAAATTCTCGACAACTATCACGTCGTAGTTGTTGACGTAGTATCTTGATAGTTTGTGCAGGAAGTCGTTTCGCTGATTTTCCAGTTTCTCGTAGAGTTTTGCTAGCCTGATCCTTACCTTTTCTCTGTTCTTTGATCCTTTCTGTTTTCTTGATAACTGCTTTTGAACCTTTTTGATTTTCTCAAGGGTTCTGTCAATGTACTTCGGATGCTCGAAGTAGTTTCCGTCGGAGTCGACGCAAAAATGAGTGATTCCCACATCAATTCCCACAGTTCTGCCCGTTGATGGTAGAGGTTGCGTATCGTCTACTTCAGCCTGAACGATGGCGTACCACTTTCCTGATTTGGTTTTCTTGACGATTACACCCTTGATCTTACCTTCGATGGGGCGGTGTAATTTAATGGGTATTGAGCCGACCTTTGACAGGGATAGTTTTCTTTTCTCAATATCGATCTTAAACCCAGACTGGTTGAAGTTGAGGGTCTTGAAGGAGTTCGGTGAAGTCTTGTAGCGAAGCCAGCCAACCTTCTTTCCTTTCTTTCTTAGCTCGTTCAGAGATTTTATGTTTGACCAGAGCTGGTGGTTTACCATTTGCAAGACCTTGGAGTATACTTTGTTCAGTTCTGGTTTCTCTTCACGCTTGACTCTGACGATGAGGGCTTGAGTGTCTTCTCGTCTTATCTTTCTACGTTCCTTCCTTGCTTTGTTCACCTCTGAGAGCAAACGGTTGTAGAGCCAACGACATAGCTCAAGCTGTTCATTGAGCTTAGCCTGAACTGTTCGGGAAGGATGAATGCGAAATTTGTAGCTGATCAGCGTTTACTCACCCTGTGAGGGGTTTGTACTCAATATCTCCTATTCATGATCTGCATTTCGCGAATACATATCTTGAGAGTGGTGTGAAAGTAGAGGACCCTCATCCTTTCGCTCACGCCCATACGGTTAAATACGGAGAATTACATCCTACAATTGATGAGAACTTCTGGAGAGCCTTAATCCACGAAGTTCTGAAAAAACAACCCCATGAAGACATGGTAATTCCAAAAAATGCAGTGCCAAACCCAGTAGAGGAGGGCTTCATCGAAACAATTGGAGAGCCAAGGGGCCAGTTGAAGGATTATGAGCTAACGCTCGAAGATGGCAGGAGAATCCACGTCAGAGAGTTCAAGGACCACTATAAAGTTCACTGGGATAATGTGAGCCTCCTTGTTAGTCCGATTGATCACCTTAGACACGATGCTCCCCACTGGTGGATAACACTCTGTGCATTCATAGGAGCTGCTACCAGTTATATGGTGTTTAGAAGAGGAAAAATGCTAATCGGAGGTCTAAAACTTGGCCTGATACTTGGCGCTGCTACATCAGAGGGGATTAAGTCGATCAAAAGGTTCATCCGCTAAATTGTGCTAAATTATTATTTGCTACCTCACCTTTCTACCTCTAACGAACTCGTAAATTCTCTTTGCCTGCTTTTCACCTATTCCTTCCACCCTCATTAGCTCAGGTATAGTTGCGTTAACAATTCTGTGAATGCTGCCAAATTTTTCCAGCAATCTTCTCGCCTTCTCTTCCCCAATTCCGGGAATTGCTGCAAGCATAGCAATATTGTCATCTAGATCTCTCTTCCTGATTACACGTGGCACTGTCCTAATCTGTCCCTCTTCAACCTGCTTGTTGAGCGATTTAAGCATAGAGCAGAATTCGTCTTCGGTTTTGAGTATGAGCGGGATAACAGTTCCGAAATTTCTTCTCAATGCAACAGAAACAATGCTTCCTATGAATGCTTCCCTTCTGAATTCTCGCTCTTCTAGAGCTGCATCCACATCCCCAACTATACAAAGGAACGAAAGTTCATAACGTGAGGACATCCTGTGGCATTGATCGAATAACCTCCCATCAATTATAGAGTTGAGATAATCGTTAACATCCTTTCTTTCAACAGGAACTTCTATTCCACGAAAGGCAACCAGATAGTCTCCAACTTCTAGTCTTTTTTCAACGACATAGATACCCATACTCTTCAGTTTTTCAGCGATTCTCGGTGGTTCTCTGTCATCAATGAAGATCATGCAGGTATGTTACCAGGTTGACGTATTATTCTGTCGGTTTTCTTGAATTGTATTTTCAGATATTAATTAGATTACCATAATAAAAGAGATATGTTACTAAAACCACAAAAAAGAATTCATGCGAAACTAATAAATGTCGTGAAGAGTATAGCCTTTGAGGAAAATGGAAAAACTTCTCCATATCGTCAAGGAGGGTGAAAGAGAGAACATAGAGTTTAAGGAGTTTCTGACCTCTTACCATCTCAGAGAAGATAGGCGGCAGGCTCTAGCCTGTCAGATGAACCACCGAATCATAATGGGTAGAGGAAGAGCAATTTACGTTGTTGGTGTTTCCGATTCTGGTGAATTGAAGGGTATAAACAGGGAACGGTTTGAGGAAACACTCAATGTGTTAAAAGATATAGCATCTGAAATCGGTGCAACGGTTGAATCGGTTGAAGAGTACAAAGTCGGCGAAGGATTTGTAGGTATCATCGAAATAGCGAAGAAGAAGGCAAAAGAGCATATTTTGATAGGTACTGCTGGACACGTTGATCATGGTAAATCGACTCTTGTTGGCTGTCTGATTACCGGAATGCCAGATAACGGTGATGGAGCTACAAGAATATATCTCGATGTTTTGAAGCACGAAATTGAGAGGGGTCTAAGCGCTGATTTGAGCTTTGCTGTTTTCGGCTTCAAGGATGGAAAGCCGATAAAGTTAAAGAACCCGCTCAACAAAAACGAGAAAGCCTGGGTTGTTGAAAATGCAGATAAGCTAATTTCTTTTGTTGATACAGTCGGCCATGAGCCTTGGCTTCGCACAACCATAAGAGGGTTGCTCGGACAGAAGATAGACTATGGACTGCTTGTTGTAGCTGCAAACGATGGTGTGATGAAAACAACAAAGGAACACCTCGGAATTCTGCTTGCGATGGATTTGCCCGTAATTATAACCATAACAAAGATTGACATGGTGGACGAAAAGAGAGTCAAAGAAGTAATTTCTGAAATTGCAAAGACTCTGAGAACAGTAGGCAGAATTCCGCTCCTCATCCACAGCGTTGATGAGACTGAAAAAGCTGCCAGACTGCTTGCAGAAAAAGAAATCGTCGTACCAATCATAAAAACATCTTCCATAACGCTAGAGGGTTACGACGTTCTTGAATCGTTGCTATACAAACTGCCAAAGAGAAGTGGTGCAAGCAGAGACTTCCTGATGTACATCGATAGACTTTACAAGGTTACCGGTGTTGGAACTGTTGTTAGCGGGTGTATAAAGTCTGGTGAGATAAGAGAAGGTGATGAAGTGTTCATAGGCCCATTCCATGATGGCTCGTTTAGGAAAGTCAAAGTTCAGAGTATAGAAATGCACTATTACAGAGTTAACAAGGCTGAAGCTGGCGATATAGTTGGTATAGCGCTGAAAGGAGTAAGATATGACGAACTCAGGAGAGGAATGATACTGTCCAAGAAAATGCCAAATGCTGTGTGGGAATTCGACGCTGATGTAATTGTATTCAGCCATCCAACGAGAATAAAGAGAGGTTACGAGCCGGTTGTGCATATTGAGACGATTTCAGAGACGGTGGTTTTTGAAGACATGGATAAGGAATACATGAAAGCAGGAGATAGGGGCAGAGTAAAAATGAGGTTCAAGTATCATCCACACTGCGTCTTCGTGGGACAAAAATTCATCTTCAGAGAAGGTAGAAGCAAGGGTGTCGGAGAAATAAAAAGGATTTACGTCTAGCAGCAGTGAACTACCCCGCCCTGACGGACGGAGCTTCCCCCGTTCCATGCTGGCTTCCCACCAGCACTTCATCTGGGAGTTCGGGGGGTTCACAGCTCCCCCATCCCACTCCTCTCGTTAAGGAGTGGGCTATGTTAATTGCAGCGTTTAAATCCCGATTATATTTCAAACCACACTTAGGACACTTAAACTCTCTTCCATTGGTTTGGGCAACATGCCCGCATCTATGACAACGCCTGGATGTGTTCTTTGGATTGACATATACAACTGGAATTCCTTCAAGATTTGCTTTGTATTCGATGTATTGTTGTAATTTTCTAAAACTCCAAGCGTGCAACCTTTTGTTAATCTTTTTTGAGTAGTTCATACTCTCTCTTATCCCATCAAGTTTCTCCATTACTATTACTGGTTTTTCGAATTGCTTAGCGTAAGATACAATTTCATTGGCTATTATGTGCAGTTGCTGGTTCACAATTCTCTCCTCTTTATGGCTAATTTGCTTAACCAAATCTATTCTCTTCTTTCTCTGCAAATTTCTTCTGATATGGGTATATCTACCTCTGATTTCCCTTATCTTTGCTCCGCTCCAGAACTTCCCCCTTGTAGGTTTCGGATTTTGCCTTGAAATAGCGACAGCAGTAGCAACGTTCCATTCTCCCAAATCTACACCAATGACTGTTTCTGATTCATCTATGAGTTCAACCTCTTTTTTAAGCACGAAATGAGCGAACCATTCTCCATTTCGCTTTACCATTTCCACCGTGCAGAATTTCCATTCTCCTTGTAAGGCTTCTTCAATGATCTTTTTCTGTCTTTCGCCAAAGACTATCGGTAGCGTTATCTTCTCTTTACGATTTAAACTTAAGGTTAGCCAGTAAGGTGTTAGCTTATTCGTTGTTTTGGCAAAGCTGTAGCAACGCTTGTCAAAGCGGATTGAAATTCTCTTTAACTTAGGTCTTTCTGCTTTAACTTTATTCTCCTTCTTCTCGTTGAAACTCTTTAGAATTTCCACTGCTTTGTCTCTCGCAGTCTGTATTAAAGCTGTGTTGAGGTTGAATAGTTGTTTAGCATTGGCATAACCATTTCTGTGCAGAAAAGTCTTTGATGTTGAGTTGAAGCTGAGATACCAGTTCACTAGCCTAAAATATTCTTCCAAACACCTATTCAGAGCTAAAACTTTCTTCTTGTTTGGTTTGAAAACTTTTCCTACAACCGTCAATTGAACTTCTTTTCTCATGAGAACATCCCTGAAGATTTTTAACTTCTAAGAATATTAAACTTAAATACCGCCCACCTCTCCTTGCGTATCTCCACGCTCACGCATGGAGTCTTGCAAGCAACGGAAAGATAATATTTTCTGATCAATTTAAACCAGAGAGCTACCATAACCCAGCACAAGACATATTACACCAGAACTGAGCGTCGCAAAGAAGTTTACGCCAGAATTTGTGAGCCAGCCTTTTTCTTCCAGTGTCGCTCCAAGAAGGCTGTCTATGTGGATTCCAATAATACTCGTTACAAACGCTATCGCAGCACCGTTTACATCCACTACCTGAAGTAACAGAGCTATCAAGATTGTGGCAAGAGAGCCTAACGTTGCTGCTGTTTCACCCTTCAATGAGACTCCACCACTAACTCCCGGCTTAACCAGTTTGAAATTTGTGATAAGATATACTCTTTCTGCTGTTTTACCGATCTCACTGGCCATGGTATCTCCGAGGGCTGTGGCAACAGATGCAACGAACGCGATCAGGAATATTTCATTCTGATAAACTGCATAGCAGAATGCAAAGAACAGAGATGCAAAGCTATTTCCAAAAACATTTGCGTAACCTCTGGCTCCTCCAGCAGGCTCTGCAACTCCTCTCGTAAGTTTCAATGAATACTTGTATTTGGTTGCTACCGAACCGATGAGGTAGAAAGACAGCAGCACAACAAAGAACCTTATATCTGTGAACACGATTATGAGTGTGCCGATCAGCGTAGCACTCATAAGTCCGCTTTCATCCGCAACACCGGATTTCATTGCCGCAAGACTGAGTATAAACGATACTGCAAAAGCTATAGCCAGATCGAGCATCGAGGTATGAGGAGTATATATATTGAAGATCAGATATACGGTTGCCACTGCAAGGAGTAATGTAACTCTTTTGTCGCTGTCTACCTCCACACTTTCAACGAGTGCAGCAGTTAGAGCACCAATAAGGGAAAGGAAAAAGAGATAGTCCAGATTTATAGGCTCAGAAGTTACCGTTGTATAATAGAGGAAATATGCAAAACCGAATGCCGTATATATTGCTATATTCAGTACCGCATCTCTCCTAAGCTCATGGGCTGCCAGAACAAACATCGCCGCCGAGACAACAGATTTCGGAATTCCTACAAGCGTTGAGGAGAACATGATCGTAGAAAGAAGTATTGCATTGAAAATAGAAGTCTCATCATTGACATTGGTAATCTTCAGTTTTATTCTATCTCCGTAGATGGCTGAGAAAACCAATAGAAGTATCAGAAGCAGACCTATTACTATTCGTTCCGGTAGTATCGGCGCTAGCAATGCAGGAAGTACAAACACAGACCCCTCGATTCTAGGCATTGGCAAGGGTTAAGTATTAGTGTCTTTAAAAATTTACTGATGCTCGATTTCGCAAGAAGAATTTACGAAAAGAAGCTCAAAAAGTCACTTAAATCTGGAAATCTTCCAAAACACATAATGGTTGTAGCTGATGAGGTAGATTTCATTGAAAATCTGAGCAAATTTAGAGAGTTCATAGAATGGTGCAGGAAATTTGGAATCAAAGAGATATCAATATGCATTCACATGGTTCATCCTATTTCTGGCAAATTACTGAGCAAAATAGCAAAGAAATTGAGTGATAACACGAATCTGAGGATTATTTCGGAGAAAGGGATTATTGAAGAGTCTTCCGGAGACGTTGTTGTAAATCTGATTGCCGGATATGGGGGCAGGGCTGAGATAACGGATGCTGTAAAAAAACTTGCTAAGCTCGTAGAGAGTGGTGAAATAGATCCGGAAGAGGTTAGAGAAGAACACATAGAGAGATTTCTAAGGATAAAAGAGGCTCCAGATCTCATAGTAAGAGCTGGAGAAGAAATACCGGACTTTCTCATCTGGCAGAGTATATACAGCGAACTCTACTTCATAGACGTGGACTGGAAAAGCTTTAGATACATAGATTTTTTAAGGTGTTTGAGGGACTATCAGCGGAGGGAGAGAAGATATGGAAAGTAGTATGCTTAGAATTGTCAGAGCGGTGGCAGATTACCAGTTTGGAAAAGGGGCAGGAAAAATTCTCTTTCCAGACACATGCAAATTCCTTCTCTCATCCACAGGCAGAATCAGACAGATTACAGATAACGGTGCTAGAATTGCAACAATGAAAGCAGAATCAGGATGGTTTACCCTGAGTATAGAGGGTGCAAGAAGGTTGCATTCATACTTTCCCTATCCAAAATTGAGAGTAGTCATTATGAACGATGTCTCAGAATTCATTGCGAAAGGAAAGAATGCATTTGCAAAGCACGTCGTTGATGTCGATGAAAACATAAGAGCAAACGATGAAGTAATACTGGTGGATGAGGATGACAATCTGCTTGCAACTGGCAAGGCGATACTATCAGCCAGAGAAATGCTCGAAATGCAGAAAGGAGTGGCTGTAAGTGTACGTCAGGGGGTTAAGAAGTGAAGAGATACCTGATTGACAAGTCAAAGAAGGTGCTTGTTGTCAAGAAGGACTCGATAGTTGATAGACATATTAAGTTCGATGGAAAGGTTATTGCCGGTATGTATTCCAACTTCTGGGGGAATATCGAGGCTAAGGAGGTTTACCTCGGTAAGGGCTGCTATGTTGGTGGGGCTATAATATGCAAAAAGGCTGTAGTGGGTCCATATTCAAAATTCTCCCAAATTTTGGCAGATGGAGATGTGGTAATTCTCGATAGATGCACTGGAAACTACATCAGGGCAAGAGGGGATGTCAAAATAAGAAGAGGATCTGCAATTAAAATAGTTGAATCTGAAGGTTACATTATCATTGACGGAGCGTCAAAACTCGAAAAAGTTTCTGCCAGAAAGGTAATAGCCTCAAGGGAAGATTAACTACAGTCCTTCAGCATTAGAAAAATAATTTTCAAAAAATAGTTTACTGTGGTTTCTCCATCAGTTTAAATTTGCTCAGAATTCTTCCGTCTTTCGAATGTGGATTTCTGAATACTGTATCGTTGCTCTTTTCAATTTCTCTTGCCTCATCAGCAAGTTTGGCAGCTATTCGCATCATTTCATGGGCTGAGGCTACAAGCGGTATGTACTTCTCCGGATCCTTCTCAACGAAACATCCCTTAACATCGATATCTGCAACTTTCTCAGCAATGAAGTATGCTGCCATTGCTTTTGCTCTTGCATATGGATTCTGGAATTTTGCCGCATTAACGGCCTTTTCCGCAGTTACAACAATTTGCGGCAGTTCAGGTGTTTTACCTTCTTTAATCGCATCAATAACCTTGTCTATCTCCTCCTGAACGAGCCTGAAAGCCCCAGTAGCTGCAAGAACCTTAATTACATCTGAGTTGAACAATGCCATCTCTGTAGGATCCAGAAATTCTCTCCTCGCCCCTATCATTGAATCGGCGTTTAAGAGTATATATCCAAACCCTTTCTCCTTCAACTCATCTTTAACCTTCTTAGCTGGAGCATCGCTAATTACAATAACAGGTTTACCTTCAAAAGATTCTCTTGCAGCTTTTGGACCGGGGAGAGATGCATTTGGAGAAACTACTAGGATTAAATCTGGATCGAATTCATTCAACTTCTCAGATATTTTTGCCTCCTCTGGTTGCATCTTCGAACCACTTGTGATTACCCTGACCTCAATATCTTCCCTGTCAGCCCTCTCATCAAGCAAGTACTCGACCAGCAAGGCTGTACCTATTGCACCCATTTTTACTACGCCTACTTTCACCATGCTCGATCACTGGGCGCACATAATTCTGACAGTATAAATCATTTACTTTTCAACTTGGAAAGCTATTTATTAGAAATTTAGCATGAAATTAACAGGAGTTGATTTCATGGCAGGCTGGCTCAAAAAGATTTTTGGTGGAGAGAAAGAGAAGGAAGTAATTAAACTGTTTATGGAGCATTTAGTGACTGTACGCATGGCCTGTGAGGTTTTTAAAATTGCCATCGAAAAAAACGATAAAAGTTTGCTGGCTGAAGTTTGCGAGCTGGAAAAAGTAGGCGATACAATCCGAAGAGATATTGCCCTGAAACTTTACGAGGGGGCTTTTTTACCGATGGTTCGTGGCAGCCTATATAAACTCGCTGAAATAATTGATGAGGTCCTCGATATGCTCGAAGATACTTCCGTCGATTACGCTCGCTTAATTTCAGAGCTAGATCCTGAGATCAGAGAGCTGTGTGTAAGAGTGGCAAAAATAAACTTAAAAATGAGTGAAGATTTGATTTCGGCTTTTGAGGCACTTGGGAAGGAAGAAGACCTGAAAAACAAGACAATAAAATTAAGGGTGCGAGAAAGGGAAGTCGATGCTATAAAACATGAACTTCACAAAAAAATGATAAAGAAGGAAATAAAGAACTATTGGGAGGGTAAGATTCTTTCCGATTTTATAGAAAATCTTGTGAAAATAAGCGACATAATAGAAGATGCAGGAGATATTATCCAGATCCTTAATGTCAGCCTCAGGTAGTCTGGTATGATAGAGCTTATCCCGTTCATTGCAGCTGCACTTATAGCCTTTAGCATAGGTTCCAACGACACATCAAATGCTTTCGGTATAAGTATCGGATCCGGGGCGCTTACATTCAGAAAAGCCATATATCTGCTTGGATTGCTCGTCCTCCTTGGAGCACTGTTACAGGGACAGAAGGTGATGAAAACAGTTGGGAGCGATCTAGTAGATCTGAACCTCCAGATACTCAGCCTTTCACTTCTCACATCCGCCCTAGCAATCCTACTTTCCAACTGGAAAAAGTTGCCAGTCTCAAGTCACCAGGCTATAATTGGAAGTCTTGTCGGTTCCGGAGCTGCCTTTGGCGCAGCTGTGGATTCTGGAACGCTGATAAACATAGTCCAATCGTGGCTGATATCACCCATCGGTGCTTTTTTCTTTTCAATTCTAACATACAAAACAATGGAGCAAACCCTGTCTAAACTCCCCATGTTCGAAATTGAAAGATACCTGAGAAAACTTCTTTTGATTGCCGGAATGATAATTGCATACAATACTGGAGCAAACGAGCTTGCAACCGCCCTCGGGCCGGTTGTTTATTATGGTTTACTGACACCCATCCAGGCAGCAATAGTTGGATCATTTCTGATATGGCTTGGTGCTATGATGCTAAGTGGAAGAGTTATAGAGACTGTTGGAAAGGGGATTACCAGTTTAGATGCTTTCTCTGGCTTCGCTGCTCAATTTGGGGCCGGTGTGAGTGTTCTGATATTTACATCGATGGGGATGCCTGTTTCAACGACCTACTGTATTATTGGTGGAATAGCAGGAGTTGGAGTGCTAAAGGGTGTCGGAACTGTAAGAACCAAACTCCTCAGGAGAATACTGGCAAGCTGGGTGTCAACACCACTTTCAGCATTTCTTGTATGCTATCTGGTCGGCAAGTTGATTCTCATCTAAATTTTTGATGGCGCTGAACTAATTGCTGTAAACTTATTTTAGACCATCTTCCCAAAATAGTTTTAATAAATGCAGATCGAGGTTTGAACCATGAGTGCAAAGGTACTTGTCGTTGATGCTGGTGGAAGGGGGAATGCTATCGCTCATGCCTTCGCAAGGAGCAAAAACGTTGACAAGGTTTTTGTAGCTCCAGGAAATGCTGGAAGTGAGTTCTTTGAGAAATGTGAGCAGGCAAAACTTGATGGAAAGTTTATTTCCTCGATTAGAGCTCTTGACGAGATTGTTAAATTTGCGAAAAAGGAAGAAGTGGATCTTGTCTATGTTGGTCCTGAAGAGCCATTGAGTCTGGGACTTGTTGACAGGCTTGAGGAGGAAGGTATCCCGGCAGTGGGGCCGAAAAAAGAAGCAACAATTCTCGAAGCGAGTAAATGCTGGACGAAAGATTTTCTCAGTAAAATAGGCGTACCCATTCCAGACTACAGAAATTTCGATGATCCTGAGGAGGCAAAAGAATATATCAGAGAGTACTATGCTGAAGGGCGGGGCAATCTCGTTGTAAAGGCCGATGGGCTTGCAGCAGGAAAGGGCGTCTTCGTCTGCGATTCTGCTGAAGAAGCAATCTTTGCAGTGGACGAAATAATGGTAAGGAAGAAGTTTGGAGATGCCGGTAACAGGATTATTATTGAGGAGAGGCTGTACGGTATAGAAGTTGCCTTTACAGCCATAACAGATGGTAAAACAGTAAAAGCCTTTGGTCATGCTAAAGACTACAAGAGAGCCTTTGACCCAGATGACATTGATGGGATGAGAGACTTCTACATAGGGATGACAAGGAAATTCATTACTAAAAGCGATGCAGAAAGGTTGTTCAAGGAAGGCAAACTCTTCAATCCGAACACAGGAGGAATGGGTGCAGTTTCACCACACCCAAGCGTAACGCCTGAGATTGAAGAAAAGATAATGGATATGGTTGTAGAGCCCACAATAAGAAAATTCAAGGAGCTTGAAGGCAAGACGTTCAGGGGTGTGCTCTATCCGGTCATAATGCTTGTGGAAGAAGACGGTGAGATGATTCCTAAGGTTCTCGAGATAAACATCAGAGAATGTGATCCTGGCGGGCAGGCAAAGCTACCAAGGCTTGAGACAGACATGTATGAACTGTCCATGGCTGTAATTGAAGGTAATCTGGAAAACGTGGACGTGAAATTCAGCAGCGACTACTGTGTTGCAGTATGTGCTGTGAGTGGAGCTCTGAAGGGTAGAGAAGGGTTCAAGCCGGGCTATCCGGGAGATCACTACACAAGCCAGCCAATGGAAGGAATCGAAGAGGCGATGAAGGAAGCAATACTCTATGCAAATGGAATTGCTAAGCCAAACGGCTACCAGACCACTGGTGGAAGAGTGATGACAGTCGTTGGCAAAGCTCCAACGCTGGAAGAGGCAAGAGCCAAGGCATATTCAGCAATCGAAAAGATCAAGTTCCCCGGAATGAGATACAGAAAGACGATAGGGCTGGATGTTCCAGATTGAATTGAATAATTCTCCACCACTTTTATTTTTCTCCTATGGATTTATAAATTCTAAGTAGAATATTCTAAAGACTTATCTAGGGGTGAAACTTTAAATATCCAATTTTTATGTTTGAATTTATAGCCGAAATATCTTCGTATTGATGCAAGAAAAGTTATCTTTCCTATTGCTTGCAAGACCCCATGCGTGTCAGGGTGGGGTAGTTCACTCTTACCGTACTTACGGCAATAAGCAGAGAGCTTATAGGCATGGACTTATTCGATGAAGAGTACTCGTTTATGAAAATTATTGCCGTTAGTTTTGTGTTTCTCCTGTGTATTGTTGGGCTGAGGATATTGCCACCATCACAAAAAGGCGAGAAAGGAGCAATAATAAATATATATTCTTTATAATAATTTAGACACGGTAGTCAAAATACAAAAATTAGAGAAGAGTTGCGCATGCAATACCTTTCTTACTCACAATAACTCCACTTGCGTTTCTACCCTGCTGGGGTATACTTTCTACTGTCAATCTCAGCGCATATCCATCTGCACTGAATGTAAGAAGTTCTTCGTCGCCCTCAACATATTCTACGTAGACAACCTTTCCAGTCTTCTTGTTGAGCTTTATGTTGATCACACCCATGGAGCCTCGGCTAACAAGCCTGTACTCGCTGATAGGAGTCCTCTTCCCGATACCATTTTCTGTAAGCGTGAGAAGATCTCCATCTCCCTTCACCATTGTTACCCATGCCACCTCATCGCCATCTCTCAACGAGATGCCTTTGACGCCCTTTGCGCTCCTTCCATACTCCGGGACATCATCAATTTTGAATCTCACTGCATAACCATTTCTCGTTGCGATAACGACCTCTTCACCATCGCAGATTCTCGCATGGATAATTTTACCGCCGGACGCTATTATACCAGCCCTCTTGGCATTTTCAAATTCTGAAAGCTTTGTTCTTTTCACATGCCCATCATCAGTTACAATCAGAACCTCTCCATCGAAGTCTTCAATAGAAATTACTGAAACAATCCTCTCCCCTTCCGAGACGCTTATGAACCTCCTTATGCTCACACCTTTAGCAAGCCTGTCCTGTTTGGGTATCTCATATGCATTTATCCAGTATGCCTTTCCTGCATCTGTGAAAATCAGGAGTTTATGGTGTGTATTGCAGACCGTGACTATGGATGGTGGGTCGTCTTCCCTTACACCCATTCCCACGATTCCAACGCCACCCCTGTTCTGAACCTTGAAAGTATCAATATCCATTCTCTTAACAAAACCATCCTTTGTAACAACTATCAAATTCTCCTCAACCGCGATGAGTTCCTCAGCAGTTATCTCTTCCTCATCAGCCACAATTTCTGTCTTCCTCTCGTCACCATACTTCTTCTTGATTTCCTCAACCTCGGAAATGATTATCTCATCAATTCTCTGCGGGGAAGAAAGGATTTCCTTGTATTCAGCAATTTTGGCAACGAGCTCATTGTACTCTTTGTTCAACGACTCGATTTCTATGCTCGTGAGCTTTTGCAGTCTCATCTGTAGTATTGCATCCGCCTGAACTTCACTCAACTCGTACTTCTCTATCAAACGACTTTTCGCTTCCTGTGGTGAGGCAGATGATTTAATGAGCTGGACAACATTATCAATATCTTCAACAGCCTTCTTTAACCCTTCAACAATGTGCAGCCTTTCTTCAGCCTTTCTCAGTTCGTACTGGGTTCGTCTTCTAACAACTTCTCTTCTGTGAGAAACGTACTCGGCGATCAGTTCTTTAAGATTGAGTATTCTTGGTTCACCATCAACAAGTGCCAGATTGATAACTCCAAAAGTTGTTTGAAGATTGGTGAACATGTAAAGCTTCTTAAGAGCTGTTTGTGCGTCTCCCCTCAACTCTATTACAACTCTTATACCTTCTCTGTCGGATTCGTCTCTAACTGTTCTAGCCTCACTGAGTCTACCATCTTTTATAAGTTCTGCAATTTTCTCTACGAGTCTTGCCTTGTTAACCATGTATGGAACTTCTTTTATTATAATCGCATTATCTTCAACCTCAACTTTACCTCTAACAGTTATCTTACCCTTACCGGTCTCATATGCCTGGATAATTCCCGATTTACCAACGATAATGCCGCCGGTTGGAAAGTCCGGCCCCTTCACGTATTTCATGAGTTCTCTAACAGTAATTTCCGGGTTCTTTATGTAGGCAATAATAGCATTACAAACCTCGTTTAGGTTGTGCGGTGGAATGTTTGTAGCCATACCAACGGCTATTCCACTGCAGCCATTTATCAGTAGATTTGGAATTCTTGCAGGAAGAACAGATGGTTCCTTTAGTGTGGCATCGAAGTTTGGTATAAAATCTACAGTTTCCTTGTCTATATCTGCGAGCATTTCTTCAGCTATCTTTGCAAGTCTCGCTTCAGTGTATCTCATCGCTGCTGGTGAATCTCCATCAATGCTACCAAAGTTTCCGTGCCCATCAACGAGAGGATAGCGCATTGCAAAATCCTGAGCCATTCTTACGAGGGCATCGTAAACTGCAGCATCTCCATGGGGGTGATATTTACCGAGCACATCTCCGACGATTCTCGCACACTTTCTGTAAGGTTTGTTGCTTGTTAAACCCATCTCATACATTGCATAGAGTATTCTTCGCTGTACCGGTTTCAGGCCGTCTCTCACGTCTGGCAGAGCCCTTCCTACGATTACACTCATTGCATAATCAAGATACGAACTCTTCAGCTCCTGACTAATCTCTCTAAGCAGCTCCATCTTTCTCACCAGGCTTTATAGCTAGACATCAAGATTCTTAACTTCCTTAGAGTGCTCAATTATAAACTGCTTCCTCGCTTCAACATCTTCTCCCATCAGAATCGAGAAGAGCTGTTCAGCCTGCTTTGCATCTTCCAGCGTCACCTGTATGAGTATCCTGTTCTTCGGATTCATAGTGGTCTCCCATAGCTGTTCGGGGTTCATCTCACCGAGACCCTTGAATCGCTGAACTTCAGCATCGCCAATTCTTTTGAGCAAATCTTCAAGTTCACGATCAGAGTACACATAATACGTTTTCTTACCCTTTTTCACCTTATATAGAGGTGGCTGAGCGATATAGAGGTAACCATGCTCAATCAGAGGTCTCATATATCTGTAGAAGAACGTGAGAAGGAGAGTTCTTATGTGAGCTCCATCCACATCAGCATCCGTCATTATTATAATTCGTCTGTATCTTGCCTTGGTTATATCAAAATCCTTTCCTATCCCGGCTCCAATTGCGGATGCAATAGCCTTTATTTCTTCATTTTTCAGAACTCTAGCCAATCCTGCCTTTTCAACATTGATTATCTTACCTCTAATGGGTAAAATTGCCTGAAATCTTCTATCCCTTGCCTGCTTTGCAGAACCTCCAGCAGACTCACCTTCAACGATAAATAGCTCCCTTTCTTCCGGATTTCTTGAAGAACAGTCGGCAAGTTTACCCGGCAGCGTTATCGAGATCTCTCCTTTTTTCCTTACCAGCTCTCTTGCCCTTTTGGCTGCCTCCCTGGCCTTCATCGAGAGCATGCACTTCTCAATTATCTTATTTGCCTCATTTGGATGCTCTTCAAGCCATCTGAGCATTTCAGAGTAGACTATGGATTCTACAATTGTTTTCACTTCGCTGTTTGTCAGTTTTGTTTTAGTCTGGCCCTCAAATTGCGGTTCAGGAACCTTTACAGATACAATCGCTGTCAGACCTTCTCTAATATCTGAGCCGCTGAAAGGCTTGAATTTCTTAACATACTTCCTTCCATATTCATTGATGGCTCTCGTTAATCCAGCTCTAAAACCAACCGCGTGGGTTCCTCCTTCAACAGTATGGATATTGTTTGCAAATGTGAGTACATTCTCGATTTCAGTATCTGTAAACTGGATTGCAATTTCAACCAGTACACCATTTTTCTCTCCAGTAATATATACAATATCATGAATAACAGGCTTATTCTTATTCAAAACCTTTATGAAGCCCTTAATTCCCTCTTCAGAGTAGAATTCTTCTTCTTTTTGAATTCTTTCATCAATTAGCTTTATTCTAACACCTTTATTGAGATAAGCCAGTTCTTTCAGTCGTTGAGCAACTATATCATATCTAAATTCTGTCGTCTCGAAAATCTCCTCATCAGGCTTGAAACGTATTTTTGTACCTGTCTCGTTTGTTTCTCCAATAACTTTTAGTTCTGTAACGGGTACTCCCCTAACGTACTTCTGGTAGTATATCTTCCCGTTTCGCTTTACCCAGACCTCAAGCCATTCTGACAGGGCATTCACTACTGACAAACCTACACCGTGCAGACCACCGGCAACTCTATACGCTTTTCTGCTGAACTTTCCACCAGCATGGAGTTTGGTCATAACTATTTCCAGTGCAGACTTCCCAAGCTCGTGCTTTTCAGTGGGTATACCACGTCCGTTATCCTCTACACTTGCAGAGCCATCTGAATGCAATGTTACAACTATACGATCACAGTAGCCGGCCAGAGCCTCGTCTATACTGTTGTCAACGATTTCCCAGAGTAAGTGATGTAAACCCCTGATGCCAACTCCACCGATATACATTCCTGGCCTTCGTCGTACCGCCTCGAGATCGTCCAAGACTTCAATTTGATTGGCACCATACTCCATAATAATAACCTCATTATTTTTTGATTCTATATCTCTAAAACCGTTCTCCATACTCATTATATACATTCTTCAAGCACATATCAGTGCCAATAAATTTTTTTATGAATGCTAGGTGATTTTTAGAGCGATTAACACATTTTTTTACTGAATTCACACCAGATCTTCGCTGGTTATGTAAATAAACTTTTCTGTCACCTTTAATGTATCACAGGGTTTTTTCACGAAAAACTGGCCATGAGAGACTGTTTCTTGTTGAGATAACCATGTACAGGCGATGTTATATAATCTACCGATCTCTTCTCACCAAAGTAAAGCTGTACAGCCTCCCTCACAAGTAACTCCATCCTCCTTCCTGCCCTCCCGAGTACGATGTTTGGACATCCCACATCCACATAAACGTATACATCCTTACCATTATATTCGTACAGTGCCTCTTCCTTACCTTTCTTTGAAATCGTGAAGGGGAATAGCTTACACGCAAGAGGCTTATTTTCTCCCTGCAGAGAGCATATTCTGCCAATCTGGAACGGACAGCGCTTTCCAATCTTCCTGATATAGTACCTAAACGCTCTATCCTCAACAAAACCCGTATTTTTAAGCCTAAGATATTCGTAAAACGTAAGAGGTACTCTATACCGGTGACAACATTCACCACATGCTGTGCAGTGCCATGAAGCGACTCTCCTCCATGGCACCCGCATAATTTGTAATTCTGCACCACGATGCTTTAATTTTACGTTGGCATTCTGGATCGCACTATCAAAAATGAAACCCTACGATATAGACTGTTTTGATATTTTCAGAATTTTTTCGGGAATAGCTTTAAAAATAGCGTAGTGTTCTGTCAATGGAGTAGGAGGCGAAATCAGTGAAAGTCCAGATAGAGGTAACAAACAGATGCAATTTCAGATGTGAATACTGTATAAGGAATTACTGGAAAGCTGAGCCAGTTGATATGGATCTAGCCATGTTTAGGAAAATTCTTGACGGTTTTGATGATGTTGAAAGGTATATCCTTTACGGTTTTGGTGAGCCTCTAATTCACAAGAATATTACTGAAATGCTAGATATGGTAAAAGCAAAATCGGAAGTGTTACTAACCACAAACGGTAGCATAAAACTGGATAAAATTGTGGATAAGGTAGATTATCTGGGAATCTCACTCGATGCACTGGATCCAAATATCCTGGAGAATGTAAGAAAGGGTTCCAATTTGAAAACAATTCTTGATAATATTGAGTATGCTGTAAAAAGAACTGAAGTTGAATTGGAAGTCGTTTTAACAAAAGATAACATTTGTGAACTTGTCGAATTCGTTAAATGGGCTGGAGAATTGGGTGCTAATATTGCCGCAACGAATTTGGTTCCATACTGCAAAGAGATGTATGATAAAGTACTGTTTGTTGAATTGAGCAAAACTCCCATCGAAATTTGTGAAAAGATAATGGACATGGATTACAGCCAGATGCATGAACTCCTAAAGGGCGTCGTGTATTCCTCAGATGATGCTCTGAAGCTTTACAACGAACTCTGGCAGAAAGTCAGATCAGAAAACCACCACCTGAATCTGCCTGCGATTATTGAAAATCAGGACAGGATAAAACTGGCAAAAGAAGTAGAAAAAATATTCGAAAAAGCAAGAAAAGTTGCAAAGAGCTACCAGATAAAACTGGATCTACCGAATGTCTTTGCAGATGCTAGCAAGAGAGTGTGTCCTTATGAAGATACCATTTTCATAAGATCAGATGGAAAGGTTACGCCGTGTATGGAGTTTGCATATACCCACCCGCTGTACATCAACGGACATAAAAAGATCGTAAATGAATACATCATCGGCAGCATCTCAGGCTTTAATCCGGAATTCACGGAGATGAAGAAGAGGCTGGTTGAAGAATTTCCGTGGTGTGGGGACTGTCAGTTCGCCGTAGGATGCTGGTTCGTTGAAGAGACTCTGGACTGTTACGGTAACTCTCCATCATGCGGTGAGTGTCTTTACAGCACTGGAATTGCTAGATGTCTTGTTTAACTTTCTGTTGCTACTAAGTCCCCTTGTGTCAGGCGGGGTAGTTCACTGTGAAAGGTAACTAACAAATATTTTTTAAAGAGTCTACAAAGATATGAATATGAAAAAACTAGAAGAGATTAAGGCTGTACTTGAACTGCATAAAGATGAGCTAAAGGAAAGGTTTGGGGTTAAAGAAATAGGAATATTTGGCTCCTACGTTAGAGGAGAACAAAGGGCAGACAGCGATATAGATATTCTAGTAGACTTTGAAAGGCCAATAGGCTGGGAAATTGTTGATCTCAAGGAGTATCTTGAGAATCTGCTTGGCATGAAAGTTGATTTGGTTCCAAAAAGAAGTGTTATAAGAAAACCATTGCTATGGAAGCACATTCAGGAGGAACTGATAAATGTCTAAGAGAGATATATTCTCGAGTATATAGATAAAGTAGAAAGATATACACATGGGATGTCCTTCGAAGAGTTCGTCAAAAATGACATGGTTATAGATGCAGTACTCAGAAATCTCGAAATTATCGGAGAAGCGTCAAGAAACATTCCTGAAGATATTCGATCGAAATACAAAAGAATCCCTTGGAAAAGAGTGATTGGATTTAGAAACATCGTAATCCACGGATATTTTGGCGTTGATTTGGAAATAGTATGGACAATCATAACGAGACATCTAAAAGAATTGAAACCAGAAATAGAAAGAATGCTTAAAGAACTTGAAAGTAAGAGCTTAAAGCAGTCAGATTAAATTAATAAAAAAATATAAAAATATAATATAGTTCAATTATTACTTCAGCATTCTAGCCTCATTCTCATATCCAATTATAACGCTATCTACCATTCTGGCCGGGAAAATTCCATTTTCAACAACACCAGGAATGTTGTTAAGTTCTTTCTCCAGTCCTTCAGCATCCTCAATAGCTATGTCGCAGTCCGCGATGAAATTGCCGTTGTCTGATACCACAGGCCCGACCTTTCCCCTTCCCTGCCTCAGCTCAATATTTCCTCCAAGCTCTGAGATCTTTCTTGCCACATACCCGTATGCAAATGGAATAACTTCTACTGGCACAGGCATACTCAATTTTTCTACCAGTTTCGAGGAATCGGCGATGACCACAAATTTGTCTGATGCGGATGCAACAATTTTCTCTCTTGTCAGTGCTCCACCTCCACCCTTTATGCAGTTAAATGCCGAATCGATCTGATCGGCACCATCAACACACAGATCAAGTTCCGGGAACTGGAAGAGATCAACAACAGTAATCCCATTTTCAGCTGCAAGCAGATGAGACTGATATGAAGATGGCACGCCCCATACCTCAATACCTTCGCTCTCTATCCTCTTTCCAAGTTCTTTGAGGAAGAGCTCGACAGTGCTGCCACTTCCAATACCGATGACCATTCCATCGTCAACAAGCTCAACAGCCTTCCTTGCAGCATTCAGCTTGCTATTCATAACAACCACCTTCTCAAATTATTGAAATCGACCCTTGCAGTCGAATCGAGAGTCAGCGGCGTTATAGATACTTTTCCATTCCTTATAGCGTGTAAGTCCGTTCCTTCCTCTGCATCCTCAATTTCAGTTCCATCTATCCAGTAGTACTTTCTACCCCTTGGATCCAACCTCTCCTCGATTCTTGTTCTGTAAAGCCTTCTTGCAAGCCTTGTAATTTCTACTTCACCATTGGGTTTCGATGGAATGTTTACATTGAAGACATCAACACCTTCCGGCATACCTTTCTCAATAATAGTCTCAGCAAGCTTCCTCAAGATCTTTATTGCAAATGAGAAATCGAAGGGCTTGAAAACGAACTCAAATTTATCGACATCAGGAACTTCAAGTGAAATTGCTATTGCGGCACTCCCCTGCGTTGCAGCTTCAAGCGCAGCACCAACAGTGCCTGAGGTTGTAACAGATTCGGTAGAGATATTCTCACCGAGATTTATTCCTGAAACAACGATATCTGGAATGTGTCCAACTATTTTGTGTATGCCCAGGATAACCGCATCCGTTGGAGTGCCATCCACAGCGTAGGCTTTCATACCATTAACATTCACTTCAGAAATCCTGATGGGTTCCATTATCGAGATACTCCTACCTACTCCACTCTTCTGCATTGCTGGGGCTACCACGTAAACATCACCGAGGTCTTTCAGAGCTTCGTAGCTCGCCTTCAGTCCAGTAGAATACAACCCATCATCGTTTGTAATGAGTATGGTTACCAAGGATCATCCCCCTCCATGCTGAGTTGACAGATCAAAAAAGGTTTTGGAATTTGACTCAATGCTTGAGGGTGCCATACGCAACCGGCCTGAGCCCGTAATTGGCTAAGTATAATTCCACAATCCCCTCCTATTTTCCATCGCCTCTTTTTCAAGCACTAAATAGTAATCTTCCTTTTTGAATTCTCCCTCCACATATACTCTGGCAAAACCATTTTCCACCAACAAAGCATTGAAATCCGTACCATTTTCAAGGTAAACATAAGCAAGAAGTCTTCCGAAGCGATCTCTTAATCCTGCATTCTCATCAAATTCAATGTAAGCTTCCTTACCCTCGAGCATGGATCTGGTAAACTCTGTTGCTATGATCCCCCATTTTGCCAGATAATTGAGATCCGTAATATCATCGTATTCGTATGGTCTGTTTTTCCCGGCTTTTTTCTCTGGAGTGTCGATTCCGAGCAGTCTCACCTTTTCGATTCTTCCATCTGGAAATTGAACGATGATTGTATCCCCGTCTATCACGTCGATGACTTTCACCTTATACTTCAGCCCATACTGAAGATCTGGTGTTTGCGTTGTTGTAAGCGTCGTTTTCTCCTGAACACAGCCAGTAGAGAGAAGAGCAATTACCAGGATCATTAGCAAGCATAAAGCATCCCTGCTCACATCACCACCTCAATAATTCGTTAAGATGCCGAAATCGATGCGTTTATACTCTATATACCCTGTATCCTGAAGCTTTTTCAAGTCTGTTCATTATTGCAAGTCCTATTCCTTTTTCCTCAATACCCTCAGCGATTATGACATCCACATCCCTTTTGTCGAATTCCCTCAGAATGGAGAAAAGTCTCCTTGCAATAACTTCGGGATTATCCCCCATCTCTACAATCTCATCTGCAACATTTTCGTAAAATTTTTTGTTTGAAGCTGCGACACCAACTTTCAGGCCTTTTGCCTTTAAATCAGATGTAAGCTGGATTATTTTATCTATGACTTTGCTTCTTTCTCCAGTTATGACTATCAGATCTGCTTTCGGAGCGTAATGCCTGTATTTCATTCCAGGAGATTTTGCAACTACTGGCTTCCCTTTGAAAAGTTTAACATCTACAACCTCTCCAAGCATTTCTGGCGTGACAGCTCCTGGTCTCAGAATTGTAACAGGGTATGTGGTCGTATCGACTACAGTCGATTCCAGACCTATTTTTGTTTCTCCGGCATCGATTATGGCCTCAATTTTCCCTTCAAAGTCTTCCAGCACATGATTTGCATTTGTCGGACTCGGCCTACCAGCAATGTTCGCTGACGGAGCAGCAATAACAGTTTCCGACAGTTCTATCAGCTTTAACGCAACCTTGTGGTCCGGCATTCTAACCGCAACAGTATCAAGCCCGCCAGTTGTGGCGTACGGCACAATATCTTTCTTTTTCATTACAAGGGTCAGAGGTCCCGGGAAAAATTTCTTCATGAGCTTTTCTGCCACCTCATTCACTTCAGCAATCCTGTAAACCTCATCAACATTCGAAACGTGGACAATGAGAGGATTGTCTGCAGGACGATTTTTAGCTTCAAATATTCTCCTAACAGCCTTCTCATTCAACGCATCTGCTCCCAACCCATATACTGTTTCGGTCGGGAATGCAACGAGTCCTCCTTTTTTAATTATTTCTGCAGCCACCTTTATTTTGTCCTCCTCCGGATCATTGGGATCTACTTTTATCACAATCGTCTCCATGGCTCTGGTTTAGAATGGTTCCCACGCTTGCAACGTAGCCCACAATTAGCCCGCCCACCGAAAGACCTCTGGCTATGCTGAAAATAACAGAGGTGGCAGTTGCCCTCACCTTTGTTGGGAACATCTCGCTGCTCCACACTCCGAAGAGTGCATGGGAGCCGAAGCCGATGGGTATGACGAAGAGGGAAAGAAGAGCAAGACCAGGATTGTAGTTCACCAGAGTGAAGTAAGCAAGCATTAAGCAGCCAAGCAGCCCTATTGAAGCGGAGATGGCAAAGCTCGACCTCCTTCCAATGTAATCGCTGATGAGGCCGAAGAATGGGAGAACGATGAGGGCAACGAGAGAAATGCGTAGAACAATCATGCTTGCCTCCTCAGGGCGGTAGTTGAACTGCCTTATGATGAATGTTGGCGACCAGTCAACTATTGCATGGTAGGCGAACTCCGCAAGCCAGAAAAGGAATGTGGCGAGCACCAGCATTTTTAGAAGGCCTTTACTCTTTGCTATCTCCTTAAGGCTGAGCGCCCTCTCCTCCTCATAATGCTTTTCCCATATCCTCGATTCTGGCAGGTATTTGGCAAAGAGTATCAGGAAAGGAATGGGATAGAGGGTGACGAAAAAGCAGGCTCTCCAGCCGTAAATGGGGTAAATCAGGGACACTGAGAGGGCTGAAAGGATGAATCCGAAAACGAAGGTGGCGTGAATCAAACCGCCAAACAGCCCCCTTCTCTTTGGAGAGTAGAACTCGCTCATGTAGGTGAACGCAAGCCCCCAAGTCACGCCCATTCCCGAAATGAGCCTAAGAATTGCGAGAGTCCAGAAGTTGGGGGCAAAGGCTGAGAGAACGCTGAAAACCGCAACCCAGAGTATGGATAATATCAGGGCATTTTTCCTCCCAAATCTGTCCCCCATCTCCCCAAAAAGCATTGCTCCGAAGATGCAGAAAATGTACTGGGCGGAGAATATAAATCCGATTTCAAGCGTACCCACGTTGAACTCCCTCATTATTGGCTCTGCAAGGAAGTTAAGCAGTGTGAGCCCAACAGCATCGTGTGACCATCCTATGGCGGCTGCAAGAAGGACTATTAGTTTCTCAAACTTGGAGAATTCACCCATGGAAATTTAAAGAATTAAAAAGCTAAAAATTTTATGCAAATAAATATGCATAAAATGCACACTTTAGAGCTCTTCTCTGAGGTCAAGAACCCTCTTGGCCTTACCCTTTGACCTCTCGATTGTCCCCTTCTCCACCAGCTCAACGTTCGTTCTCAGCCCAAGTTCCTTCTGAAGCTCCCTCTGCACTTTCTGCTGCAATCTCTGCAGGTCGAAAAGTTCTCCTGTGAATAGCTCATCCCTGACCTCCACCCTAACTGTAATCTCATCGAGTGTGCCGTTTCTGGTTATGACAACTTGGAAGTGATCGCCAACTTCCGGAATCTGCATTAGCACATGCTCAATCTGACTCGGAAAGACGTTTATTCCTCTTACTATTATCATGTCATCGCTCCTACCAAGAATGCGGTGTATCTTGGGATGCGTTCTGCCGCAGGAGCACTCATCGTCCATTATGTAGGTGATGTCACCAGTTCTGTATCGTAGCACGGGCAAAGCCTCCTTTGTAAGCGGTGTAAGGACGAGCTCTCCCTTCTCTCCCTCCGAAAGCGGCTCTCCGGTTTGCGGGTCGATGATTTCGATGAAGTAGTGGTCTGCCCAAATGTGAAGCCCGTGCTGCTCTTCGCACTCAAACGCGACTCCAGGCCCGTTCATCTCACTCAAACCGTAGCTATCGAAGGCCTTGATGTTGAACGCATCTTCCAGCCTTTTTCTTGTGTTCTCACTCCACGGCTCCGCTCCAAAGCATCCGATTCTCAGGCTGAGCTTGTCATCCACTCCGAGTTCTTCGGCAACCTCCTTGACGTGGAGCGCGTAGCTTGGGGTTGAATGTATCGCTGTGGTGCCGAAGTCGGCCATGCATCTCACCTGCCTCTCCGTGTTCCCCACACCAGCTGGAATCACCATTGCGCCTATTCTTTCCGCCCCGTCGTGGATTCCCAGGCCACCTGTGAAGAAGGCGTAGTTCGCCATGTTCTGGAAAATATCGTGCTTCCTCACTCCAACCATGTAAAGGCATCTCGCAACAAGATTGATCCAGTTCTCAAGGTCGTTGGCGGTGTATCCAACAACCTTTGGCTTTCCAGTTGTGCCGCTCGATGTGTGGAGTCTGACGATTTCCTCCTTTGGGACAGCAAAAAGCCCGAAGGGATAGTTCTCTGCAAAGTCTTTTTTTGTGGTGAACGGAATTTTTGCAATATCTTCTCGCTTCTTTATGTCGTCAGGATGAACTCCTGCTTCCTTCAGCTTTCGCCTGTAATGAGCCACGTTCTCATAGGCGTGTCTGACAACCCACCTCAACCTCTTGAGCTGAAGCTCCTCAAGCTCCTTCTTAGGCATCACTTCCTCCTTCTGCCAGTATAGCTCGCTGTAGGCCATTCTTATCACCATGATAAAGTGTATCTTTCTGTCATGAGGGAGGCAGGATTTAAATACTTCACCATCCTGAAAAACGAATGCGTTTGCAGCAAAAGGCTTTAAAAGCCACTGCCTTTAATCATTACAGAGGGGCCGTAGGGTAGCCTGGTGATCCTCTCGGCTTTGGGAGCCGGTGACCCGAGTTCAAATCTCGGCGGCCCCATCATTGAACTGGCGGGAAAACCGTTTTTTAATACTGCCAGATACTGTCTGAGCTGCAGTTCCAGAAAAGCTGACAGGTTGATTCTTTAATCAAACATTCTTTTCAGTCCATCAACAACATCGAAATCTGCATCGTTGCTAATAATCACACCATCGCAGTATTTCAGGGCAAGGACAGCATGAATTGCATCTCTCGGCAATAGATTATACTTCTCAGCAAGCTTCTGGGCTTCTTCACAAACAGCAAAATCAACATCCAGAAACTCAATGAATGGCATTTTAAGCAGAATTTCTCCAGCTTTAATGCCTTCTTCTATTCCAGCAACTTTTCTTACGACATACACAACTTCATCCCACGTAAGCGTTGATGTAAATGCGTTGAATTCGCCATCTGAAGCTCTTAAGAGGTACTCCTTCGATTTTTCGGCAGTCTTTCCCGAGTAAAGCGTTGCATAAATGAAAACATTAGAGTCCAGATACGCGCTTTTCAATCTGTCCATAGTACAACCTCTTCAGTTCAGCAGGTTCTGGTGCTTCAAGCTTCTTCTCAATGATTGAAGTAAGCTCCTCCACATAATCTCTTCCGCTTTTTTCCGGTCTCAAGATGATTTCATCTCCTCTAATCTCAAAGACGACTTTCTCACCCTCCTTCAAACCGAACTTTTCCCTGATCTCTTTTGGAATTGTAACCTGTCCCTTCTTGCCAACAGTTCTCGTTCTTACCATTAGGTATGAATTTCGATGTGAAGGTTATAAAACTTATTATTAAGCTTACGACAAGACTGCCTGCTCCTTTATCCTTCTTTACTTCAAGTGTAAAAATTGAGTGCCCCAGTGCCTGAGCTACATAACCTTCATCCGTCTCCTCGATGTTCAAATCTATCGGGCCCCTCCCTTAATCCTAAGACCCTTTTTCAACAAAGAGCTCAACGAAGTAGGTGGTTTTTACGTTCGGACTGATGGCAATTCTGTATATTCCGTCGTAAGGTATGGGAACATCCACTTCTCCGGGTTCAATTTTTCTCTGTGAGAGAGGTATGTCTTCTATTCTCGATTTTTGATATGGTGTGAACACCCCACTTCGTAAATGGCTGGCGTCTTTTCTCCTCTCAACTCTCTTGATAAGCTCGATGTTGAAAAGAGTTTTTGATTCTGGAGATTCAGCTCTCACTATCCCCCTTATTCTCCACCCTTTTTTGAGATTTAACAGTTCTGATTGGAATTTCGATTGGAACCAGCCACTAACTATACTTTCTCTTTCAGCATCCTTTTTGGCCTTTCTCAGGGAACCCTTGTGCTTTATAAGCTCGATAGCTTCCTTTTTAAGGGCTTCAACATCTGGAGATACGTGAATTCCCATATCTATGGTTTCAGCTCCAACAGTTGCCTTGGCCAGAAAAGTGTCGGGCCATGATTGCACGATTCGGATGTTTTTCACGTCTTCTGGAAGTGGTATTAAATTGTTGCCTTCATCTCCGTGAACTACTGGGAAGGTCCTTGTCCTCAACCCACTTTCAATTTTTGTGACCAGAATTATCCATGCAATCACAGGGTAGAGGTATATCGTTAAGCCAGTTTGTTCCTCGGTATCTGGTGACATAAATTAGCTACATGCTAACAAAAATAAAAATTTTACTATTTAGGCCTCAAGCCCTAACCTCAATTTTACTAATCCTCTCCCATCACCTTCTATTATTCACACACCCGGGATCGGGCTTAGTGTAGTCTCCAAAGTAGTTGTAGGCCCTAGCTCTGCAGCCTCCACACACGTACCTGTATCCACAGCTTCCACAGCCCTCAAGAATATCCTTATCCCTCAAATCCTCGAAAACGTGGTTGTGAAGCCAAAGCTCCTCCAGATCATCCTCCCTCACATTACCAACCTTAAGCGGGAAGAAGACGCAGGGCTGAATGTCGCCGTTCGCCTTTATGGCGAAGTAGAACCTCCCAGCCCCACAACCACCAATGAACTCCGCCAGCTCCTTCAGCCTCTCACCAGCGTTTACATTGTAGAAGTGCGTCGGCACAATCTCTCCCTGACACTGCAGTGCAACGCGGGCAAACTGGGGGGCGGTTGAGAGCAGGGAAATGTTCGAGCTGTAGTTTTTCTCGTAGAGCCATTTCAGCAGCTCCTCCCTCTGCTCGGGAGTTATGTCCGCCTCCACTGTCTCTCTACCTCTTCCTGTTGGGATGAAGTTGTAGTGCATGAACCAGTTCACTCCCAGCTTTTCGCAGAGCTCGACCACTTTGGGCACCTCGTGGTAGTTGTATCTGGTCACCGTCATGGAAACGTTAACGAACAATCCCGTCTTGACAGCATTCCTGATCCCCTCAACTGTTTTGTCGAAGCAACCCCTTATCCCCCTGAAAGCCTCATGAGTCTCTTTCATCCCATCAAGGCTGATCTGCACGTAGCCAACTCCATTCTCCTTCATCCTTTTAGCTATTTCTTCTGTTATTAGGGTTCCGTTGGTTGCTATGGCAACGTAAATCCCCTTCTCGGCAGCGTATCTCGTCAGCTCGAAGATGTCCCTTCTTACGAGCGGTTCTCCTCCGGAAAAGGCGATGATTGTGACGCCAAGCCTGTCCAGCTTGTCGATTGTTTCGAGAGCTTCATCGGTTGTTAGCTCATCCTGTAGTGGTTTGCCTGCTGTTGCGTAGCAGTGCTTGCAGCGGAGGTTGCAGGAATATGTGATGTCCCACACAACCTGAAAGGGCGCGCCGGGAACGAAGGGCTTTCTGACTCCGAAGTGGGCTATTCCTTTGATAACGCTCGCCAACCCCTTTCTCCAGTAAGCATCTCTGAACTTCTCCCTTATTTCATTCATGTCAACATTGAATGCCCTTCCGCCAGCCTCAATAACCTTCTTGACAACTTTGGCAGCAGCCCTGCACTTCCAACAGGCATCACTGCGGTAGCCGAGAGCGTAATCTATGGCAATCTTTATTCTTTTGTCTCCACAGGTTTTGCATGAACCTGAAAGATTTCTGAGTGCTTTTTTGGTTAAAGGGTTGTTGACAATGCCAGCAAAAATTTCCACGTTCATGTCCACATGTATGACATGCGATATTTATTCATTACGCCTGAATTGTTCCTATGTATGAACTATTTAGTTCCAAAAGGTTAAATATCTGGATGCACAAGGAATGATAGATGAGCAACCCTCTTGGCGAGCTGGTCAAAGCGCTGGAAAAGTTGAGCTTCAAACCTTCCGATGTGAGGATTTACTCCCTCCTTCTGGAGAGAGGGGGGATAAGAGTGAGCGAAATCGCCAGAGAGCTTGACCTCTCTGCAAGATTCGTGAGGGACAGGCTGAAGGTGTTGCTCAAAAGAGGCTTCGTGAGGAGGGAGATTGTGGAGAAAGGATGGGTGGGTTACATTTACTCTGCGGAAAAACCCGAGAAGGTTTTGAAGGAATTCAAATCCTCGATTTTGGGTGAGATTGAGAGAATAGAGAAAATGTTCACCGATTGAATCTTGCTGTAACTGCAAACCCCTCCCCAATCCTTTCAATTTTCTCAATTCTGCATTTTTTCAAAAAGGATTCCCCATCGCAAACTGTTGGAGAGTCTCTACCTCCTATGAAAATTGGCCCGTAGTAAATTCTTATCTCATCGACGAGGTTTTGTGAGATTAGTGATGAAATCAGCGTCCCCCCACCCTCAACCATCAGCCTTCTTACACCCTTCCTGTGGAGAAATTCCAGAAGGGCTGATAGCTCGACTCTCTCTTCTCCAAAAACGGCCACCTCTGCAACCTTTTTAACTTCCCTAACTTTTTCTTCTGGAGCAATCCTTGAAACGGCAACGAGCGTTCTTGCCTCGTCATTAAGAATTCTGGCGGTCAGAGGCACTCTGCACCTGCTGTCCACAACAACTCTCAGAGGATTCGGCTCCTTTCCATCCTTCTGCCTTTTCTCTCTCAATTCAGCACTTTTAACGGTGAGCCTTGGGTCATCAGCAAGGACCGTTCCTATACCAACCATTATAGCATCGCTCTCGGCCCTCAACCTGTCCACGATCCTTAAATCCTCTTCGCAGGATATTCTGAGCTGCTTCCTGCTCTCATCACTTATCTTCCCATCAAGGCTTGCAGCGACGTTGACAAAAACATAGGGGCGCATACTTCAACCTTTAAAGTAAGGCTCTCTTTTCCTTACAGTCTCTATTATCGCCCTCGCAAGCTCCTCCCCGTGCTTCCCGTCAATGGTGATGGTTTCATTCCTCAGAAGGCAGGGCTTAAGCTTGCCGTCAGAGGTAACCCTCATCCTGTTGCAGTGCATGCAGAAGGCGGTGTTGTCCATCGGCTTCACGAACTCAATTACCCCTTTGGGCGTGAAGTACTGCGTTCTGCGGTGCATTGCCCTTACCCTCCTTTGTGTGGCCATTCTGGCGTACTTTTCCTCGATGGTTGAGATGTCGAAGAAGTACTTCTCAAAGCCCGGAAAGGGAACAAGCTCTATTAGCTGCAGAATGGCTTTGGTATTGCCTCCGTTGAAGGAGTTCGTGAACTCCAGCAGCTCATCAACCTCGTTCTCATTGACACCCTTCATAACGAGCATGTTAATCTTTACAGGTGTAAGTCCAACCTCGCATGCTTTCTCAATTCCGTCAATTACCTTCTGAACCTCCCCACCTCCCGTTATCCACCTGTACTTCTCCGCATCGAGCGTGTCGAGGCTCACGTTAACTCTGCTCAGCCCACACTCCCTGAGCTCCTCAGCGTACTTTTCGAGGAGAATTCCGTTTGTCGTCATCGAAATCTCCTCGAATTCGGGGAGGTTGAGGATTATGTCGGGCAAATCCTTTCTGAGCAGAGGCTCACCGCCCGTAATCTTCAGCTTTCTCACTCCAAGCTCTTTAAAGGCTCTGGCAATCTCAACAATGCGCTCGGCACTGATTTCCTCTCCGGGATTACTCTCCCCCTCTTTGTGGCAGTAAAAGCATCTCAGGTTACATTTTTTCGTTACGGCAATCCTCAGGTTCGTTACAACCCTTCCGTACTCATCTTTAAGCATATTTCCTCAGCCCTCTTCAAATCATCAGGAGTGTTGATGTTGAAAAATGAGATTAGCTCCTTATCAAACTTTCTCAGCTTTTCCACGGGATAGTAAACAACATTGAGCCTCTCAAGCGGAACGAGGATTTTTCTGATTCCCTGAAGAATTGCCCTCTCCAGCTCATCTGCAGCGCTTTCAGCGTAGTATGCAAGCAGAGGCTCGGGATAGTCGTGTTTTGGAATGAGAGCGTCACAGCCCGCCTTTTCACCCTCCTTGTAAAGATGCTCCAGCACCTCAGGCTTGACAAAGGGCATGTCTATTGCAGCAACAACGCAGCTTCCGAAGTGCCTTAAAGCGGCATGGATTCCAGCGATGGAGCCCACGCCTTTGTGCAAATCCCAGATGAACTCAGCCTCATACCGCGATGAAAGCTTCTCCGCCTGCTTCTCATCCCTGCAGACAAAGACTGTCTGAAAGGGGGAGTACTTTTCCAGAACCCACTCAATGAGCTTTTTGCCGCACAGCATTACCTCAGTTTTCTCCATCCCGATTCTCCTTCCAACTCCACCAACGAGGACAGCAACCTTCACCGAGCTTACTTTAGTTAGTTATTTATTACACTTTTCCGAGGTTTTGCCATGGACATCATCGAGGAGCTGAGAGCTTACAGGGAGAAGGACATTCCCTACTCAAGGGTGCTCAGCTCAATGTGCACCGTCCCCCATCCAGTTGCGGTTGAGGCCCACAGAATGTTCATCGAGACGAACCTTGGCGACCCCGGAATCTTCAGGGGGACGGTGGAGCTTGAGGCAAAGCTGATGAGGCTAATTGGCGACATTCTGCACTGCGAAACTCCCGCGGGCTACATCTGCTCTGGAGGCACGGAGGCGAACATTCAGGGAATAAGGGCGGCAAGAAATGTTCAGAAGAAGGAAAATCCCAACATTGTAATTCCCAAAACTGCTCACTTCTCCTTTGAGAAAATTGGCGACATTCTGGGAGTTAAAATTAAAAGAGCGGGAGTGGATGAGGAGTATAAGGTTGACGTGGGGCAGGTTGAGGATTTGATGGACGAAAACACTGTTGCAATTGTTGGCATTGCAGGAACGACCGAGCTTGGACAGATTGACCCCATTGTGGAGCTCTCGAAGCTTGCAGAAGAGAGGCAGGTTGAGCTTCACGTCGATGCGGCCTTTGGAGGGCTCGTTATCCCTTTCATGGACAATCCTTATCCCTTCGATTTCCAGAATAGGGGCGTTTCGTCGATAACCATAGACCCCCACAAGATGGGGATGGCAACCATCCCTGCTGGGGGAATCATTTTCAGGAATGAGAGCTACCTGAGGGCTCTGGAGGTGGAAACTCCCTACCTGACGTCAAAAACTCAATTCACTTTAACAGGGACAAGGCCGGGGACTGGTGTGGCCTCAGCCTATGCTGTTTTGAAGTCTCTGGGCTTTGAGGGAATGAGGGAGGTTGTTAAAAACTGCCTGAAGAACACTCGAATCCTCGTCGAGGAGATGAGGGATCTGGGCTTTGAGCCCGTTATCGAGCCTGTCATGAACGTTGTTTCCTTCAGAACGGATGAGGCTGAAAGGATTAAGGAGGAGCTTTACAGGATGAGGTGGGTCATCTCGACAATCAGGGAGCCAAAGGCCATAAGATTTGTTGTTATGCCCCACGTGACGGAAGAGGTTATTAAGAACTTCATAAGCGATTTCAGGAAGGTTTTAAGGAGGTGATAGGATGGAGGTAAGGCTTGTTGTTGATGGTGAAGACATAGAGATGAACGAGTTCGTGACCAAAGTGTTTGGGAGGGTTATTGAGGCTCTCGTCTCAACGCTAAAGGGCGTTGATGAGGACTGGGACATAGTGCAGATTGAGGTTGTGCGGTGAGAGGTTGCTGAGGAAGTGTGCAGAACTCTCAAAATACATTCCGGGAAAGAGCATTGAGGAGGTTAAGAGGAAGTACGGCCTTGAAAGAGTGGTTAAGCTTGCCTCGAACGAGAATCCCTATGGGCCGAGCCCAAAAGCCATAGAAGCGTTCAGGAGCTACTCCGACCTGCACATCTATCCGAATCCAGAGTACAGGGAGCTGAGGGAGAAGATATCCGATTACACTGGATGGGATGCTGATAGAGTTGTGGTGGGGGCAGGAATTGACGGAATCCTTGAAACGCTCTTCAGAATTCTCATAGACGAGGGGGATGAGGTCGTCATACCGATTCCGACCTTCCCTTACTACCACATTCTAACAAAGCTTAGCTGCGGGAAGGAAGTTCTGGTGAGGAGAGGCGAGAACTACCGCATTGATGAGTCCATTTTTGATGCCATAACTCAGAAAACCAAAATTATCCTCATCTGCAATCCCAACAATCCAACGGGGAATGCGGAGGATGCTAAGCTAATAGAGGAGCTTGTTAACTCAACCAATGCCCTTATCTTCCTCGATGAGGCCTACGTTGAGTTTTCCGATGTATCCTTTAGCGTCGATGCGGAGAATGTTGTAATTGCCCGAACTTTCTCAAAGGCCTTCGGGCTGGCGAACCTGAGAATTGGATATGCCTTGCTACCTGAATGGCTCGTTAGCCCCTTCAGGGCGGCAATGACTCCCTTCCCCCTCTCAACTCCCGCTGCAAAGGCTGCTGAGGCGGCTCTCGATGATGTGGAGTGGATGCGAAGCTGTGTGGGGAGAATAAAGGCGGAGAGGGAGAGGCTGTACAAAGAGTTGAAGAAGCTCGTAGAGGTAAATCTCTCACAGGCGAACTTCCTCTTCTTTGAGAGCCCCGTTGAGAATCTGGCAGAGGAGCTGCTGAAGAGAGGGGTTATAGTGAGGGACTGCAGCAGCTTTGTTGGTTGCGGTAACCACATCAGAGTGACTGTTGGAAGGCCAGAGGAAAACGACATGTTCCTTGAGGCTTTGAAAGAGGTGCTTGGATGCTGATTGCCCTTACTGGCACTCCCGGCACGGGAAAAAGCAGCGTTGCTGAGCGGTTGAGGGAGAGGGGGTATAAAGTTGCGACTGTTGTGGAGCTGGCGGAGAAGCATGGTTGCATAATCGATGAGGAGGATGGGGAGATTGTTATTGATGTTGAAAGCCTTGCAGCAAGAATTGATTTTGAGGGAATTGTGGAGGGTCACCTCTCCCATCTTCTGAAGCCTGATGTGGCCATTGTGCTGAGGTGCAATCCTGCTGTGCTTAGGGAGAGGTTAAAGGGTAGGAACTGGAGCGAGGAGAAGCTGCTGGAAAATCTTGAGGCAGAGATGCTTGACGTAATCCTTGTTGAGGCTCTTGAGCATGCCAGTGAGGTTTACGAGATTGATACAACCGAAATGAGCCTTGAGGAGGTTATTGAGGCTGTTGAGGCCATAATAAGGGGAGACAGGGAGGCGAGGAAAAGGTATAAGCCGGGAGGTATAGACTGGCTTTCTGAGCTTGAGGACAGAATTGAGGAGTTTATGAGGAAGGTGTGAGAAATGGAGGGCTTCAGGAAGATTGAGTGGGCAGAGCGCTACATGAAGGTTCTTGGAAAGATAAGGGAGCAGTTCAGGAAGGAGAGACCGCTGGAGGGCTTTACCGTCGGCATGGCTTTGCATGTTGAGGCGAAAACCGCAGTTCTGGTTAGAACTCTCGTTGATGCTGGGGCTGAGGTGGCGATTACGGGCTGCAATCCCATGAGCACTCAGGATGATGTGGCAGATGCTTTGAGGGAGAGCGGGATTGCATGCTACGCAAAGAGGGGGATGGATGTTGAGGAGTATTACGAGGCCTTGAGGAATGTTATAAGGGCTGAACCGGATATAGTCATCGACGATGGCGCAGACCTCATTTTCCTCCTTCACGGCGAGATGGAGAGCTATGCTGAAAAGGTGAAGGGGGCGAGCGAGGAGACGACGACGGGAGTTATAAGGCTCAGGGCGATGGAAAGGGAGGGGGTGCTGAAATTCCCCGTTATTGCTGTGAATGACGCCTACACAAAGTACCTCTTCGATAACCGCTATGGCACTGGCCAGTCCGCCATTGATGGAGTTATCAGAGCCACAAACCTGCTGATGGCTGGAAAAATTGTTGTTGTAGCTGGCTACGGGTGGTGTGGTAGAGGAATAGCGATGAGAGCGAGGGGAATGGGGGCAAGCGTTGTTGTTACGGAGGTTGATGAAATCAGGGCTCTTGAGGCGGTGATGGATGGATTCAGAGTTATGAGGATGGAGGATGCAGCAAAAATCGGGGATATCTTCATCACAGCTACGGGCAACAGGGACATCATCAGGGAGGAGCACATAAGGCTGATGAAGGATGGGGCGATTCTGGCGAATGCCGGCCATTTCAACGTTGAGATTGACATCCCGGCCCTTGAGAGGTTGGCAAAGGCGAAGAGAGAGGCGAGAAAGTACGTAACAGAGTATGATCTGGGCGATAAAAGGGTTTACCTGCTCGCAGAGGGAAGGCTGGTGAACCTCGTTGCTGCCGATGGTCATCCAGTAGAGGTTATGGACATGAGCTTTGCCAATCAGGCTTTAGCTGCTAAATACATTGCCGAGAACTGGCAGAAGCTGGAGAGGAAGGTTTACAGGCTGCCCGAAGAGCTTGACAGAATGGTTGCGAGAATGAAGCTTGAGTCGATGGGCGTTGAGATTGACCAGCTTACTGAGGAGCAGGTAAGGTATCTGAGCGACTGGAGGTGCGGGACATGATCTGGACATACAGAGCTTTGAACAATCCTGCAGCAAGGAGAAAGTGGACCGCGTTCATCCTCCTTATTGTTCTGGCTGGATTCGGGTACACCGCCTACAAGATTGCTGGAGGGGCGGAGGTTGGGAAGTCGCTGATTGCGGCAGCTATATTTGCCCTCTTTATTTCCCTCTACGCCATCATTACGCTCGGAAAGCCGAGGCACTACTACATCGAGGGTGATTATGTTTACTACAGGCCCTTTAAGACGAACCTGAAGGATATAGAGGGATTTGAGGTGGATGAGGAGAGGAGAGTTATCAGGCTGAAGGGGGCAGGGATTTTTTCAGTCAGAACTCTTTACTTCGACAACGAGGATGATTTGAGGCAGGCTGTTAGAAGGCTGGAAAGGATTGTGAAAAGGTGAGGTTGCTTTTTGGTAGTTGCTAAAAATGTGAGGTAAAAGAGCTAATGTCAACGGGCTGTTAAACCTAAATTGTTTTATTTTGCAGGTGTAGTTAAACTATGGTTTCTCTCACAGCCTGCATGCAGTGCGCGGTGTGCAGCTCATCCTGCAGCATGCGGTATGCGATGAACATCAGGAAGCTCATTGCCCGCTACATTTCCAGTGGAGATGACTTCTGGAGCGAGGAGCTGTGGAACTGCACCACCTGTCACGTTTGCCAGGACAGATGTCCAAGGGGCATTCCCATTACTGACTTAATCGTTGAGGCGAGGAGCAGGGTAATTGAGAGCGGTAAAGTTCCGACAGACGTCAGAGAGATGCTGGAGAGCATTCAGAAGTTCGCCAATCCCTTTGGGGTGGGAAAGGCCAAGAAAAGGGGTTGGCATCAGGGGAAGTTCAGGTTTGCAGATGAAGGAGAGTTCGAGTATCTCCTCTTTGCGGGCTGTGGGGTTGTGGATGACAGGATTGCTGATGTTGCAAGGAAGGCTGGGGAGCTTCTGGAGGCTGCTGGCGTTAACTTTGCCATTCTTAGGGAGGAGGGATGCTGCGGGAATGACGTTAAGGCTGTTGGGGAGGAGGGGCTTTTTGAGCTGCTCAGGGAGGAGAACATGGCCACTTTTGAGGAGTATGGGGTTAAGAAGGTGATTGTCATTTCGCCACACTGCTACAACACCTTCAAAAATGACTACGGGCTTGAGGTTTATCACATCTCCGAAATTCTGCTTAAGGCAATAGAGGAGGCGAGGATAAGGTTCAGAAAGGTCATCGAGGCGAGGGTAGCTTTCCACGACTCTTGCTACCTCGGCAGATACAACGGGCTGTACGAGGAGCCGAGAGAAGTTTTGAGGGCGATTCCCGGCATTGAGCTGGTTGAGATGCTGAGGAACAGGGAGAACTCCCTCTGCTGCGGTGCTGGAGGCGGGAACATTGTGAGGGACGTGGAATTCAGGCCCTCTCTCAAGAGAATTGACGAGGCGGGGATTGTTGCTGCCGAATTTTTGGCGGTGGCGTGCCCCTTCTGCCTGATGATGCTTGAGGATGCTGTGAAGGTTAAGAAGGCTGACGTTGTTATTTTATCTTTCGGATATCCGATGATTTTCGTATGCAACATCGTGAGCATCAACAAAAATATAAAACCACAGACTAATGTGCCAGCATGAGCCAGGTCGTAATATTAATGGGATCCAAGTCGGACCTCGAATTCGCGAGTAAGATTGGAAAAACACTGGAAAAATTCGGTGTAGAGTTTAGTTACAGAGTCGCGTCGGCCCACAAAACACCGGAGAAAGTTCTCAAGATTATCAAAGAATACGAGGATAAGAACACTGTTTTCATAACGGTAGCAGGAAGGAGTAACGCACTTAGTGGGTTTGTCGATGCAAACACATCCAATCCGGTTATTGCCTGCCCACCATACAGCGATAAATTTGCTGGTATGGACATATTCTCATCCCTCAGAATGCCATCAGGTGTTGCACCTATGGTCGTACTTGAACCAGAGAACGCCGCACTGGCAGCGGTCAAGATCCTTGCAATACAGGATGGCAATTTGAAGAAAAAGATTGCAGAATATCAGAATGAGATGAAGAGGAAAATAGAGGAAGCCGATGAAGAACTGAATAAATCTAAATCATGAACATATCAACATATGACTCACATATCTGGCATTTTACCCTTCCACCCTCGGTTGTGAAGTAAGCCTTGTTGCCGCAAACCCTACACCTCAAATTATTTTCCATAGGCAACACCCATGAAATCATTGGCTGTGATTGGCCATAACATATAACTTCTTAATTTAAACCTTTTGAAAATTGAAGATAAAACAGTAAAAAATTAAGCAATCGTAATATCGCCGTGATTCTTCACATAACTTACAAGACCACCTTCCTGCAGTATCTTTATCATAACTTCCGGCAGCGGTTTTGCCTTAATTTCAATTCCCTTTGTCAGATTCTTCACAACTCCACTCGATAGATCCACTTCCAGTTCATCTCCAGATTCAATTGAGTCTGTATCAACAATGAGCAAAGGCAAACCAACGTTTATGGCATTTCTGTAAAATATCCTTGCAAATGATTTTGCAAGCACGGCAGAAACTCCAGCTATCTTTATTGCCAGAGGAGCATGCTCTCTGCTGCTACCCATCCCGAAATTTTTACCAGCAACAATGAAATCTCCGGGCTTCATTTTCTTAGGGAATTCTGGATCTGCATCCTCCATAACGTGTTTTGCAAGCTCTGGCATATTGCTTCTCAGGTGATAGTACCTGCCAGGTGTTATATGGTCTGTTGATATATCATCTCCAAATTTCCATGCCTTACCTCTGAGTATCATCAGTCAATGCACATTTTTCCGATACTAAAAGCTTTTCCAAAACCTGCACATCGAGGAGATGTCAGAGCTTTTCTGAGAGTTGAAATACTTAAAAACAGGTTGTGTCGTCAAAAGCTGACAGAAACCACCTATATAGATCATCCAATTCGCAATAAATCTGGACGTCAAAAGGAGTTTAAAAAATATGGATCAGTAACGCTGGCTGCTTGGCTATTCTCCCAGCTTTAACGCCGATTTAGGACATGCTGCAACACACAGACCGCACTTTATGCAGTCCCATTCTTCAACCGTAGCCCATCCTTTTTCAGGCCTGTACTTCCAGGGTTCAAGTTGCATTGGGCACACCCTGCTGCACCGCTTGCAGGAGTTGCAATCCGAGCGTATCTTCAGAGGATACTTTCCTCTGCCCATGAAGCTCTGGAAACTACCTATTGGACAGTACTGGCACCAGTTACGTTCCTGTGTTGGTATTCCAAGTACCACACCAACCACGGTTGTCACAGTTATCAGAGTTACGAAGACCAGACCTATGCTGTCGATGTCAGGCCATGCATCCATTAGCCTCCACACCATTACGAACATGAGGATTCCGATCCAGAGCAGTCTGAAAGGCGTACTTCTGAAAATTTCTGGTATTTTTCTTCTGGCACTGATCCTGCTCAGTATCAGATCCCAGAAACTACCTCTAGGGCACAGATTTCCGCACCAGTACCGTCCCCGAAAGATAGAGATTCCAATCGCTATCAGCATGCATATTAATACCAGCAGACCGAGTGACGGGTAATACCACCCGCCAATCATCACGAGTGGTAAGAGCCACCAGAGTAATGCCTGCTTTATCTTCCTTTTTCCCATAAATTCCTTGAATGTTTCCTTCTTCCCCTTAACTTCCGCCACCATGCTAAAAACCGACTCAATGCTGATATTTATAGAATCCAAGGTTTTGCAGCTTTTCAGAAAACATGGAAAAGTCTATATGCAGAATCGCATATTATCATGATTTTTAAAATTAAAACTTATCGAGGGGGAAAGCCGTTCAGTGCCCAAAATTAAAGTAAAATCCAAAAAATTGTCAGTGGCTATGTTCTAGTGCAACCTTGAACACGTACATCAGAATGATTCCAAACAAGAACATAAGAAACGATTGAACGGATCTCTTGATGTCTACCTCTTTGTGAAGCTCTGGAACTAAGTCCGAGCTTGCTATGTACAGAAAATTTCCGGCTGCGAATGGAAGCACATACGTAACTACTTCAGGGGTCAGAATGAAGAAGTATCCGAGTACTGCACCAGCTACAGCCGTGACAGCGGAAGCAAAGTTGAAGAAAAGCGCCTTGACTTTAGAGAAACCACCATATACCAAAACGGCAAAATCTCCAAGCTCCTGAGGGACTTCGTGCATTGCAACGGCTATTGTCGTCACAATTCCCACATGGATGTCTACAAGATAGCTTGCCGCGATTACAACACCGTCGATGAAGTTGTGCAAGCCGTCACCGATCAGATTTAGATAGGTTACGGGATGTACCTCACATTCCTCTTCGTGACAGTGTCTCCACCTCAGAAATCTTTCAAGCAGGAAGAAAGATGTGAATCCCATTAAAAGTGCCATGAAAGCATTTATTGGTTCCATCATTTCAAGGGACTCAGGCATCAGGTGCAAAAAAGCTCCACCCATCAAACCCCCGGCAGAGAAAGCTACTAGTAAAAATATTATCCTCCGGAATATTTTATCATTAATGGCAAGCGTAAGAACCCCTATGAACGAGATTAGACTTACAATAAGTGCACTCGCAAGTATCAGCAACAAGACCATATAATAGTAGAATTCATTACGGATTAAAAAAGTTTGGGATATTAATCCAATAAAAAAGCAGAAAAATGGCTGCCAAACTGCGGGACTAAAGATATAGGTATGATGCTTCAGAGATAGCAGTATGCATCCACCCATTACTAATAGAAGATTCCATAAACTGCCCATAAACTGCTTAAACACAAAGAGAGGAGGTTGTTAATTTGGTATTACTGTTCAAACCTGAGCACGTGGAGCCAATTCTGAGAGGGATTAAAACGCAGACCAGAAGGACGTGGAAAAAGCCGAGGGTGAAAGTTGGCGGGATCTACAAGGCTAAGACAAAGTTATTCAGCAAAGAGTACTTCGCTCTGATTAAAGTGACAGGATTGAGGAAGGAGAGGCTTGGAGATATTACACCAGAGGATGCTCAGGCGGAAGGTGGCTACACCGTCGAGGAATTCAAGAAGGTATGGCAGCGTATCATTGGCGAGTGGGATCCTGAGCAGGAAGTTTGGGTTGTTGAGTTTGAAGTTATATCAAAAAATGATGAGAGAACGGGGAAATAGGAGATTCGGCAGGAAATTAGGCTAGTATGTTGATAAGGTCGTATTCACTTTTCCAAAGCTTTTTGAGAGATCTTATCCCACTTTCAACAAATCTAGTTGATCATTGACTTTGCTATCTTTATCATTTCCTCCCCGCTTATATCACCCCACATTATAACTGTCACATTATCGAATCTGAATCCAAGCGATGTTCGGTCTCTGGATTCCTGTAATATCCCATCCACACCGTCAATCTTCACCCTTGTCGTCTTTGTATCTTCTGATGGTGGTATTACAAGTGGTGGTGGCGGTGCTTTCCCGCTGGTCACGTAGATCTCCTGTATATGCAACATTTTATTATCTTTTTTAAACCAAAGTCCGACCGACTCGAGATCAGCCGTTTTCTGGATAATACCACCATGGCTAAATACATAACCAGTCGTATTCGACGGTTTTAGTATTGTAAAGTTGACCATTTTTTGTATATCTTCTATTTTGTGGTAGACCTTATGTAATTCCTCCATGTATTTGTCCTTCGGCTCTACTAATTCTCCCGTCTCAACCTCAATCACTCTTGCTCCCTCAGGCGGAACGAACTCGAACTTTGTATCACTGACACCTGTGTTAAAACTGATGTTAACGTATTCCGAAACGATCCTTGCGTTTCCAACGACTATCTCGATTCTTATGGGCCACCAGAACTGCTTGTCGATCCACATCTTCTCTATCCATAGTCCACTCTTTGGCTTCAACTTTATAACGTAGCAATCTCTCTCGGCAATCCTTTCACTGCCAAGAAGCTGGATATCATAACGCTTGAGCATATCCCCGACTTCATATCCTAAAATTTTTGCATGAATTTCCCCGGTTACATTTTTAACCATAACTGTGTTTGTTTTCTCATCATAAAGCCAGATCTTCTTCCCATTCGAAACCATCAGAATTCCATGATCTTTGTCATATTTCCAGAATTTATCCGGTTTTTTAAGAACAATCTCAAATTCAGTTGCCTCTGTTGCTCCATTGTGATATGCTGTAAAATTCACGACCCCACTGAAGTCCTGTGTAGAGTTGTATTTCTCCTGCATATTTTTGACGATCTGCTCAGCACTCATCTGCATACATCCTAGCAGCAAAACCGAAAGCAAAACTATAAGCACAGTAAATTTGTTCATTATGCAGAGTTAGTAATTAGAAAGAATATATATCTTTCTATTTCTACTCAAAGATACTATCAACTCTAGATTCAGATAAAAGAAGTGATTTAAAAGATTAGGGTGGTTGGGTTGATAATTCTGAATGTTTAAACTAGTCCAAGAGAATACAAAAACAAGGAGGGTTAAAATATAGGATTAAGCGGACCCGGCGGGATTTGAACCCGCGACCTTGGGCTTAGGAGGCCCACGCCATATCCATGCTAGGCTACGGGTCCTTCAGTTAGCGATTGAGGTTTTCCTGTTCTTAGCGATTCGAGGAATTTATTTACTGTTTTTTTAAGATAGTTCTCTAATTCTCCACTTACAAATTTATAATTTTCCGGAGATACCGTAATATTCATTCTCAGTTTGTAGAGGTTCGTTTTTGGTTTCGAGCTTTCTGTTGCTGGTTCAATGTATGCGGATACGTCCGCGTTAGCTTTTACCTTACCTGGATTTATGAATTTTATGGTAATTAAGAGTGTAGTAACATTATAAGCTTTATGTTGTTTCTATCTTCTAGAAACAGTTTTAAATTTTTGTAGAGATTTATTTAGTATGAGGAAAGTGCTGCCGCTCCTAATTTTAGTTGCTGTTGCGGTGCTTGGTTGTGCTGAAGAGCAAATAACTCAGGAGGTTGCCCTAGAAACAACTACAACATACTATGAGCCCTACCCTTTAGCATTCTATAATGCGTTTTACCACCAGGGATTGCCAGACGTATCATTTGAGATAAAGAACCCAACAGACACACCAGTAACCGTAAAAATCACCTCCGAGTATCAGGGCTATAGCAACCCGGCTATAACGACAGAAACGATAATGCCAGGAGAAACAAAAGTCATAAACCAAACTATACCGTTAATCAAAGAGAAAATAGAGCAAATTAAGACGAAAACAAAGTTCAGCCTGCATTACAAGATTGAGTATGAAGAAGATGGGCAATGGAAGATCTGGGACGAGCAAACTGTGATGATTGATGTTTATCCGATGAACACAATGGTCTGGGCAATTTATGACGATATGGGAAATCCCATTGATTTACAGGACTACATTGCAGTCTTTGTAACTCCTAAAGCCGAAGAGATTCAGGAGCTACTAGCTGTAGCAAAAGAGTATGCAATCGACGATTTTGGTTATTACAGTGACTATGGTCTATACAGAAGTCTTCCCGGGTACCAGTATCAAGGAGATGATATCGAAGAGTGGAGAGTATACACAGCCTTACAAGTCATGGCAATATACAACGCTCTGCAAGATTACGGAATGTCTTACGTTAATACGCCAATTGCCTTCGGGAAGGATGCAGCTCAACAGGTAAAACTGCCAAAGGAGACTTTAAAAACACTTTCTGGCAACTGCATTGATGGAGCTGTTCTATTTGCTTCAGCTATCGAGGCTTTAGGAATGCATCCCTACATCGTGATAATTCCAGGGCATGCCTTTGTAGCCTGGGAAGTCAAGCCAGGAAGTAATATTATCGATGCTCTTGAGACTACGATGATTGATAGTGCGAGCTTTGAGGATGCATGGGAACAGGGCAATAAGGAGCTCAACGAAAACTGGGATGCTCTAACAGATGATGATCCATGGAATGGTGTAATTATAGACATTAAAGCATGTAGAGATGCTGGGATTCTTCCAATGGAATGATTTTTTCTTTATTTTCTATTTTGAGGCGCTCCTATCTGTACTCTTCAATAGATTCGAATTATCCATCATTGACTTTCTTTTTTCATTAAGAAGTTACGATCTCAGAAGAAATCATCCAGAGACTGCTGAGCTATTCTGGAAAGTGTTTTCCAGCTCTTCCTTACGAAAGGTGGAAACTTTCCGTGCTTTTTGAAATAATCCTTGAGAAATCGAATGGTTCTCTCGTCACTGGCGTATCCACTTCCAAAGTCTCCAATTATTTCTTTAATTTTCTCAATTTCCCTGTCCCTCTCCACCTTCGCTACAATGGACGCTGCAGAAACTATAGGATACAGTTGATCTGCCCTGTGGGCAGCTTCTACGTCCTTGCCCGTCATGCTCTTCAAAGTGTTGGATAGCCTTTCAGGCATAACATCCGGGCTATCAACGTAAGCTATATCGGGATTCAGATTTTTTATTATCTCAGCGTAGCTGTCGGTAAGGATGTTATTAATTGTCTTTTTCTGCATGAGTTCGTCCAGCTTATCGGGTTGAATCTTTATCAGATATACTTCAGCAATCTCCATTATTTTATTCGCAAGCTCTTCCCTTCTTCTAGGGCTGAGCTTCTTTGAGTCTTTAACACCAATTTTCTCAAGTTCTACAAGTTTGTCTTCATCGCAACAAACACCGCAGACGACCATTGGGCCTATAACAGGCCCCTTACCAGCCTCATCGACTCCCGCTACCCTTTTCATTAGAACCCCATCTTTGGAAGACCCTTGATTGGTAGCTTGCCAAACTTACCCTTCTTCATCTTCTTCATAAGACTCTTCATGGTCTTGTAGTACTTCAGCAGTTCCTTTACCTCCTGTGGCGACGTGCCGGAACCAATCGCTATTCTCCTGATTCTTGAGGAGTCTATTATCTTTGGATTAACCAGTTCCTCTTCAGTCATTGAGTCCATTATAACCTTAAATCTCTTCATTTTCTCCTGCGTCATTTCCAGTGCGTTTTCATCAACCTTCAGGTTGAAGCCGAACGGCAAGAGTTCGAAAATCTTGCTTATCGGTCCCATCTTATTCATGGCTTCAATCTGCTTGTAAACATCTTTCAGAGTGAAGGTTCCTTTGAGGAAAGCTTCAGGATCAAGATCATCCTCTGAAACGACCCTCTCAACCTTCTCAATTAATGCCTTTATATCACCCATTCCAAGCAGTCTTGAAACAAAGCCGGCGGGATCAAACCTTTCAAAATCCTCAACCCTTTCACCAGTTCCGATAAACGCTATGGGGATTTCTATTGTTCTAGCTGCAGATAATGCTCCACCACCCTTTGCAGTACCATCAAACTTAGTGATGATAATTCCATTAATTCCGATCGCATCGTGGAAGGCTTTTGCCTGCTTGCTTGCAAGCTGACCAATTGCTGCATCAAGCACAAGGAGCTTGTAATCTGGTTGTGCAACATTTGCGATTTCAATCATCTCGTCTATGAGCTCCTTTTCCAGCGCATGCCTTCCAGCGGTATCGATTATTATCATATCATAGTCCTTGAGTTCTTTCAGTGCATTTTTAACGATCTCAACGGCATCTTTATTCTCCTTTTCACCATAAAAACCAATTCCATAAGATTCAGCAAGCTGCCTTAGCTGTTCGTATGCTGCCGGTCTCCATGTGTCAGCAGCAACAACAGCCGTTTTCATACCCTTGTCCTTGAAATACTTGGCAAGCTTCGCTGCCGTAGTGGTTTTACCGCTGCCCTGCAAACCAACGAGCATTATTTTGGACTTCTTTAGAGGGATCTCCAGCCCTTCACCGATTCCACGCATTAATTCCTCGTAAACAATCTTGATGATGTGTTCCCTTGCATTAAAGGTTGGAAGAACGTCCTCGCTTAATGCTCTCTTCTTTATTGCATCACTGATCTCCTTAACCTGTCTTACATTAACATCAGCTTTAAGTAAAGCCCTCTGGATATCTCTGACTACCTCCTCAACCAGATGCTTGTCAACTGAAGTTGATTTCGTGATCTTCCTGACAACATCTTTTAACGCATCAAGAGCCATCGAATTAGCTTTGAAGGAGGGGAAATATAAATACTTGCCCTTTGCTGGTGTTGAACACTTGTGAATTGTGCAACACTAAGCACCGCGAACTTCAATCGTTAAAAAGGTGGCAATTACCAGAATCAATGCAGAAATTAACAGAAGAAGATAATCAAAGCTCCCTAATTTCTTCACTCTTGGTTGAACCCTGTCTGAGAGATTAAATCCTCTTGAATAAAGCGTTTCAGATATACCAATCGATCTTAAAACAGCGATGGAGGCTATCGTCTTGATTAACTTCCTGTAGTAAGAAAGACCTCTCTCCCCACTGAGCTTGAGAGCTTCAACTGCATGCGCAACATCCCTGATAAAAATCTGAAACATTCTGAATGCAAGAGATATCAGAAAAGCATACCTGTATGGAATTCGAAAATACATCAAAGCATACGTCAGATCCTCAGGAAGCATTCCGTAAAGAATTCCGCTACCAATTGCGATCAATGCAGCAAGCCCGAATGTTACTCTGGCAGTATATGCTACATCACCCCCGAGAAAATAGCTTGAGGCAGCAAAGAAAAGCAAAAAAGGAAGAGATGCAGCCACCCCCTTCATTACCTTCATCGGTTTTCGACAGGAGAGTATTGCAGTGAATATGGCAATTGCTGAAATGAGTGGGTGAAATGAAGAAATGTAAATTGCAAGAGTGATAAGAGCTGCAGAAATCAAAGCCGTTCTGGCTTCAATATCTGAGGTTTCTGAAATAGCCTCCTCAGCCATCAAAAGAATTCTTCTTAGCATCAAGTTCAATCACCCCATCGCAGAGCGATGCAAGCTTTAAATCGTGGGTGGCCATTATTACAGTCTTTCTGCTCCTTCTGGCTACCTCTATTAGCTTTTTCCTGAAAAGATAATCCTGACCAGCAGTCGGTTCATCCAGCAGAACGATATCACCACGAAAAGCTTTGGCAATTGACACTCTTTTGGCTTCTCCACCGCTGAGGGAGTGGGGGTGGCGTTTTGAGAGGTGGGTTAGATCAAACATCTCGAGGAGATCCTTTCCAACCTCTCTTTCAACATTATTTTCCGAAAAGTGGTAATTGGGGTACTGAAACGCCATGGATACCTTTCCCCTCACCTTCAGTGTACCATCCAAGGGTTTCACAAGTCCAGCGATCATCTTGAGCAGTGTGGTCTTGCCTGCACCATTTAGTCCTGTTATTGCGTAAATGCCGCCCTCAAAAAACTCGAACGAGAGATCCTCAAAGAGCAATCGGTCTCCATATCCAAAGCTAAGCGAGTCCGCTTCAACAACAACCCGATCTTCAATACTTGAATCCACATCTGGCTCATCAAAATGGGCAACATCTCCAACCCATATTTCTCTTTCAAAAGCGCTTGATAGCTCGATTCTGTGTTCAGATGCAACCACAGTTTTATCAGTTTTCAGCAGCTTTCTCAGAATTTCCTCCGTTATAGAAGGATGTAAGTGAGCAAAGGGCTCGTCAAGGACTATGCACTTTGCATCGCTTGCAATAGCGCTTGCTATGACAACCATCTGTTTTTCGCCTTCGGATAATTCAGACGTTCTTCTATCTAGCAAATGCTCAATTCCACACAATTTGGCTGCGTTGACAACCTCATCTTCAACATCTTCCCAATTCATTCCCCGCTGCACCAGAGAGAATGCAATCTCATCTGCAACACGATTTGCAATTATCTGCTCTTCTGGATGCTGGGAAACAAAGAAAACATTGCTCACAATTTCCTCGGGAGTGCTTGACGAGTAGATCGAAACTTTTCCTTCGAGTTTGCCTCCATAGAAAAAAGGAATGAGACCGTTAAAAATTCTGAGCAGTGTCGATTTTCCAGTACCGGTCAAACCGCCAATAAAGACTTTTTCGCCATGCTCTATCCTCAGGTTTACATTATCCAGAGCTTTGTTGCCGTTGGGGTATGTATATGAAACATTCTTCAGATCCATCATACGCCGTTATATCGAGAGTCCCTTTTGCTTCAGAAGGTTTACCAGATATACGAATGTAATTACTGCAAGCACATGATCTACGAAGAAATCCTGTGGCAGGAATATCACAGCGCTTGCGAAAAACACTGTCCAGAATTCATCGAAGCTAAAGCCGAAGTATGCAATTGCCTTTTCACACCACCCCATAAGGGCAGCGCTCTTTGTAGCGTAGCCGTAGAAGACGTAGAAACCGACAAGATATACTGGAATTACTGCAATACAGCTTCCAAGCCAGATGAGAGCCAGTTCGGTCTTGCTACCATTTTTCCAAACCGCTTTCCTGATCAATCCTGCAATAAAGGCTGCAACAGGGAACATCCACAGATAACCGGCAGTATATCCAAAAAGGATGCCAATTCCACCTCTGAACCCGCTTGCAACCGGCAGACCTATTGCTATCATACCGAGATATATGAGCTGGGATAAAGCTCCATACACTGGCCCTAGAAGAAGCCCTGAAAGGATCACTCCAAAGTTCTGCATTGTGTATGGAACCGGGCCGATATTAAACTTGATCTGCGCGCTTATTGCTGTTAGCACAGCCATCGCTGCTGAGAGTACGAGCCTGAACGTATTCTGATTGTTTGTGTTAACCATGTTTCCAGGAAGGTTAACTGTTGGATTTAAACTTTTCTACTCTCTGGGAACCAAATTTATTTATCCTGACGTCCAAGCCTAAATTGAATGGATTATGCAGCGATGAACAAAAAGGATTACGAAAAAGCATGTATTGAGGTAGCTGAAGCTATCCTCAGGTTAAAACCAAAAAATAAGGAACAGGTAGCGAAAATCAAAAAGGAAATCAGCAAGAAATACAGGCTACCGAAAATCCCCGCAGATCCGGACATACTTACCCATTTCAGGAAAAAATTTGGTGAGACGGATGAGTTTGAAAGTCTAAAAAGACTCCTGCTCCTGAAACCGGTTAGAACTATCTCAGGCGTTGCAGTTGTATCTGTGATGACATCTCCAGCTACATGCCCACATGGAAAATGCGTTCCCTGTCCAGGAGGCGTTGAAAGAGGCACTCCTCAGAGCTATATAGGATTTGAGCCTGCAGCACAGCGAGGCAGGCAGCATGGATATGATGCGTTCAAACAGGTGTCTGCCAGATTGAAGGAACTATCCGAGATCGGACACGAAGTCGACAAGGTAGAGGTTATCGTGATGGGTGGAACTTTTCCAGCAAGGGATACGGAATATAAAGAAAAATTCGTACTTGGAATATTCAATGCTCTGAATGCATTTGGAAGAAAGAATGTAAAGCTTGAAAGCGACCTCGAAAAAGCGAAGAGGAAGAACGAGAAAGCCAAATCAAGATGTGTGGCTCTAACATTTGAAACCCGTCCCGATTTTGCAAAAGAAGAACAGATTATTGAGATGCTGAGATTTGGTGGAACAAAGGTTGAACTTGGTGTGCAGAGTATATACGACGATGTTCTGGAATTAATTAAAAGAGGGCACAGCGTGGCTGATACAATAAAAGCAACAAGACTCCTGAAAGATTCTGCGTTCAAAGTAGGATATCACATGATGCCCGGATTGCCGGGTTCAAATCCTGAGAGAGATTTGCAAATGTTCAAAGAGCTGTTCTCCAATGAAGATTTCAAACCTGATTATCTCAAAATCTATCCAACGATCGTTGTTGAAGGAACAGAACTCTACGACTGGTGGAAAGAGGGCAAATACACACCCTACAATACCGATGAGATCGTGGAACTTATTGCCAGAATAAAGAAGTACATTCCAGAATGGGTGAGAGTTCAGAGAATACAGCGCGATATACCTGTCAAACATGCTATAGGTCTTGACAAGGGTAACATAAGACAGCTTGTTCACGAAAAGTTGAAGGAATACGGCTACGAGTGCAGATGCATAAGGTGCAGGGAAGTTGGGCACAAATTGAGGAAACTCGGTGTAAGCCTCACCGCAGAAGAAATTGAGAGAAACGCAGAACTCGTGATAAGAAAGTACAAAGCCTCAAAAGGTACGGAGTATTTCATATCTTACGAGCTTCCGGACTATGACGCGCTTATTGGATTTATCAGGCTGAGATTCCCGCACAAGCCGTTTATAGATGTTCTTGAAAATGCGGCGCTGATCAGGGAATTGCACGTGTACGGAAAAGCTGTACCTCTTGGAGCCAAAGATAGTGAAGCATTTCAGCATCGCGGCTTTGGAGAAAGACTGCTCAAGGAAGCTGAAGAAATTGCAAAGGAAGAATACGATAAAATTGCAGTCATAAGCGGTGTTGGAGTAAGAGACTATTACAGAAGGCTTGGTTACAGGAAACAGTTCGAATACATGGTCAAGAAGCTGTAACAGGTAAAATCCATACAAACAAGCTGAAAAACAGCAATATCTGTTTCCTAATCCTAGAATGCTGGCTAAGATCTGATTGCTTCGATTATTTTATTTTTTAGGTGTTCTGGAAGCTCGACCTTATAACCTTCAACACTAAGAGGATAAATGTCCTTATCCAGATCGCCTATAGGAGACTCCACAATGATGTTCCTAACCCACCCGCTTTCAGTAAGTTTCCGCTGGAGTCTAAGGAGAAATGAAAAGGGTCTGGATACCATTACTTCTTCTCTTTTGCTCTGCGCACCTTTTGTCATCAATGCGAAAGTTAAACCACCTTGATTGTGAATTTTCCACAGGGTGTTTATGATAAACAAGTAAGTTTTCTCCAATCCGTGAATGAGTAATAACTCAGGAATGATTGTAAAAATCAAAGCGAAATCATTAAGATTTTCTCCAGCTCTCGATATCGCTATACTGATTTCATTAAGATTAAGTATGTTTACAAAACTATAAGATTTCCATTGCTTTGCTGAAATAACCTTGAGTTCACCGTTAAAATCATATGATGAAACAATAGACTCAATAACCGCAGGAGGTTCTGCTGCAAGCCAGATAATGTTAGACGAATATGAAGCTGCTAGATTAAATAACAATGAGCTTCCTTCAAATCCAGGATCTGAAATCAAAAGTAAATCAGATTCAGCCATGAATCAATGAATGCAGGACAAGGTATATTTTATTTTCTATCCTACATTGTTCGATATACTTTCTTCAGACATTTTATATTTTTTAATTAGCTGGCCGAGATAGAGCGGAAATCTCCCGCTCCTTACCTTTCTTTCACTATTTGCGTCCTTACTAATACTTTCAACATTAGGGCAGCTAAGATAGTGGTAAACTGCTTTCGCAAGGGCATCCTTTATCGTTCGTTCACCAGTTTTTCTTTTTAATTCTTCAATGACATCCTCAGAAAGCTTGGTTTGGACAATCAATATCCTCTCCATAACCATCATTAGTATAATCATCATCAACAATAATAAACCTTTTGGTGATAAAAAATAAAGTATTTCCAATAAATTAACATAACGGCACAGAACCTAACTTTTAGTTAGAAAAGTGCAATTTGAGAGTCTATAGTATCAAAACCAATGATTTTGGCTGATCCGATTGTTCAACCCATTACCCACTACACTTCTCTACAATTTCAAAGCTCAACTCTAACTCTAGAGAAATAGCACAAATTGGACTGTTGTCCTGCAATCTTTGCGTTAGCTATTCAAGTTACAACGAAAATTCACTTTCTTCTTACAATGCTAAACAAAGCAGTAGAGAACTTCAAGAATATGTTTTTGTTATGTTGACTGGTAAACAACTGGCAACAAATATATACCCCTATTTATAATCATCCCCCTAGGAGGTGGGTGTCTGTAGGCCTTGAATCTCTCAAAATGAACTTCAGAGATATTGAAGAAAGTCTTCTGGCTCTGATACTCTGTACTTTTGGAGACCTCATTGCTGGGCTAGTTATGGGACACTCATCAGACAAACTTGCAATCCTCCCGGCCCTGATACTGCTGATCCCACCAAGTATAGGGCTCAGAGGAAACATCTACGCCTCCCTCGGTTCCCGCCTCAGCTCATATTTACACACCGGTAGAATATCCCCCAAATTCGAATTTAATCCAAGGATAGCCGGAAATATTTACTCATCAACATTTCTGCTCCTTATATTCAGTATACTCAACGGATTTCTGGCTGCCCAGATTGCATTCACAATAAACATAGCAACAGTAAAAGGAAGTGTCACTGGCTTTGAAGAACTTGTTCTTGATCTAATTCTCATTTCAGCCCTATCAGGATTTTTGTCTGCTATTCTTATGATCCCCTCAACCCTCGCAATAGCAATAGGAAGCTATCGCTGGGGATGGAACCCCGATAACTTAACTGCACCGATAATCACATTGCTCGGAGACCTCATTACTTTGCCCTTAGTTTTCATTTCAGCCGATGCCATATTCATGATCGATTTTACAACAAAATTATACCTTTCAGCAGTAGTATTTCTCCTAACAGTCCTATTCTTCATGCTCAGCTACAGAAGTAAGGTAGAAGCAATTGGAAGAAGAATAATAAAAGAAAGTATACCGGTTCTCCTTTTCTGTACATTCCTACAGTTTGGAGCCGGTACAATACTTGGTAACAAAATAGAGGGTTTTGTAGCAATCGCCGGGTTGCTTACAATTGTACCCGCATTTCTTGAGGACGGAGGTGCAATGGGTGGAATACTTGCCGCCCGTTTTTCCACAATGCTCCATCTGGGTCTCCTTCAACCAAGCATTAAACCACCCAAAGAGGTTTTATGGAGCTTTGGATTAATGCACTTGATTGCACTCGCCATATTTGCACTCGTAGGTGTTTTCGGACAAATTGTGAACTATTTGCTTGGCCTGCCCACCATTTCAATATTTGAAATGGTACTTGTCACAACAATTGCTGGACAACTTCTAATGATTCTACTCAACTCCATGTCATACTATTTCTCAATAATCTCCTACAAGAAAGGTCTTGACCCAGATAACGTCGGGATACCCTTAATTACATCCTTCATGGATATACTGGGTACAGCTTGCCTGGTAATCACCTTGCAGCTTTTAAATATCATCTGATTTCATCAAACCACCGAAAGTATAAAATTGACTGAGAAAAACCCAGAATCATGAAACTTCTTGCTCTACTTTCCGGAGGAATAGACTCTCCGGTAGCAAGTTACCTCATGCTTAAAAGAGGATTTAATGTAGAGTATCTTCACTTTACGCTTGGACCAAAATCGATTGAGAAAACTAAACTGCTTGTTTCAAAGTTAATGGAATTTGATGGATCAAACAGATTTTTCATGACTCCTCACCGAAAAATGATTAGACACATAACAAACCTTGGAATTGATGAGAGATATACATGCATATACTGCAAAAGAACGATGCTTAAAACAGCAGAACTGCTTGCAGAAAAACTTGGCTGCGATGCACTTTTAATGGGGGATAGCCTCGGGCAGGTGGCAAGTCAAACAGTTCCAAATCTCTACGTTGAGGATTCTGCAGTAAAAATACCAATTTTGAGACCATTGATAGGTCTTGACAAGGAGGAAATAATTGAATTTGCCAAAGAAGCTGGAACGTACGATATTTCAATAATGAAAGATGAGGGTTGTTCTGCCGTTCCAAAAAATCCTGTAACTAGAGCGAGAATAGAATACATCAGAAAAGACGTAGATGTTAAACAAATCCTGGATGATGTAGAAGAAATCAAAGTATAAAGCTTAACAGAAATTTAAACTCAAAAAATAATAAAAATCTAGTGTCCGGCTGAGATAACACCGCTCATTGCAAGCAATAGGACTAGAACCTGTATCACTGCTATTGCCGCGAAGGCCATATCTTTCTTTGCCAGCAATACCGGGATAATTGCCATGTAGCAGATTATGGTCAATGCTGCGAGGAATGCTATACCAATGTAGCAAAGATAGTCACTGTATCCAAGCATTGAGATCCATTCCCAGCCCATTGGAACCTCCTTTCCTGTTACATGTTCCCACTCGTAAATTGATATTTCCCAGAGTTTTGGAAGCTCCGATGGTTCGATGTATGCCGGTACAACACCCATTACGTAGACAGCGAATGTCGCTACGAGCATTACAATTCCAAGAATTGAGCCCCAGTAAAGAAGGGTTGCATACAGCTTCTGCTCTTTAGGCACTTCAACCGCCATTAGGCATCACCCCAAAAATCCTCCCTGAGCTAGTCCTTTGTAAATCGAGCTCAGCCCAGCCAGGATCAGCATAGCCACTACAACAATTTTAACGAAACTTGGCTTTGCTTTAGCAAGCACCCTTACTCCTACAAAGGAGCCAAGCATTATTCCTAGCACTGATGGTACTGTAATCAATGGCAACACCCTTCCACCGTTAATGTAAACCCATGCCGCAGATGTATCGGTGATGGACAGCAGGAATTTACTCGTTCCAGTAGCGATCTTCAATGGTGCACCCATACTAAGGTTCAAAACCGGAACGTTCGCCCAGCCAGCGCCGAGCCCAAACATTCCGGCGATAATACCGATAAGCGCGAATATCGCTAGGGACTGTGGTGTTCTGTGGATTTTCCATTCCACCTCTTTACCCAATGCTTCATCATAGTAGATTCCCATAATTCCCAGAGCCTTTGAGAGTGAGTCTGGCTCTTTCACTTCTGGGAATTCGGCTCTCTTCGCCTTCAATATTACAATAGCTATGAGTATTACCGTAATACCAAGTAACAATCTGATAAGCCACGCATAATCCTTAGAGAGCATCAAACCAATTATACCACCGATTATCGCAAATGTTGATGCTATTAGCGCACATGGCATTGCAAGGCGGAGGTTTGCTAAATTACACCGTAAAAGACCGGGTCCGGCTGCCAGAGCACCGGTTAGAGCCACTATTAAACCAGCACCTCTTACAAAGTCGATGTGAAACGGGAAGTACGTTCCAACAATCGGCACAAACAATACACCACCGCCAACTCCTGCCATCACTGCCAATATCCCTAGTACAAATGTCAGTACGAACAGTACCAATGGCCAGAACCACCATGTGTATTCAGCCGACATATATTTTTCCCTCCGTATTATGTGCTAAACTCTCTACAAAGCAACGTATATAAAGCTTGCTAAATTTTACGAAATGTGAATAAATTTTAATCGAAGATCGTGATTGTTTCGAAACGGTAGTGAATGGTATGAAACTACGATTAATCATTATAATTCCACCCAATTAACATTACATGTCACCAGCCCATGGAAAAATCAATACAATACACCACCCAAATATTTACGAAAAGCAGCAGTTTCCAATCTTCCTACCTTCAAAACCTCTGCAGACATCTCTAATTAGATCCCCAGCGATATACACCAATATTAGACCATCTCTTCATTCCTTCCTAACAATTATAAGCTTTCTTATACCCTCTACGATCTCGACATCAATACCAGCAGATTCAAACAAACCCTTGATATACTTCTTCAACAGCTTAACTTCACCTCTCGTAGTTAGAATCAGAGTATATCCACCCCCTCCCGTTTCTTTCAGCTCAAACAAATGCTTAAGTTCGAGAGATTTGAGAATCTTTTCTATATCCTTTATTCCTCTGTTTTTGAATTCAAAACCGTGTTTATATCCGATTTTCTCAATCAGATTCCAAAAATCTTCAGAAGTAATGTTGTTGAGTTCATCCAGAATCGTAAGCCAGAGCTCAATATCTACGATTATATTATCGCCACTTGGAATTATATCCAAATATTCTTCAGCAGCGTCAAGAGGTATATTTCTGGCTCTATCCCTTAATTTAGAGTAAAATAATATCGCATGCCTTATAACGTCAGATATAGTTTTATCTTCCTTTCTAGCAAGGTCTTCGATAACCCTACGTGTTTCCTCATCAACTGCTACTGATATCCTCATTAGTTTGTTATTTTCTGACATCTCATTCTTGCTGAATGACTTAGGTTAATAAATTTTTTTCCTACGAAATAATATTAAAATATAGTGAATTTTACTACGAAGTTTACACTAGTACTACCAATTTCTACAGCCAACACGAAGTTTACTACCAGTTTCTATCATATACTAAATCTTCATAATAGTTATTTACTTATCATAATAACTACTAACCAAAAATGAAAAAATTTATTTTTGTTTTTACTCCTTCGGACTCCTAGATAGGAGGTATGAAGAAATATGACAGATGACGTAAAGATATTGGCAGTTGTTAACGACAACTGGAAAGGGATTCCAGCATGTCTACAGAGACTTTCAAGGAAACTCAAAGGGACTATCCACATGATATACGTCGAGGATATCGAACCATGCCCAGCTGAAGCACTGATAGAACTCGAAGGAAAATGCAGCGAAATAAGAGAAGAAGGAATGAAAATTCTCAAAAAGCTAGAAGAAAAAGCAAAGAGCCTGGGATTTAACGTCGAGATACTTGGCGTCCACTGCGGAATAGTGTCCGAAAGAGTTCTCAAACTTGAAAAACAACTGAATCCAGACATTATCCTGGTCGAATTCAAACGTTCTTTTCTCGGAAGGTTGTTTTCAACAGATTATGTCGATACTTTGCTTTGTAAAGCCGAAACACCAATTCTTATCGTGAGGTGATGTAAATGGGGGGGGCGGTACCGACCGATGTTACTATTACTCCGGATTTATTTATACATATTGGTCCATTTGAAGTGATATATCTGCTAGCTCTAGGTTTATTTGGAGGTGTGCTCAGCGGTTTCATAGGTTCAGGTGGAGCGTTTGTCCTTACACCGGGGATGATGTCTATAGGTGCTCCGGGTGCCATTGCAGTCGCTTCAAACATGTGTCACAAATTCCCGAAGTCTATGATGGGAGCCTGGAGGAGATATAAAGTTGGTCACCTGGATATAAAACTGGCATTGCTGATGGCTACTTCAGCAATAGCCGGTGTCCAAGTTGGTATTCAGGTTCAGAAGATGATTGCCGAAATGCTTGGACCCGTAGGAACGAATCTGTACGTCACCATAGCCTTTCTAATAGTCCTTCCATCAGTTGCAGCACTCTGCCTTAAAGATGCAATAAGTGCAAGGAAATATGGAATCGAAGATACCGAGCCAAAGTTTGCAGAAAAGCTGGAGAAGAAGTTTAGGATTCCACCGATGATCCGCTTTAAAGTAGCTGGAAGAACACAATCGCTCTGGCTCACCATTCCAACCGGATTTGCAACTGGTTTCCTTGCTGCTACGATTGCAGTGGGTGGATTTATTGGAGTTCCATCGATGATTTACATAATTGGTGCACCAAGCTTCGTTGCAAGTGGAACAGAACTGGGAATCGCATTTGTAATGGGCTCAACCGGAACATTTACTTGGGTTTACTTGCTTGGAGCAGTTGACTTCAGAATGACTGCCTTGATACTCGCAGCATCCCTCATTGGAGTTCAGATAGGTGCGGTGGGAACTACATATGTAAGACCATACTATGTAAAGCTTGCAATGGCAATAGTTATGCTTCTTGTTACGGTAAGCAGAGCCTGTGCACTTCCAGGTTATCTAGTAAAGCTTGGATGGGTCTCACTCGATCCTAGAATGGTCTCCACACTTAACTCACTAGTTCTCCCAATAATGACAATTGCCTTCCTATCCGTTACACCAATGATCCTAATTCCAATGATGAATGTGAGGAGGAGACTTGCAAGAGCTGGAGTTCTTTCAAAAGCACTCGTTTCAACCGGACAAGATAGGAAATCAGTTAAGAAGGTGATAGTATTCGGTGCAATCTCGGCTGTAAATTACTACTTGCTATTCAGAGACCCAAGCGCATGGCCAAAGTTCATAACTTCAATCCCACACGCCGATCCGATTACGAGAATAGCTTTATCCCTCGCAGTTGTTGCCTTGGCAATCTACTGGTCATTCATTCATGGAACCTTCGCACATGGCCTGCTCGACCTGATAAAGATCACCTCACTGAGGAAAGATGTTGCAGAGATACTGAGCAAGGAAGGAATGGAGGGGCTAGACAGGTGGATAGAGAGTGTTAAAAGAGGTGATAGAGAATGAAGGTTTTAATTCCCACAGATTTTTCAAAATATTCTGAAGCAACGATTTCATGTGCAATAAATGAGCTAAAGAAAATTACGGATTGCGAAATAATCCTGATGCACGTAATAGAGATCGACCCAGAGATGGTTGACGCATTTGCCGGTGTTTCACTTGATGATGCAGTAAAAGCGCTAACTGAAAGAGCCATAAAGAAGCTTGAAGATAATGTAAAACTATTTAAAGAAGCCGGAATGAAAGTGGATTACTTACAACCTGTTGTAGGAGACCCTGTGAATGAAATAGTAAAAGCAGCGGAAGCCGAAAACGTCGATTTGATATTCATGGGTGCAAAGGGTAACGGGATGCTGAGAAAGGTTTTGCTTGGCAGTGTTTCGGAGGGTGTAGTGGCATCATCAAAACTTCCAGTTTTAATCACAAAATTCAAAATTGAAGGAAAGACATTCAAGATTGATGGTGGATTATTCGACAAAGTCCTGTATGCCTTCGACCAATCTGAGAAGTCCAAGGAATTACTTTCATTCCTAAAGAAGTTGCCCATAAAAGAGATAGTAGCACTCCATGTCGTAGAGAATGAAGTAGACTTTGAATTCATCGAAAGTGTCAAAAAAGAGCTGCCGAATGCAAACATTCTCTTAAAGATGGGGAAGCCGGGCAAGACCATACTCAAAGTCGCTAAAGAGACAAAAGCAACCCTTGTTGCAATAGGTTCTGGAGAAGGAGACGTTGGTAGCGTAGCAGATTATGTTATAAGGCGTTCAAACAGGGCCGTTTTAGTTTATAAATGATTTCTACTCTTATTTTTTGGAGCCAAAATTTGAAGATATTTGTAAGATAGGGGGAAATAGCCTGTGTAGAGTATGAACAAACTATTATTTGCTTATATACACAGTGTTTCAAATTCGGATAGAGTAGGAAAACGACTGCACTTTCACCATCCCACCTAACACTTAACCAAGATGGAAACCGATACCATATTCAAACCATGTTAGAGTAAAAAAGAGTATTAAATCATCTACCAAACAAAATTTTCATAAGATTCAACCCATCCATCAATCCAAACTTCCCTTTTCTGCAGCTTTTCTCAGAGTAGATTCTCACATCATCCCTCTTCCACCCGTACAAAACAAATGGAACCGGTTCAGCAACATGCGTTTTGACTTTAATAGGTGTAGGATGATCAGGCATGAGCATAATTCTTGTTTCTTCGAGATCCAACCTGTCAAGCAAATATCCGACGATCTTCTCATCATATATCGAAATACCTTCTATCTTCTTATCCAGATCTCCCTCGTGGCCTGCTTCATCAATTCCTTCAGTGTGCAAAACAACAAAGTCCTTATTCTTAAGCCCCTTCAGGGTTGCTTTTGCTAGTCCTTTGTAGTTTGTATCGATGTAACCTGTAACTCCTTCAACCTCCACAACTTCAAGCCCCAATCCCTTACCAATCCCCTGCAAGAGATCAACCTCAGAAATCATTACTCCGCTTTTACCCCACCTTTCCTCAAATTTCGGAAAAGCAGGCTTTCTGCCACCACTCCAGGGCCAGATCATGTTGGCCTTGTCTGTGATATTACGCAGAATACCCTGAGACCACTTCATCAAGTTGACAAGCAAAGACGCAAGTTCGCCATCTCTTGGCAAGTAGCGGGCAATAGGTTTACCCTGGATATCGTGAGGAGGCGTAGTAATGACTTCGTCTTCAAAATCCTTGTTTAATACAAGCAAGTTTCTATAACTCCTTCCGGCATAAAACTTCACAAAATCCAGTTCAACTGCTTTATTCAAGGCATCAATGGCTTTTTTAGCCTCCTCGTCACTTATCCTGCCTGCGCTGTAATCAACCATTATGCCATTCTCAACGTAAACAAGATTACATCTGAAAATGAATTTACCATCAACACCCTTAGCCAGAGCCTCGATTGGACCCCTGCCAGTATAGTATTTGCGGGGATCAACTCCAAGAATCGTCATATTTGCAATATCGCTTCCAGGTTCAAATCCTTCTGGAACCGTCTTCGCTATCCCGCATGAACCCTCCCTTGCAAGAAAATCCATGTTTGGAGTGTCAGCTACTTCAAGAGGTGTCTTATTACCAATCTCTGGTATTTCCCAGTCAGCCATCCCGTCCGGGATGAGGAGGAGATACTTCATCTGCTCGCAGAACTCTGACTTTTATTATATACTTTTGGGTTTTAGAGGAACCGTGGATAAAGTGGCTACCCTGTTCTCGAGATGATTACATACTCTCTTTGAAAGGCATAGCATAGTATCGAGATCATTACCTTTCCACTTCAGGGCTCAAACTTTGGATAAAACAATAAATACAAGACAATCTGGTGTAAAAGTATGAACCTCAGAGATGCTATTTCAATGCTTGGCAATAGAGTCATTTACCACAACGAGGAATTGAGACACGATGAAGTTGTTAATTTCATACACAAACACGGATACGAAAAAACACCTCTCATACTCAATGTTGAGGGTAAGAAGGTTGCCACTAACTTCATTGCAACACGCGAAATGCTCTGCGAATATCTTAGAATAAACAGGGAAAATCTGGCTGAATATTTATCAAAGGTTTCTTTTGATGGTGAGATAAAAATAAGAGATGATTTCATGCTCAAGAAGAGAGAAACCAACCTCTTTTCCCTTCCAATTTTAAGATATTTTAAGAAAGATGGTGGAAGATACGTCACAGCCGGGGTTGTAATTGCAAGAAGGCTGGATTCCGATCCTGACGATCCGCAATCCTACAATGCTTGCATACACAGACTAATGCTTCTTGATGAGAAGCGTTTTGCAGCCAGGCTTGTTGCTCCACGCCACACCTATCTTATGTGGAGGGATGCAATAGAGAGAGGGGAAGATTTGCCCGTGCTTATAGCCATTGGCGTCCACCCACTTTTCCTCTTTGCAGCCGCAACACGCGTACCAGAAGGTAAGGAGTTTGGGTATGCTGCCTCGCTCATGAAAGGGCTGGACGTTTACTCTGTCGACGGTATGTTAACACCCGATGCTGAAATAGTTCTCTCAGGCAGAATTACCAGCAATACTGCTAAAGAGGGTCCATTTGTCGATATCACTGGCACATACGACAAAATAAGAGACGAACCCGTAATAGAGATAGATGCAATATACACCAAGGAAGATCCAATCTATTATTCCATAACACCGGCAAGCTACGAGCATCAGGTTCTGATGGGGATTCCATACGAGCCTGTTATCTTCAAAAGCGTTGCAGGAGTTTGCAGAGTTAAAAATGTCATTATGACTGCCGGCGGCAAACACTACCTGCATGCAATAGTTCAGATTCAGAAGAAAACCGAAGGAGATGGAAAGAACGCAATTCTGGCAGCATTTGCTGCTCATCCAAGCATGAAACACGTTGTTGTAGTTGACGATGATATCAACATATACGACCACGAGGATGTTGAATATGCGATTGCAACGAGATTTCAGGCTGATAGAGATCTGGTAATCATCAAAAATGCGAGAGGCAGCAGTCTCGACCCCTCAGCAAATGAAGATGGTACAACTGCGAAGTGGGGTATTGATGCAACAAAGTATCTCACCAGGAAAGATGATTTCGAAAGGGTTACGGAGTGATTGATACTATGTATTTGACAAAAGAGGAGGAGAGGTTGCTGGAATCCGACAACCCGACAATTGCAAAATCCATGGAAATACTCGTTGCTCTTGGAGAGATTTTCGGTGCTGAAAAGCTCATTCCGGTAAAATCAGCTCAGATTTCTGGAATATCATATCAGAATATCGGTGATGCAGGACTGGAGTGGCTTGAAAGCCTCGATGCTAGGGTGAAAGTTCCAGCTATGGTGAATCCAGCGGGTATGGACGTCGAAAGATGGAAAGAAATGGGAATTGATGAGGGCTTTTACAGAAAGCAGATGCGAATTCTAAAAGCTCTGGAAAAGCTTGGAGCTGAGTTAACTTTAACCTGCACACCCTATTATGTTTATCCTCCTTCATATGGCGATCATCTGGCATGGGCTGAGAGTTCAGCCGTTATTTACGCAAACTCTGTTATTGGAGCAAGAACAAACAGAGAAAGTGGGATAAGTGCAATAGCATCGGCAATAATCGGCAAAACACCGTATTATGGCATGCATGTAAAGGAAAACAGAGCTCCAAATATCCTGATAGAAGTTAAAGGCGAGCTCAAAGATGCAGATGTTTCTGCTCTTGGTTTCCAGATTGGAAACGAGCTAAAGCACAACGAAATTCCGATTTTCAGATTGCCAAGAAATCTCACGAACGATGAGCTGAAATTGCTTGGAGCTGCTATGGCTTCAACCGGCAATACAGCAATATTTCATGTTGAAGGGCAAACACCAGAGTGGAAAGACTTCCAGATGCCAGATGAGAAAATAGAATTTGACATCAAAGAAATGAGGTTTGAATGCGAGCCGGATTTGATCGCTCTCGGCTGCCCCCATCTATCAAAAGAAGAATTGCTCAAAGTTCTCGAAATTCTGCAGAGTGGGGGTAAAAAAGTAAAGAGAGAGCTCTGGCTGTTCACATCAAGAAAAATATCTGAGGAAAACAAAGAAATTGTGAAAAAGATAGAGAGTTTCAGGGCAAAAGTTTTCAACGACACATGTATGGTCGTTTCACCTGCAACCGAGGCTTACGAATGTGTGATGGTAAATTCCGGAAAAGCTCTCACGTATCTTCCAAAACTGAGGAAGGTAAATGTTGCGTTTGGCAGTCTGGAGGAGTGTGTGAGGAGGGCATTACAATGAAAATCAAAGCCAGAGTGATCTCAAGGGGTGAGGCTGAAGGCGAGGTTATCGTAAGCAAAAAGAAGTTTTCTTTTCTTGGCGATGTTGATCCCGATACAGGCATTGTGGTTGCAAATGATAGCGATATAGCCGGAGAAAGCATTGCTGGCAAGATATTTATCTTCCCGTCAGGAAGAGGATCAACCGTTGGAACTTACGTTCTCCTGAGAATGAAGAAAGCTGGTACGGCTCCTAAAGCAATCATAAATCTCGAAACAGAACCAATAATAGCTGTTGGAGCTATAATTTCAGGTATACCTCTGCTTGATAAACCGGAGGTTGATCCAACAGAAATTATAAAGAGTGGAGATTGTGTAAAAATACATGCACTGAAAGAGGGCTGGATTGAGATTCATGATCGATGAGGTCAAAAATAGGCTGGAAGAAGTTTTTATCATCTATGACATGGAGGAATTGCCAGACGGAGTTAGATACTACGTTCACCCGAAAGCAGATATTGAAAAAATCAAACCATTGCTCGCATCCCTGCTTTCAGAGTATAAAGTAGAGCTTAAACAGCATTACGGCGAACTCGTTATAGATATCAGGAAAATAAGTAGAGAAAATGAGAAAATCTGGATTAACCTCCTGCTTTTAATAGCCACATTTGGGTCGACGACTCTCATAGGTGCGAGCTATTACGGTGAATTCAACATAATTGGTGGTGTGTTCTTCTCAATCGCCATAATGTTCGTTCTCGGCAGTCATGAAATGGGACACTACTTTGCGGCAAAAAGATGGGGGATGCGTACGACACTACCATATTTCATCCCATTCCCAACGATTATCGGAACGCTTGGAGCAGTGATAAGACATAAAGGGCCAATTCCGAACAGGAAAGCTCTCTTTGATGTTGGAGTTTCCGGACCTCTTATCGGTATCATTGCCTCAATAATTGTCACGTATATCGGACTGAACATACCTTTCCATCCCGAAATCAGTGAGGATACTTTCTTTGTCGGTATGGTTGGCACACCACCACTCTTTGAGGCTTTAATTTCACTTACGGGTTTTGATGGAGCATTTATCCATCCTATAGCCTTTGCAGGCTGGGTAGGAATGTTTATAACATTTCTAAACCTGGTGCCTGTCGGGCAACTCGATGGTGGGCACATACTGAGAGCCATGATCGGCAGAAAAGCAGAAGCAGTATCGAAAATTATGCCCCTCGCTCTTATTGGGATGGGTAGCGCTATAAACTATTTTTACCAGGAATCCAATTCGATCTGGATTTTATGGGGACTGATAACCTTATTCTTTTCCATGCAAAGACATCCAGAGCCGATTGATGACGCAACACCTCTTGATAGAAAAAGATACATTCTCGGCATATTCACTTTCATTCTGGCCATCCTGTGTTTCACCCCGATACCATTTACATTGCAAAATGTATAGTGAAAAACATTTTAAATGCAATATAAAAAGTTAAATCGCCCCAGATAAACTGCACATAGACATGGAAACCCTCTAGATGATACCAAACATTTAATAAATTGGAGAAGGAGAGGATCATTGAAATGAAGCTTCTGACAATTGGGTCTGGGAACAGGGGGGCAATAATATCAGATTTGATGGCAAAGTATGGCATGAGGGTCAACAGAGCACCCCTATTCAAGTGTTATGCGATATCAGACCATATAGAGCTCTTAAAATCGCTCAGAAGCATAAAAGATGAAAATAAATATCATATATGGGGGGAAAGCTTACTCAATGAGAAGGATATCAAAAGCATAGTAAATACAATTTTTTCCAAATATGAACTGTTTGAAAGTATATTGCTTACCACATCCCTCGGTGAGGAGTTTGGTGTTTCACTTAGTATTGAGCTTGCGAAGGTATTGAGCGATGTCTGTGAAGAACCTGTTATCGCACTTGGAGTGCTACCCTCTCTAAATGACTACTCAAATCTCGGAGAGTTGAGGAATAGAATCAAAGAATTGAGGAAAGTTGTTGATGTGCTAATACTGTTCGAGGAAAACCAGGATACCGACAGCCGGATTATAGAATCACTCAATATTCTTGCAATGGTTGGTGAAATAGATTTAAAGAAGAAGCAAGCCAGCGAAATAGTTGTTGACACATCTGATGTGCTGAATTCACTGAAAAAAGAGGGAATTTCCGTTATCGGAACTTCAAAGAGGAAGTTGCCCTTCAGCTGGTTTAGAAAAATCTTCCGCAGAAAAGAGTACGAAATAAAGGGATTGAGAACACAGAGAATGATAGAAATGTTTAAAGAAGCTATAGAGAACAACCTCAGCATTGGAATCGATCTGGAAACTGCTAAAAGTGCGCTAGTTGTATTTTCCGGTGATCCTGAAGAGATAACCATGGATGGCATATTCTCATGTATAAAAATGCTCGAAAAAATTAACCCAGATATAGAGGTTAGATACGGCGACTACCCGATCCGCTCAAACCAGCTCACAGCAGTGGTGCTCTTTTCCGGAATAACTAGGTTGAGATTCTAAAGTTTTTGTTCAGGTAACTATCTTTGCACCATCTTCTTCAACAATTACTGTGTGTTCTGACTGAGAAACCAGTCCTCCTCCCATCTCCGTAAGCACAGGATATCCTCTAAGAATTCCTTCTCTCACAAGCTTGCTCAGAATTATAGCCGGAGCCTTGGTCAGCCATCGCTTTGCGAAGGGCAAAGTCTTATATTTGGAGATCTCTTCCAGCAACTGTCTTGCCATTTTCATCCTGACAGGTCTCAAATCAATCAGAGAGAAAATCTCCACCTCACTGCGCTCAACAACCTTGCCAACTCCATTCGTCACGAAGGGTTCTATCGCTATTACCATTCCTTCTTCGAGCTTTACGCCTCTCTCAGTTTTGAAGTTGAATATGGTTGGAGGTGCATGAGCTATATATGGTAGTAACCCATGTCCAGTAAGATTTACAATCGGTCTAAAACCAAATTCCTTTATGACTGACTCGATTGCAGCTCCTATTTCAGCTGTATCCACGCCTGCGTGCACAACTTCTATAGCCTTCTTCAATGCCTCTTCGGATGCTTCAACGAGCTCTCTGTTATCGCCAAGATCAATTGTTATTGCAGTATCGGCAATATAACCATCTATGTGTGCTCCAATATCGAGCTTGACAAGGTCTCCTTCCTTAAATACGCTTTTATCGTTCTTTTTGGGGGTTGAATGAGCTGCATCGCTGTTCAAGGATATGTTACATGGAAAAGCTGGCTCAGCTCCAAGCTCTCTGATTCTGTTTTCGACAAACTCTGCAACTTCAAGCAACTTTACTCCAGGCTTAACGAGTTTTACAGCCTCTTCCCTAACCTGTCTCAGTATTTTCCCAGCTTCTACTGTCTTCATGATCATATCTTCCACAGGTCAACCCTCCCAGGATATGGTGTCAGAATTTCGCACCCGTGTTTCGTTACGACAACCGTGTCTTCGACCCTAACACCGCCCCATTTTCTATAATAAAGTCCAGGCTCAACGGTAAACACCATTCCACTCTTAAGTACATCTTCATTCTCATAAATTCTTGGCTCTTCGTGAACTTCCAGCCCAACTCCATGCCCTGTTGAGTGTATAAATCCTTCCCTTGATTTGTTTCTCAGCGTATGGTAACCTCTGCTTTCAAGCACATCACATACAGTATAATGAACCTCTTTTGCAGTCACGCCCTCTTTGATCATCGATATAGCCTTTTCCTTTGCTTCAATAACAGCTTCAAGCATTTCTTCGATTTCCTTGTTCTCCTCAATAATCACGGTTCTTGTAAAATCAGAATAGTATCCATGCGTTCTGCTCTTTGGAAATACGTCTACAATTAAATGATCTTCAACATCTCCGCTACCGGTAAAATGCGGGTCTGCCGTCAGCTTACCGGAAGCAATGATCGTATCTTCAGCAAGATATCCTTTTGAAAAAAGGTAAAGCTCGACTTCATTCCTCAGCTCTTCGCATTTCATGTTCTTTCTTTTCCTGAGCAGGGACAGCAGATAGTTGAAAGCATCTATGATTGCTAAACTTGTTTCTTTTATCTTCTCAATTTCATCTCTTCTCTTGACAGCTCTAATCTTTGAAAATGGATTTTCAACAATTTCAACTTCCAGATATTCTTTGAAATAAAACGAAAGAAAAGATGGAAAGTTGGGAGGAATAAGAATCTTCTTTGCCCCATGGCTTTTCAGTAATTCCACATAGGTATGGGCAAGAGCCTTTTTAGCATCCTTAAATTCCTTGAGATTCTCATAATAACCCAGATCGGTTAATGAGGCAATTTCCCTAACACTGCTTTCTCTCCCAGCCCTCTCTTTTTCCATTTCATGCACAATAAGTAGATCAGTCCCATCATTACCAATAACATGAAGAGCTGGATCGGGGATTTTGAAACGGGTTGCATAATAGAAGTTCGCATCTTTGCTGCTTGCATACTGAACAAAGAACTGAGCGTTATATTTACTGAAGAGTTCGTGAAGCATGGGAGTGCCTTACCTTGCCCAGTTAGAAAAATCCTTCGATTAGTTTTACATGCTTACTCCAGTAAATTTCACCATTTACTTCTCAAGATCCTCAACCATTTTCTTCCACAGATAGCTGAATGGTGGTCCAAGAGCAAGATAGATGGATGTTAGTCTGTCAAGCTTGTCCTGAAACTTTTCCCGAACAGTTTCTGCATTGGCTCCTCTTTCCTCTATACTATTCACCGTCTCCTTCATCCTCTCCAGCGAGGAAAAATCTGAGATCATTTTTGCCATAATCTCATCAAAAATAGTTTTACCCTTCACTTTTTCTGGAGGGTTACGGGGAGCAAATCTTGAAATTACTGATATAAACGACATTAAAGCATAATCGCCAAGGGCTGCAAGTTTCACCACTTCCTCACCCACCTTTTCCCAGAAATCACTACCATAACGTAAAATTCGAAACGCTGAATGCAACCCGATAAGATGCATTAAAAGGGAGTCATCCTCATAGGCTTTCTCTGTGAGTCTGTATACTTTCCTTCTTCCCTCTTTCTTCAGCTCTACATAGCCCGAGTTCAGCAGATCCTTGAGATGTCTTGACAATGAAGGCTCAGAAAGCTTTGTTTCATCCCTCAATGCTGTAAAATCCATTGGTTGCCTGAAAAGAGCAAGGAGTATTTCCCTTCTGTTTCTGCTATATTCCTCTTTTTGATACATCTTAAATGAATTCAGTTAAGATTACATAAGAAATTTTTGTGGCGAAAACTTAAATAGATTAAGTCACCAGATTGGCAACACTTCATCAAGTTTCTTCTGCTGCGGTATTTTCCTGATACCAAAATAGTCCGCTGCAGCTTTCGCAACCTTTTCAACATACTCTTTCTTGGTATACACACCCATCTTCCAGACTTCCTTATCTGCTTCCTTTAAAGCCCTGACAAGTGGTGAAGCCTCCTCCAGACTGACTAGCTCTCCTTCCATATTAACCAGTGCTTTCAATTCCCTTGCATCCTCCAGTGGAGGTATATCAACGATAACATACTGGCTGTCAATTCCCGCCATCTCGGCGATTTCCCTCTCAGCCCTCCTTACATTCAAATTCATGACTTCAGTGAGGTCTACCCTCTGCCTTCCTACATAAATTGCCCTCTTGAACAATCTCCTTGTATCGATTAGTCGCATTATCTCTCCCGGATACCCTTTCTGAGATCTGAGAAACGATACCACCTCATAATCGTCCATTTTCAGTAAATCTCCAGGTTCAATTAACCCCTCCTCGATGGAATATTCCATGGCCTTCTCATACATCTTCCTCGCAATTCGGCAAACATGGTGAAAGTAAACTGTTGGATACATCATGAATCTCGAAATGAGAAGCGATTCTGCAGCCCTTAAACCGCCAGCTTCGATTACAAGTCTTCCGCCATCGAAGTAAATCTTCTCAATCAACCTCATTATGTCAAAAACTCCATAGGCAACGCCCGTATAGTATGAATCTCTGACAAGGTAATCCATTCTGTCTGCATCGATGTCTCCACTAACAATCCCAACATGCGACTTACCTCTAATGTGGTCGAAGATTTTACCAATCCTTAACCCCTCGTCATTGAGAATATCCTCCACCTCAGAGCCCCTTACCAGATGTATAATGTCCTCATGATCGAGTCTTAGGTATTTCCTGACTATCCTCTCGCTGCTGTGGGAAAAGGGTGCATGACCCACATCATGCAGTAGAGCAGCAGCAACAATTTCCTTTTTTGTCTGCTCATCCGCATCCATTTTCTCAACAAGGAGTTTTGCAATATGCATTACTCCCAGACTGTGCTCAAATCTAGTGTGATTTGCCCCAGGATATACAAGATTTGTAAAACCAAGCTGATTTATCCTTCTGAGTCTCTGAACAATAGGGGTGTCGATAATCCTCATAATCCAGTCTGCTACCTCTATTGCCCCGTGGATAGGATCTCGAATTGTTTTCTTTTCCATGAAAATAGCTGAACGAATCCGTTTATTTGTTTTCCGGAATTTCCAAAATTAGATCCTTAAGAAATAGAAATAAAATAAAAGTTCTAAATTAACAGCGGATTTAACCAAGTATTTTCTTAACAGCCTTCATCCCCATTTCCAGCAATTCTCTGGCGCGCTCCATACTCTTTCCTTCTGCGAAGATTCTGGCAATTGGCTCAGTTCCCGACGGTCTGATGAGCAGCCAACCATCTTCGAAATCGATTCTCGCACCATCGGTGAAATTCGCATCCGGGAACTCTTTTTTCAGCCCCTTCAGCAGTGCAATTTTATCCCTGCACGGTACTTTCTCCTTGAGAGTGTAGTATTTAGGAATATCCTTTACAAGCTCAGAGATTGGCTTCTTTTCAAAAGCCATAAGCTCGAGGACTTTTGCAGCACTCATCGCACCATCTCTCGTAAGCTGGTGTTCTGGGAATATCAGCCCACCATTTCCCTCTCCACCAAAGACGGCATTCATCTCCTTCATTACCTTAACAACCACAGGCGAACCTACCGCAGTATAAACGATCTCTCCACCTGCCTCTTTGACTGCATCCTCAACACATCTCGATGAGGATACTGGTGTAACAACAATTCCACCACCGTGCTTTTCGACGTAGTATTTTGCCATCAAAGCAAGCATGACATCCTCGCTTATGAACCTCCCTTTCTCATCAATGAAAACAGCCCTGTCTGCATCACCATCGTGAGCAATACCAAGATTTGCATTGGCCTCAATGACCAGTTTCTTAAGCAAACCCAGCGTTTCATCAACTGGTTCAGGATTTCTGGCTGGAAAACGTCCGTCCAGATGCGCATTTATGCTTATAACATCACATCCAAGTTTTTTGAGTAGCGGAGGAGTTGTCAGACAACCAGCTCCATTGCCACAATCAACCGCAACACGGAACTTCGCTTCACTGATGGCATCAACGTCAACCTTATCTAGTATTCCGTCGATATAAAGCTGGTTGCATTCATCGTAGTAAAGTTGCCCAACACCACTCCAGTCCGCCCTATCGAAACGCTTGCTCTTATACGTCCTTTCACTTTCCTCGTCCATTTCTCTCGTGAATTCCGTTCCATCGCTGTGAACGAACTTTATACCATTATACTCTCTTGGATTGTGGCTTGCTGTTACAATAACTCCTCCAGTAACCTCCTTCCTGGTTTTAACATAATACTGCAAAGCAGGAGTTGGTGCGATGCCAACATCCACAGCATCGCTTCCCGTTGACATTATTCCAGCCAGAACGGCACTTTTCAACATCGCGCTTGATATTCGGGCATCCATTGCAACCGCAATTCTGCCCTTTCTGAGTGTTCCAATCACCTTTCCAAGGCTTAAAGCCAGATCGGCTGTAAGTTCTTCATTTGCTATACCTCTAACCCCGTTTGTTCCAAAAAGCTCGCCAGCGCCTCCAACTCTTCCCATAAAATCACCTTAAATTTTAGGTATTTCTCTATTTTAGACGGAATTTATACCATTTAAAGATTCTCATGGCTGCCCAGAGAAAAAGTATATGTTGCTTTAAAGAAAACCGAAAAAATGAAGCTTGGAACGAAAGTAGGGATCATCTATGGAGTGCTTGGGTTTCCAGTCCCATTTAAGGGAGGTCCTTACCCACTAGTCCTCCTGTTGCTTGCTATAACCAAGGGGCACGTCGATCCAGGGATATTCAAAGCCATTGTCACTGTTTTCAATCCAGTTTATGGACTCTATGAGTACTACAATTTTGGATACATAGTCTACTACAGCTGGTTACTGATACTGGTGCCAGTGGTCACAGCAATTGCAATAGCCCATTTACTGAACAATCTCCTTTCATCAAACATCTAAACATCAATAAGTAAGTGGAATCCTCGAAAAATCTTCCAGCTCAACAACCCTTCTCCACAAATGAACACAATCGCAGTAAAGTCCATCCAGTTCCTCATGATTTTGAGTTAGTGAGAACTTTCTTATTGCGCTAGCAACAACGCTATCGCATTTCCCGCAGTTGTGCACACTTCTCTGCTTTCCAGCAGCAACAGGATCTGAAATTACCTCAATACCAAGCTCCTTTATTCTCTTAATAGCTTCAACAGCACTCCAGAGCCATGGAGACCTATACATCCCTTTCTGCCACAATTTTTCTATGTACGTGCCTGAAGGTATATTTGTCAGATTCAGGGATATAACATCCGCATAATCCTTTACAGCCTTCGCAGATTCTACTACATCCTCAATCGCTTCCCTCTCTGAAAGGAAAGGAGGTTTTAACAACAGGTAAACTTTGACCCTGACGCCATATCTCTTCAAGATCTCCGCAGCTTTTCTGAATTGCTCAAATGTAAAACCCTTGTTTATACAATACTGCCTGACAAAATCATTTGCTGTTTCTAGACCTATTCCTACTTCTGTTATGAACTCCTGCGATGAAAGTACACCAGCAACATTCTCATTAATAAACTCCGGCCTGCTTTCCACTATGAGCTTTTTTACCCCTCTTTCAGCAATCCTATCGTAAACATACTTTCTGAACTCTTCTGGAATTTCACCATCATCAAAAAAGCTACCGGAAGTGAATATCTTGATAACATCAAATTTTTCATGTTTTTTGAGTGCATAATCAAACTGTTTTCTTAACTCCTCAAGCCCGACTCTCTCATCAGTATCGCTAATGTAACCACACATCAGACAGCCGTTTTTGCGAGCCCAGTAGCAGCCCTTTGTGCGGAGAATAACTGTCAAACAATCTACAATCTCCCCGTTCAACCTTTCCTTCTCAACCCACACTGAAACCGGTCTTGTTGGATCTTTCCGTTTCATGGACTACCACACCCATCCATGAAGTCTTCGGATTATCTTCAGTTTCTTTCCATAATACAGCCCAACCAATAAACCCGCCAGATGTGCGATATATGCAATACCTGTCTGAAGGCTGTATGGTAGCATAATTAGATTCCAAGCTGCAAAGAGTAGAATAACTGTTCTTATGTCCAAGGGAATGATGAAGAAGAGCAGAACCCTAATTTCTGGCGCGATTATTGCAAGTGCACCCATCACTCCAAAAATTGCCCCGCTTGCACCAAGGGCTGGAAACAGATCACCGGTTGAATATGCATATACAAGATACGCAAGGTTACCGGCAAGTCCCGAAAGTAGAAATATTTTCAGAAAAGTCTTGCTACCAACCCTTCTTTCAAGCTCAGTACCAAAGAAGAAGAGAACCATCATGTTAACAAAGTAATGATCAAATGCCGTGTGCAAGAATATGCTAGTAACAATCTGCCAGGGCATGTGTAAAATGAGTGCAGGGTGTAGGGCCAGATAATATTCTATGGGGCGAAATATTATCGAGAGGAAGAACAGAATCGTACAGGTGGCAAGAATAAGATTGTTGTAGCCGTATGCTGCAATACCTCTTCTTGGTGGTGGGAGGTCTGGAAATTCGGTTTCAAATTTTGGCATTCGTATCTTTACCTTTGGCTCCTTTTTAACTTTAACGGGAACATTCCAGTAATCGTCACTTTTTCTGAATTCTTCACAGTTATGTTTCTCCGGCAGCCTGTGTTCTGCACAAAATGTTCCTCCACAGTATTTACAGCGAAATGGTAGTGGTTCTTCCTTACCACAAACATCACAGGCTTTCACTACGCAGAGTGGCTTTGGTGAGTATTAATTATTTTCTACTTAAGTCCTCAGTTAACGAGTTAGTATGGAAATATCATCCAGCCAAGCCAATCTTCCCCCAACCTCCCTACTTTCAATAGCTTAAATCAGACCCGCATATTCACCCCATTCTGCAACTTCAAACATATTTTTGGTACTACCAAAAGTCAATAGAGCTTTACTAGAATAATAGATCATTTTCCGAGCTTATTTAATGATCTAGATCACAATTATCATTATTCTCAAATTTGATAATCTGGAAAAAAGGCTTATTAAGTTATTATTATCACCATGATAGTGGTGGTGAAAAGCATGTTTAGAAAAGACGAGAAAGGTCAGGTGGGTATTGGTACCCTAATAGTGTTCATAGCGATGGTACTAGTGGCAGCAATTGCAGCAGCAGTACTGATTAACACCGCCGGGTTGCTGCAGCAGAGAGCACAGTCCACAGGGAAAGAAGCGACTGAGCAGACGAGTACTGGTGTTAATGTTGTTGGCGTTGTAGGTAATGTAACTGAAGTTAGTGGCACAAAATATGTTGATAGAATAAATGTAACTTTGAAACTCAGGCCCGGAAGTATGAATATCGACCTAACCGATACAGTGGTTCAATATATTGATGCAAAAGCCTCTAAAGAATTGACTTTTGATAAAACTAATTCCGGTGCTAACTATAACCTCGCAGGAGCGACATCATCTAAATACATAGCTTATGCTGTAAAAGATGATGACAACTCGTTCCCAGTTATGGATGATCCTGAAGACGTCTTTGTAATAACAATAAATGTCAAAGATATTCGTAATGATGATGGACTGCCAGAAGGTGCGACGGCAACTATAAAGATAGTGCCACCAACCGGTGCAACTACAACATGGCAAGCCATAATTCCACAGTCTCTTGCAGGAAAGAGCGTAGTAGATCTATCATAAGCCCACAAAAGGAGGCAAAGAATTGAATTCCCATTTTTTAATTCTTTATTTCTTATTTAGCTTCGTATTTATAGCATCATGTCTGCTGGTTATCGGTGTAATTCTAAAAGCGCATATGACTACAGGTAGAACAGACATGCTTTACCTGTTAGCAGGCTTTATACTAATTTCTCTCAGCGGGATCTCATTGCTCATGGCATCAGCACTGGAATTAATTGTTATGCCAGGGATAGTCATGCCTCTAATTATCAGCATTTTTGTATCAGGGTTCCTGCTTGTATCATATTCATTTGCCAAATAACATAGCTATACTATATGCAAATTCCTATTTTTTATTAGGACTTACAGATAGGGCTTCGTGAGGTGTTTGCATCAAACAAGTAATTAACCAGATTAAAAACCTGATATCACTCTGCTTGAGAGAACTACATAAGACATATCTACTATGAATGTATTACCACACCACTCGCATTTATTCCAGGTACAGTACGGTGTAATGTTTTTTCAGCGCAAACTATATATATTAAAAGATACTACACTTTACACCTGATACATCAAAATGGAGGTGGTAATGTGTCCGAGCTACCCCTTGCTCCAGTAGAGAGATTGATAAGACAGGCCGGAGCTGAAAGAGTGAGTGAAGAAGCAAAGAAAAAGATGGCAGAAATCCTTGAAGAAAAAGCAATGGAAATTGCAAAGAAAGCTGTAGAGATTGCAAGACACAGCGGAAGAAAGACTGTCAAAGCAGAAGACATCAAACTGGCTTTCAGAATGGGCTGATTCCAGAGTGATTCTAAAGATATACCATAATGTCCTTTTCCATTATTTTTTGACTTGATCCTACAAAGTATGATGATATATCAAACTCATTAGACGCTTTTAGGAGGGGGATGCAGGACTGATGGTGTACAAATTCACCTGATTATGCACGATTTTGAATTCGACAGTCTCGAAGGAGTTGACGTTGAACAAATAAAGACACCGAAAATCCCCAGTAAGAGCAGTTAGTATTTATAGCACTAGTTCTTGGCGGTGGAGTTTGCATACGTCTTCCCCCAATGTTAGATTATCTCAAATCTCACAAATACGTCAAAAAAGTAGAGATCATCAAGATTCATTTCATTAAAGCAAACGCGAAATTATCTCAAACAACATATCTCCCAGGACAACAGATACAAAAAACCCAATTGTAACAAACACAAGAAATGGTAAGCCAGGAGTTACCCATATTTTTTCCAGCTTTCCATTCTCCCTTGCCTTTTTTAACCTCTGGAGCATTTTATCATCTGGTTCAACGCCCCTCCTCAATCTTGCCAGCCTACCATTCTCATCGACATACTCCAGCAAGTTATGAAACCGTGGAATGTTTGCAGCATCTACTCTGTATCCGATGAAATAGTAAAAGAAATTCCCTCTGATGGCTTTCAGCCCTTCTTTCAAGATGTTCCTCACGAACATGTAGAGTAGAATTACCGGCGAGAAGATAACAGAATTCGAAAGCGTTGAGAAAGAGAATATACCAAACCCCTTGTTTACCAGAGGTAAGATCCAAATCTCAGGATAAACAGGAAACGCAATAGCCAGAACGATGAATGCCTTTGCATCTGCTCCACCATATGCTCCAATAATATAAAGGAAATACGAAAAGGCGAACATTATGGCAAACTGAACCAGGGCAAAAACCAGATCATAGCCAAATAGGAAGTACTCCACTACATCCAACGGGATAAAAATTGCAAGCATCCATTTCCACAATCTGTTTGGAACGCGTCTCTCCCTCAAATCTAGCTTGCAAGCATATATCAGAAAAAGGGTGGCGATAACAATTTTTACAAGATAAAAAACATCCGAAAGCATTTTACCTGCACCTGAATATCTCAATGAGGTCTGAAACTATTGCGCTCGCAGTTTCCTTCTTACCTGCACCCCTACCCATAACAACTACTTCCCCAGCAAGATCTGTCTGGATCAGGATGGCATTGAGTGTGCCCGTAACGGCAAGTGGGTGGTGCAGGGGTACAAGTCTCGGCGAAACTTTCAGAGTTCCTGTGATCTTATTTACCTCAGCTATAAGCCTGATTGTGTAATCCCTCTCCATTGCAACCTCAAACGCTTCGGGTGTTATGCTCGTTATTCCCGTTATCTCCACATCCTCGAAACGTACGTTCATGCCAAGCAGAGCATTTGCAAGTATGACAAGCTTGGCAGCAGAATCAATACCTTCCACATCGTAGGTTGGATCAGCTTCCGCAATCTTGAGCTCCTGGGCTTCAGCAAGAATTTGATTATAGGGTAATTTTTCCATCTCCATCCTTGAAAGAATATAGTTACAAGTTCCATTCAAAATTCCCTTTATTGAAAAGATCTCATTTCCAGCGAGATTATTCTTTACAAGCTTTATTAAAGGCATTGCTCCGCCCACAGTAGCCTCAAACATCAGTTTGACGCCTTTCTTTTCAGCAAGCTCCGAAAGTTCATTATAAGCTACAACTAGGGGACCCTTATTAGATGTTACAACATGGGTTCCTTTTTCAAGACACTTCTTTATGTGTGTCAGCCCCGGTTCACCATGCTCAATGTTCGTCGGTGTTGCCTCTATTGCAACGTCAAAATCCATTTTTTCAATGATATCAAGGGTGGTCAACCCCTCAGGCAAACTTCCCTTTTGCTTTAAATTGAGGACTTCAGTGAGCTTCACTCCGTTTTCGTCAAAAACAGATCCCCTAGAATCGGTTACCGCAACAACCCTGAATTTGCCGATCATTCGCTCGATTTCATCCTTTTTCTCTGCGAGAATCTCCGCTACACCCTGTCCCACAGCCCCAAACCCAAAAATTGCAATCCTTATCATACGAATTCCTCATTCAGCGGCTCTATCACAAGTATGTCCTTCTTTTTACATATCTCATTAAGCAGATTCAAAGCCTTCCTCAATTCATCTTTACCTGTTGCAGAAATCGTAACCATTGCCGTTGATGGGTGGTTGAGCTGGGGCATGCTGATGTGCATATCCACAACCTCGGCAAAGCCTGTTGAATCAATCTGGTTTATCGTGTCACTGAGATCGGTGTGGATTATGTGTCCAACAAGCATGACTGATGTTGTGGCAATAAGTCTGACCTCGTTGTATCCTTTTACGATAACCCCATTCTTCTTTATTGCATTTATTAAATCGGGTATTCTCTGTTCATCGATTTGCAGTGAAATCTCCACTGGTATCCTTTTAAGAGGAGTCATTTTGTCTCGCTGGTGTAGGATGCTTATTATGTTCCCACCATACCGCGATATGGGCTCCAGAACCTTCAGTAGCTGGCCAGGTTGATCTTTCAACTCCACAGATATTGATACTATGGCCATATTCGATCACGGGTATATGGGAACCCCTTCTTCTTCAGTTAACTTTCGGAATTCTTCCATAAGCAACCTCGTTATCTTTCCAGGCTTACCATCCCCAACAACCCTACCGTCAATATAGGTGATGGGCGCTATCTCGGCAGCAGTTCCTGTGACGAATATCTCATCTGCCGAATAAAGGTCAAATAGCCCAATGTTTGCTTCCTTGAAAGGTATTCCAAGTTTATAGATTAGCTCGATTGTTACAGCTCTTGTTATACCACGCAGGTTGTTAAGGGTTGGCGGAGTGACCACCACTCCATTCTTAACAATGAAGATGTTATCCCCACTCCCCTCTGAAATGTAGCCGTTATGGTCGAGGAAAATCGCCTCATCGCCACCTTTTGCATTTGCTTCTATTTTTGCAAGAACGTTATTGAGATAGTTGAGAGACTTGATGTTTGGTGGCAAAGAATCAATGGCATTTCTTCTAATAGTGACGGTAACAGCCCTCAGACCTTTCTCGTAAAGATCACCATAAAGTTTACCCCATTCAACAGCTATGACAATTATGCTCGGTTTTTTACATATCCTCGGATCTAAACCAAGATCTCCAATACCTCTCGTAACTATTGGTCTAATATATGCATTTTTCAAATTATTTCTTCTCAGTGTTTCGAGAATAATCTCTGCGAACTCCTCCTTAGAAACAGGTATCTGCAGATCAATAACCTTTGCACAATCATAAAGCCTGTCGATGTGCTCCTTCAGCTTGAAAACCTTACCATTATAAGCCCTTATCCCCTCAAAAACTCCATCGCCATACAGAAATCCGTGATCGAACACGCTTATCTTTGCCTGACTTGCAGGAACAAATTCACCATCAATGTACACAAGCAAATCTTCATTATCCCCAAGCATCGAATTTGCATCGAAAAATCCATATAAAAACATATCGGTATTTGGGGAACTTCCATTGAAGATATTACAGACCCATATGCATCTCCTTTGAATATGCTACAACCATATCCCATTAATCAATAAAAAATATTGAGATTACTCCTTCTTTGGAATTAGATACTCCTTCGGTGCTGCTTCAATCGGTTCAAGATATTTACGCAGCACTTTTGGAATTTCTACTCTTCCGTCTTCGAGCTGGAAGTTCTCAATTATGGCTGTTATCGCTCTCGTTGTAGCTATTGCTGTGGAGTTCAACGTGTGAACAAAGCCTTTTGATGGCTTGCCTCTTTCCTCTGCATATCTTATGTTAAGCCTGTAGCTCTGCCAGTCTGTACAGTTGCTGCAGGAAACCATCTCCCTATACTTGCCCTGAGATGGCATCCAGGCTTCAATATCGTATTTCTTGGCTGCAACTATGCCAAGATCTCCAGTACAGATGTTAACGACTCTGTATGGAATGCCTAGTCCCTGCCAGAGCTTCTCAGCATTTTCAAGCAGTTTTTCATGCCATTTCCAGCTTTCCTCTGGCAAACAGAAAACGAACTGCTCAACCTTGTTGAATTGATGTACACGGAATATTCCTTTGGTATCCTTGCCATGAGCCCCCGCTTCTTTTCTAAAGCATGGGCTCACGCCCGCATAAAGCAAAGGCAATTCTTTCTCTTCTAAGACCTCATTCATGTGCATTGCAGCGATTGGGTGTTCGGATGTTGCTATGAGATAAAGATCCTCATCCTCAACCTTGTAAATTACCTCCTCGAAATCGCTGAACGCTGTGACACCTTCATAAGCCTGTCTCTTCATCATATACGGTGGATTTACTATCCTGAACCCAGTTCTGGATAAGTAGTCCAGTGCGTACTGAATGAGAGCCATGTCCAGCCACACAAGATCGTCAATCAAGTAGTAGAAGCGGGAGCCGGCAACTTTTGCAGCCCTTCCAATGTCAGCCCACCCAAAAATCTCTACAGCATCCGCATGTGGAACAGGTAAACTGTCTATAACCTCGTAATCAACCTTTCCACCAGTTTGCTGGACGAAAGCATCGACATGCTCCCTGTAAACCTTTGGTTTACCCCAGAACCTGATCGGGACATTCTCGCTATCGTCTTTTCCAACAGGAACACTTTCATGAATGATGTTGGGGATCGATAGAAGGACGCTATTCAGTTCCTCTTCAAGTTTTTTGAGTTCGTTTTCTTCAGACTTAATTTTTTCTGAGAGTTCCTTGGCTTTGAGAATGAGTTTCTCCCTTTCCTCTTTTGGCGCGGATTTGATTTCATGAGAAAGCTTGTTTCTCTCATGTCTGAGCTTATTGAGCTGGGAGAGCTTTTCTCTCCACTTCTTATCCAACTCAATAGCATTCTCAACTATGGAAACGTCTTCGCCCCTCTTTTTCTGCGACTCAATCAGGATTTCTGGATTTTCACGAAGAGCCTTCAGTATGCTCCACATAGTAATCGAGCATTTTTCTTTATGCACTGTTTAAAAAAGTTGGCGTGTTTCTATATCCTGGCAGGAAATATGCTCCTCAAAGAAGACTTACCACTAAAGCAGCAAATATTGGGAGCTGAAAGCAATCAACAAAAGGCTAAAGCGAACAGAACCATTCTGATATGGCTGCATCATACCTTGCAATGCGTTCAAAGGCTTTGCATGCAAGTTTCAGCCTGAACTCCTCTGTAACACCCTTTAACAGATTCACTATAACTTCCCTGTACTGCTCCGGACTCGAAATTACCAAAACCTGTCTGTAGTTTTTAGCTGCAGCCCTCAAAAGGGTAACGCCTCCTATATCTATATTCTCTATGCATGGATTTTCTTCAAACGGATAAAGATCAACCACGACCATACCAATCTCACCGGAAAATATGGCTTCATAGACAGCAGGATGGAGTGTCTTAAGCAGATGTGTTTCCTTCAGCCCGGTCAATTCAGACATACGTTTTACTTTTACCCCTCTCTCCTCAAGATGCTTAGCCGTCCCCTCAGTTGCAAGTATTTCAATTCCCATTTCTTCGAGCTTTGCTGCAAATTCCGCAACACCTTCCTTACTGCTCACCGATATGAGTGCTCGCATAGAAACCAGATTCAACAGGTAAAATAAATCGCTGCCGGTAATTGCCTGTCCTGCAATTCCAAATCTTTTACCTGCTTGTTCAAATTTACGCAAAGTTTAATAACGCTCATTCCTAATAGGCGTAAAGGATGTGAGTGTATGCCAAAAGACGAAAAAACAGCCCAAGAATGGTTTGAAATGGGGATGAAAGCAAAGGATCCGGAAGAAGAAGTTCTTTGCTTTTCCAAATGTCTTGAAATTGAACCGGACAATATATTTGCATGGAACAACATGGGGATAGCCCTATACGATCTGGGTAAGTTTGATGAGGCCTTACAGTGCTTTGATAAAGCTTTGGATGTCAATCCCGACTATAACGATGCATGGTATAATAAGGGGATAGTCTTATCAGACTTGGAGATGTATGATGAAGCAATAACCTGTTATGAAAACGCTATCGAGATCAATCCAAACGATGCTGCTGCATGGAATAACAAGGGTCTGGCACTGTATGAGCTTGGAAGATACGAAGAAGCTATGGAATGCTACGACAGGTGTCTTGAAATAGACCCTCACCACATGCTCGCATGGTATAACAAGGGAATCACATTATACGATCTGGGAAGATATGAGGAAGCCACAGAATGCTACGATAAGACGATAGAACTCGTTCCAGACTATGTAGATGCTTGGAATAACAAGGGTATCGCGCTTGGCAAGCTAGAAAGGTATGAAGAATCCCTTAAATGCTTCGAAAGAGTTTTAGAGATAGACCCATACAATGACTCAGCCCTTCACAACAAGGAAATAGTCCTGGAAAAACTTAGTAGTGAAAAATAATAATCTTCAATATTCACCCTTATATTTTTATATATTTTCACAGCATTAACACTTTAAAAAGTATTCCAGAGTGATGAGGTATGAGCCTCTTGAGCGAATTGGAGATTAAAAAGGCTCGAGAGATGCTTGAGGATATTGAAGACCATGTAACCCTTATTGTCGTAAGAGATTCCAGTGATCTGAGCAAAGATTTTGAGGAGTTTGTAGAAATTATTTCAAACCTCAGCGAGAAAATTGATGTTGCTTTCGAGAAAAGAGAATTGCTCGCTTATCCAGGAATTGTATTAAAGAAGGGCGACCAAGAGAACATAGTATACCACACCCTTCCTGTAAAACTTGAATTTGAACCATTTATCAAGACGATCGTGAGACTCTCGAAGGGAGAGACAAATCTAAGCAAAGAGAATCTAACTCGAATTAATAAGATTGAAGGCGAAATAATTACTTTTGTAGCGCAATTCTGTCCACACTGTGCAAAGGTTGTCGAAAAAGTAAATGGAATTGCCATCGCAAACCCCAGTATAAAATCCTATATCATAGACGTATCTCTCTTCCCGGAATTTGCCCAGAAATACGAAGTGATGTCAGCACCAACAGTTCTGATAAATAAAAAGATAAAGTTAGTTGGAGACATACCAGAAAACGAGCTAGTTGAATGGTTGATAAAATCCAATACAGACTACAGGCTGGATTACTTCGTAAAACTTCTGAATGACGGACGAATTGATGAGGTAGAAGCTATACTTGTAGAGAATCCAGAAGACATTGAAGTACTTGGAGAAGTTCTGAAAAGATCAGAAATTATGGCAAAAGTTGGAGCAATGGTTCTTCTAGAGAGGCTGTTTAAGAAGAAACCAGAGAGCGTCGAAAGAGTGAAACTGAAGATCAGAGAGCTTCTCTACGATAGTAATTCCAACGTTAAGCAGGATGCAGCGCTTATACTCGGAAAAATTGGGGATTCCAGCGATATCCCTTTCTTAGAAAAATTACTCGAAAGTGAAAATGAAGAAGTAAAAGATGCTGCAAAGGAAGCCATAGAAGAAATAGAATCAAGAATAAAGGAATCCTGATGCCTATGACTGAGGTAATTATTAAGGGAGTAATAAAGGGAACATACGAAGTAAAAGGAGATAAAGCAGCTCTATTATGTCCACCACACCCACTAATGGGTGGAAATAGATTTGACGTTAGACTTGAGAGGATAGCCAACGAACTGCATAAAATCGGATTTTCTACACTTCGGTTTGACTATCGACAGCCTTTTAGGTCAGGAATTGAAGAGATAGAGGATGCAAAGACATGTCTTGAATATCTGAAAGAGAGCTACTCCTTCATTGCTGTCATCGGCTACTCTTTCGGAAGTGTTGTTGCTTCAAATATCGCAGAAGAATGCAATGCTCTGGTTCTGATCTCACCAATTAAGAAAATAGATGACATTGAACTGAAAGATTCAAAAGTTCCCAAACTTATCGTGTTTGCAACGAAAGACAACTTTGTTTCAGTGGGAGAGTCAAAGGAGATATTTGATTTTCTTTCTCCTCCAAAAGAAGTTCTGAAACTAGAAACCGACCATTTTTACTTCGGGAAATTCGATGTTCTCGCTAGATCCGTTGCAGATTTCCTGAAAAGGGTTGCCAACGATTGAGTCTTTCAAAACCTTTTTAAGAAATCTGGTTAAAATAACCCACGTGGAGAGAGTTGAGGAATACCTTGAGGCGATCTACGACATACAGATGGGTGAAAAAAGAGTAGTCAAAACTAACGATCTCGCAAAGAAGCTTAACGTCAAACCTTCAAGTGTAACTGAGATGCTAGCCAAGCTCAGTGAAAAAGGATATATTGAATACCAGCCATATTATGGGGCAGTTCTCACTCAGAAGGGTGAGGAATTGGCAAAAAGAATAAAGAGATATCACAAGATCTTTGAAACATTCTTCAGTGATTTTCTCGGAATAGATAGCGAGGAAGCACATAAGCTGAGCTGTGAGCTTGAACACCATGTCACCGACGAGGTTGCAGAGAAGGTCTGCGAAATAATTGCAAACACATGCAAAATATGTGAGAGCTGTGATTTTGGGCTAGTTCGTCTTGATGAGGCCAAAGCAGGAAAATACGAGGTAATAGCCACTCCTGCCAGCACATCCTCACTGGGAATTATCCCGGGAAAGATAATTACAGTTAAAGAAAATGGTGTTGTCGAAGTAGATGGAGAAGACCTAATGATTTCTCAAAAACTCGCATCCAGGATTTTCTTGGAAAAGATTAGAGATTAGAGTGTGATAGCATCACCTTTAACCACAATTCCGGTTGCAAATGAAACCGCAGACAGGCCTGTTAATTTACAAGTCTCTATAGCAGAATCGAGTATGGCTGCTTTGGATACTACAAGGGGTATGCCAGCCCTAACGCATTTTGCCACAATACCCTGCGATATTCTGCCAGATATTAAAAGGAAAACCTTCCTGAAGTTTACACCCCTCTTGATCCCCATTCCGATGGCTTTGTCAATTGCATTATGCCTTCCAACGTCGTATGCTCTAACGATCATACCCTCTTTACCAACAAGAGCAGCAGTATGATAAGCCCTTGTTCTTTTATACTCCTCCGTTTCCAGATAGACGAGCGAATTGCGAGCCTCATCTATGCTGAACTTCTCTTCTGCAAAAACTTTTGGAAGTTCTTCTTTTTCCCTTAACACCCCCACACAGCCTGAGGATCTAAGCTTGAAAACCGGATCTATATCCGCTTTTACAAATATTGTGTCCCCATCGACCCTAACATCGATACTTTCGCTGGGCGAAACCAATCCTTCAGAAACAAGAAAGCCTAAAGCAAGTTCTTCAAGATTCTCAGGAGTACACATCATGTGCGTGGCGGTGCAATTTATTACAAGCATTATTTGTTTTTCTTTTGCAATTTCAAGTGTTTCGCTTATAGGTACAACCTCCATCGGAAATGAAATAACTAAAAGGACTTTAAAAAATTTGTCGTTTCAGGCTTGCTTTTTATCTCATCTCCAACTTAGCCTTGGTTGCGAGGTTATGGGCGATTCTTACCGGTTCAGGAAGCTTATACTTCCTCAGACATTTTTTAATGAGCTCAAGAGCTGTCTGCGGAGAAATATAGCTACCGGGAGAGATGTATATGGGCTTACATCTTTTGCACGACTTTAGAGCGTAGCCGATAATTTCATTCCCATCATAAATCGGCATACTCTGCATTTCCCTTTCAGGCTCAGCTACTTTACCATAAAGCTTTCTTTTTGTGATTCCTATTGAAGGCATCCCAAGTTTAATCGCGATATAGCTTGCAAGCCCACATCTCCTTGGATGTGCTATTCCGCTCCCATCAACAACGATTATTGTCCTGTTTTTATCTTCCCCGAGATCATTAACGATATCTCTAACAGCATTTACAGCCGGATCGCCTTCTCTGAACATTAGAAAGGTTGGAATATATGGGAAATTTACTTTCTCAACTCTCACGCTGCTTTTCACCAAATCCAGTGATGGAAATGTTAGAAGAGCACATGCGGAAATTACCCTCTCATCTGGCAGGAATGACTGATCCACCCCAATCACATACTTTACATCTTTAATGTTAACAAGATCCCTGAGAACTATTTTTCCTGCAAGCTCCATCTGGATTCTCTTTAGCTCCTCAAGATCCATACACTTTCCTCATTTTGCTATTATTTGTAGATAACGATGACACAAGTTTTTTAATTGTTAAGTAAACAAACAATTATTGAGGGAATTTGTATGGAAAAGAGAATTATAGAAAATGGGGAGTTTGAATACGAGCTTCTTTTATCCAGAAATGAACTTGCTGATGTGTTGAGAGACCTCGCCGACCAGATATCCAAGGAGAGTAGGCTGAAAATATCCTCAACAGACTGGGAGATTCCATTTGAGTTCCAGGAACCATTGAAACTTAAAATAGATTTTGAAGGAAATGGGAAAAAGAAGCTGAAAATAAAAATCGAATTTAAAAGTAAAAATATCACAAAAATCAATATAGAATGAGCATATTTCCTGTTATTTTATTTCTCAATCATCTTTCATCGATCTCTCATCGCCACAAACTCCAAGCAGAGATTCCAAGCAAGCGGTAATCGCTAGATAGGTCATCATCACGAAGTTATCAAAAGGTTTTTCAATAACAAAACTGAAAAACATAATTAAAATGGCATTTAAAGTTTCCCTCAAGAGAAGGGTAGAAGAAGACGAGGAGATAATTTTGGGCAATAAGGATAAAGAATTGGAGATTAATGAAGAAACATTCAAAAAACTTGCTGAAGAGATAGAAAAAGAATTTCAGGTCCCAGAAAACTGGAGACTGCTGGAAAGTTATCCCCTTTATGGAAAATACGTTTTTGCAAGTGTCCATATTCTCCACAATGAAGAGGAAAATATAGTCTTGTACTATCTAAACGAGCCCTCTCTGAGCGACAAGGAATTTAATCTTGTAAATGAAATAGTCAACAAGATTGAATACGTCGTTGTCGAGCCGGAAGAGATTAGAGGCAAATCAAAGGATGAAATTCTAAAAGAAAAAGTAGATAAAACTCTGAAAGATTTTAGAATAAAACTTGAATATCGGAATTATTTTAGGGTGTTATACTACATTCTCAGAAACACGCTGTATTACGAGAGAATTACTCCACTGATGTATGACCCATATATCGAAGATATATCCTGCAACGGTTACTACAAACCGGTCTACGTTTTCCACAGAAATTATGCGAATATAAAGACCAATATTACCTTCGAGAACCCAGACGTTCTTGACAGATTTGTGATTAAACTTGCACAGCAATGTGGAAAACATATATCGATTGCAGAACCAATGGTTGATGCATCGATGCCAGATGGTAGCAGAATTCAAATGACGCTCGGGAAGGAAGTAACCGACCATGGTTCCACGTTCACCATAAGAAAGTTCAGACAGGAACCAATAACTCCAATCAACCTCATCAAGTGGAGAACATTCTCAGCAGAACAAATGGCCTATCTCTGGCTGTGTATTGAAAACAGGAAGAGTCTGATTTTCGCTGGTGGAACAGCAAGTGGAAAGACCACTTCAACAAATGCGGTAGCTCTATTCATACCAAGAAAAGCAAAGATCGTTACAATTGAAGATACCAGGGAACTCATGCTCCCGCATAAAAATTGGATTCCTGCAGTAACGAGAAGTGGATTTCAGGCTGGAGCAGCAGACATTGATATGTACGATCTGCTCAAAGCAGCGCTAAGACAGAGACCTGAGTATATAATAGTCGGTGAGGTTAGAGGTAAAGAGGCTTTGACTCTTTTCCAGGCAATGGCCACCGGACACACAACCTACTCAACAATCCACGCAGATAGTGTTGATGGAGTGATACACAGACTTGAGAACCCTCCAATAAACGTTCCCCGTCCCATGATCGAAGCTCTTGACATAATCAGTGTTCAGGCACAAACATACGTAAACGACAGAAGAGTCAGGAGAAACGTTGAGATTGCTGAGATTGTAGGACTGGATCCGCACTCCAAGATGCTGCGAACCTCAACTGTTTTCCAGTGGGATGGAGTAAATGACAAGCATGTTATGATCGGTTCCTCAAAGGCTCTTGAAGATATTAGAAAAGCGAGAGGATGGAGTAATAAAGAGCTACAGGAAGAACTTGACAGGAGAAAGATGATTCTCGAATATATGGTCGAAAATAACATCGTTTCCCTTAGAGAAGTCTCAAACATAATCTACGCATACCAGGCCGATCCAGAAAAAGCGATGAGGATGCTCGGTCTGAAGTAAGTTGAAACTGTTTCACTCAAAGGTAACATATTGAATGGCCAAACGAATTTGCTGGCTGACAAGAAGTCGTTATTTGAGTGTGTTTATAAGAAGAAAATGGCTGGCCTGATTTAATATACACCGACACAGATTTAAAAAGAGATCTCCAAAGCTATCCTGTGAGACTTAGGGACGTGTTCGTGGAACTGCTCAGACAGAGAGGTATTGAAAGAATAGGAACATCAATACTCAAAATAGCCAAAAGTAGAGATCCAATTCAAACGCTGGCTGTTTATGTGGCTATCGGGAGAGCCAACGTCTGTTTTGCCACAGGAGGTTTAAAGAAATCCTTTACACTAGATGGCAAACTTGTTGAAGAACCTCCACAAGCATATGTTGGCGACTGCAACAACATCATTTTCACCCGTGAGGAGCTTGTGGAAAAAGCTCAAGGATTCCCGTATATAGTTATTGACTGTTCCTTCTTTGACCTCCACAGTGAAAAAGAGAAAAAGAAAGTTCTTTTCCAGATAAAGTGTACCCTGGGTGTTGTTAGAGACTATATGTGGGATGAGAGACTCGTTGTTACTGGTATAAGACCGCCAGAAGTCCCCGCTGTTTTTTATCCCTCGACGGTTGATTTTCTCAAGGAGAAAATGGAGTCCGGAGAAATCAAGAGAGTTATTCTTCTCGATCCAAATGCAGAAGACGTATTTGAGGGTGATAAGGCCGACTGCTACATCATTGGAGGAATTGTAGATAAATCCGGTGACAAAACAGGGCTGACTTCAAAAATTGGAGAAATGCTAAAGGCAAATGGTATTCCGTTCGAGTCCAAGAAAATATTGCTAAGAGGGGATGTTATAGGTGTGCCAGACAGAATAAATTCCATTACCGAGCTGCTTCTTAAAGTCATACTAGATGGTAAAGAAGTAGAAGAAGCCATAAGAGAGGTTCAGAGCCCACTTGTAGCTAGATGGAGGCTGAAAAAGGAGTTGCCAAAGTACTCTACCAGAGTAGACATAAATGGCAGACCTTTCCGTATTGTTAAGAAATCTCTCTTTAATGAGTTCGGATGGCTCAACATTCAGCCAAAGGACTTTTTTGAGGCTTGCAGGCAGCTTGGATTCTTTGTAATGGAAGATGAAATGCTTGAGAAGTTGCTGGAAAACGCTGTTAAGGATGAACGAAAGAACAGATATATTGTAAGCTACTCATAACTTGCTTTCCACGATCTGAATGCCATCCTTGCCGATCGTGTATGGAATGAGCGATTCACGATGAGGTGTAAACTGCAAATTATGAATAAGAATATACCTCCTTTTTCTATCCTTTTCAAACTTAGTCATCAGTTCAATGAAGCCAGAAGTGATATGACGAAGTATTTTAAGAAGTCTTTCCTCAACCGAAAAATCAGTGATTAAAAGCGTTGTATATCCTAAATTTCTGGATTCAACGATGAAAGCTTCGGTGAACCTCACCAGCCCTCTATATTCTGACGTATAGTTGAGAGCAATTGAGGCCCATGAATCTATAACAATCCTCCCTCCTTCCCCAAGAGTCTGCCTTGCGTCGCTTATGGTCTTTGCGATGGAATTCAGATCGCGTGGATCTTTTATCGTAAATCTCTCTCTGCTTGCACCACCAACTCTTTTCCCACTCACACCGTCAATAATTACCAGTTTTCCCTTCTCTTCATACTTCCGAGGGTTCAAGCCAAGAAGCCTCATCTTCGTTCTCAAATCCTTTGGAAGAATATCTAATTCTACAAAAATACAGTTTTCTCCTCTTTTCAAACCCTCTTTGATAAATTGAATGGCAAAAGTTGTTTTCCCACTGCCGGGATCACCATGTAAGACAGCATCTAAACCCTTAGGGATACCCCCTGATAAGAACTCGTCAAGTTTTGGTATTCCTGTACTTATTCTTTCGATCTCCAATCGACCCACCTCTGGGTCCTAGTTAACGATGTTCTCAATTGTAATGTAAGAGGTATTCTCCTGCCTTCAATTCCAGTTTTTCCCAACCTTATACTTTGAATTGCAGACTGGCTGTTTCCCGCACCATGCAATATGGTAATTCCATAACCAATTGTCTGGCTGCTATGTGCATCACTACCGGCAATTACAGGCTTGTCATACCGTCTGCTAATTATCGCAGATAAAGCGTTACATAATCCTATATAAAATTTTGCGTTGAACACTTCAATGGCGTCAACTACATCAATAGCTTTTGTTATATTTATAATCCCATGTCTGTAAAATTGAAATGGATGTGCTATTGCAGAAATACCTCCTATCCTTTTCACTTCAAGAGCAGTCTCCCTCATACTTCGCCCGGGTTCTAAATCTTCATAAACTCCGTAGGCCAGTAAATGCCCATCACTTGTAGAGATCTCAACGCCAGGAATGACTACTAGCGGTAGTTTCTCCTCCTCAACAATTTCCATGGCCTCAAGCGAACCATTTACTGTATCATGGTCTGTTATAGAAATAGCATCTAGTTTTTTCTCCAACGCAGCTCTGAGAATTTTTTTCACGCTGTCAATACCATCACTATAGCTTGAATGTATATGAAGGTCTGCTCTCAGCGTCATTGCTTTTTTGAGTGTGAATTAATTAATAAGAGAGTTTCCATAACATCCGGATCGAAACTGTTTTCAAAATTGATGAAAATAAAGGATTGATGAGAATTCTGGCTGTTACAGGAAAACTGGCTGAAAGAGAAGTGAAGAAGTACGCTAAAAATGCAGATGTTTATGTTGTTGATATTGATATTGCAGCATTTATAACTCCTTCACATCTTAGAAAAATAGACCTCAGCAAATACGATCTCGTTCTCGTCCCAGGACTTGCTAGGGGAGATTGGAAGGGTCTTGAGAAAGAAAAAGGTGTGAAGATCAGGCTGGGTCCAATTCACGCATACGATCTAAAAGCTATTCTTGAAAACATAGACAAGATAGACCTTTCACATGAAATACCTGCATGCAGACTGCTTAATCTTGTAAAGGCTGAAGAAAATATGAGGCTTGTAGATGAAGTAGATGAAAGCTATGCATTCAAGATAGGGAATGTGAGAGTCGGTGGAAACAGCAGAATGAAAATTGTAGCTGAAATTATTGATGCACCCCAAATGAAAAAAGACAAACTTGTGGAGAAAATCGAATACTATATCGAAAGCGGAGCAGACATAATTGATCTTGGCATTCCACTTGAATGTGATGCTGATGAAGTAAGACGGGCTGTAAAAATTGCTGTAAACTCCTGCAATGTTCCCGTCAGCATTGACACTTTCAATCGACATGCAATAGCTGCAGGTGTCAAAGCTGGGGCGGATATGATAATGAGCATCTCCAGCTCGAATTTGGATGCTCTGGACGTTATTGGAGATGCAGCAGTGGTTGTTGTTGAAAGGGATGTCCCAAAACTCATCAAGCTACTTGAAAAGGTAAAAACAAAAACCGATAAAGTGATTGCAGATCCTGTTCTCGACCCACCATTACAGGTAGCGTCTTCTATTGAACGTTATATGCAGTTTAGAAGAATGGATCCAGAAACTCCTTTGCTTATCGGTGTTGGTAATGTGACCGAGTTGAGCGATGCAGATTCAATTGGTATAAATGCGCTGCTCGCGTTTATATCAGAGGAAATAGGAGCAAATCTGCTTTTCACGACAGAGGCAAGCGCCAAAACAAGGGGAAGTATTAGAGAGTTGAGGGTTGCAAGCTACATGGCAAAAGCTGCCAAACTTAGGAACAGCCCACCAAAAGATCTGGGATTGAATTTACTTGTTATTAAGGAAAAGATAAGGTATGAAAGCTGTGGAGTCCCAAATGGCGCTGTAGAGGCCACAGCAAGCAAAGAATTCCATCGTGATCCGAAGGGCGATTTTAGAATCTGGGTTGAGGGTGATAAGATAGTGTGCAGTCATGAAAAGCTCGTTGTTGTTGGAAACGATGCAAAGAGTATCATAGATACCGTTCTGGCAAATGATCTTGTTTCACGCCTTGATCATGCGGCCTATCTTGGAAGAGAGCTAAAGAAGGCTGAAATCGCAGCAATGCTCGGAAAGAACTACACGCAGGATAAAGATCTTAACTTTGGAATATACAGCGAAAATAAACGGCTATAGATATATATGACTACAGTACATGCACTAACTCAGTACAGACGATCAGAAAAATTATAATATACTGAATTGGATGAGAGTATGTGGTAGAAAAACGCATTTCAGATGATGGCGTAGGCAACAACCCTTTGGAACCAGTTCTGGAATTTCTGTTTGGGATTATAGAGTTTATCATCTTCCTGTGATGAAAGCAACAGACGACTGATAACAACTAATGGAAAGGTGGTTATAATGAAAAGCCGGGATTGGATTGCTGCGCTGATAATCGCTGGAATGGTTGCTGGCAGCATTGTAGCATTCGCTATTACTGCTAGCAAAATTCCCATTGGATCCCTCGACAAACTCATAATACTTGCAGCAATTCTTGCAGGATCAGGTTTTACGCTGTTGATGGTGGTTATATGGAGAGGAAAAAAGAAAGCAGACAAGATTGACAAAGGTAAGAAGCTTGCTGAAGTCAGGTGCAGACCAATAGAATGTTACAAAAAAGATCTGAAATACGCGATGTATCTTGTGGTGTCAGGACTTGTGCTTGTGTTTATTTCCGGGGTTGCAATATCTGTATACGACGGCAAGCCAGTTACGCAGCTGCCCTACTCAATTATCCTGTTGATTGTTTACTATGTCGTGTTTTTCAAAGAAAGAAAAATAATAGAAGTCTATGAAAAGGGTGTTAAATATGGTATGGCTTTCCACAAATGGAACGAAGTAGTTCTGGACGGTAACAGGCTCACGTTCAAAAGGAACCATACAATAAAGATCCCTCTCGACGACAACGTTCTGAAAATTGTTCAGAAAATGGTAGCATGAACAGGGAAAAGCGAGAATAGTTCATGCTTTAATAGTAATCGTATCGTCGTTTTTAGTGCTTCTGGAGCATGCTTGTAAATCGTGAATACCCAAACAAAAACAAAAAAGAAGTAAGTTAGAAGACCTCCTCGTAGAATTTCTTTGCCATCCTCTGATCAAGCAGGAGCTCTTTCTCCTGTAGAACCATCCTTTCTAGCTTCTTCAGCGTCGCGTGCAATGCGTATTCAACACCCCAGCTCTCACCGGTGACAAAGAACGTACCTCTCTCGCTTGTAAGCTTGAGCCTCACATGGATCAGTGGCAATCCTCTAAAAACTTCCTTGTGCTTTTTGATGTAAACGAAAAGTACCGACTCGCCTAGGAAATTACTAAATCTCTGCATGAACTTTTCAAGATCTTCGAGTATATTCTGCCTGTCAAAGTCGTCGAGCAGCACATCCTTCAATATAAGCTGCACCTGATACTTCTTCGGAGCTTCTTTCCTTATTAACGTCTCGAGAATGTCTTTCTTGATAACTATACCCTCCGGAATTCCATCTCTTGCAACTACAACACTGGATATCTTGTTTTCCAGCATTAGATCGATGACTTTCGCAACACTATCGTTTCTGTCGGCTGTTATGACTGGATAACTCATAATGCTTTCAACCATAATTGAAAGAGTTTTCTCCTTTTCACCGCTCTCATCACCAAGGGTCGCCTTCTTTCTGGGTGCTATAATCCTGTCAATGATATCCTTGCCAGTAACAATTCCCACAACGCGGTGGTTGTCATCGACAACAACGACCCTGTCAATTCCATGATTTCTCATGGTGGCAAGGGCTTTTGCAACAGTGTCATGTTCATTTACCGTTATTACTTCAGGGTTCATGATTTCTCTGACCTTTACTTTCTCAAATTCAGGCTTTGCCAGTTCGAGGAAATCATTGACGTAAATGACACCATATTTACCGTTAAGTCTTACAAGCACAAACGGAGTTGAATCTTCAACAAACCTTCTTGCAACCTTTTCAGGAGTCAGATCATCAAGGTTTAAAACTCCCGTCTTAACAACAAAGTTCTTGATCTTCGTTTCATGTGGATTGACCATCACACATCCGCGCATGAGATCTTTCTCTCTTATTACTCCAATGATCTCACCATTTTCTTCAACGAGAATCGCATTCGCCTTATCCGGATCAAATTTATCAAGCAATGGAACGACCTTCGATATGGTCTCGTTTGCATCAACGACCTCAAAATCCTCCCTAATCAGCCCTTTTAACGACTCTACATCCACACAAACCACCTCCCCAATGGATGGAAGAATTGATTTAAAAACCTAACCTACTACAGAACCTGATCAAACTCGACATAGTCTTCGGGTAAATCCTCATGCTGCCCAGCTTCATCAAGAACTTTTTCATCTATATAAATTGGGCATGCAATTCTTACAGCAATTGCAATACTGTCGCTCGGACGGGCATCGATTTCGAGTTCGTGATCGTTCTGTCTAAGTATTAACCTCGCATAGAATGTGTTATCAATGAGATCGTCGATAATAACCTTTTCAACCCTCGCACTCAACCTAGTGAGTATCTCAACAAGCAAATCATGAGTCATAGGTCTTGGCGGGGTTTGATGTTTCAGGGCAGAATTGATGGCTATCGCTTCAGAAATTCCTATGTATATGGGTAGAATACGCCCATCTTCAGCTCTGAGCACGACCACAGGAGATAAGCCAAACACGCTTGGAGCTGCAAACACACCAAACACTTCTGCAACTAACACCATAACTACTGAAATTGTTTTGCAAAGGCAATATTAATAATTTTTGTATTTAGGATTCCCTAGAAGTTAGCTGGGTCAAGTAATACCCACTTGCTACGGACAGAATATTTGGTTGATTATATGACATAAAGAAATTTTAAGAAGTATGGAAAAAGTCAAAAAGATCAAAAGGAAGCTTAAATCATAAGGAGTGCTTGAAGTGAAAAAGAAACTGGGACCTACTACAGCATTTTTCCCGATTCCCGCAGCTTTAATTGCAAGCAGAGCAGGAGACAAGATAAACATCATAACAGTTTCATGGATCGGAATTGTTGGCCAGACACCCCCCATGATAGGAATTTCACTGAGAAAAGATCGCTATTCTCTTGAGTTAATCAGGAAGAGCAAGGAATTTACCACCAACATACCTTCAGCCGACCTTTTTAGAGAAGTAGATTACTGTGGCTTGGTTTCAGGCAGAAAACACGACAAATTCAAGGATTTGAATCTTACACCAGTAGATGGAACGAAAGTTAGCGCTCCCATAATCAAAGAATGCCCCTACAACATGGAATGTGTGGTGAAACAGGAGATTGTGCTTGGTGACTGGGTACTTATTCTGGCAGAAATAGTAGAGACTCATCTCGATGAAGATAAAGTTGATCCATCAAACAGAGCAAATATCAACATATTAAAAGTAAACCCCCTCGTTTACTGTGCAGAGGTTAGAAAGTACTGGAGTCTCGGTAAAAAACTTGGAAATGGATTTTCCTCCGGAAAAGAGATAATGGATCGTATCAAGGAGAAAGATGGCGATGGCTAAAACCTGTGTTCTCGGCTCATCTCAAATTGCCTTCGCCCTCGAATCTACAAAACATTAAACGTGATGACCATCTATCCGCCTATCCTTCGGGACATAATTTCTTATAATTTTGCCATTCCCTTTCCCACATCCAAGAAAGAAATTTTTCCATTTTAGAATAACATAGCCCTTTACATCACCCTCTATGTCCTCACCCTTCATCCATCTAATCGCCTGCTCTTCGCTTATCTCAACAACTCCCTTCTTTGCTTTTCTGCCAACGAGATAGCTACCTTCGATGGATAAACGGAGGCCGTCTTTCTCCAGCTTGCCAAAGTAAATTCCCGAATGAAATTCATCGACATCAATGCCACACGCCTTATATGCATAGATTTTTCTCTTTCCCATCTCCTTAAGCTCGAAGTCTGGCTCAAATCCAAACTGCTCTTTCAGCAATTCACGAACCTTTTCAATCATGCTTGATCACCTTCGCGATGAAGAACCCTTCCGTGTCGTTATCCTGCGGGTGAATGCGGAGACATTTCCTAACCTCCTCATCGAACTGCTTTCCATCAAACTCGAGAATTGGCTCATGGCTCTTCAATGGCAAATCTATCCTTTCGAGCTTTGCATCTGTGTTTGAGATCAGATGATCTATTACTTCTTCATTTTCCGCAGGATCAAGTGTGCATGTTGAATAAACAAGAATGCCGCCTGGCTTTAAGGCTGTGTATGCAGCCATGATTAACTGCTTCTGTAGCCTTGAGAGGGCTTCAACATCCCTCTGCTTCCATATCTTCAGATACTTGAAGTTCTTTCTGATCATTCCAACATTGCTGCAAGGAGCATCAAGCAAAACCCGATCAAATGTATTTGCAAATCTCTTGAAGAATCTCCCATCTTTCATTGTAACCTTTGCTATAAGAACACCGCAGCGCTGAAGATTGGAGATGAGAATGTTCATTCTGCTTATTTTAACATCATTTGCAATAATACACCCCTCATTCTGCATATACTGTGCAATCTGAGTGGTTTTTGCTCCAGGGGATGCAGCCATGTCGAGAACAAGCATTCCAGGCTTTACATCAAGAGCAATGGGCGGAATCATGGATGAAGCTTCCTGAGCAAATATTAAGCCAAGCTGATGCTCAAAGATCGAACCAATCTTTTCAACACCTTCAATAAAGAATCCTTCTTTACACCACGGGATTTGCTCAAGCTTGTAACGTCGAGCCAGATTTTCCACAACGTCATCAACTTCTGCCTTGAGCGTGTTTACCCTTATGCTCGTTCTCAGCGGTTTAGCTGTATAGATGTAAAACTCGTCTGAGTCATCTATCTGCCTGTATCTCTCCACAAATCTCGGATTTATCTGCTGAAAGTCCTCTCTGATTTCCCTCGCATTCATCTGGAAACACCCTCTATTTTGAGTTTAAGCATTTTAGATTTGAGTTTAATTGCCATAAACATTCAGGCCTGTGAAATTCAGTATACCAAAAGAAACGTGGTATGTTTTTAAAATCTCCGCTTAATTCAGGACAAATAGGTTTATTAGGTTTTTCAGCAAACCTAAACCAGAAGAAAAATTTGAAAAATGGATATTTTCGCTTTTCCTCACTGCTTAAGCACTTCACCAATTGCATTCTTCAATTTCTCTGCAATCACTTTACCGTCAACCTTTCCTCTGAATTCCTTCATCACGAGACCCATGAGTGGTTTGAAGGCATGTTCGCCCCTCTCCATGATGAAATCTCTTTTCTCCTCAACGAGCTTTGCTATGAATGCATCCAGGTCTTCTGCCTTACCCATCCGCTCTACTATTTCCTCCTTAGTTGCTTGTGGGTTCTGGCACAGTATTTTGAGTGCTTCCTCTGCACCCTCTTTTGCGATTTTGCCTTCCTCAATCAGCTCCAGCACAATTCTGAAGTGCTTTTCATTGAGAATTTCTGTATCCAGACCTTCTTTCTTGAGCTCCGATGGGATGATATGTAGAACTCTTGCCGTGATTGTTGGCGAAAGTTTTTCTGCATACTCTTCGAAGAGTGTACAGAATTCTGAGTCAGCCATTACATATGCAAGATCATACGAAAGCCCATACTTTTCGGAGTATCTCTTTGCTCTATCCTCTATCAACTCAGGAATTTCCACGTCCAGCATTTCTTCAGTGATTTTTACAGCCGGAACATCTGTTTCAGGATACATTCTTGCTGCTCCAGGTAATGGACGCATATAAGATGTTGTTCCATCTTCGTTGGCTTTCCTCGTCTCTTCGGGAACTCCTATCAGGCAGTACTCCGCTCTTTCAGCTATTCTTTGCAATGCTCTCTCAACCCTAACGGCATCTCCAGCAGCCATAACAACCGCATCGTTCTCTTCAGCTCCAACAGCATTTCTCAGCATTTCAACTTCCTGCTCTGAAATTCCGTATGCTGGAAGTTCGTCTGTGTGGAATATGCCCCCCAGCCCAAACATTTTTGCTATATCCGCAAATTCTGTGCCAAGTCTTCTGCCAGGCTGGATTTCCCTTCCAACCAGCCCGGCGAACCCTTTCAGCAGAATAGCTTTAACACACTTGGCCCTCTTTATTACCTTCGACTTTGTGTTCTTGAACACATCCGTAACATCAACAACCTTCTTTACAACCGACGCATTTCTTTCCTTCAGCTCATCCCTAATTTTGAGCAGGTTAATCTGTCTGATTACCTCATACTCAACTATCTTGTCAAGAATGTCGAGGGTCTGAACACCCTTTATCTCAACCCTAGCACCATCCCTGATGGAGATGTTCACATCCTGCCTTATTGTACCCAATCCTCTCTTGACCTTTCCAGTAGAGCGGAGAATCATTCCAAGCTTTGCCGCAACTTCCTTTGCCTGCTGCGGCGTTTTTATGTCCGGATATGTGCCAATCTCAACGAGGGGAATACCAAGTCTGTCGAGAGAGTATATGACCGAGTCGCCCCTGTCCTCTATTTTTCTGCACGCCTCCTCCTCAAGACAGAGAGTTGCAATTCTTACGCGATCTCCAGCATCTATGTAGCCATCGAATGCAACAAGTGCAGTTCTCTGAAAACCGGTTGTGTTGCTTCCATCAATGACAATTTTACGCATCACATGTACTTCATCAACAAATTCCATATTGAGCATCTTCGCGATCTGAATTGCGATCTTCAACGCTTCAAGGTTTAACTCTCTTGGTGGTTCCTCGTCAGCCTCAACGAGGCATGTGGTGTCGTATGCCTTGTAAATGAATTTCTTGCTCCTAGCAACTTCCTCTTTGGCTGCTCGATCTTCTTCGCCAATCTCACTCTTCTTTAACCTCAAATAGCGAAAGAACTCAAAGTTGGATTCGCTGACATCACGCTGAATTGTGGGACAGTAACAGAACAGTTTGTGTTTGGTGTCAAGCTGCTGGTGAATTTCAATACCAACCTTCAGCCCAAGAGCATCGTAATCGATCATCGCATAGCCTTGGACTTTCAACTTTTAACTGTTTTGGAACACGATAGTTTTTCCCCAGACAGCGGTCTTCCCACCCCAGCCCGAACCTAACTCCTTTATAACAGAGTGTGAAATCGCCCCCATAACCCAAAAACAGTGGAGGTAACGAGGTGAAGCTACTGCAAAACACAAACTTTGTATTCATGGTATCCGCCATCCTTGGGCTCCTGTTCCCCCAGCTATCACCAGTAACAAAGGAATTCGTGATCATAGCCTTGGCTGTTGTAATGTGTTTTTCTTTGATAAACCTCGATTTCTCCAAGATATCGAGAAAAAGTCTGCCAGATATTGCAATAAACTTCCTGATAAACTACGTAATTCTGACGGGGCTCATTCTGATTCTAGCGTTTACCTTAATAGATGACGAAGCCATCCGCCTGGGTTTTGTGGTTATGGCCGCTGTTCCGCCAGCTATCGCAATCGTACCATTTGCATATCTGCTTAAGGGAGATGTTGAAGAAGCTTTAATCTCAAACACAGCCATATACCTCATTTCAATTTTTCTCATGCCCGCCCTGATGACATTACTAACACAAAACCAGACAGATCCCATTAGACTGCTGAAGGTCCTGATCTTACTGATTTTAATTCCACTTGCAGTTTCAAGATACCTCGGAAAATTCGAAATAAAGCATACAAAGGAAATAGTAAATCTCTGTTTCAGTGTTGTAATTTACACGGTTGTGGGTCTCAATAGAGACTCATTCTTCCATGATCCGACTCTAATTTCCGTAATTGCACTGATATGCTTCATGCGAACCTTCGTTTCTGGAACAGCAATTTTGATGCTTGCTAAATCTAAAATGAGGATTGAGAGCGCCATCGTAAAAGCACTGTTTGGTTCTTATAAAAATCTGGGCTTTTCCGCGACTGTTGCCCTGATATTATTTGGTGAAAGAGCATCCCTACCATCGGCAATCTGCATTCTCTTCGATGTCCTTCTCTTTCTATATTATTCATATATTTTAACGTTGACTCGCAAATAATATCGCTGATTAAGACAGATTCAAGGAATCAGGTGGCTACCATCGCAGCTTTTTGCCTTAAAATTAAAACCCTCTCTGCAAAAAGCGTAGCTGATTCCCAACTCATCACACTTCTCTGCAACCGTGTCAAGCAATCTTTTTCTCATCTCGGCAGGAAGATACCAAGAATTCTGAATTTTCTCTCCCTTTCCAAAATACAAGTCTCTATATTTCTCCCTCAACTCCGGAAACGCAGTCGTGATTTTTTTGAATGAGTCACTCCTCAGTTTGAGCGTTGATGTCACAACATGATCAACGAAATCACACGCCTCAAGCACATCCAGAGCATCATTTTCAGTCAGAAATGGTATTACAGGATCAAGTCTCAAAACAACGGGAATTCCAGCATCTTTCAGCTTTTTGAGAGCTTCAACCCTCTTCTGTGGTTCTGGAGCCTGCGGCTCAATGATAGCTGCCTTCTCCGCATTTAGCGTGGTTACTGTTATGCTTACGGCACATCTCATTTCAGACAGTATATCGGCATCTCTCGCAACGATGTCGCTTTTGGTTATTACAAGAAGCCTAAAGTTTCGTTCTTTAATCAGGGAAAGACATTGCCTCGTTAGCTCAAGCTCACGCTCTACTGGAGGGTATGGATCGGAGCTGTTCGACATTGATATCAGTGCATCCCTTGGCAATTTTTTCAGGTCCTTTTCAAGTCTCGGTAATAACCGCTGTTTCACTCTCAAATGGCTGAATTTAGGTATGTAGGTTGCATAGCAGTAAAGACAGCCATGGGCACAGCCAGTGTACGGATTAAACGAGAATTTATCACCACATGTACAGATTCTGGATCTCCACGGATCAAACGGTTTAACCAGATCAAAGCTCATAAAGACCTGAGTTTATCCAGGGAATTAAAGCCATGGTAACGGCTATCCTCGTCAGCTCACTCCTCGAGATAACCCCCTTGGTAAGGTAGTGAATTGCTCCGGTCTTCTCTCCCAGTCTCTCGATCCCTGTAATTTCATCCATTACATCTCCTACCTCCCTGCCTTTCAGGACTTCATCGATTACAACAGGCGGATACTCAAAACCAGGGCCAAAGCCAATGGTGATGCGGGAGCCATTGTAGATAGCCACAACCTGGAAGTCAAGGTAGCCGGTGAGAGTATTTTTAAGTGAGAATAGCCCTGCTTCAACTCCAACGCTGAAATCGTAGTCCGGCGAATAAGCATTTATGGCTCTATTTATGGCACCCTTGACAGTATCAGAGTTGAATGGCTGATCCGGAACGCCAGAATCTACACTCTTACCTTCTACAGTTACCTGATCAAAGTACTGTTCAAATGCTCTCTTTACCCCCTCAATTTTGGTTGGATTTAGTGATCCAACTACGACCTTCATATTAACCTGCCATAACGATCTATTTCACCCTTTTTTATCCTCGTGGCAGAGATTGGCTTACCATCTTCAGCAAGAACAAAATCAACCTTCACGATTTTTATTTCTTTCTTTCCAAGTTCCCTTCGTTTTTTATTAATAAGATGTGCCATTTTACAGGTTTCAGGTGAAACGACAATATACTCAAAATCAACTTCAAGTGTTTTACCATAAGGGTCAGTAATCTTAACAATTTCGGGTTCAAAACCGTACTTTTTCTTAATATAACGTCTGACGTTTTCAGCCCTGATCTCAAAAGGCAGTACTGATCGTATCTTCTTTCTTGCCATCTCGTCGCTTGTTATTCCAATCGTAAGATCTTTACCTCCAAGTTTAACAGCTACATCAATTAGCTTTTTGTGTCCTTCGTGCAGTGGTTCAAAAGTACCGCCCAGCGCTACTTTCATTCGGAGCTTGCGAAGATAATACGCTATAAAAAGATATTGTTCTGCTCTATGTGGTTTTTACGAACTCGAGAATAACCGAATAAACGTCATTCATTATATGGATTCCATTCATCTCGAATATTATATTCAACACTGCTCCCACAATGGCCCCTACAATCAGAGCAGATATAATCCTGATTTTAATTATCAGTATTAATGCAATTACGAGAAGTGCTATAGTGGACAGAGCACTCATCTGGGAGATCTGGATAGCCGTATCAGTTATCGCCTCACCCATAAAGTTGAAAAGTGTAGCAATACCACTCATCCCGAATAAAAATCCTATCAGGACGCCAATTAGAACTACAGCGTTTTCTCCCATGCATATTAGTTATCAGACATACAATATAAACTTTTTTAGTGATATCTTTCAAGGATTTAAAGAAAAGCTGGAAAAAAGTAGACATTACTTGCAACCAAAAAACTAACAAATTTGCCAGATGAGTAACCACATAGTCAAAGAGGAGTTGGCCTGAGAAATACAAAAGTATTATAACTTGAATGTCAAGTTCCAAGTTGGGGAGAACATGAGCAGCTACTACAGTGAGGCTAGGTTCAACAACTGGGTGAATAGAATAAAGGAGTCCAACATAGATATTGAGGATGCCGATTCGCTTGCAGTATTCGACCAGATGATGGAAGACTTCGTGGTTGCATGCCTGAACGTAATAAGAGCTGTTAGGGAGAGAGAGCTGACGAAGAAGCAGGCAATGGAAGAACTTGACAACATGGAAAAAATCCTACTTTCGGAGGTTGACTTCAGCGACCCGCTAAAAAACGATTTCTTTGAGTTCGTAAGAGAGAGCCTGAAAGTTGTCGTCTGGTCAACGAGATACTACTTAGAGAGAAAGATAAGCAAGAAAGACTTCGATGCCCTGCTCAAAGAGGCGATTAAAAAGGAGAAGGAAGGTAACTTCGAAGAAGCGATGAAAGTTGTTGCCAGAATGGGAGCGAAAATATTCAATGGAGAAAAGCTACCAGACGATCTGGAAATGCCAGAGGACGGAATGGTTCTGAACTGGCTTGACGGTGTTGACGTGATAAATACAGTGATGATTCTTAGTGAGATAGATGTTCCGACAGAGGAATCTGACGATGAAGAATAGCAAAAGATAGTCCTATGTCTTTTTATCTTGTTAAAGATGTAAAAGAAGCAGCAAAAAAGGGTAAGCTGGGTTTTGAACTTTACAGGGCTCTACTCCTCAACTACGGAAAAAGAGGCGAGAAGGCTTTTTTCTACTTGAGAGAGAACAGAGTCAAAAAGTACAAAGATTTCTTTGTTGTTGTGGGCAGGGAAGAGTACGTCGTTGATGAAAGCTTCTGCACATGTAAAGATTTCCAGATAAACCTGAAGGCACAGAAGCCGTGTGCCCACATCCTTGCTGTCGAAGTAGCAAAATTAATGAAGCTATACGATGAATTTGATGTATACTACGTTGACTTTATGGATATGACGTTAAAGAGGGGAAGGTCTTGGAGATAATCTTCAAGCCCATAGGATACGTTATTGAGGAAAACGTCATTGAGATTTTGCCTGAATATGCAAAAGCGATTCTGGGACTTGAGAAGGTATCATACCTCTGGGTTTTCTACATTTTTCATCTTGCTGATGAGAAGTTGCTCGTACATCCGCATGGCGATGTGAGCAAGCCGTTGAAGGGTGCGTTCTCAACTAGAGCGCCCAGCAGACCAAACAGACTGGGAATGACTGCTGTGAGGCTTGTAAAAATTGAAGATAGAAAACTTTTTGTGAGGGGACTTGATGCATTACCAGGCTCTCCAGTTGTTGACATAAAGCCTTATGCAGAGGTGTTTGATTTGCCATACGGTAGCGTTTTGAGCAAGGAAGAGATTAAGAAGAGAATACTGAATGATGAGCTCATATCCGACTACATAGACCTTGACGTTCAGCTTCAGCCCAACGGATTTGACTGTACGCTGAGAAGTATTGCAAAGCTGAAAGGAGCAGCAAGAATAGACTTCGATAATAGTGAGAGGAGGCTGCCAGAGGTTGAAGAGATACCCTTCGAAGATGACTGGGTTTTCCTGCCAAAGGGTGTCTACAGAGCCTACCTAAACGAGATCGTGAATCTTAGCAGAGATCTGATGGCTTTTGGCAGACCTCGCTCCACACTCGCAAGGGCTGGCGTTGGACTTATCACGGCAGTCTGGGATGCTGGCTACAGAGGGAGAAGTGAGGTTGGACTGGTTGTTCATAATGAAGAGGGTGTATGGCTTAAAAGAAATGCAAGAATCATGCAGCTTGTATTCATAAAGCTGACAGAAGAAACGCAGCCATACAACGGTGTCTACCAGGAAGAAAACATATGAAAAGGCTTTACGCAGATATCGGACTGCTATCTGTTGCATTTATCTGGGGAGTTACGTTTCCAGTCGTAAAAATGGCTCTGGAAAGCATATCTCCCTTTGCATTCAACACTTTGAGATTTTCATTGGCTGCGCTTCTCTTTTTACCATTCATAAAATTCAGCAGAGAAGATTTTGCTACAGGCATTAAAATTGGGATTGCTGTATTTCTTGGCTATGCATTTCAAACTGTCGGGCTTGAATATACCACCGCAACAAATACAGGCTTCATCACTTCAATGTATGTCGTTTTTACTCCTGCAATAGCTGCCCTGCTCTACAGAGTTAAAATAGGGGCGAGAGAGATTGCCAGTATTATTCTTGCATTTTCAGGACTATACCTCTTATCAGGCTTCAACGGCGACGTAAATCCTGGCGATGTACTTGCTCTCCTATGTGCGATAGCATTCGCCTTCGAAATCGCCATGATATCTCACTATTCAAAAATCAGCAACCCAACAATGCTTGCATTCGGGCAAATTGTTGCAGTTGCAGTATTTTCTGCGCCTCTATCGGCCATATCCACTACCAGATTTGCTCTGAATACGGATGTCGTCTATGCCCTGGTAATTACCGCAGTTTTTGCAACCGTTATTGCCAAACTCCTGCAAAACTGGTTACAGAAATACACCAAACCATCTGATGCCGCCGTGATTTTTTCCATGGAGGGTGTTTTCGCTCATCTGTGTGCTGTGATCATGCTTGGAGAAAGTCTGAGCTTGCAGCAGTATATCGGAGCATTCTTGATAGTCTTTGCAGTTATACTCGTCTCGCTATCCAGTTCAAACGAAACATAATAAACTCGTTACTGACCCAGACAAAGAAAGGATATAATGAGTTCCACATATTGCTGAAAATTCTCAAAGCATTATCAATTCACAAAAAATTAGAGTTGGTAGTGGGAGCATTTGAAGGCAAAGATCAATCGCCTATTGTAACGTGGAGATAGAGCGAAACCAGAAGAATCACTGTAAGGATCTTTTGGGAATGCATTCTCGCGGCGTATCTCTTGGTTTTAGGATGGATTGAGAATTTCATCAAGGCACCGGTAATTGAGAGCCATCCCATAAGTATAAGTGCTGGATAACCAAGCACTTCTCTTTCTGAACTGAAATGGTGAAGAAATGCAAGGAGGGTTGAAGCTATCATAACGATACCATGATGGAGACTGTATTTTCTTCTAAACTCTACTACTCTCTTCCTCTCTATAAAGAAGGGTGCCAAATACTTGAATGCAGGATGCATCAATCCTATAAAAAGTAGTGTCGCTGCAAGTTTTCCGTATTTCTCTCTCCCCACCTCATCTTCTTCATTCACTCCATTCTCAATTTCTTCTCCCTCGTCTACCTCTCTTCCGCCATATTCATCCTCTTCATCATCGTAACTAGCAAAAGCTGTCTGTGAAAGCTGTGGGACCAGCAAGAGAACTAATATAAAAGCAACAACAACAACCCTCAAACCATTCATAGACTTCCCTACGTGTTTCAAGTATAAATATTTCCTCATTTTAAATTGCACTCCAAAAAATACAAATTAATAACCATTAATACAATTTTGACAAGTCTTTTCAGAAATTCCTATTAGCCAGAGACTCATTCGAATAAGAGCTAATTATCACTTTTCCATCAAACCTCACCGTGGATAGTAAGAATACAATCAGAAAAAATACACAGTTATTGAATCCGAATCCCACAAGCAAGGGGAAAGCAAAAAAATAAAAAATTATAAAAATCAATCCTTACTTTCAATTTCCAACATAAGTCTTTAATTTTTTAAAATCAACCATGCTGCAAATGAACGAAGGTTTAATAACCATGTGAATAGTCATTCAACCACCTTTGTTGGAGGTGGTAGAAAATGGAAAACATATTAAAGAAGATTACAGATTATAAGTGGGAGCTACCTAAGAATTACAAGCCAGGAATGAAGGTTCCAGCTTACTTCTACATAAACAGAAAGCTGATGAATCTCCTAGAGAAAGGTGCAGTTGAGCAGGCTGCGAATGTCGCCACAATGCCCGGCATACAGAAGGCATCACTTGTAATGCCCGATGTGCATGTCGGTTACGGTTTTCCAATCGGTGGTGTTGCTGCCTTCGATGTTAATGAGGGTGTAGTCTCTCCTGGTGGAGTTGGATTCGATATTAACTGCGGTGTAAGATTACTTCGCAGCAACTTGAAAGTTGATGAGGTCAGGCCAAGAATAAAAGAGCTGGTGGACAGGCTGTTCGTTGCGGTTCCATCTGGTGTTGGAAGTGAGGGCAAGCTTAAAGTTTCAGACAGAGAGCTGGACGAAATTTTCGTTGAAGGAGCAAAGTGGGCTGTGGAGAACGGATACGGATATGAGAGAGACCTGGAGCATTGCGAGGAGCATGGAGCGCTCGATGGAGCAAGACCAGAAGTTGTAAGTAAAAGGGCAAGAGACAGAGGTAAACCGCAGCTCGGAACGCTCGGCAGTGGAAACCACTTCCTCGAGGTGCAGTACGTTGACAAGATCTACGATGAAGAGGCTGCAAAGGCTATGGGTCTTGAGGAAGGTATGATTACCGTAATGATCCACTGTGGTAGCCGTGGTCTCGGTCACCAGGTATGTACAGACTTTCTTGAAGTGTTAGACAGAGCAGTCAGAAAATACAAGATCAGCCTGCCAGATAGGCAGCTTGCCTGTGCACCAATAAACAGCAAAGAGGGACAGGACTACTTCGCCGGAATGGCGGCAAGTGCCAACTACGCGTGGTGTAACAGGCAGATTATAACCCACTGGGTAAGAGAGACCTTTGAGAAATTCTTCAATATGAGCGAAGAAGACCTTGGTATGAATCTCGTTTACGATGTTGCACACAATATCGCCAAGTTCGAGGAGCACAAAGTTGATGGAAAGAAGATGAAAGTGTGTGTGCACAGAAAGGGAGCCACAAGAGCATTCGGGCCCGGAAGCAAAGATATCCCAGAAGATTACAGAGACATCGGACAGCCTGTACTGATTCCGGGCAGTATGGGTACACCAAGCTATGTGCTCGTTGGAACCGAGAAGGCAATGGAGGAGACTTTTGGCTCTACATGCCACGGCAGTGGAAGAGTTATGAGCAGAGCGGCAGCCAAGAGAAAGCTCAGAGGAAACGTCGTGAGGTCGAATCTCCAGAAAAGAGGTATCTATGTCAGAGCTACACATGGAGCATTGCTAGCTGAGGAGGCACCTGAAGCGTACAAGCTCAGTGACGATGTTGTAGAAGTGGTGCACAGAGCTGGAATTTCTAAACTGGTTGCGAGATTGCTGCCGCTGGGTGTTGCCAAGGGTTAATTCTTTCTTTTTATTTCTATGCTATCTTGTGTTTTTGCTGTGTGATTCTACCTTACGAATGGTAGATAAATGATAAAAATAGAAAATCAAGATTTACTCCTTATCCTCTTCTGGTATTCCTCGTATCTTTCCCTGGCTTCCTTTGCTTTCTCTTCCATTCCTAGCTTCTCGTAAGCCTCTGCGACGTGCTTCCACCAAGCTTCATCCTTCTCAGCTTCTTTCTCGCAGTACTCTGCGTACTTCATCATTGCCTGCTTTGCATTTTCAGCATCTCCGAGCTTTTCGTAGATCTTTGCTACATCCTCCCAGAAAACTCCTTCCTCCTCTGCTTCTTTGAGATAGTATTCCAGTGCTTTCTTCCATGCGTTCTCTGCTTTCTCTTTGTTTCCAGCCTCCTCCCAGAGCTTTGCTACATCCTCCCAGTACCATGGTTCATCCTCAGCATACTTTTCAAGGCATTCGGCAGCCTTTTCCTTCTTTCCAGCCTTCTTCCAGAACTCGTAGGCTTCTTTCCAGTAATATCCTTCTTTCTTACTCTCTGCAAGCATCATGTATAGCTCAGCAGCTTTTTCGTACTTCTCTGCTTTCTCATAGCACCATGCTGCCGATTCAAGCATTTCTGCCTTAATGTAGCATTCAGCAGCTTTTTCATAGTTTCCTTTCTTCTCATATTTCCTCGCAGCCGTTCTGTAATTACCGGATTTCTCTAGAGATTCTGCACTCCTCAGCCTTTCCGTAAGGCTCATATCTGGCTCCATCAACCACCACAGTCCACCAATGGCAGCTGCTATGTAAAGAGCCGTTATGTAACCAACGTGCACTGGCTCCTGCCACACATAGCACTGGTAGGCTGCGTATGCTGACGTTGCAAGGCCAACAAGCGAAAGTAGGGCATACTTGAAGGATCGTGCATAGATAAGCACACCAGCCATAACGGCAAAAAGCACTGCCAATCCTGCATAACCAAGTCCGAATACAAGTCTCACTAGAAACATGAAGCCGAAATAGTGCACAATTGCAGCAGCGATAGCGATTATGGCTCCAATAAATGCAATGAACAAAGCAGTAATTTTATCCATTCGTATCACCTCCACATACAATTATATTTCAGAAATAAAATTCTTTCGTAGTAAAACATGCTCGTTTATCGTCGCTTAAACCCCTGCTATGAGCGAGTGCAAAGTGTAAACAACCACAGTCCCACAATGAGGCACTCCGCTACGTTTCAGCACTCTTTTTTATCTATTCTTGGGATTTTTTAGCAGATTAGGCTTACAGTGTCATCACTCGTATCCCGAATACTGCCTCTAGCCATTTAACGTTCGACTGACCGAGTGGTCAAAAACGCATTTTTAGTTTTACAAGTAGCCATTTATAATACATTGTTAAATTAATTCTCAGAAGTCATTAAAACTATCCACGGCAACCATACCCACTTTCAGACGTAAATAGCCAGACACATTAACTATCACAAAGTTCATACACATACCAACCACCAAAAAAATAAATCCAAACGAGTTGTTCTAAATGGGATGATAGACAAAAAGATCATCGAGAAATTCTATTCAAAAATATTCACAATCCCCAAAAAGAAAATAACTGTCGCCATGGGATTAACAACAATTATACTCGCCTCCATACTCAATGGAACTGTAAGCAAATCCTTCTTCGCGCAGAGATACTTCTTTCTTGGCTTGTTTATCATAGCCTATTTGCTTATCGCCGGAAGATTTCTCAAACTTGCATTCAACAGCAGAAGAGTTTTCTTCCTTGCTCTACTTGTTCTCATCTCAATCGAGATTTTCGATTTTATTGTGATACACATCCTCGATAGATTCAACCTTATCGCCATAGCTCCTGCATCAGCAGTTACAGTTCTCACCATGACTCTCTACTTTACCTCCGAATCATCGGAGAAGAAGGTTGCTATTGCTGTAATCCTGTTATTCCTTGCACTCTATCCAGTGAATCACTACTACTCCTTTCAAGCACCTCACAGATTCACAAGCTATATGGCCACAACAATTCTAGGCATCATGCTCGGGTTGATGTATATTAAATACCTCGACAGAGATTTCGGCCTGTTCAACACAAAATATCTGCTCAAGTCATTTGTTTTATTCTGGCTGACCGCAGTGCCAGAATACTTTGAAAGAGAACTGGAGAAAATAAGTATATGGCAAAAAGGCTGGGTTAAATGTCTCACAATTGGAAAGGCTAAGCTAATTTCAACTTCCTTTCATCCCGGGCCAATAAGAAATATCGGAGGTGCTGCACTCGTTCCCGAAATTCTGAACAGAATAGACAACTCCATGTATCTGCATTCTGCTGCCAAACATGAAAACAACCCGGTGAGCAATGAAGAAGTCAAAAAAATAGTAGAAAGTGTGAAATGCACAAGCGGGAACCTAAAAGCCTTCTTACCATACGAGCTGGAGGGTGAAAGCTATACCCTAAGAGTCTTCCCGTTTGAAGGCGTAACAATGCTGATAATCAGTGGCAAAGATGCGACAGATGATATTCCGGTAATTCTCAACGAGATTGCAGAACGGCACTTTGGAGAAGTCATGCTTGTAGAAGCGCACAACGCACATCGCGAGGATTTTGAAGTTTCGGCTGAGGAGTTCTACGAGCTGGAGTGTTTGATAAGAAATGCTTCATCAATCTCAACACCTGAAAGCCCATTACAGTATTCGTTTTTCAGAGAAAAAGTCGAAACAAAAAATATCTGTGGATACATAGCTCTTCTACTTCTGAAATACTCAAACGGCGTTTACGGCATACTGATGCTCGATGGGAACAACATCGAAAAGAGTCTTAGAGATGAACTTGAGAAGTTTGGAAGAGAGAAAGGAATTACCTTAACTGTCGTATCAACAGATAATCATTCGAGGACAGGTGTTTCACCAAAAGTCGGATATGAGCCCGTTGGTAGTGAAGACAGAGATGTAATTTTTGAATTTCTGAGTAAATGGCTGGATAATGTAAAATTTGAGGAGGCAAGTGTTGGATATTCTAAAAGCGATGTCAAAATAAAAGTGATGGGAAGAGAATTTTTTGAAAAAGTAGAGAAGGCATTCATCATTCTCGGAGAGAAGGCACTGTATCTTTTAGCAATAATTTTCATTCTTCAGCTCATCATGTCGATTGTTCTTGGAATTACAATTCTGTAGGAAACTCTCACCAAAAAAGATTTAAAATGATTCTTCATTCCCAACTCTTCAGGGATACATATGAAGGAGCCAATGGTTCTTGACACCACCCTTAGAGATGGCGAACAAACTCCAGGAGTTTCGTTAAGTGTTGAGCAGAAGTTGTTGATAGCTGAGGCTTTGGACAAGCTTGGAGTAGATATTATTGAGGCCGGGACAGCTATTGCATCAGAAGGAGATTTTAAGGCCATTAAGGAGATTTCAAATGCCGGGTTGAATGCCGAGATTTGCAGCTTTGCAAGAATTAAGAAGATTGATATTGATGCTGCTGCCGATGCTGATGCAGATTCAATATTTATGGTAGCCCCATCATCTAAAATTCACATTTCAAGCAAGTTTCCTAGAAAGAGTGAGGATGATGTTATTGAAATGTCCGTTGAAGCCGTTGAATATGCCAAAGAAAGAGGGCTCATAGTCGAGTTTGGGGCTGAAGATGCTTCACGAGCAGATTTGGAATTCATAAAACGACTTTTCAGGGCTGTGATGGAAGCTGGAGCGGACAGACTGACCTTCGCAGACACTGTTGGAGTCTTAACTCCCGAGAAAGCAGAAAATATAATGAAAGAGCTAACATCTGAGTTCAGCATTCCTATCGCGATCCACTGCCATGATGATTTCGGTTTTGCAACAGTCAATACCGTATTTGCTGTAAAGGGTGGAGCATCAGAGTTTCATGCAACCGTCAACGGAATTGGTGAAAGAGCTGGAAATGCCGCTCTTGAAGAGGTAGCAATAGCACTTGAAGTTCTGTACAATATCAAAACCAAGATTAATAAGAAAAATATATACAACACATCCAAACTTGTTGAAAAGCTCACTAAAGTATCCATCCCTCCAAACAAGGCAATAGTGGGAGAGAATGCATTCACCCACGAAAGTGGAATCCACACCTCAGCAATTCTCAGAAACACTTCCACCTACGAACCCATAACACCTGAAATGGTTGGAAGGACAAGGCATATCGTCCTAGGAAAGCATGCTGGAAGAGCCAGTGTTGAAGCAATAATGAAAGAACTCGGATATAAGGCAACACCAGAGCAGATGAAAGAAATACTTACGAGGATCAAGGAGATCGGAGATAAAGGTAAGAGAATTACAGATGCAGATATAAGAACAATTATAGAGACTGTTCTACAGATTAAGAGAGAGAAGAAGATCAAGCTTGAAGATCTTTCAATAGTGAGTGGAATTAACATAATGCCAACTGCAAGCGTCAAGATAAGAATAAATGGAAAAGAAAAGATTGAGGCTGCCGTGGGATTGGGTCCAGTTGACGCAGCAATAAATGCGATAAAGAAAGCTGTAACGGAGCTCGGCGACATCGAGCTCGTGAGCTACCACGTCGACGCGATTACCGGTGGAACAGATGCTCTTGTGGACGTCGTCGTCCAGCTAAGAAGAGGTGACAAGATCGTCACTGCAAGAGGTGCAAGAACAGATATAATAATGGCCTCAGTAGAAGCCGTACTTGAAGGCTTGAATATGCTCGTTTAATCTTGTTTAATTTTTATTTTTGAGTGTAGTCCGTAATTTCCAGGTTCTATATAGACTATCCCCGATATCTTTCATCTTCTACTTTTTAACCAAAAATTATTTAAAACCTTTAGAGGCAGGCGCAGTAATGTTCGCTAAAAATAGTGTTGAAATTGCCAAGATCTTTTCTGGTATTTTGATTGTAGTAGCTTTGATTGTAGTAGTACACTAAATTTTGTGTTTAAATATATAGGTGGTTTTTATGCGGGCTGCAGACGCGCTTGTTAAGGCTCTGGAGATGGAAGGTGTTAAACACGTCTTCGGCATACCGGGCGGTGCAATAATTGAAGTATACGACGCTCTCTACGACTCCGACATAGTTCATATTCTAACAAGACACGAACAGGCTGCAGTTCATGCTGCAGACGGATATGCAAGGGCCAGCGGAAAAACAGGAGTTGCTTTTGCAACATCGGGGCCAGGAGCAACAAACACGGTTACTGGTATAGCAACAGCCTATATGGACTCCTCACCGATTGTCGTCATGACAGGACAGGTGCCGAGAAGCTTCATAGGTAATGATGCTTTCCAGGAAGCAGATATTACCGGAATAACAATGCCAATTACAAAGCACAATTACCTCGTGACCGATCCGTCAACTCTGCTGCCAACAGTTAAAGAGGCTTTTTACATCGCTTCAACTGGAAGACCCGGACCGGTGTTAATCGATCTGCCCAAAGATATTACAACGGCAGATATAGAGTTCAAATATCCAAAAAAGGTTGAGCTGAGAGGATATAAACCAAAAACGAAAGGACATCCAAGACAAATTAAAAGGGCTGCAGAACTGATAATGAAGTCTGAAAGACCGATTATTCTTGCAGGCGGAGGTGTTATCCTTTCCAATGCGAGCGAAGAACTTGTCAAGTTAGCAGAAACAATTCCGGCTTTTGTTGTAACGACTCTAATGGGTAAGGGTGCAATTCCTGAAACTCACCCACTATCCCTAGGTTTCATCGGGATGCATGGTCTGAAATATGCAAATTATGCCATTATGGATTCAGATCTAATAATTGCCGTTGGAACTCGCTTCAGCGATAGAACGACCAGTAAAGTCTCAAGCTTTGCCCCTAACGCGAAAATAATACACATAGATGTCGATCCCGCGGAAATAGGTAAGAACATAGATGTTGACGTTCCGATTGTTGGTGATGCAAAGCAGGTCCTCTCAAGTCTGATAAAGTACATCAAATACAAGCAGAGGAAAGAATGGCAGGATAAAGTCGAGAGATGGAGGAAAGAGTATCCGCTAAGGTACAAGAAAGAAGAGGGTAAGCTGAAGCCGCAGTATGTCATAGAGAAAATATACGAGCTTAAACCAGATGCCATTGTTACCACCGAGGTCGGGCAGAATCAGATGTGGGCTGCCCAGTACTTCAAGGTGAAATATCCAAGACAGTTCATTTCAAGCGGTGGTCTGGGAACGATGGGTTTTGGCTTCCCAGCAGCGATGGGAGCTCAGGTTGCTTTTCCGGAAAAAACTGTCGTTGATATTGCAGGAGATGGTAGCTTCTTGATGAATATTCAGGAGCTTGCAACATGTGTTGATTATCGTATACCCGTCAAAGTCTGCATCCTAAACAACATGTTCCTTGGAATGGTGAGGCAGTGGCAGGAACTCTTCTATGATGAACGCTATTCGGCAACATGCCTCAGATACAAGGAAATGAGTTTCGAGAAAATCGCAGAGGGATTCGGTGCAGTGGGTATGACCGTGGAGAAACCGAGTGAGGTCGAGGATGCGCTCAAGGAGGCCTTTGAGATCAATGACCTGCCGGTTGTCATAGATTTCAGAGTTGAAAGACTGGAGAATGTCTACCCAATGGTTCCAGTAGGGGCAGCGCTGAATGAGATTCTCGACGAGGAGGTGTAATGGATGAGGTGTACCATCGCGGTTCTTGTCGAAAATAAGCCAGGTGTCCTTGCAAGAGTCGCATCGTTATTCAGAAGAAGAGGATTCAACATAGAGAGTCTCGCTGTCGGAACTACCGAGAGAGATGACATCTCAAGAATGACAATCGTCGTTAGTGGCGATGAAAGAACTATCGAGCAGGTGATGAAGCAGCTAAACAAACTCGTAGAAGTGATAAAAATAAGTGATCTATCGCACAACAGTGTTGAAAGAGAGCTCGCATTGGTTAAAGTTGCCGCCACAACAGCCAATCGAGGAGAAATTATAGAAATCGCAAACATATTCAGAGCAAGAATAGTTGATGTTGCAAGAGATAGTCTTGTAATAGAGATTACGGGCGATGAGGATAAAATAAACGCATTTGTGGATTTGATGAGAAACTACGGAATCAAGGAGATGGTCAGAACCGGAAAAATAGCAATGGCGAGAGGGAGCAAAGTTACTCAAATTTCTGATTGATTTTTGTTAACTTTTTTGTTAACCTTTTTTAATTCAAATCTATTCCGAACTATCTGGGCACTAGAATACAACAAGAAAGATGGGAGGTCACAGGTATTCTAAGCACAATTGACTATACAGCATACTCCTCGAAAAATTGATCTTCCATCTGACATAACAGACTGAGGATGAATATCCTTGTCTATGGGGCAGGAGCAATAGGATCAGTAATAGGTGGATTTCTTGCAAAGGCAGGACATGAGGTTTCTTTTCTCGGCAGACCATGGCACATGGAGAAAATAAGAAGTGATGGGCTTTTTATTACCGGAATATGGGGTGAACATCTAATAAAGGATCTAAATGTTTACACAGACGTTTCTCAGCTTAAAAACAAGTCCTTTGATCTGATAATCCTGACTGTAAAGTCCTATGACACGGAATCGGCAGCAAGAGAGATAAAGAATATGTTTAAACCACATACAGTTGTCGTTCATCTCCAAAATGGTTTGGGGAACGCTGAAACCCTCCTGAAATACATACCCGAAGATAAGCTCATCACAGGCATAGTTATTTTTGGAGCAGAAATAGTAGAACCCGGAAAGGTAAAGGTTACCGTTAGCGCAGATAAAACCGTCTTGGGCTCAATTGGAAATGTTTCCGAGTCAAAGGTAAAAGAGATTGCTGAGATTTTCAATCAGGCTGGTATTCCTGCAAGAGCCACAAATGAAATTGAGAAATACCTGTGGGCAAAGGTTCTTTACAACTGTGCTCTCAACCCGCTGGCTTCTCTTCTCGAAGTCCCATACGGTGTTCTGGCAGAAAACCCGAATACCCGAAAAATCATGGATCAGATAATTGAGGAGATATACGAAGTTGGAAAAAGAATGGGAGTAAAGTTCGAACCGGAAACGGCTGAAGAGTACAAGCAATTATTTTACTCCCGTCTTATACCCCTTACAGCGGAGCATCACGCTTCAATGCTTCAGGACATAAAGAAGGGAAGGAGAACTGAAATAGATGCACTCTGCGGAGCTATTTCCCGCTATGGCGAAGAACTTGGCATTCCTACACCTGCAAACACACTCATCACACACCTGATAAAAGCAAAAGAGAGCATTTCACGCAATCGGAGAAATAAGAGCCCGCACAAATGATTTAAATGCTGAAGAAACGTTGTTAACGTAAACTAAGAGAAGAGTTGACGCTTTAGAGAATTCTACGCAGTGAAATAAAGAAGTTGGTAGCACAAGTTTTTATATGCTGCCTCATTTTTTCAATTACTAATATCTGGTGAAATTAAATGGTAGCCAATAAAACCGTGCGCGAAATAAATCCAATCACGAAGAGATGGAGGAGAGGTCTGAAAAGAGTGGCTCTGGTATACCCAAACAGATACGTAGGTGGTATTGCTAATATAGGATTGCAATATATCTATGCTGAAATAAATTCGTTAGATGATTATATCTGTGAACGGTTTTACTGGGACGTTTTTCATGGTCTGAGAAGTGTTGAAAGCGGAACACCTCTCGGAGAATTTGATATCGCATTATTTTCACTCCAGTACGAGGAAGATTACTTCAAAGCGATTAAAATCATAGAGGAAAGTGGATTTAAGGGATTGAAAGTTGCTGGCGGGCCGTGTGTGATGGAGAATCTCATACCTCTGAAAGGTATATTCGATATATTCGTTGTTGGAGAGGTTGAAGGAAGTATCATCAGGAAGATTCTCGAGACTATCGAATCTGGAGATTTAAGCTCAATTCCCGGAATCTACACGGGCAAGGAAAAAGAAGTGAAAAGGGTAAAACCCGAAAGACTCGAAGATCATATTGTAAACCAGATAATTGGTGAAGGGGCTTACGGCAGATGCTTTCTTCTTGAGGTTGGCAGGGGATGTATAAGGAGATGCAGGTTTTGCATCGTGAGACAGATTTACTTCCCTCCTCGATGGAGAGACGTCAAGCTACTTCTCGAGGTTGCAGAGGAGGGCAGAAAATATGCCGAAAAAGTTGCCCTTATAGCCCCCTCAGTTACGGATCATCCAAAAATAAAGGAAATCATAGCAAGATTAATCGAAATGGGCTATTTGGTTTCTCCCTCATCTGTAAGAGCCGACACCCTCGACGAAGAGCTGATGGATTTGCTTGTTAAAGGTGGTCTGAAGAGTATAACCGTTGCACCGGAAGCGGGAAGCGAAATGATGAGAGATATTCTTAGAAAAGGGATTGACGAGGAGGATGTGCATAGAGCAGTTGAGCTTGCTGCTGAAAGAGGCATAGAGAAAGTAAAACTGTATTTCATGGTCGGTTTGCCCCACGAAACGCAGAAGGACATAGAAGAGATCGTGAGAATGGTGGAAGAAGTCAAAAGAAAGATTCCGAGAGTTGCCGTTTCAATTAACCCGCTCGTCCCAAAGCCTCACACACCCCTGCAGTGGATACCCTACGGAGGAGATCCTTCCAAAACTGCCAAGGAGAACTTGAAAGATCTGAATTCAAAGTTGAAATTCCTAAAGAAGGAGCTCGCAAAGATGAGTGTTGATGCAGACACCAGCAGTGCGGAAGCTTTTGCTTTACAGACCATTCTATCTCGTGGGGATGAGAAAGTCGGAGAGATTCTGAGAAAAGGCAAGCCAACTTTACGCGCCTTCAAGCAGGATCTTGAAAAGTATCTTGGAGAGTTACCTGTTGATGCTGAATTGCCGTGGGATTTCATAAATCACGGCTATAAGAAGAGCAGACTGATCAAGGAATATAGCGTGATTATGGATATGAAATGATCCGCCTATCACTGCAAAAAAGTAAAAGGAATGGTTAAACCAGACGCTCTAAATCCTTGAGGAATGGATACTTCTCCCTGACTTCTTTAACCCTGTTCAGGTCAATTTCCGCCATAATTATCTCAGACTGCTTGCCTGCTCTCGCTACAACTTCACCCCATGGATCAACAATTAGCGAATCTCCCCATCTCTCCCCACCAGTGTTTGCTCCAATCACATAAACCTGATTTTCTATTGCTCTGGCTTTTAACAGTGTGACCCAGTGATCCACCCTTTCAGATGGAAACTGCGCCGGAACTGCAATGATTTCAGCTCCCATGAACATCAGTTTTCTCGCAATCTCCGGAAATCTAACTTCATAGCATATCATCAGCCCGATCTTTCCAACAGGCGTTTCAACGACCTTTAACTCGCTACCGGGTACGAAGTACTTTCTCTCTTCGGTAAGGGGAAAAAGAAGCATTTTCCTATATTTTTCGAGTATCTTGCCCCTGTGGATAACGACAGCCGTGTTATATAACTTGTCTCCTTCCTTCTCCGCTACTCCACCAACGATAACAATATTATTCCTCTCTGATAGCTTTAAAATCAGCTCCAGTTCATCTTCAATCCTTTCCTCCACAAGCTCGTAATTATCTTCAAAGAAACCTGTATTGAATACTTCAGGGAGAACAACAATATCTGCCCTGACCTGTATGGCCCTCTTTATCAAACTCAAAGCATTCATAAGGTTCAGATCTCTATCAGGAGTTGTTCTGAGCTGTGCAATTGCAGCAATCATTTTTTCTCCTCCACTTTAGCCTTTTTATAGTTTCCACCCATTTCCTTTAAAATCATTAGGTAGAGCAAATAACTCAGCTTGTTCAACCACTCCACAAGCGTCTTTGAAACAATACCATTCTTGTGCAGTCTAACTGCCCAGCGCTCCGCTCTTCTTACAACACTTCTTGCAACACTCAGAAACGCAGTAGTCTCGTCTTGTTCAAGTATAATAAACTCTTTAGGTATCTTCACCTCTTTTTCCAGTTCTTCTATTGCCTTGATGAGATCTTTACAATCATTTTCCGTGATTCTTGTCTGCGAGGAGGCAAATTCAGCTCCAGCAGCAAACATCTTCATCTGAATTTTCTCAAGCAGATCCTTTACCTTTTCATCATTCGAAAAAACCTTCGCCAACCCGATAAATGCATTTGCCTCATCTATTGCCCCAACACCCCATATTACGTCCGAATCTTTTTCAACAACTCCACCAAGGATGTGCGTTTTTGTAACGTCTTTCATACCAGTCCTTCCCTACTACTCAACTAAGGCATTCACATGGCCACCGATTAAAAACGGTTACAAGAAATGAATAAGAAATTATTGGCTATCTATGGTTTCGCGTGAAGAATCTATTGAAGAAATCTCGGAATTAGGCCCTGCATCATCATGGTATCAACAATAACCAGAGCAGTCATCGCCTCAAGCACAGGTACAGCACGTGGAACTATACATGGATCATGTCTTCCCTTCACAATTATTTCTTCTTCTTTCATCGTTCTATAGTTAACAGTCTGCTGGGGTTTCGATATAGATGGTGTGGGCTTTATCGCGGCCCTTATGACAATATCCTCGCCGTTAGATATTCCACCAAGAATTCCACCAGCATTGTTTGTTTTGAAGCCAATTCTTTTATCCTTCAGGACTATAGGGTCGTTGTTCTCACTTCCCCTCATCCTTGCAACCTCAAAACCCGCTCCAATCTCAACACCTTTAACCGCAGGAATGCTCATAATTGCAAATGCAAGGTATGCATCAAGTTTCAGAAAGACAGGTTCACCCAAACCGGGGGGTGGATTTTTGACGATGATTTCAGCGATTCCACCAACACTGTCTCCTTCCTTCCTCGCTTCCATTATCTTCTCTTCCATTAGCTTTGATGTTTCCTCATCTGGGCAGCGAACATCGCTTTTTTCTGCTTTCTCTACAATTTCCTCAAAGCTAAGTGTGGAAACGTCGCACCTGACACCGGCAATTTCTTTTGTATAACCAGCAATCTTAACACCAAAGTTCTCGAGTATTTTCTTTGCAATTGCTCCTGCAGCAACTCTCCCAACAGTCTCTCTGGCTGATGCTCTTCCCCCACCTCTCCAGTCCCTCAGACCAAATTTAGCCCAGTAAGTGTAGTCAGCATGACCGGGACGCAGTAAATCCTTTATCTCTTCGTACGGTTTGGAGTTGACATCTTTATTCCACACAAGCATCGAAATTGGTGTTCCAAGAGTTCTGCCCTCAAAAACTCCCGAAAGTATCTCAATCTGATCTTTCTCTTTACGAGGTGAGGCAAGCCTCCCTCCAGGTCTCCTTCTGTTTAGCTCCTTTTGGATGTCTTCTTTGCTGAGTTTAAGCCCAGCAGGGCATCCATCTACCACGCAGCCAACAGCTTTTCCGTGGCTCTCTCCCCACGTTGTTACGCGGAACAGATAGCCGAATGTGTTGCCAATCATTGCAAATCCGCCCCCAGTGATTTCAGGATATCAAAGTAGTTCGGAAATGAGACTGAAATTGCTTCAGCATTTCTTACAACTACGCCTCTCTCTGAGACCAGACCAAGCAAAGAGAATGCCAGAGCCATTCGGTGATCACCAAACGAATCGACTGTTCCACCCTCTATTCTACCCTTTCCGGTGATAACCAACCCATCCTCTTTCTTCTCAACCTCAACACCCAACGCTCTGAGATTGCTGTATATGCCTTCAATTCTGTCTATTTCTTTTATGCGCAGGTGTTCGGCGTTGAATATTCTTGTCTTACCCCTGGCAACAGCAGCAAGCACTGCTATCGTTGGAACCAGGTCGGGGATGTCGGCGGCATCAACTTCCACACCTTCTAATTCCGATTTTTGAGCTCTGATCTCACCTTTTTCCTTATCCCATTTTACACTGCCACCCATTTCCCTCGCTATATCCACTATCTTCTGATCCCCCTGCTTGGATTCGAACATGTTCAGGATTCTCACGTCTCCAGCAAGCAAACCGGCAGCAATAAGATAGCTGGCTGAAGAGAAATCGGATGGTACACTGAAGCTACGTAGCGAATACATCTGCCCACCAGGTATGTAAAAATTGAAGTCTTCCCTTTCAACTTCAATCCCGCTTTCCTCCAGAACGTGGAGTGTGATATCGATATATGGCTTCGATTTTGTGGAAATTACTTTGAGAACTGAATCTCCTCTGGCCAAGGGAAGTGCGAACAGCAGTGAAGATATGAACTGAGAGCTCTTAGCAGCGATTTCCACATAATCTCCTTTTATAACACCCCTAACCCATAAGGGGGCTCTGTATTCTTCGTCACCAATTATATCGCTACCAAGCCTGTTTAGCGTGGTTGCAAGCTGGTGGTTGGGCCTCTTTCTAAGCGATGAATCACCATCCAGAACCACATATCGTGGGCTGGTTGACAATGAGAGGATACCGAGAAAGAGTCTTAACGTTGTTCCGGAGTTTGCAGCATAAATGTAGCCCTTTGCTCTAATGTTCTGTACACCTTCCACCGAAAAGCCATCCTTTGATCTGGATGCTGCAGCCCCAATTGATCTACATGCATTCAGCGTTGCCAATGTGTCCTCAGAAATCAGAGGGTTCTGAACCCTTGCAAATGGAGAGAGTGATGCTGCAATAAGCGCTCTATGTGTGTAGCTTTTTGATGGTGGTGGTGTTGCTTCACCTTCAACCACACTTTTTCTAACGACAACATCCATTTTCTCACCTAAACCAGTATATTTGGGGTTTTCTTGGTGGTAGCGGCTCCGGGGATGGAGGTGGATAAGGAATCGAGACGCAGAGATCAAACGACTCTCCACACTTTGTACATTCAGCCTTTTTATCAGAGGTTATCTTGAATGTGTCGTTTCCGCATTTTCTGCATGTGATATACATTAGCAAACCTACTCTTACCAAGATATATCTGTTTCGTCAGCCACTTGACACTCTCCCCACTAAAGTGAGGGAGATTCTTGCTTCTGAGGGTTTCACGCTCATCCGCACCCACATCGGGCTTCTACCCTCAGGTGCGTCGTTTGCCCTCAGAAGCAAGGGGTGTGCCAGCACCCCGTTAAACCCGTCTCCGTGGAGACGGGCTATATTCAAAACGCCGACGACATCGCGATGAGCTTCGATTCCGCAATTCAGGCAGACGAACAGCCTCTTGTGCCTTCTCACGTTCCTCGAACGACAATAAGGACATCTCGAAGAGGTGCCATTTTCCCTGACAAATCTAACTTTGATTCCGAAGTTTTCCGCCGTCGTGATTAGTCTGTCGATGACGTACCTGAAACTCCAGAAGTTGTGGATCATGGCGTTGATCCTGTTGTTTTTGTCGTTGTTCTCTCTGATGTGACTGACATCACCCACTACTATCTCTCCAACTCCCTTGCTGAAGCATAGCCTGACGAAACGGTAGACGATCGTGTTTACCGCGTGCCTGAACCTTCTCTGCCTCTTGCGGTACAGCTTCTTAAGTTGCTTGGACGTGTTCCTGCCGTTCACTCTCTTAAGTTGCGACTGATGCTTCGAGATCTTCTTCGTCCAGTACCACCAGTCCGCTAACAACTGCTTGCCCGAGAAGGCTACGCACTGTCTTTCCCCTTCAATCCATGCCGTGATGATGTTAACTACCCCCAAGTCAACGAAAGCCTTAAGGGAGGCAGTACGCCTTGGCTGATCAACCTCTACACTCTGATAAGCGTACCACCTCCCCGTTAAATCGTCGTAGAAGATTTCTAGTCTTCCCTGTTTTCCTCCCCATCTAATTTCTCCAGTTATCTTAACCCTCAAACCTCGGAAAACCAACCACTTCTTCCCGTTCACCTCCTCTATCCTATAACAGTCGTTTCTGATAACCGTCATCAGCTTCCTTCTACCAGTTAGGCGATCCTTCCAGTATCTTGGAGGAGAAACTTTGCGTACGTGTTTGGGGAGTCTACCCTTTTGCTTCAATCTCAGCAACTTCAGGAAGCTTCGCCACGCCTCGTCGTTCTTTCTGATTATCTGCTGGGCGGTTGCCGAACCGAGAATTCGCTTGAACTCGTCGTACTCTTCTTTGGTGTCCCAGTCGATTTCGCCGACGAAGAAGCTCTGGCGGCGCTTGTAGTTCACCCTGTTCCAGAGAACCGCAGACATCTCGCAGATGGAGAAAAGTACCTTCTCCTGCTCCTTTGTTGGTCTGAGTCGTAGTTTGTTCGTTCTCCTGATCTTCATTCTAATCAATTTATTTTGTAGCAGCATATATAAG
>Ga0182240_100004_pt1 | contig 177644 bp, 194 predicted proteins | sample hydfrates4_PW_90_FD_145594 | JGI IMG/M metagenome (GOLD analysis project Ga0182240, IMG submission 145594) | Subsurface microbial communities from deep shales in Texas, USA - hydraulic fracturing test 4_PW_90 | ecosystem: Environmental > Aquatic > Deep subsurface > Shale gas/oil reservoir >...
TGCCATCGAATCCGTAACCAACGCCATCAACTGCAATTGCAACTGCCTTATCCAGCCCCCCTTTCTGCCATAACAGATATGGCATTAGCCAGGAAAAGAAAGAGAATTTGATCAAAACCGTAGAGGAAACGTGCAAGATTTCCAATATGCTGAAGGGTGTTTGTTAGGTCCACGTTAAGTATGATTAGCTAGATTAGCTAAATCATTCTTTTTTTGAATATCTTCTTTAATAAATGGCCCATTTGCGGGACATATTTATCTAATTTTTGGTATTAAATTTGATAAAAGCGAGTTTGTCCATCCATCGTCTTATCTCTAACCTTTTTGTGTTAGAGTCTAATAAAATAAATCATCTCAAAATTCTCATTGCGTTGAACACTGCTATCAGAGCCACTCCAACATCTGCAAATACAGCCTCCCACATTGTTGCCAGTCCAACCACTCCAAGACTTATGAACGCTATTTTAACCCCTATAGCGAAGATGATGTTCGACCACACTATTCTTTGTGTTTTTCTTGCAATCTTGACTCCTAAAGGTAATTTTGAAAGCTCGTCGTCCATTATGACTATATCTGCTGTTTCTATTGCTGCATCACTTCCCAATGCACCCATTGCAACTCCTACATCTGCTCTTGCAATAACAGGAGCGTCGTTGATACCATCTCCAACAAAGACTATAGTGCCCTTTGGATTTTTCTCTTTCTCGAGCTTCTCGATGATATTTACTTTATCTTCAGGTAGTAGCTCGGTGTAGAATTCATCCACACCAACAAGCTTTCCTATCTCTTCTGCGACATCTTTATTGTCGCCTGTAACCATCACTATTTTCTCAACACCGAGTTTTTTTAATTCCTGAATGGTCTTTGATGCATCTTCCTTTACTTCGTCGGAGATCTTTATGTAGCCAGCATATTTTCCATCAACGACTACGTGGGCTACGGTGCCTTTCACGTTGCAGGTTTCGTGCTCAACATTGAACTTGTGCAATAGTCTGTCGTTTCCGACTATGATCTCTTTTCCGTTTATTTTTGCTTTAACACCATGTCCAGCAATCTCTTCGTATTCTCTAATCTTGCTCTCGTCGGTATCTTTTCCATATGCTTCTTTTATCGCCTTTGCAATCGGATGGTTTGAGTGAACTTCAGCCAAAGCGGCAAACTTCAAAACTTCTTCCTTGCTAAAACCGTTCTTTGTGACTACCTGTGTAACTCTAAAGACACCCTTTGTCAGCGTTCCGGTCTTGTCAAACGCAACGATCGTTGCTTTACTCAGAGCATCTAGGAAGTTGGAACCCTTAATTAGTATGCCTTCTCTGGCCGACTTTCCAATCCCTCCAAAATAGCTAAGGGGAATCGAAAGCACCAATGCGCAGGGGCAGGATATGACAAGCAGCACTAAACCCCTGTAGATCCACTTGGATAATGGCTCTCCAAAGGCTAACGGTGGCAAGAGGGCAATTAACGTGGCCAAGCCTACGACTGCTGGCGTGTAGTAATGGGCGAACCGAGTAATAAAACGCTCTGTCTTCGCCTTCCTTGCACTTGCGCTCTCCACGAGCTCTAAAACCCTCGATATTGTTGACTCTTTAAGCTCCCTTGTAACCTTGACAGTTAAAAGACCATTCAGGTTGACCATTCCAGATAATATCTCATCTCCTTTTTTGATAGTCTTTGGAACACTTTCACCTGTTAAAGCGGAGGCATCAACGGTTGATGTTCCTTCTATAACTATACCATCTAGGGGGACCTTCTCTCCAGGTTTTACTATAATTATGTCTCCAGCCCTAACCGTTTCGGGTTTAACTCTGATTATCTTATCTCCGTCTTTTAAATTTGCATAATCAGCTTTTAACGCTAGCAATGATTTAATAGAACGTCTTGAGCGGTTTACGGCCAAGTCTTGGAGAAATTCTCCTACAACATAAAACAGCATCACGGCAACCCCTTCCGGGTATTCTCTAATGGCAAAAGCTCCTATTGTGGCTACTGCTATGAGGAAGTTTTCATCGAAGAGTTTTCCGTGTATAATGTTTACAAGAGCATTCTTTAGGACTCTCCACCCAGCCAGTACATAGCTTAGAGTAAATATTCCTAGTACGAGTTTACCGTTATAGTTGTAGTAGTGGCTAAGTGTAATCCCGATAATAAAGAGGATTAACGACAGTATTATGAAATAGAACATTCTCTTTGTGTCTTTTTCTCCATGCTCGTGGTCATGACCATGCTCGAGATAATGGTGGTCTCCATCTTTTTCAATTATCTTCACGTCAGGATTGACCTTTTTCACGATCTCTTTGGCTCTCTCCACGTTACCTTCAATTATAAGCTCACCGGCGGTGGGATCAACTAATGCAAACTCAAAACCCTCTTTTTTCAGAGCATCTTCGATCTTGTAGGCACAGTTGACACAGTCTAAACCCTCTAATTTAAGTCTCTTTGGCATAATTATTCACCCAGATGTTCCAGAGCAATCTTTAGAATCTCTTTTATATGCTCATCATCTAGGCGATAGAAGACATTTTTGCCTTCTTTCCTGTAGCTGACAATTTTTCTATCTTTTAGGACTCTGAGCTGGTGTGAGATTGCTGAAACTGAAAGACCTGTAATGTTGGATAGATCACAGGTGCATAACTCCTCCTCCGTCATTAGGGCGAGCAGAATCTTGAACCTCGTTGCATCTCCAAAGGCATCGAAAAAGTTGGCAGCTTTTATGATGAGCTCATCATCTGGGAGCCTCTTCTTGACCTTGGCTACCTTCTCTTCGTGTTCCTTGTATCCTTTACAAACTTCAACCATATTTCATCACCACATTTGAACAATTGTGCAAATGTTCTTAAAAAAGTTTCTGGGTATGATAGGTGACAAAGTCCTGATGAAGGTAGAAATGCACCTCAGGATCAGGCAGTGGTATACGTATAATGCCTGGAAAGTTGATAAGAGATGTAGCATCTTGGATAATTAAAGGAAAACAAGATTTTTTAACCAATTTTTGAGAAAAAAATCGCAGGAAGTGTTAAAAAGAGGTTGTGGTTGTTATGGATGATTTTGAAGATATCGCTCAGAGGCTTGAGCCATTGCATGTGTATATACTGACGCATCTAAAACGGGCCAACATAGATTATGCCAGATCTATAGCCCGAACTCTGAAAATGGAGGAAACAGTGATTGTTGATTATCTTAAAGAGCTTGAGAACCTGAACCTTATTGAACGCACACACGGATCGGCTATCAAGCGAACTGATGCAAAATTGAAACTCAGTCATGAAGTGCGGAAACATCACACGTACTATGGGTTGACAAAACTTGGAGAACACATGCTTCGTGAAATGAAGAAGGATTTTGGCAGCTATCTTGCAGCGTTATCTGATTGCGAAGACACGTTTGATATTCTGAAGTTTTTTGCAAGAGTTGGATGTGAGCACGCCGGTGTTATAGCTCGCATGTTTTCGATGAGAGTTGAAGAGGCACGGAATCTTCTCGCTAGGCTTGTCGATCTAGGCTTGCTTGCTGAATGCAGGTCAAAGGTGCTGAAGAAAAAGCACAGGAAAGCCAAATTAAAGAAGGAAACGAGGACACATCACAAATATTATAGGCTTTCAAGGTTGAGTGAATTGCTTTTGAGATACTTTGACTAATTGTTTTATTGAGCCTCAAATTGTAGGTTGGTTCGATGATTGCCTGAACATGTTATCACAATATAGTAATATAGTAATTGTTTACGTCAATCCGTAATGCTATAAACTTTGCTATGTCGCACCGATAATCAAAGATTGAGGTGTTGTAGCATGGTTGGATTTGGGGGCATTGAACTTGAAAACATCGAAATAAGTGTTGGTAAAATTGTTGAGGAGGACGATTTTGAGCCCATGGGTCCAGCTCCAAAACCACCCTATATAGCCCTGAGGGATTGGGATTATTTCTTATTCAGCAGATATAAACCGACTTACGTAGTTGAAAACATTCCAGAGCACGTAAAAACTTTGTTTAATCTTACAGTGGCTGGTACATCGGGCTATATATCAATTGCGAGAAACAGACTGGATTATGCATACCAGAGACTTGGAAAAGATGCAGAAATAAATCTTGGCTTGGATATAGAAGCTCCGCTAATTCGAACGCTGGTCGGAGTTAGACCTAGGAGATTGTCAGATCTTGAGGAGGCTATGGAATATATAATGAAGGAATTCACAGAAACCACAGCCTCCATGCATAGTATGAATGAAACAAACCACCTGGATTTTGAGTCAAAGATGTTTCATCTTGGTTTTCTCTCACTCCTTGCAATGGAGGTTGCGGAAATCCCATACATGATGCTTTCATCCTGCGAAGAAAAAACGCTGAAGTGGGGCACTGGACTTGTCGATCCACATAAACCGACGATTTTTGTCGTTGGCGACGTTCCAGCGATAATGGATATTGTTGAACACGTGAAGTTGTTAGGAAATTCAGTAGAAGTCGTTACTGGCGGCTGCTACGCCCTGGATATGTGGAGTATATCATCTGGAAATGCCAAGATTGTTTGCACTCAGTCGGAAGTGATCGATTTTATAAAGTCAGGCGTACCGGATGTTATTGTAGTTGGCGAAGGCGGCTCCATTCCTGTTGAAGTCGTTAAAGAAGCAAACTGCAAGATTATAAGCTCAAGTCCAAGGGCTTGCATGGGATTACCTGATCTAACGGCTCTGGATGAAAACAAGATTGTAGAAAAGCTTGAAAATGAGACTGGTGCTGTAATTACTGATCCTAAAAAGCTTGCAATAGTCTCTGTGGGTCTTGCAGTAAGCATTTCTACTAAAAGAAAGCATGGAATGGATATAAATATCCCGAACACTGTTTATACAGCCAAACCTCCGCTCAGAGCGTTCCCGGAACACGTTATAAGAGATGTAGGAGTTCCGGTTGTTATGGGAACGATTCCTGGTGTTGTTGCGGCAGTTGGCTGTTCATTCTTTGATGTCAACGAATTTGGCTCCGTGATCGAAAATCTGGCAAAGAGGAAATACCTGATACTGACAACGGGTTGTACGGCTTTACAGCTCTCAAAGTACAGGTCTTCTGAGGTGGAATCTCTTTACAGTCTTGATAATGTGATCCTGATGGGTTCTCCAACCTCAGTTGCACATATAGCTGGCCTGGCTTTGAAGGTGGGAGCAATATTTGGAAGACTCCTGCTGAGGGGCAACGGTCCAGAGGTTTTGGATTACCTGCTGAATAGAGTTGGTGCTGTTGGCTTATCCTGGAGTACGCCGAACGAGTTCACTGTTGCTATGGCTTGGGGTGTACTGAGAGCAGGAGTTCCCGTTGTTGTGGGTAGGAATCTGGCTGCTGCAGGCAGGCTGTTCCTGGGTGATGTGTCAGACGTAAAGAGCTTTGAAGTGTATGACAAGAAGTCAAACAGGAATGTTTTTGCTCCAACCCCTGAGCACCTGCTCTGCCTCGCAAATGATCCAAATGAGGCGCTGGTGCTGGTATCTAAGCTCGTTATGAGGCCAAATGACGGTGCAAAATGCAGGGCTATAAAGGTCGGCAACTACGTTGAATTCTACGAGGAAATACACGATGAACTACCTCCAGACCTGCACCTGTTTATTAGAACTCTGGAGGAAATCCCACCTATGAGGAAAGATGAAATCCTGAATTATTTGAAGACCAAGGGCTGGAAGCCCATGGATACATCATCAATCAATCCGACGATTTTGCCAATGCTTCTGGGGGCTACGGATGGAGAGGCAGAAGTTGCAGAAAGCAGGGAATGAGGAGAATTTGCCTATCATAAATAGAGTAGCTGTGGGGCTTTAGTTCTCTTTTTTAGGGTTATTCATATTCATTATTCTTGTGCGTATGTTGGTGGATTGCTTTTGCGTAAGATCAACGGGCCTATTTTTTGGATTCTGTTTGCGTGTCGTCATAAATTCTTTTTGAGAAATACGTCATGAATTAACAGGATTTTAAACTGTAAACCCGAGAAAGCGGTTGGACTGATTTGTTGAATGCTTTTCTTGGGTATCTTGTTAGGCATAACCTTTTTATAATGAACCACTAACGAGTGGTGTAAACCATTGAAAAGTGGTGGTAATATGGAAGAGCTGAAAATTAGGGCTATGAATATAATGCCTGGTCTGGCATTCTCAAGCGCACTTGCAGTGGTAGCTATTATTTTAGCTCAGATCGTGAACAAATACGTCGCAATTTCACCGCTTATACTCGCTATAGTCGTCGGGATGATCTTTAGGAATACCATAGGTCTTCCAGAGGTGTTCAGTCAGGGTATGCAATTTTCACTAGAGCGTGTCCTGAGAATAGCCATCATCCTTCTCGGTCTAAAACTTAGCATCGCAGAAATCCTCCAAGTTGGCAGCAAGGGGTTAGTTGTGGTTGTTGTGAGTGTTGCACTAACTCTGGCGTTTTCAATCTGGATAGGTAAGCGATTCGGGATTTCAGAAGAACTTGCGACGCTCATCGGTACAGGTGTTAGCATATGTGGTGCATCGGCTGCGATTGCTGTGGCCGGTGTTATTAACGCCAGAGATAGAAACGTTGCCTTCGCCATAGCAACAGTAACTGTCTTCGGTACAGCGGCCATGTTTATCTATCCGGTGTTAGCAAGTGTCATGGGTTTATCCAGCACGGTTTACGGTGTATGGGCCGGTGCAAGCATACATGAGGTTGCACAGGTTGTGGCTGCAGGTTATGCTGTCAGCGATGAGAGCGGTAATATCGCAACCATAGTCAAGCTATCGAGAGTCGTCCTTCTTGCACCTGTGGCAGTAATTCTCGGTATTTTATTTGCCCGAAAGAGTGCAGGTGGCTTTAACCTTAGATCAGTGCCAGTACCGTACTTTATCTTTGGCTTCATAGCCATGATCTTCATCAACTCAATGGCCATAATTCCTGAGCAAATTTCAAGAATGCTGATTCAGGTTGACAATTTCATGCTAGCAGTGGCCATGGCAGCCATGGGTCTGAACACGAGCTTCCGTGACATGCGGGAGATAGGGATAACACCATTCTACGTCGGATTTATCGCATGGATGTTTATAGCGGTGATTTCCTACGCATTAGTTATGGTTTTATATTAAAACTGGAAAATGGGGTGAAGTAGCATGAATGAGGAATGTAGATCTGTTAATTTTGACAACTTCAGGATTCTTGTGGCAACGGATGGTACTGAAGCATCTGAAAATGCTATCGGGTTAGCAGTGGAACTGGCTAAATCACTGGATTGTGATCTGCATGCAGTTTCGGTTATTTGCAACCAGTTAAAGAGACAGAACGCTGAAGATGCCTTAGCTCAAGTCGAGAAGATGTATCCCAAAGCAAATGTTGTTGTTAGGGAAGGCAAGCCAGCCGAGGAAATAGTTTCATACGCAAAGGAGATCAACGCAAATCTGATAATCGTTGGATCCAGCAACAAGTCAAGACTCGAGAGGTTGTTTATAGGAAGTGTTTCTGAAAAGGTCGTTCGTCATGCGAAAATATCTGTGCTTGTTGCACGCTCACCGAAACTTCCGAAGCGGGTACTGGTTACAACAGATGGCTCGGAGTGTTCGAACCGTGCACTCTACTGGGTGCGAAAGATCAGAGAACGCATACCTTTCGAGGTAACTGTGCTGCACGTGATGGATACATCCGATCCAGCTCCATCGCAGCTGTATCTCGAGGAGCTGCAGCGTCGCAGAGATTGTGCTCTTGGTGCAGCCAGGGCAATTTTTGGAGATTCTGCAGAGTATATTTCGATGAAGGGACATCCAGTGTTCGTCATTGTGGCCATGTCTGCAGATTACGATCTCGTGGTGCTGGGTTCACACGGTAGGAGTGGCATAGATTACCTGCTTCTTGGAAGCGTTGCTGAGAGAGTTGTGCGATTTTCTCGAACAAGCACGCTAATACTGAGGAACAAAAGATTAAATACGGTGTAAGTATCTGAAATGCCCGCGATGGAGATTGAGATAGACGAGAACTTCATCAATGCACTTCGCGATTACGGGCTAACGGCCTATGAAGCCAGAGCATACTATGTTCTTCTGGCTGCAGGAGAGGCTACTGCAGGAACAGTAGCGAAATTGTCCGGAGTTCCACAGCAGCGCATTTATGATACTCTTTCATCGCTTGAGAGGAAAGGTTTCATTCAGGCCAGACACACAAACCCGAAGAGATATGCCGCACTGAGCGTTCGTCGGGCTCTAACCAACCGTATCAGACAGTTTCGTGCGGAATTCGATGCTCGAGAACAGGAACTTAAGGAGCGTATTGACGATCTCGAAAAACGTGCGCCCAAGCCAAAAACTGGTGGTGGCGGTTCACACGTGTGGGTAGTTGAGGGAGAAGAAGCGATCATCGCCCGCATTCTGGAGATGATTCGCAGTGCTAAAAAGAGTGTTAAGCTTGCTGGAGAGCGCCCCCTCTTTACACTCAATTGCAAGGGTGTATTCAAAAAATATCTGCCAGAAGGTGTAAAGCTGTACGCACTGGGCAAGTTTGAGAAGGTGTGCAGAGATGAGATCCGCAGTGTCGGTGGGGAAATTCGTGATGTGGAGTCCTACTGCCATTATCTCCTTATAGTGGATGACTCCAAACTGCTCATTGTTTATTTCGATGACGATAGAATTCCTCACGGGCTTTACACTGAAAACGAGGGGATTATACGTCCTCATGTCCATTTCTTTGACCAGATCTGGAAAATGAATAAGTGAATCAGTTAGCGAACTTCGAAAATATACTTTCCATTTTAAGCGTGATCTTGCCAACGATCCAGCCTAAAATGCTTCCAGCAACGACGTCTAGAGGGTAGTGCACTCCAATATAAACTCTGCTGAAAGCGATTAATATGGCATAGGTGTAAAGCACAATCTTTCTGGTTGTGCTACTGCTGGACAGAACAGATGCAAGAGCGAATGCTTTTTCGGAATGTCCGCTGGGAAAGCTCATCCCTGCTGCTTTTTCAAGTGGTATTACTTCCTGTAGTGTCAGGTATGGTCTGGGGCGTTGAATTATCGTCTTGAGTATCACCACTATTATGGATCCAATAATTGCTGAAACAAGAATTAGAACTCCTTCTCTTCTGTATCCAGTAATGTAGAGGACAATTCCAAGAAAAACAACTGTTACAGCGCTTCCAAGATGTGTTACAGTTATGAAAACTGGATTTAATGCCGGGTCTACAATACCTGGGTTTATCTTGAGCATGATGGTTGAATCGATCTGCGAAATCTGGGGTGGAAAAACGTCTGGCGTTGTACTGCGTCTGTCCATGAAAATTCTGTCAGCGCTTCCAGTGGCAATTCCGCACAGAACTGCTAAAGCGATGATTGCTATTTCCAGGGTTATTGGTTTCATTTTAGCCACCTTCATCTGCGTTGTCTGGTTTTTTGCGATTTGAGTATAGGAGCAGGGAAATGATCATTTCCTTTCTGTGTGTTCCCACGCCTCCACAAAACCTTCGACGAGCCTGTCGAGAAAACTCTCTTTGTATGTTATGAGAAGTTTTACGATCCTCTCCGGGTCTTTAACCTCGAAATAACTTTCTCTGCCCTCCTTTCTTTTTTCGACAATTCCTGCTTCCACGAGCTTATTCAGGTGCCACGAAATGGTGGAAGGAGATAGGCGAACGGCTTTGGACACGTCTTTATTGTTTGCGTTGGGGTTATTCAGGAGGTATACCAAAATACGTCTCGACGTTCTGCGCCTCAAGAAAGACAATATTTTTTTATCGACATCATCAAGCTGGCAGTCTTTTGGAAAATAGCGGATGTACTCTCCATCCTGATCGGATCTTATCAGATTTTTCTTTTCCAGATAACGGAGATGATACTGTAAATTTCCGACGGCTATTTTCAACCTTCTTTCAATTTCTCTGAAATGGATGCCGGGAGATTTCTTTATAAGTTCGTATATTTTTCTTCTCGTCTCAAGATCGAATTCCATGTTTCACCTGCTCTCTTTAACGACCATTGCAGAGAAGAACAGCAGCAGTATCACGAAATCGAGCAGATTTGCTGCAATGTCGATGACGTCTCCTTTTTGGGGGATTATGATGTCAGAGACTTTCAGAAACCCCTTTAGAGCGTAAAAGAAAAATGCCGCTGAGACGAGTAGAATCTTTCGCCTTCTTTCCCGTAAATAAGCTATGGCTGAGATCGTGAATATTGCTAAGGCGAGGAAACTTGAAAGAACTCTTATTATTTCGTCCAGTTCCATTTTTTACACCTTTTATGCTATTTACCGTTTGCTTTATGATCTTGGATAAGCTAAAAATAAAAAAGTTTGGTTTACTCGTTTTCGGATGCGGTTTCCTGTTCAGTAATCATTTCATGCTCATCAGTCTCGTGACTCTCATCGCTGTCAATGTATGCTACCCTTCCATTTCCAGCGTCCACCTTGACGTCCTTTACTCCAGCGTCCGTTGAAATCTCGACTGAGTATACTACATATCCGTTTTCGTTGTCGAGGGATACTTTAACGACCTTTCCTGGAACTTTTGCGAGTGCTGCATTCTTTGCGTCTTCTGGTGTAATCTTTGCGTAAGCTTCGAGGGCTTTGGCTTCATGTGTTTCATCATCCATCTGTGGAGCTTTGATTGATGCGACGTAGTTTGGTTCCTGTACGTCATTTTGCACATCTGTTTGTATGCTGGTGGTTTTTGTGGCACTAACTGCACCAATGGCACCCATCGCTACCATTACCACCAGCAACACCAGCATGTAACTTCTTTTCACGCTATCACCTCCCGTTTCTTTAATCTTACTTGAATCTCATTTTAAATAGCTGTTTTGGTTCAAAACTCGAATTTTAGTACAGTTTTCGAAGAATTGCTGTTACTGAAAGCTGATGTAATTGGAAAATTGTTTTTACCTTGGAGTAGTCCTTAAGAGCAGTATAATGTCAGCTATGGATCCTTTTAAAAACGTGGATAAACTCTCAGGAAAAGTCCTACTTCATTTTCTGATTTTTGGACCGGACACACTCAAATTAATGGGTAAAAGACTTCTGGGAAAGGAGACGAATATTGATCCGTCTGTCATAAAGGAAGTGCGTGCAGGGCTGTGTGAGATGGGACTTGTAAAGCGTAGAAATGGAAAGGTTCTTCCAAAACGCTCACCAATTTCCAGCATAAAGCCGTGGATAAAAATAAAGGTAAAAGCAAAAGAGACTGCAAAGCATGGACAGTATTTTGAATTAACAAAGGAAGGAAAGAAGGTGGCAAAAATGTTGAAGAATCCGCAGGAATGATCTTACATGCAGCACTTCTTTTTGTCATGTACGAAGTCCCTGTACCTTGCAAACAGGACTGTTGTTATCACGACTATGGTCATGAAAAACCACTCGTTTACAAACCATGCAAGCAAAAGGATGCTGTAAAGTATGCCTCTGCTACCGAGAGTATAAAAGCTACATCCTCTGTTCAGGAGGTGTGCAAGGTACTGGTGTGCTTCGATACCAAGATGCTCGCGAATTGTTTCTGGGGGTGTTGTGGCTAACAGACTCACAAGTCTGTAGTATCTGAGGGATGATACGAAGAATATGAATGAAACAGCCTGCAACCCGGCTATAAATAGGATTTTAAACTCAAACAGGCCAACATCTGTTATCTTAAGACTTTTTGCCAGAGTATCTAGATTTATGAGCAGATTTAGCAGCATTCCTATAAATATTAGCGATGCAGAGGCAAACAAGTTGCTAACATATATCGCATCTCTGAGCTGCTGTACCAAAACCAGAGGCTCACCCTTTTTTATCACGTTCTCTATTCCTTTTTCTCTAAATATGTTTGCATACGTCTTAACGACTTTTTTTGGGTATTTCTTTGTGAGGATGAAATAGGTGCTGTGGTATCCTGCGAAGCAAATCAGAAACACAACCAGTGCGAGAAGATTTGGTAAATCGAGCATAGGAAGAGAGTATTAGTAGGGTGTATAAAAAACTTTGCTGGTGATATAGATATGATGTTCACTGGCAAGAAATGATACCAAATTCTTTGACAGGCCCCAATCCATTCTTATTAAAGCGAGACAAATTTGCGGAGAAAACTTATAAATTCTATGTTGTAATGTCTTTTACTGTGCACGAAATGAGCTTTGCACAGGCAATTGTAGAGAACGTATTGAGGCTTGCTGAAGAAAAAAATGCTAAAAAAGTGTTGAGTGTTGAACTTGAGTTAGGAAAATTGCTCATGCTTAATCCAGAGCAGCTTGAATTCTGCTTTCAGGTTGCAAGTCATGGTACCATTCTTGAAGGGGCTGAACTCAAGGTTGATTTTGTTCAGCCGATCATTGAATGCACTTCGTGTGGAAGAAAATACGATGAATATGTTGGAATATGTGACTGTGGTGGAATTATCAGGGTTGAGGGTGGAAAAGAGATGATAATTAAAAAAGTAGCCATGGAGGTAGAATAATGCATCGCATTGAAGTTGAAGCGGAAGTAGATGTTCTTTCTATGAATAAAAAGCTTGCAGCCGAGAACAGAGAATATTTGAGGAAACACGGGATTGTTGCAATAAACATAATGGGCGCAACTGGAAGCGGTAAGACGCTTTTGATAGAAAAAACGGTTGATGCTCTGTCAAACGAGATGAAAATCGGTGCAATCTTGGGCGATGTAATCTGCAAGGCGGATTATGAGAGGGTGGTAAAGCATGGTATTCCTGTTGAAGCTGTTAATACTGGCAAGGAGTGTCATCTCGATGCCCATCTGATTCATCACCGTATCACATCCTTTAAGGATGTTGACCTGATTCTTATTGAGAATGTTGGAAATCTAATCTGTCCTGTTGATTTTGATTTAGGCGAGGATTACAGAGTCGTGATGGTGAGCGTAACGGAAGGAGATGACGTTGTGGAGAAGCATCCTGAGATTTTCAGACTGGCAGATGTAATTATCATAAACAAGGTTGCTTTAGCTGAGGCGGTTGAAGCAAATGTGGACAAGATGGAAGAGGATGCAAAGAATCTTAATCCAAAAGCAAAGATAATCAGGATGGATTTGAAGAAGGATATTGGGTTTGATGAATGGCTGGATTTTGTTCGTGGTGTGGTGAGGAGATAACCATGTGTCTCGCTGTTCCCGGCAAAGTTGAAAGCATCGATTTTCCGTTTGCAATCGTTGATTTCAACGGAACGAAAAAGAAGGTTAGAATTGATTTACTTGATGATCTGAAGGTGGGAGATTACGTCCTTGTCCATGTTGGTTTTGCAATTCAGAAAATGGATGAGGAAGATGTAAAGGAGCTTGAGGAGATCTGGAAACAGGTACTCGAGACGGAGCAGTGATAAAATGGCTGAACTATCTGTTAAGGAGAAAATAAAAGGGATTGCTGAGAAAATAAGAAAGGAGATGGAGGGTGAGAGGGAAATCAGAATTATGCATTTGTGTGGGACACATGAGGATACGATAACCCGTTTCAACCTTCGCAGCCTACTTCCACCAAATCTCAAGCTGCTGAGCGGGCCAGGCTGTCCCGTCTGTATAATTCCCGATTCTGACTTGCAGATGGTTTTTCACCTCATCCAGAATGCAAACATAATTTTCACAACCTTCGGCGATATGGCTCGTGTTCCCTTTGAAGGAAAATCGCTCTTTTACTACAAATCCAAGGGGCATGACATCAGAATCGTTTACAGCATCTTTGATGCTGTTGAAATTGCAAAGAACAGTGATAAGCCAGTTGTTCATTTTGGCATAGGATTTGAGACAACGATGCCCTCAACAGCTCTTGCAATCCTGGATGGCGTTGAAAACTTCACTGTATTCTCCTCTCACCGATACTTTATTCCTGCAATGGAGTATCTGCTTTCTCTTGGTGAAGCAAAGATTGATGGCTTCATAAATCCTGGACATGTTTCCACGATAGTAGGAGTAAAGGCCTACGAGCATATAAAGAACAGATACTGGGTACCTCAGGTTATTGCCGGCTTCGAACCAGAAGATGTGATGCTTGCGGTTTATCAGCTTGTCAAAGCCATCAAGAATGGAGATTCAGCGTTGATCAATGAATATTCAAGGGCAGTAAAGTATGAAGGAAACCTGAAAGCCCAGCAGGTTATGGATGAGGTTTTCGAGAAGGAAGACTGGGAATGGCGAGGACTTGGTGTGGTGCCAAATTCTGGAGGAGCAATCAAAGATAAATATCAGGATTATGATGCGATGAAGGTATTTGAAGATGTTTTCAAGGATTTCGAGTTGAAAGAAGATACAAGAAAGAAAGCCTGCAGATGTGGTGAAGTTTTGAGAGGTTTGATCACTCCATCGGACTGCCCGCTTTTCATGAAAGCATGCACGCCCAAAGATCCGATTGGCCCGTGTATGGTCAGCTTTGAAGGTACGTGCAATATATGGGCGAAATATGGAGGGTATTAGTCAAGTTCAGCCCTGACAGCAACAAACATTGGTCCACGAACATCTATTTTTCCTTCTTTTGAGGTTATGTATCTCCTCACGTTGTCGTGAAGTTTCAGATTGATATCTGATAGCCCTTCTACAACCCTTACCCTCACTTCTACCTCTTTGTCTCCCCTCATTGCCGCATCTTCAATTCTTTTGGCTGCGAGGTATGCGAAGGAGTCGATATATCTTATGCCAGTAGTTACGCCATTATCAAAGTATTCTTTCCACTTTTCGCTGCGCGGGATACCATACACGCTTCCCTGATAAACGACAACTTCATTGCTGTATGCTGGCCCGCAAAGCTTCGTGTTTGGCTCTTTCTCAACAACGTATACTGAAACCTTTCTACCGTACAGTTCGCCTTCATATGCGAGAAACTCACACGGACTTGGCTCGCTAGCGTATTTTTCTGCTGTTTCAACAATAGCATTTGCAATTCGCAATCCTGTAACTGTGTTTGGAACCTCTGCCACCTTTATTGCTCTTGCTATATCCATATCGCTTAGCTCTATTTTTCCGTAAAGCCATGGATAGACGAGCTCTCTGACATCTGAGTAGCCGTATAGAATCATTGCAAGCCTTTCAACACCCAGTCCGAGGTTCATAACAGGATATTCTATATCGTACTGGGCCAGAGCAGTGGGTGAGTATATACCAAACGTAGCTACTTCGATCCATCCATCCTTGTATTTTGTGTTTGAACCAACGAGTTTTGGATGAAATGCGAAAACTTCAGTCTGTGTTCCCGGAATGTAGTATTTGCTTCTTTTCTCGTCCGGCTTAAATTTGAACTTCTCAAAACCGAATTGCCTAAGCAATGCTTCAGCTACAGCCTTTCCCTCATCGACGCCAACATCTTCGTCAACAACAACACAGCTTGCGGAGAAATACGTATAGAGTCTTGTAGCATCCTCACCCTGCTCTTTTCTGAAACAGCGGTCTATACTGAACAGCTTTATTGGTAATGGTAAGCGATCTGCCACCTTGCTCAGCGTTATGAACCAGCCCGTTGTCATGTGGCTGCGAAGTGTCAGGGTGCTCGCTTCTGGTTTTATCTCCTTGAACTCAGGAAAAACCTCGTCAATAATCTTAACGGCTGTGATATCATCTGTATTCAGTGCTTTTGCAATTTCGAAGCTTAAATCGTCACCATCGATCTTCCCCTTCTTGAAAGAGTGGAAAATCTTCTGCAGATTGTTTACCTCATCGTTGCTGACATCTCTACCCACAATATCTTTGATCTTTGCAATCTTATCTGATGAAATTCCGATGTTGGGACGGGGAAGGGATGCAAGGTAAAAACATCTATCGAGTACTGCAAGAGCCTCCTTCCCAAACTGTCTTCTTACATGAACATCTTCAACGATTAGTGGGTTAACAACCTCCTTAAAACCGAGTGAGAGGTAAGCCTTTCTGAGATCCTGTATGGTTTTGAAAAGTGGGTGTTCTTCGCCTACAGAGTATCCATAACGGGGATAGATTGAGTTGGGCTCTCTTGGCGTTAAAACTTCAGCGCTCTTCTTCCATACACTTTCAAAGTCCTCCTCAACCAGTTCCCTGTATCTGCGGGCATCAAATTTCATGACATTTCCTGCAACATCTGGCAGTTATTTACTTTTTTCTCTTATGTTCTCTCAATTTGTGCAGGGTGGCAATTATTTGAAAAATTTCGCCAATAAATTTAAATACGTTTTAGGTTATCCTAAAACCCGTGAACGTGGTACTTGTTGGCAGTCCAAACGTGGGTAAGAGCTTGATTTTCTATCATCTTACCGGTAAGTATGCTACTGTATCGAATTATCCCGGCACGAGTGTTGATGTAACAACAGGAAAAATGAAGGGGTTGGATGCAACATTAATCGATACTCCCGGAATGTATTCTTTTTTGACGATAACGGAAGAAGAAAGGGTCGCAAAGAAAATTCTGTTTGAAACAAATCCTGAGGTTGTTGTTCACGTTATCGATGCTAAAAATATAGAGAGGATGCTCCCATTAACCCTTCAGCTGATTGACGCATGCTTCAATACGGTTCTCGTGCTAAACGCAATGGATGATGCGGAAAGGCTGGGAATACGAATAAACGTTAAACTCCTTGAAGAAAGACTCGGAATTCCTGTTGTTGCCACAGTGGCAACGGAGAAAAAGGGAATAGGTGAACTCAGAAAGATCATTGCCTCAGCAATTCAAAATCCTCGCAGAAAGAGAAAGTTGCTGAAGTTCAACTCTTGGATTGAGAAATATACTACCGAAATAGCGTCAAGTTTAAAGAAGGAATATCCGGTTAGCAAGGATTTTCTTGCACTCTTGCTCCTCATGGGGGATCAGGATGCACTTGAAATGGTGAAAAATGAGGAAAAATATGATGAAATAGTTGAGATCGTAGAGACTGCAAAGGATCAGTTACCCCATTCAATCTCATACGAGATAGCTTCGCAGATACAGAAGCGAACAAATGAACTTCTTGAAGGTGTCATCGAAGTTGAGACACCAGAGAAGGGAAGTTTCAGAGATAGACTCAGCGAGCTCTCACTCCATCCTTTATTTGCCATCCCCATGGCTATTGGAGCTCTGTTTATGCTGTATCTATTTGCTGGTGTGATTGGAGCTCAGGTTCTTGTTGACCTGATTGAGACAGCATTTGAGAGATACATCAATACACCCTTGAACGAATTTCTTGAGGCGTATGTTCCCTATTACTGGTTAAGGGAGCTAATAGGTGGGGAGTTCGGAGTTGTTACGCTTGGTTTGAGGTATGCCATTGCAATAGTCCTTCCAATTGTGACAGCGTTCTTCTTCATCTTTTCAATTATCGAGGACTCTGGCTATCTGCCGCGTCTTGCCATGCTTCTTGACAGGGCATTCAAGACTGTTGGTTTGAGCGGGAGAGCAGCGATACCACTGGTTCTCGGTCTAGGATGCGGAACGATGGCTACAATAGTGACGAGAGTTCTTGAATCGAGGAAGGAAAGGATAATCGCCACAATTATGCTCGCTATTGGAATTCCATGCTCGACCCAGCTCGGAGTAACGATGTCTGTGGCTCCCGATTTCTGGGCCGTGCTCTTATGGTTCACTATCGTGAGCTCTGTGACACTGTTTACTGCCTTCCTCGCTTCAAAGCTGATTCATGAACCCTCTCCAATCTTTTTCATGGAAATACCACCATTGAGAATGCCAAATATGGGAAATGTGATCACCAAAACGCTGACTAGGCTTGAATGGTATTTCAAGGAAGTGCTGCCAATCTTCATTATTGCCAGCGTGCTTATATGGTTTGGAAGAATGATAGGGCTGTTTGATCTGGTGGTTTCAGCGATGGCCTTCCCCACTAGGCTGATTGGTTTGCCTGAAGAAGCCGCAATAGTATTTATTTTCGGATTCTTCAGAAGAGATTACGGGGCTGCCGGGCTGTATGATCTTGTGAGCAGAGGGTTGCTTAGCCATACACAAATAATAGTTGCAATGGTAACTCTCACCCTCTTTGTGCCCTGTGTGGCTCAGTTTCTTGTAATGATTAAGGAAAGAGGATTGAAGCTTGCAATACTGATCTTTATGATATCTATGACTGTGGCATTCGGGGTAGGCTATATAACCAACGTGATCCTAACAGGAGTTGGTGTCTAAAATGCGGGAAGAACTGGAAAACATTCTTGAAGATATATGGGTTAAGATCAATGAAGAGGGGGCCAAGGTTCAGCCATCTCAATATCCTCAAGCATTACTTGATGAGCTTATCAATGAAGGTTACATATCAAAGAAGGGTGATGAAATCTTCCTGACTGAAAAGGGGGAGGAAAGAGCCAGGAAAATTATAAGGCTGCACAGGCTTGCTGAAAGACTTCTAAGCGATGTTTTGGGGGTAAGTGAAGGTATAATGGAAGAATCAGCCTGTCGTTTTGAACATATTTTGAGTGAGGAGGTTGAGGAAGCCATTTGCACACTCCTCGGACACCCCTCGGTTTGTCCTCATGGCAGACCAATACCCAAGGGTAAATGCTGTCTTAAAGGAGAAGACAAAGTTCAAAGGCTCATATTCAAGCTGAGTGAACTGAATCCAGGCGATGAGGGCGAGGTCAAATACATACTTGCAGATGATGCTGTTTCGAAGAAGGTCATAGCAGTCGGTTTGCTACCGGGTAGGCGATTCAAGGTGATTAGAGTTTTCCCGAGTTATGTGATCCAGATGGATAACACTCATTTTGCCCTCGATAAACAAATAGCCGAGACAATTTACGTGCTCAAAATATGACTCAAAATATGATATTCAGGGGTAAGCACTCGGTAGTGTATGTTAAAGGGGATAGGGCGATTAAGAGGTTCCACCCTCACCTTGAGCTGAACTTCTGGAAAGAGACAAAATTCCTGACGATTCTACAGAAATATGACTTTGTGCCCAGGGTTTACAGAATAGATCCAGGAAATCTTGAGATAGAAATGGAATTTATAGAGGGGGATCTCATAAAAGACTTTTTACCGAAATATGATGCTACCTCGGTTAAGCATGTTCTAATAAAATGTTTTGAGATATGTCACCTCCTTGACGAGCTGAAGATTCAGAAGGAGGAAATGAATCATCCTGACAAGCACATCATTGTATCAAACCTAAAACCGTATTTCATAGATTTTGAAAGGGCTCATGAGTCTTCAAAGCCTAGCAATGTTACTCAGTTTGTCTCCTATGTAACTTCGGCGAGGATAAGAAAAATCCTGAAAGGCAAAATAGACATACCTGAAAATAAAACTATTTTACCAGTTATGAAGGATTATAAACGAACGTACTCCCGTGAACATTTTATCAGACTTATGAATTGTTTATTTGGAGAACTAAATAAACAAAAGAGTTAAATACTTCGAAACCCAAAACCCGTGAAATTTAATTTGGAGGTGCCAAGTTTGGAAGATTTCGGAAGAAGACCTCCCGTAGAGGTCGGAGATGTAAGGACTGTGAAAATTGAGGCAATTGGAAGTGGTGGAGACGGAATAGCTAGAATAAGTGGTTTTGTTGTGTTTGTTCCGGGAACAAAGGTGGATGACGAAGTTACTATAAGAGTAACGAAAGTTCTCAGAAAGTATGCATTTGCCGAAGTTGTGGAATAATTCACGATAACAAAGTTTCATCAAGTTTTTAAAATTTTTATTTTGTTTGTTTTATTTTTGCTTTGTTGTTTGTGCCCGGCGGTTGTGCTGATGTACCGCCGAAAGTGCTCTTTGACCTCATGCCGGTGGTCGCGGATAAAAGAGTATTTAATGAGAATATGTAATAGAATCGGCAGGAACACTTTCCGCAGGTTTAAAACTGGGTCCGGAAGTCTTCCTGATGCTTGGCTGTAGGGTGGTGGATATTGCCAAAGAGTAATTGGTTTATCAGAGCTTCTGTATTATTTCGTTCAGCTTGTTGATGTGCTCGCTAATTTCTTTGATTTCCTTCTTGAGATTCTCGAAAACTTTGTCTGAATCTTCTCTGATAATAGCTCCATACTGTGTGGGCTCTATTATTCCAGCCTGCTCAAGTATTCTGAGTGAATATCTTATCTTGTGTTTGGGTATTTTCATTATTTCTGCAAGTTTGAAAATTCCTATTGGTTGGTTCTCCTTTACAACCTCTAGAACCTCAAGGTGGCGAAGTGCTATTTCAGCTTCCTGTTTTAGTTTTCTCAATACCATATCATGATTTCTAGTAGCTAAATATAAAATATTTTTTGAATAACCCACTGACCTTGGTTCCTGTGAAAAGGTGAACTATGACCATTATTATTGATAATTCCTACTCTGTGGGAAATACATGGCTGGTTGCAGTACTGTAGGAATGCCTAATGCCTTGAATTACGCTGAATTTCCTTCAAAATCTTCGACGACAATCGTACTTGCAGTCCTCTGATCTGCAACGTTTCAGCGGTGTAATTCTTTTTCGTCAGCCCCAAGAACAGCGAGGAGAATGTTTGCACGCAAGGTCATTTCGAAATAATTTTTGTCTGGTTCAAGCACAGCAAATTTCTTTGGAATTGGAATAAAGAGTTGCTCATTGGAAGAATATTTGTATTTTCCATCTACATCGACAATCACTCTTACATTTGCAGGATCCCTTCTAGACGTCGAAATGAACAGTGATCCGTTTTTGTATTTTTCTACGATTGCCATAAGCTCTTCCACACTGTATTTTGAGAAGAGCGAACAACATATTGTTTCTGCAATTTTCATCAGAGGGGGTGGACCGCATACGATATGTTCGGTACTGCTAATATCCATCCAACTGCCTTTACATCTATTAAGAATATAAATCTTTCCTCTTTGCCATTTTTCGAAACAGTCACATTTTTATGTCTTTATGTGAAGTGATTTTGCGTGATAGCCATAATTGATTATGGTGTGGGAAATCTCAGAAGTATTCAGAAAGCCGTTGAATTTGTAGGAGGAAACGCTGTAGTAACTTCTGATCCAGCTGTCATCGAGGAGGCAGATGGAATTATTTTACCAGGTGTCGGTGCTTTCAAGGCGGCAATGGTCGAACTGGAACCACATGAGAAGATCATAAAAAATGCTGATGTTCCCGTTATGGGTGTATGTCTTGGAATGCAGTTATTCGCAACAGAAAGTGAAGAAGGTGGTTTGCACAGGGGACTAGATCTAATTCCAGGCAGGGTTGTGCGATTTCCACAGAATGTAGGGAAAATTCCTCACATGGGCTGGAATCAGATAAGGATTAACAAAGAGCACCCCGTATTTGATGGAGTTAAAAATGGAAGCTACATGTATTTTGTGCACTCGTACCATTTTCAGACAGCTGAAGAGTTTGTACTGACTACGACGGAGTACGGGATTGAGTTCACATCCTCTGTCCTGAAGGACAACTATCTTGGATTTCAGTTCCATCCTGAGAAAAGCGGAAGGGATGGTCTGAAGATTATCAAAAACTTCGTTGAAATGTGCAGGAGCTGAGTTTCGTCTTTCTTCTTTTTCTACATTCAATCTATTTTAGCTATCATTGGGGGATTTGGTTATTGTCTATATCGTCATAGTTATAATTAATAATACTTCTGTCAATGAGATGCGTGAATGAACTTTTTGCCGATTGTTTTATTTACATTATCTCCGCGATGAGCTTTTAAAACAGTTTATGTCGGTGAATCCTGATGCCATCGATTTCAATTGCAATTCCGTCGTCGGCTCTAATCAATGAGAAGGACGAGAAGATAAAAACGTACAAGGTTGGCTTAATCGCCAGAGCTGCTGCCATCTTTAAAGTGAAGGAAATCCTAATCTACAGGGATCCGGCATTAGATGAGTCGGATTTCATTGCAGACATTCTTGAGTACCTTGAAACTCCGCAGTATCTCCGCAAGCAGTTAATTCCAATCAAGAGATCTCTTAGATATGCTGGTGTTTTGCCACCTCTCCGCATACCATCTCATAAGCCGAAACATTTAAAAATCGGTGAAGTAAGGGAGGGGGTTGTAAAGAAGGTTGGTCCTGACGGCACCGCGTGGGTGGATATTGGTGTCTCCGCCCTGGCACTCCTGCGCGGTAAAGCAAGCAGGGGTGCCCGCGTGACCGTCAGGGTCTATTCGAAGAAGCCGTTGGTAGTAGAAGAAGCGAAACCCCAGGAGTATTGGGGATATAGGGTAAGTGTAGTGGAGTTCAAAGAGCTCCTTAAAAGGAAAAATTTGGTAATAACATCGAGAAAGTGCAAAACAGCGACCGTCGAGGAAATCAGTGCGCTCGGTGATGACATAACCCTCGTGTTTGGAAGCCCCGAAGAAGGGGTTTTCGAGATTGCAAAGAGGCTCGGAGTGGAAATAGACGGAAAATGCTGGAACTTCGTGCCAAAGCAAGGTGTGGAGACTGTAAGGTTGGAAGAAGCAATATTTGCAACCCTCGCGATAATAAATTTCGTAAAATGCGGAAATTAATGGTCAAGAAGGTGGTTTGAAATGAAGGAACACAGACCAAGAAGGGGATCCTTGGGATTTTCTCCGCGCAAGAGAGCTAGCAGTATCGTACCAAGGATAAGGGCTTGGCCCGATTACGACGGAGAGCCAAGATTGCTCGGGTTTGCCGGCTATAAGGCCGGAATGACGCATGTTGTGATGGTAGATGATAGGAAAAACTCGTTGACTTATGGAGAGGAAATCGTAGTACCTGTTACTGTACTTGAGACGCCACCAATGAAAGTGGCGGGCATTAGGGTTTACAGAAAAACAACCTATGGATTGCAGATTGCTGCAGAAGTCTGGAGCGACAACCTTGACGATTTCCTCGGAAGGAGACTCAGACTACCCAAGAAGTCACCAGATGTTGATAAGTTGAAGAACATTGAAGATATTGCGGAAGTTAGAGTCATTACGTACACCCAGCCATACAAGATAACGGGTGTACCCAAGAAGGTTCCTGATGTGATGGAACAAAAGGTAGGTGGAGATGTTAATGCTGCTCTTGATTATGCAATTGAGAAGCTTGGAAAAGAGGTAAAGGTATCTGAAGTTTATAATGAGGGAGCGATTATTGATGTCCTCTCTATAACCAAGAGTAAGGGATTCCAGGGTCCAGTTAAGAGATGGGGAGTTATCACGCTCGATGCAAAGCACGCCAGAAGCAGCAAGCACCGCAGAGTTGGATGTCTAGGTCCGTGGACTCCGCACAGAGTGAGATGGACAGTTCCACAGGCAGGTCAGATGGGATTCCACCAGAGAACTGAGTTCAATAAGAGGATCATCAAGATTGGAGAGAATGGTGATGAAATAACTCCAGTTGGAGGATTTGTTCACTACGGTGTCGTCAGAAATGAGTATGTGCTCGTGTCTGGAAGCGTTCCTGGCCCAGTTAAGAGGCTTGTAAGAATGAGAGATGCGATAAGACCGCCAAAGGCCACTTACGATGGAATCAATCTGATCTATGTCAGTACAACTTCGAAACAGGGAAGGTGATAATGAATGAAGGCAAACATCCTTAACTTGAAAGGAGAAGTTGTCGGAGAAATAGAGTTGCCGGCTGTGTTCAAGGAAGAATACAGGCCCGACATAATCAGGAAGGCAGTTCACGCTATCCAGAGTCACAGGAGGCAGCCCTATGGACCCAACCCACTTTCGGGTTTTGACTACGCAGTTGAAAACTGGGGTCCAGGATATGGTGTTGCTAGGGTTCCAAGATTGAAGACTGGAAGAAGGGCTGCAAAAGTTCCGCAGGCAGTAGGTGGTAGAGAAGCTCATCCTCCTAAAGTTCAGAAAGTTTGGGAAGAGAAAATCAATAAGAAAGAAATGAAAAAAGCTCTGCGCTCTGCAATAGCAGCAACAGCAATTATTGATCTGGTTAAAGCTAGAAACCACATTTTTGAGGGTGAATTGCCAAAGGTTGTTGTGGATGACATTCAGTCACTTTCCAAGACAAAAGAAGTCATTGATGTTTTCAAGGCAATTGGTGTTTATGCTGATGTTGAAAGGGCGAAGGAAAGGAAGAGAGTCAGAGCAGGAAAAGGTAAAATGAGAGGCAGGAGATACATCACAAGAAAGAGCGTTCTGCTCGTAGTTGGTGAGGATAACGGAATTCTTAAAGCAGCGAAGAACCTGCCCGGTGTTGACGTCGTTCTTGCAAAGGATTTGAATGTGGAGCTGCTCGCCCCCGGCGCCCATCCTGGCAGGCTGACGGTTTGGACAAAATCTGCAATCGAACATCTGGAGGGATGGTTATGTTGATAAAGTGCTTCCTCGTCACAGAAAAGAGCACTGCAGATCTTGAGAAGAATATACTTACTGCGATAGTAGACATCAGAGCCAAGAAACCGGAGATAAAAAGGGAAATTGAGAAGAGATTTGGTGTTGAAGTGGAGAAGGTTAATGTATTGATCACTCCTAAAGGAGAAAAGAAGGCTTACATAAAGCTCAAGCCAGAATATTCTGCTGAAGAAATTCTTTCAAAGTTAGGAGTATTCTGAGGTGAGGTGAAATGGGTAAACGTATAATTTCACAGAATAGAGGAAAGGGAACCCCGACATACGTAGCTCCGTCTCATAAGTATAAGGCAGATCTGAGACACCTCAGGTTCACAACCGATGTAATTCAGGCTAAAGTAATCGACATTGAACATGATCCAGCAAGAAATGCTCCAATTGCACTCGTGGAGCTGCCAGATGGCAGTGAGACATACATCATGGCGACTGAGGGTATGGGTATTGGAGATATTGTTGAAGCTGGACCTAGTGTAGATTTGAAGCCAGGAAATATCACATTTCTGAAGAACATACCAGAGGGTACTCCTGTATGTAATATTGAATCTCAGCCGGGAGATGGTGGAAAATTCGCGAGAGCAAGTGGTACCTTTGCTCTTGTTGTTGCGCATGAAGAGGATCGTGTACTGGTTCAGATGCCTTCTGGACAGTTAAAATGGCTCAATCCTAATTGCAGGGCTATGATTGGTGTTGTTGCTGGAGGAGGCAGAACTGACAAGCCATTCGTAAAGGCTGGTAAGAAGTACTACAAGATGAAGAGCAAGGCTGCGAAGTGGCCGAGAGTTAGAGGAGTTGCAATGAACGCTGTCGATCACCCGTTCGGTGGAGGTAAGCACCAGCATGTTGGTAGACCCAAGACAGTCAGCAGAAACGCTCCACCAGGTAGAAAGGTTGGTAGCATTGCTGCAAGAAGAACGGGTGTGAGGAGGTGAAGATGCATGGCACTTAAAAGTAAAGTAGTAAGACCCAAGGAATTCAGATATCGCGGTTATACTCTTGAAGAACTCAAGAATATGAGTCTTGAGGAGCTTGCACAGCTCCTTCCTTCAAGAGAAAGAAGAAAGATAAAGAGAGGCTTTACTGAGCAGGAAGAGAAGCTACTTAGGAAGCTGAGAAAGAAAGGTACTGCCAGAACTCACTGCAGGGACATGGTAGTACTTCCTGAAATGGTTGGTAAGGTGATCTTTGTTCACAATGGTAAGGAGTTCGTTAGGGTTGAGATCAAGCCTGAGATGATTGGTCATAGACTTGGTGAGTTTGCTCAGACAAGGACATTCGTCAAGCACAGCGGTCCTGGTGTCGGTGCTACAAGAAGCAGTAAATACGTGCCGCTTAAGTGAGGTGAGTAAATGGCGAGGGTTGGTTACGCTTACAAACCTGCGGATGAAACGAAGGCTGCAAAGGCCATGGGCTACGAGATGCCAATTAGCTTTAAGCATGCAGTGGAAATCTGCGCAGCAATAAGAGGTAAGAAGGTAGAGGATGCCATCAAATACCTCGAAGATGTAGTTGCGATGAAGAGAGCAGTGCCGTTCAAGAAATACAAGAGGAAAGTGGGGCACAAGAGTGGCCTTGAAAAATGGTATGCTGGTAGATACCCACAGAAGGCGGCAAAGTATATCCTGAAGGTATTGAAGAACCTTGAGGCTAATGCTGAGTACAAGGGTTTGGAGAAGGATAGACTCATCATCGTTCATGCTCAGGCTAAGAAGGGTAGAGTTTTGAAGAGATATATGCCTCGTGCATTTGGTAGAGCTACTCCTAAATTCCAGGTTCTAACAACAGTCGAATTCGTAGCAGAGGTGCGATAATGGCGGTCGAAAGAAAGTTTGTGGAAGACAGGATTAAGAAACTCAAAGTAAAAGAATGGATGGTTCAGGAAGTCAGGAATGCTGGCTTTGGCGGTGTAGATATTACTAGAACTCCTCTCGGCACACAGGTAACTCTGTTCGTTGAAAGGCCTGGTCTGGTAATTGGAAAAGGTGGAAGAAGAATAAGGATGCTTACAGAGAAGCTCAAGGAATTTGATATTGAGAATCCTCAGATAAGCGTTGATGAGATCGAGAAACCAGAATTCAACGCTCAGCTAATGGCCTCGCTGCTTGCAAGGGCTCTCGAGAGAGGCTGGTACTTCAGAAAAGCGGGATACAGATTCCTCTACAGAATAATGGAAGCTGGAGCAAAGGGATGTGAGATTGAAATCAGTGGTAAGCTTGTGAGTGAAAGAGCAAGAACAGAGAAATTCGTAGCGGGAACAATGGTTCATACTGGTGAGCCAGCATACAGCATGGTTAGAAAAGGTTTCGACATTGCAATCAAGAAACTCGGAGTTTTGGGTGTCTCTGTCAGGATTATCCCGCCTGACGTCGTATTGCCTGACGAATTTGAGGTGAAGGATGTCAAGGTCGAAGCTCCGGAAACCGAAGCGGAGGGTGTAGGAAATGAAAATGAAGGAGATAAGGGAGATGAGCAGAGAGGAGAAGCTCAAAAAGCTGATGGAACTTGAAAACGAACTGATCAGACTCAGAACGCTCGTAAGAAGTGGAGGAGCTCTAGAGAACCCAGGACAGATCAGAGCTGTAAGGAAGGACATTGCCCGCATAAAGACAGCGCTTAGAGAGGAAGGTTACAAAGTATGAAGCCCGAATACGTGCTAGCACATGAGTGGATCGGGCTGGAAGTAGAGGTGGTTGAAAGCCCCAATCCAGATGAGATTGGGTTGAAGGGAGAAGTCGTGAATGAAACCATGTATACCCTCACCCTCAGGACTGAAAAAGGTTTAAAAACCGTGGCAAAGAAAAAACGTGTCTTCAGGGTAAAGTTTGCTGGACGGGTGTTGAGGGTGAGTGGTAATCTAATAGCATTCAGGCCGGAAGATAGGATTAAGAAGGGACTCCTGCTCATCAAGAGGGCTAAAGGAAGGTGATATCAGTGAGAGATATCGGAATTGACGTGAAACCTCCTGAAAAGGAGTGTAACGATAAACACTGCCCATTCCACGGCAGTTTGCCGGTTAGAGGGCAGGTGTTTACAGGTAAAGTTGTGAAGACGTATGAAAGGTCGGCTGTAATTGAAAGAGAAATGCTCAGATACGTACCAAAATATGAGAGATATCTGAAAAAGAAATCAAAACTTCACGCACATAATCCTCCATGCATTGATGCAAAACCCGGCGATATTGTCAAGATTGCTGAATGTAGACCCATAAGTAAGACCAAATCATTCGTGATAGTGGAGAGGGTCGGTCATGAAGGGGATTAAAGCTGAAATCCCAAGAGCTCTGCCCACAGGAGCACGTTTAGTTTGCGCCGATAATACTGGGGCAAGAGAACTCGAGATCATTGCGGTTAAAGGATACAAGGGTGTGAGAAGGAGGTATCCTGCTGCAGGAGTAGGTGATATTGTCGTGGTTTCTGTGAAGAAAGGTACTCCTGATATAAGGAAGCAGGTGCACTATGCAGTTATCATCAGGCAGAGAAAAGAAATCCGCAGACCTGATGGTACAAGGGTCAAGTTTGAGGATAATGCTGCAGTGATTACTGATGACAGGGGCAACCCGAAGGGTTCCGAAATTAGAGGGCCTGTCGCCAGAGAGGCTGCTGAAAGATTCTCGAAGATAGGTTCTCTTGCATCTGCAATACTGTGAGGTGGTAATAATGGTTATAAAATCTAAACAGCCAAGAAAACATAGGAAATGGCTTTATAAGACATCAAAGCTTCATGAGAGGCACCGCTTACTGCACGCGACGCTTTCTAAGGAGTTGAGAAAGAAGTACGGTAAGAGAAACCTGAGAATCAGAAAAGGTGATAAGGTAAGGATAATGAGAGGCGACTTTGCCGGACACGAAGGCAAAGTGCTCGAAGTTGACATGAAGAGATGTGTCATAAAGGTTGAAGGAGCAACAGTCACAAAAGTTGATGGTACTGAAGTAGCAGTTCCGATTCATCCTTCGAATGTCATGATAATTGATTTAGGCGAAGTTGATGATGTAAGGAAAAAGATCCTTGAGAGGTGAACTGAATGCACCAGAAGAGACTTTCAGCTCCAAAAACAATAAAGATCCCGCGTAAAATAAAGAAGTGGCTTGTAAAAACAGGTCCAGGTCCACACAACAAGAACGCAGTACCCCTGCTCGTCGTCGTGAGAGACTTCCTCGAGCTCGCAGACACAGCCAGAGAAGCTAGAAGAATTATTGCTGCTGGAGAAATTCTTGTTGATGGTGTCCCAAGAAAGGACTACCACTTCCCTGTTGGATTGTTTGATGTAGTGTCTATCCCCAAGCTTGGAAAGAGCTATAGGATACTGTTTGATGAAAAAGGTAGATACGTTCCAAAGGAAGTTGAAGATGACAATCTCAAGCTCTACAAGATAACCAATAAAACGATGGTGAAGGGTGGTAAGGTTCAGCTGAATCTTTTCGATGGTACCAACATCCTAGCTACCAACGAATACAAGACGAAGGACAGTATATTGCTAGAGATCCCCGGGAAGAAGATTGTGGATCACCTCAAGTTTGAAGAAGGAGCACTAGTCATGATCACTGGTGGTTCACACGCCGGTGAAATGGGGAGAATAAAGAAATATAAGGTTGTAAGAGGTTCAGCTCCAAATCTTGTTACAATTGAGAGTGAGAATGGCGAATTCACAACAATTGAGGATCACATATTCGTTGTTGGAAAGAAGGATTCTGACAAGCCCGTGATAGACTTGGGAGTGTGAGATCATGGAAGCAGTTGCTAGCGCTGAAATGAAGGAAGAAACTCGACAGAACCCAATGAGAGAAATCCTGATTGACAAAGTAGTGATCAATATCGGTGTTGGAGAGAGTGGCGAGAGGCATAAGAAGGCACTGCAGCTACTCGAACAGCTTACTGGCCAGAAACCGACAACAACGTATGCGAAGAAAACAATTAAGAATTTTGGAATCAGGAAGGGTGAGGCTATTGGAGCAAAGGTCACTCTTCGCGGCGAGCAGGCAATGAAATTCCTCAAAGATGCACTCACAGTTAAAGAATTCAAGCTCAGCAGAAGACAGATTAATGCTGGTGAGTTCTCATTTGGTATTTCAGAGCACATCGATCTTCCGGGTGTGAGTTACGATCCTGATATGGGTATCTTCGGAATGGATGTGTGTGTTGTACTGAAAAGAAGGGGTTATAGGGTTGCAAGGAGAAAGATCGCCAGAAGTAAGGTTGGTAAGAATCATCGCATCACCAAGGAAGAAACGATTGAATTTTTGAGATCACTAGGCGTGGAGGTTGTATGATCATGTCAGAGGGTAAAAAGAAGTTTGGAAGGGGAGCTAACGAATGCAGGAGATGCGGTAGGAAGGCCGGTCTTGTTAGGAGGTATGGTTTGTACCTGTGTAGACAGTGCTTTAGAGAAGTGGCTTTTGAGCTTGGATTCAAAAAATATTGGTGATGTAATATGAGCCTTAGCGATACTCTCTCAAATGCTATGACAACAATAAAGAATGCGGAAAGTACTGGAAAGGACAAATGTGAGATACGCCCAGCTTCGAAGCTCGTAGGAAACGTGCTGAAAGTGTTCAAAGACTACGGATACATAAAGGGCTTTGAGTACATTGACGACCACCGAGGTGGCGTATACGTTGTAGAGTTGTCGGGTAGAATCAACGATTGCGGAGCAATTAGACCACGCTTCTCGGTTAAAAAGACTGAATACGAGAAGTTCGAGAAAAGATATCTGCCAGCAAGAGACTTTGGCATTCTTGTCGTGTCTACTGTTAAGGGTGTAATGTCTCAGAAGGAGGCAATGGAAAGAGGGCTTGGTGGAGTTCTCCTTGCTTACGTATACTGAGGTGTTGGCAATGATGGAGAGAGTTGTGGAGATTCCAGACAACGTTGAAGTCAAAATTGACGGTGATGATGTTAACGGTTACATTGTTTCAGTTAAAGGGCCCATGGGAGAGAACTCAAAGCTGTTAAAATTCAGGGAAGTTTACATTGAGAAGGAAGACGGCAAAGTCAGAGTTTATACGAAGTCAAGCAAAACAAAACTTAAGGCAATGGTTGGGACTTTTGCCGCCCATATAAAGAATCTTATAAAAGGAGTTACTGAGGGATTCGAGTACAAGCTGAAGATCGTGTACTCTCACTTCCCAGTGAAAGTAAGAGTTGAAGGGAATGAAGTGGTCATCGAGAACTTCCTTGGTGAGAAATATCCAAGGAGGGCAAGGATTGTTGGTAGGGCCAAGGTAGATATCCGCGGCGACGAGATCATTGTCTCAGGAATTGATAAGGAAGAATGTGGTCAGACAGCAGCAAACCTTGAACAGACAACAAGAATAAAGAATCTGGATATAAGAGTCTTCCAGGATGGAATTTACATCGTGGAAAAACCGTGAGGTGGGGAATATGCGCGCTGAACTCAGCCCAGAGCTTGTAAGACTGCTTAAGGTCAGAAGAAGACTGAAGGCAAAGAAGCCGGAATTTAGAAGATATGAGGCTCACAAGAAGTTAAAGCTTAGAGATAAGGGTTGGAGAAGACCACGTGGCAGACACAATAAGCTGAGAGAAAAGGTTGGTGGTAGGAAGCCGGTAATGGTTGGATTCGGTGGGCCAAAGGCTGTAAGAGGTTTGCACCCCAGTGGGTTTGAAGAAGTACTCGTTCATAATGTTGAAGAACTCAAGCTTATTGATCCATCAAAGCAGGCTGCAAGAATTGCTTCAAGTGTTGGATTAAAGAAGAGGCTTGCTATTGAGGAGAAGGCGAAAGAGTTGGGTATTGTTGTGCTTAATCCTGTGCAAAGGTGATGATGATGGATTTGAGATTGCAGAGAAGACTCGCTGCAGAAGTACTTGGCTGCGGAGAAAACCGTGTTTGGATGGATCCTACCGCACTTGACGAAATAGCTACTGCTGCAACTAAGGATGATATTAGAAGACTCATAGAGGAAGGTTTGATAAAGAGTAAACCTGTCAAAGGCATCAGCAGAGCAAGAATCAACTACAAACTCATGCAGAAGAAGAAGGGTAGAAGAAGGGGACATGGTAGCAGGAAGGGTAAGAAGGGTGCAAGGATGCCTTCGAAGAGACTGTGGATTATTAGAATAAGGGCTTTGAGGAGAAGGTTAAAGTATCTTAGGGATGCGGAGATCATCGATAGGAGAACTTATAGAACTCTTTACAGAAAGGCAAAGGGTGGAGAATTCAGAAGTGTTGCCCACCTCAACGCTTATCTTGAAGCTCAAGGGCTACTTAAGAGGTGAGATAAATGGCAAGAGGTCCGAGGTATAGGGTGAAATTCAGAAGAAGAAGGGAGGGTAAAACAAACTATAGGAAGAGGCTTAAGCTCCTCCTATCAAGGAAGCCGAGACTCGTTGTAAGGATCACGAATAGGAGAGTCATCGCTCAGGTTGTTGAATATCACCCTGATGGTGATAGAGTAAAGGTAGCAGTGGACTCATCAATGCTCAGGAACTATGGGTGGATGGGTGACTTGAACAATACTCCTGCAGCATATCTCACTGGCGTTCTGATTGCTAAAAAGGCGCTTGCGGAAGGGGTAAATGAGGCAATACTCGACATAGGTTTGCGCTCACCAACAAGGGGTTCAAGAGTCTTTGCAGTATTGCGCGGTGCAGTTGAGGCTGGCTTAGAAGTGCCTCACGATCCAGAAGTGTTCCCCGACGATTCCCGTATCAAGGGAGAACATATCGCAAAATATTATGAAATGAACCCCGGAATGTTCTCTGAATATGAGAAGAGAGGCTTTAAGCCTTCCGACTTGCCTGCTCATGTTGATGAAATTAAAAACAAAATAATGTCAAGTGAGGGGATGCAATGATTGAGGAATGGGTTCCGAGAACAAGGCTTGGTAAACTTGTCGCTGAAGGAAAGATAACAACGATCGATGATGCAATAGCGAGCGGTCTACCGCTCAAGGAACCTGAGATCATCGATGTCCTGCTTCCAGATCTTGAAGATGAGGTACTTGAAATCTCAATGGTTCAGCGTATGACAGACAGTGGTAGAAGAACGAAGTTCAGAGTTACTGCCGTTGTTGGTAACAGGGATGGCTATGTTGGTGTTGGTGTTGGAAAAGCCTCACAGGTAGCGCCAGCAATTCGAAAGGCCATAAACAACGCGAAGCTGAATATCTTCAAGGTTCAGCGTGGATGCGGTTCATGGGAATGTGGGTGTGGCGGAACCCACTCAATCCCCTGCAAAGTTACGGGAAGTGCTGGGAGTGTAAGAGTCACACTCATACCTGGTCCTAAGGGACTGGGACTTGTTGCTGGAGATGTTGCCAAGAAAGTGCTTGAGCTGGCTGGCGTGAAGGATGTGTGGACCTTCACAAAGGGTGAGACGAGAACAACCATAAACTTTGCAAGAGCTACGTATGAGGCTCTAAAGCAGACGATGTATGTGAAGAGGTGATGAGGATGTTTGCAGTTGTGAGGCTTAGAGGTACTGTGGGTGTTAACAGAAAAATCAGGGACACGCTTGCAATGTTGCGCCTTCACAAGAAGAATCACTGTGTGATAGTTCCCGATACTCCATCTTTCAGAGGAATGCTTCAAGTTGTTAAGGATTATGTTGCCTATGGTGAAATAAATGCCGAGACACTCGCCCTTCTCCTTAGAAGGAGAGGAAGGCTTGTTGGAGACAAGCCACTGACAGATGAATACGTCAAAGAAAAAACAGGTTTCGAAACAATTGAAGAATTTGCAAAGGCTGTGGTTGAGGGTAAGGCAAGCTTGAAGGATCTTCCAGACCTGAAACCTGTCTTCAGATTGCACCCACCAAGAGGTGGATTGAAAAACATAAAATGGCAGTTCCAGATGGGTGGTGAGCTCGGCTACCAGGGTGAAGAAATTAACAAGCTGCTTTACAAGATGAGGTGATTTTAATGCCTAAGAAAAAGGTAAAGAAATACAGAGGTTCAAGGACTTGCGGTGGAGGATCGCACAAGAAGAGGAGAGGAGCTGGAAATAGGGGTGGTAGAGGTAACGCGGGAGCACACAAGCACCACTATATCAAAATGGTCAAGATAGGTCATGAATTTGGTAAGCATGGTTTTACGAGACCCAAGGTTGTAAGGGCCGAATACAAGGCTCTGCAGGCTTTAAGAGATACTCTCAGGGAACTCAGGGATGAGGGCAAGCTTGATGATTACACATACAAGTACTTCTATTCAAGACCGGAAATAAACGTGGGAGATCTCGATGAAGTCATTGACAGGCTAGTCGAACTCGGGATTGCTACCAAAGAAGGTGACGTTTACACTCTTGACCTCTCTGAACTTGGCTACATGAAGCTGCTTGGCAGGGGAAGCATAAGGAAGGCTATCCAGGTTAAGGTTGCAGAAGCTACAGAGAAGGCTATCTCTAAAGTGGAGGAAGCAGGGGGTAAGGTAATCGTAGAAGAGTAAAGTACCATATTTAATTTTATTTAGGGTGGAATAATAATGGTAGATCACGTTATCAGGAGTTTGCAACCATACTTGGAGAGAATTCCAAGTGTTGAGAGGCCCGTAGGTCATGTACCATTTAAGGAGAAGCTTTCATGGACTATTGCAATCCTCCTCCTGTATTTCGTCCTCACGAATGTACCGGTATTTGGTTTATCTCCTGAATCTATAGACATATTTGAACACTATCGAGCCTTTTTCGCTGGAGCGACTGGCTCTATTATAGCACTCGGTATTGGGCCGATTGTTACAGCCTCTATCATCCTCCAGCTACTTGTTGGAGCGGGAATAATTAATCTCGATCTGACAAATCCGGAAGATAGAGCAGCATATCAGGACTTTCAGCGTTTCCTCGTCATTGTGATGATTGCAGTTGAGGCCCTTCCGCAGATACTTGGTGGCTTCCTGAAACCAAATCTCGATGTTGCTGCTCAGCTGGGAGTTTCACCTGGAGTTATTTCGTTCCTCATATTCCTCCAGCTCTTCATTGGTGGATTGCTGATAGTGTATATGGATGAAGTCGTCTCGAAGTGGGGTATTGGTAGTGGTGTGAGTCTGTTCATTCTGGCAGGTATATCTCAATCTCTTATTGTCGGACTTTTCAACTGGGTGGCCTCTCCTGGGGAAATGCCACCTGGTATAATCCCACGCTGGATCTGGATTGCTCAGAATGTACCATCGGAACAGCTACTCACGGCCAGCGGAATCATGTATCTGTTGGTCGATGGAGGTATCCTAGCTCTAATAACGACAATAGCCATAATAATGCTTGTAGTCTTTGCAGAGGGCACTCGTGTTGAAATTCCGCTTGCTCATGCTCTTGTTAGAGGTGCAAGGGGACGCTTCCCGATAAAGCTGATTTATGCAAGCGTCCTGCCAATGATCTTTGTAAGAGCATTGCAGGCTAACATTCAGGTACTGGGAATGGTGCTTTATCAACGTGGAATAACCATATTTGGTGAATACGTAGGTCCAAGACCAGTTTCGGGTTTGATATATCTGCTTTCACCGGTACAGAGTCCATACGACTGGGTACCGTCTCTCGTGAAGAGCAATCCAATCTATGCTGATTTGCCTGACTGGATGATAATTGCACACCTGTTTATAGATGCTACAATCCTAATCGCTGGAGGTATTCTGTTCGCTATATTCTGGGTTCAGACGAGTGGAATGGATGCCAGAACTGTGGCATCTCAGCTCGCAAGATCGGGGATGCAGATCCCTGGATTCAGAAAGAGCCCGCAGGTTCTTGAGAGAATTCTCAGGAGATATATTCCAAAGGTTACAGTGATTGGTGGAGCCATCATTGGATTGCTCACACTTGTAGCAAACATGCTGGGAACCATTGGTAATGTCAGTGGAACTGGTTTGCTGCTTGCCGTGAGCATAGCATACCGTTTCTACCAGGATCTGGCCAAAGAGCAGGTTACCGAAATGCATCCAATGCTTAGAAAATTCCTGGGTGAGGAGTGATGAAACAGAAGGTTAAACAAGCACTTCAGGGATTCATCATCGGGCTTGGAATTCTTTTTATGCTGGGTGTATTTATAAAGGACTTTAGAATCGGTCTTGCGGAGCTAATATCTCCAATACTGGATCCTCTTTTTTATGCACTCCCCCTTCATCTTTTGATTTTCGTACTGGCCACGTTCACGGCCTTTTATTCATCACTAATCCAGAAACATACAATGGACTTTGCAAAATTCAAAGAAATACAGCAGAAAATTTTTACATTCCAGAAAGAGTATATGGAAGCAGTAAAGCAGAATAATCAGTTCAAATTGAAGCAACTTGAGGCTCAGAGGGGGGAGATACAGAAGTTACAGAGCGAAATGATGAGTATGCAGTTCAAATCAATGTTTTATACTGTAGTGGTCACGATTCCCATTTTCATGTGGTTGTGGGTTAAGATATATGATGTCTCTTTCGACACGTCGGATATCACCCATTTACAGAGCAAGCTCATGATTAATGTCCCATTTGCGGGACAGATTCATGTAAGTGATCCTGTTTTGATAGTCCCATGGTGGATTTTCTGGTATCTTCTATGCTCCATTGTAATAAGTCAGATCTTCAAGAAAGTGTTCAAATTGGGGGCATAGCAAAATGAAAATAACAATTTCTGGCTTACCAGGTAGTGGAACTACGACGGTTGCGAAGATTCTTGCATCGAAGCTGAACTACAAGCTAATATCAGCTGGAGAAGTTTTCAGGCAAATGGCGAGGGAGAAGGGCTACAGTCTTGAGGAGTTCAGTAAATATGCAGAATCAAACCCCGATATTGACCAGTATATTGATAAGCTTCAGAGGGAATTGGCAGAAAAAGAAGAAAATGCAGTTATAGAGGGTAGGCTTTCTGGATGGATGATTAAGGATGCGGATTTGAGGGTATGGATTTTTGCAGATGATGAGGTCAGGTATGAAAGGATTGCGAAAAGAGAGGGTAAAGATATTGTAGAAATCAGGGAAAAGACAAAAAGCAGGGAGGAATACGAGAGGAGTAGATACAGGAAGTTTTACGGGATTGACATCAACGACTGGAGCATATATCATTTGATCATTAATTCCGGTCATTTCGATGCTGAAAGCATTGCTGAAATCATTCTGAAGGCTGTTGAAAAGATATCGAAGTCTAATTCCAAATAAATAGCTTCTTTTTTGTTTTTTGAGGCATATGGGTCACTACATCTTGCAAAGGAATGCTGGAGCAATTCGGCCCCATTCGGTGGTATGGTTGCATTCTGGGACATCTTTCAAGCTTCCAAAATTTTAAAAATCCATGTGTTCTTTGATTTATATTCGCGGGGATAGTATGAGGAGTAAACTTCTTGCAAGAGATATCACAAAGGAAAAGGATTTCGAAGAGCGATTTTATGTTAAGGAAGAGGGTACAACGGATGAAAGCTACGGAGTTTATCCGTTCAATCGACCAATTGAGGAGTACATACGTAAAGGCTTTGTCTGCATCGATAAGCCAATGGGGCCGAGCAGCCACGAAGTGGTGGTTTGGGTTAGACGAATTCTTGAGGTGGGCAAAACAGGTCATGCAGGAACTCTCGATCCCAGAGTAACTGGAGTACTCCCAATTCTAATCGAAGATGCAACGAAACTGGTGAAAATTTTGCAGGGCTCGAGCAAGGAATACGTAACTCTGATGCGTTTACATGATGATGTTAGAGAGGAGGACGTTGTCAGAGTCCTTAACATGTTCAAGGGTAAGATATATCAGAGACCTCCTTTAAAGTCGGCTGTTAAGAAGAGAATTAGAGTTAGGGAGATATATGAAATTGAGGTTCTCGAAATAGATGGCAGGGATGTTTTATTCCGCGTGGTTACTGAAGCTGGAACATACATCCGAAAGCTCTGTACTGATGTGGGTGAAATTCTCGGTTGTGGGGCTCATATGCAGGAGCTGAGAAGAACAAGAACTGGTGTTTTTGATGAAAGTATTTGTTTCACGCTTCACGATCTGCTTGATGCGTACATATTCTGGAAGGAAGAGGGCGAGGAAAAGTATCTCAGAGAAATAATTCAGCCCATGGAGCTGGCTGTGATAAATGTTCCTAAAATCGTAATCAAGGATACCGCAGTGGATGCAGTTTGTCATGGAGCAGATCTGACTGCGAAGGGAGTGCTGTATATAGAGAAGACTGTCAAGAAGGATCAGATTGTTGCGATTTTCACCCTTAAAAACGAACTTGTTGCACTTGGAAAAGCACTGCTGGATGCTGAGGACATGCTTAAAGTCAGGAGTGGTATTGTTGTAGATATTGAGCGAGTAATAATGGAGAGGGGAACGTATCCACCGTTCTGGAAGAAAGGATAAGTAGTTATTAGGTTTTACATATGTCAGAAATGGGAGGTGGAACAAGATTAAACTCTAACGAATTTTCCATTTTCGGTAATTTTAAACCTCCCGTATCCTGTTTGTATATCCTGAATTAAACTATGCTCAATACCTACCAAGTATATTTCCTCACCGAAAGCCATAAACTCTTCTTCTCTTTTTATTCTTATCATGACATCGTAGAGACCTTCAACAAGACTGTTTATTTTTTCATCATATGTGCCCGCTGGAGTAAAGCAAAAAACAGTTGTTTTGTCTGGAATTGTGTTAAATATTTTTATTGCATTTTTTAGAATGCTGTAATCTCTAATTAATACTAATTTATGAAAGCCTAGAAATATAATAAGGTCGTTGTCTGTGAGATCTCTCATAGCATCTTCGACTTCTTGGAGCTCCTCTTCTGCCTCGCTCTCTGGAATAAATTTATATAAATTACCAAAGATGACTTGCTTTTTCTGACCAACCTTTATTATATTCGCTTTTTCAAGAAGTCTAACCACTTCAGGGGATTTCTCGGCGCATGATGTATAGAATCTTTGTAGCCCCCTACACATGATGTCGGAATATATGGCGAAGAAAATTCTTTTTGTGGCGAACTGTGGGAGAATGTTCTGCAATAGCAGTGTCATGGCTGGGTATATATTGTCATAGACTACTCTTGTTCTTGTATGCTCTAGTTTTGGTATAATCTCATTTATGTCGTTCATCATCATTACCACCACTATAACAACTATCATTATCTGGGAGAATCGCTGTTATTTAACTTTTCTTTTCATTAATAGTGTGATTGTTAATGCTAATGGTGTTGGTAGTATTAGTATATAGGGTTAGGCATGACAATTCTTATAAATTATATAAAATAGCGTATCTTGTGCATATTGTTATAAACATGGTTTAAGAGTTTATAATGTTGGTTTTGGGGATATATGGGTCGTTCTGTCAGCTATCTTTATAACACCCTCTGATGTTTATATATTGTCTCATTTTTCCCCATCCTTGTAATTGGCGATATTTGACACTTTTCTTGACGATATCGATATTCAAATTATCACTCATCATTATGGCTCAAACTCGCACTGAACTGTCTAGGAAGAGGGATAAGCGAGAGGTGGTGAAATGGACAAACCATCATTGTTTAAAATGGTGGTATCCATTGCAGCAGCGATATTAGCAGTAATGCCGCTCTTAGCTTGGCTTGAGCATGACAATCTACCGAGATCCACTTTTGGTATGAGTTATGTGGAAGTCCAGGAAACTGTCGGATTGGTTAATTCAATAGTTCAGGCATTTCTGGTTATTGGTGCAATCGTTGTGTTTGTGCTCACTGTTATAGAATATGTGAAATTCTATAAAATTTACAGGGAGGAGGAAACTCAATGATGCTTAAAAGGTTCTCTCCAGCCCAGAGAGCAGCACACTTCATTGTATCAGTATCAATATTCATGCTTCTGATTACAGGACTTCCAATAACCTTCAAAATGCCATGGGTTTTCGCTTTGTTCGGCGGTTCGAATGTAACTATGGCACTACACAGGTTGTTTGCGTTCATTCTTACTGCAGGCCTTGCATGCTTTGGAGTTTACTTTGTTGTGGAGCGAATTACTGCCGGTAAAAAGGACTCAAACATAAGTCTTTCACCTTCCTTCTTCATTGGGCTGATTTCAGACATGGTCAAGGATATAGCATGGACTCTTGGAATCTCAAAGGAGAGGCCAAAAGCTGGCAAATATGACTGGATAATGGTTGCCGATATCTTCGGAATTCCTGTTCTGTGCCTTATAGAAATTGTGACAGGAGCGGTGCTCTGGTTCCCGTCGGTCTTTGTAGCTGAAAATCCAGCGTTGATCTTTGCATTTAGAACCATACATGCGGGAGTTGCAATATTCATGGTTCTGTTCGTGCTGGCACATACAACAGTTCTGCATCTAACACCGGGCAACTTCCCGATGAATATGAGCATATTCACTGGATTGATGTCCAAGAGGAAGGCAGAGAGTGAGCTTGCTGCCTGGGCAGAGGTGGCTGAAGCTGTTGAGGGCAAGGATGAGCATGCTGGCTTTCATCCTGTGGGTTACTTTGCAGCAGCGGTGTCGTTTCTGACACTCATACTGCTTGCCTACACTGTAGCGGTAATGGGTGTAGAGGGGCTTGCAGGGCTTAGAGCCGATGGCAATCCAGTGGTTGGTCTTGCAGCCAACCTTACTATGACCATTCTGGTTGTTTACCTGCTGGTGAGCGTGTATGGTGTAATCAGAGGGATTCGATCTGGTTGATGTTCATTGGATGAGACTGTGTAGGTAGTTTATAGGAGAGGGGTGCCATGTCCGGTCTGAAAGTAAGTAGAAGAGATTTCATGAAAGGGGTGGCGGCGGTCGGTACAGCAGCGTTTCTAGGTAAATACTGCTCCGACACACAACTGCTTAAACCGGCAACTGCGGCAGATGTGCAGGAACAGGATGAGGAGAAGCTCGTGTATACTACCTGTAAGATATGCAGTGCTGCATGTGGACTGGTTGCAAGGGTTAAGAATGGGGTTCTGGTAGAGATCGAAGGAAATCCGCTGGATCAGCACAGCAAGGGAAGGATATGTGGTAAGGGTGCTGCCTTTAAGCAGATTGCATACAACCCTGACAGAATAAAGACGCTGCTTATAAGGACAAATCCTGAGAAAGGTATCGGTGTCGATCCAAAGTTCAGAAAGGCTGACTGGGATGAAGTGTTTGAACTGATTGCAAAGAAGATGTATGAGGCGATGCAGGAGCACGGGCCAAAGTCCATAGTGACCATCGGTCAGCACAAATACAACAACCTTTTAAAGGCCATAGGAAGCCCCAACTACTTCTGCCACCACTCTACATGTGACAGCACGACATTTCCAGTTCAAAAGGCGATTGTAGGTAAGAGCAAGCTTGTCTACGATCTTACAAATGCCAAGTACATAATAAGCATCGGATGGAACTATGTTGGTAGTGCCAAAAACCCAATGGCACAGGCCTTTATGGAAGCCAAGAAGAAGGGTGCTAAAATTGTTGTCTTTGACCCCGTATACACTGTTGCGGCATCAAAGGCGGACGAATACTACCCCATTAGACCCGGTACAGACCTTGCACTGGTTCTGGCAATGATCAACGTGATCATAAACAAAGGACTTTACGATGCTGAGTTTGTTGAGAAGTACTGCTACGGCTTTGATAAAGTTGCTGAATTCATAAAGCCATACACTCCTGAGTGGGCGGCTGAAATAACCGGCGTTCCCGCGGAGGCAATAGAGAGGATAGCGGTTGAATTTGCCACCACAAAGCCAGCCTGCATCCCAATGTGGAAGAGGCACGGCCCAGGACCAATGAGATTCATTGGAGGAAGGCTTGCCCATGCAATGCTTATACTTCAGGCAATAACCGGAAACGTTGAAGTCGAAGGTGGAATGTTCTTACCAAGGAAGAAGCTTGCCAAGGTCAAGGCTGAAGAAAAACCACCTGAGCCCGATGGCGAACCGCTGGATGGATCAAGCAAGTTCCCGCTGTGGGATCTGTACAATGGCAAGTGCAGAGGTCTGTATCAGGCATTACCAACAGCACTGCAGAAGGCTGATTACGTCAAGGTTGTATTCTTTACCGGGCAGAACATACTCAGCATACCTGGATACAGGACAATGTGTGAGGCTCTGAAGGACAAGTTTGTGGTGGTTGTCACAACTGTTCCGGATGAAACATGCTACTTTGCCGACGTTGTGCTGCCAGACGCAGTAAGCGGTCTTGAGAACACCGGTGTTGTTGAAAGAGGATTCAGCCCCTTCCCGCAGGTTTCGGTTATACAGAAGGTCATCAAATCTCCTGTGAAGTACAGTGCAAGCAAGTCCATGATAGAGATTGCGAAGAGGCTGGGAGAGCTCATGGGCGTCGATCTGCTCAAGAGAATTCCACAAAAAGACCTTGACAAGATGCTCGAGCCATATGGAATAACGTATGAAGAGCTCAAGAAGATTGGTGTGTATTCGACAACGGGCAAGTTTGAGCCAAAGCTGAAGTTCAAGACACCCACAGGAAAGATAGAGCTGTATTCAACAAAGCTTGAGAAGTACGGCTACGACCCGCTGCCCTACTGGAGAGATGATGCCAACTATGTGAAGTTCTATCTGGGCGGTCTTGGAAAAGATGAGTTCTTCTTTACAACAGTTAGGAATCCGCTCAGAAGGAACTACAAACAGAACAACCTGCCGTGGATCGTAGAGGCGGAACCATACAACACTGTCTGGATAAATGCCTCCAGGGCTGCTGAGCTTGGAATAAGAGATGGTGACAAGGTTGTCGTGCAGCTTGTGAGAGATCCGTTCAGGAAGTACAGCAATGGCCCGAAGGTTGTGGGATATGCGAGAGTTACAGAGACAATCAGTCCAAACGTCATTGCAATTCCGTATGGATACGGAAAGTGGTCCAAGATGCTCAGCGTTGCCGATGCCAGAGGTATAATCGTTAACGATCTTACTGTAGCAAGGACCACTGAGGAAATGCTGGAGCTCAACGAACCCTTTGCACCGTCAGGCGATGCAGATATGATTGTTAAAGTGATGAAAGCATGAGGTGATTGAAAATGGCAAAATACGTTTTTGCGTTTAATCCTGAACTCTGTATTGGCTGCAGGGCATGCGAAATAGCGTGCAAACAGCACAACGATCTACCGGTTGGCATTAAATTAAGGAATGTATATACTTTTGAGAGCGGAAAGTTTCCAAAACCGGAGCTCAGATTCGTGACAATTTCATGCTTCCACTGCAGCGATCCTCCATGTATGAAGGCATGTCCAATGGATGCGATCTTCCAGCGAGAAGACGGCATAGTTCTGGTTGATGAGAGCAAGTGCATCGGGTGCGGATACTGCCTGTATGCATGCCCATTCGGTGCTCCAACCTTCAAATCCAGCGATGCACTTGGAAGCAAGGGCACGATGCGGAAATACACATTCTGCTACGATAGAATTGACAAAGGCTTGAAGCCAGCATGTGCAACGGTCTGCATTACTGGTGCTTTGATTGCTGGAAGTGCTGAAGAGGTCTCAAGGATCAAGAAGGAGATGGCTGCCAGCAAACTTGCCAATACTTTATAAATTTTTCAAATTTTATAATTTATTTTCTTTAAAAGCGAGGTACCGAGATGAAGCACGCGGTTTTGCTTTGCAGCTGTGGAGGAACACTGAACATCGATTTCAAAAACCTCAAAAAGCGACTGGATTGTGAAGTATTTACCTTTGATTATCTATGCTGGGATGCCGTAGCCAATCATGCCCGAACACTCATTGAGAGAGAAAATGTGGATAAAATTCTGATATGCTGCACGGCAAAGAAAAAGAAGCTGAAAGTGTTGTTTAAGGACTTTGAACCTGAATTTTTGAATATTCGCGAACTGTGTGGCTGGGTTCATGACAGACGGTCGGCAACGGAAAAAACCCTCGGAATTATAAAATCAAAACTCGTTTCCATGGATTTTAAGCCTGAGAAGTATATTAAAAACGTCGGCTCAAACGTTCTCATTGTTGGAGATGTTCCAGCAGCGGTGGAAATTGCTGATTTGCTGAAAAAAATTGCGAATGTCAGGTTGTTATCTTCTCTACCTCTACACTCCGAGAATATTGAGATCATTTGTGGCAATATAATCAGGGTTAAGGGAGAACTGGGCAATTTTGTTGTGGAATACAATCCCAATCCTGTTATTTATGACAGGTGCATCTTGTGCGGAGCCTGTGCAAAAATTTGCCCGCTTTCGACTGTAAGCTATGGTGGTCAGTTTGGAATCGACATGAATGCATGCAATCGCTGCGGAGAATGTGTTAAAATATGTCCCACGAATGCCATAAGCTTTGAAAGAGAAACTGAGAAAATTAAAGCCACACACGTTGTTTTTATTGGAATAAAACCCGAAATCAGGAAGAGAGGAATCTATGTACTGGATAGCATTGGTGCGCTGTCAGAACTCATCAATGATCTGGGAGAGGTGGAGTTAATAAGGTGGCTCAAGGTGCATACAGAAAAATGTGCCAGTGGAAAAAGCAGATTCAGGGGGTGTGACATCTGCAAAGACGTTTGCAGCCATGGTGCAATCATGCTGGAGGATAGACCAGTTGTAGATTATGCCTCGTGTGTGGGTTGTGCAGCCTGCCAATCTGTTTGCCCTACCTATGTTTTTGAAGCCCCATCGTTGCAGATTTCTGCGATTGAAGCGTTGCTTGATGTAGACCTTACGCCAAAGGTAGTACTGTTTGCATGCAGACATTCTGCCGAGCTGATGGAGAAAGTGGGTATGAATCACATGAAGTATTTCCCCGTTTTGCCGCTAATCGTAGATCATCTTACTGCTGTTAGCGATGTTCATGTTCTCGCTGCATTCGACAGAGGTGCTGATGGAGTAATTCTTATGGGTTGTAAAGAGTGTCTGAATAGTTTAAGCAAAATGTATGTGCTGGATTTTGTGAAAGAATGGCTGGATGTTTTTGGAATGGGTGATAGACTTCTTTTGATATCAGCTGATGAAAATTATGCCATCAGTGATTTTATAAAGGATGTAAATCTGTTTTGCTCAGGATTAAAACCGATAAAGGAGAGTATGGGTGAAAAAGCTGATCTATCTGGCAGTAAAAGGGACAATTTAATTCAGCTTGCGGGTAGCTTTACACGAAAGTTTGGTAATCCAGCGCCTTTCTATGGAGAGAAATATCCATTTGCCTCAATAAGGGTTTCCGAGAGCTGCACGCTGTGCAATGCATGCAGCGTGATGTGTCCTGTTAATGCTATTAAGAAAGAAGAAAACAGATTGCTGTTCAATTATTCAAGATGTATTGCTTGCAACCTCTGCCAGCAGGCGTACCCTGAAAAATCTATTTCGGTGATGAGGATTGTAGATATTCTCAGGCTTGCAAAGGATGAATATGAGAAAGTATTCGAAACTGAGGTTATTTACTGCAAGGGGTGTGGTAGGCCATTCATTTCCCGTGCTATGGGTAAAAAAGTGTGGGACATTGTTTCAACGGCGAATCTTGAAGAGTTCAGTTTTGTAGATCTTATTGAGCTTGTGAAATACTGTAACAGGTGCAGGTCCATGATTATAGCCAAGAAAATGGCGGGGTTGGATAATGAGAGCGTATGAGAGGGCTTTGCTTTATTCGTTTATAGCCAGAATGTTTCTTGGCATTCCGTCAGAGCTAGCTAAAGATCTCAGTTCAGGTGAGTTTTTCAGAAGCCTCCGGCCTATAATGGTGAACAGTGAAATGGAACAAGGGCTTGCTGAAATTGAAGAATTTAGCAATAAATTACGAGATCCAGATAAAATTAGAGGTCAGCTTGAATGTGAATTCAATCAACTATTTGTCAATCCATTCGGCGAAGCTCTGTACCCTTACAAGGGCAAGTACGTAGATGAAGATCCGTCAGATCTCTTTCTGGATTTGAGAAAGTATTTTAGAGATACTGGTTTGAAGTTGTCTGAAGATTTCAGCGATAGAGACGACCATATTTCACTGCTTATGGGGTTTATGAGCGTTTTATGTCAGAAACAGGCAGAAATGGAAGCCAACATGGATTTTGGTGGTGCAAATGCAGTTAAGAATGTTCAGAAGGAGTTCTTCAGAAAGCATCTTTTGTGGGTGGAGGATTACTGTAGGAGGATTGAGGAAAGCGAGGAAGCGGATTTCTTTAAGGGTTTTGCAAAAATGGTTGCTGGATTTCTTGAATCGGAGAAGGTTGAACTTGATTTGGTTTCTTTTGAATAATCTGGTTTATTGTTTTTTACTTTACTTAAATTAAAAAAAGAGAAAGTACCGGGAACAGAATGTCAGAGTATCAGGAAACTTTAGGCAGATATTGTGGTATAATTTTTAGTTTTTCTGAAACAACGTTGGAAATGTTATCTGTCTACCGAACACTGCTTTTTGGAGAAAACATGTAAAATTAGAAATAGTTTAATAAATCTTATGCTATGAAATTCTCAAAATGGAGATATGTTCTTGGTAAATTTAAAACAGAAGTCGTTTCGAGATCTGATCCTCGCTCACAGGCTCATCTAAGCTTAAGGTGTGAAGGAGAATGATTTCGTCAGTCCATGCGCTTCGACGTTTTTTTACTACAGCCTTTGGCCTGTTTCTCTCCTGAGTAAAAGAGTGGGATAGCATTATATAAAAGGAACAATTGTGAAAAGTAAAAGATCGGAGGATATAAATACGATATGATATTTGGATACAAACCATATTTGGACATTGATGTCCTACATGAAGAGATTGGTGAAATCTGGCTAAATTTTAGATAATTGCAGGAGGAATGTGCGTGGATAAAAAGGTCGGACATCTTGAAAAATTGGATGTGAATGAGCTGGCGAAGGACATCAATGATGATTGGAAGAATTTTGTTGTAAGTGAAATAAATGATCATGTTGTGAGACTGAGCGTTCTACAACGAGATTTCCACTGGCATCTTCACAAAAATAGTGACGAACTTTTTTATGTGGTTGAGGGCAAGCTTTTTGTCGAGTTTGAAGATCGCACCGAGGAACTGGGTCCTGGACAGATGATTACTATTCCTAAAAACGTCAGGCACAGAACTCGATCCAATCAACGAGCTGTAATTCTATGTTTTGAATCAAGAGACAATGACGTTACAGGCGATGTGTAAACGGGGCCAGTAGATTCCTTCCTGAAAGTATGGGGAACCGGACTATAAGTTCGATGCCGAGGGGGGGATTCGAACCCCCGACCTCCTGATTATGAGTCAGGCGCCCCAACCAGCTAGGCTACCTCGGCGTCATTTAGTAATGCGTAGGTGTTGAATATTAAAGCTTTTGCTATGTTGCGTGCGTAGAATAATATATGTGTTTCTCAATCCAGCTCTATTAGATAAATAGGTAAATGGAAAAAAATATATATAGTTTTTAGTATAACCTCTTGTTAAGCTCAAATTAGAGGTGTTGGTAATGGTAGAGGAGCTCACCGAAAAGGATGAAAGAATTGTAAAGTTGCTCTCAGAAACGGGACTGAACAAGAATATCGCTAAAGTAGTCGTTTTCCTCTCAAAGGCTGGTGAAGCAATTTCAAGGGATATCGAGAGGGCGGCTAACCTTAGACAACCTGAGGTTAGCCTCGCAATGAAGGAGCTTAAGGAATGGGGATGGGTTAAGGAGAGAGAGTTAAAGAAGAGGGGTAAGGGAAGGCCCCTTAAGAGTTACAAGCTCACCCTCGATCTGAAGGATATTGTTGCAGAGCTTGTTGAAAAGAAGGGGGAAGAAATCAAGAGAATTGAGAAGGATTTAGAGGAGCTTGAAGAACTTGTTGGGTTGAAGAGCTAATTTAAAAAGATTTATTTTTATCTTCAAAACCTCTCCCGGTATGCATATCGATACGAGTATTGGGCGGAATTTTGTCAGAATTTATGTCGAGAACGTTGTAATTTTCTGTCATGGTCTGCCCTATGATCCCGGCTCTGTGATTGAGAAAAGTTACGATCAGCTTGCAAGATTTTTTACTGATAGGGGATTGGATTCAGTAATATTTGATTTTTCCGGGTGCGGTCTCAGCAGAGGGGATTTCAGCCTGACTGCATGGGTTGAGGATTTGCTCAATATTGTGTCGGGTTTTTCAAAGGTGGATCTTGTTGGCTTCAGTATGGGCGGTGTAGCGGCAACCTATGTGGCTGCATCTCTTGATAATGTGAGAAATCTCGTTCTGGTTGCATCGCCGTGTTGTACAGATTCTGTGAGTGAGGAAATTCTGAGCAAAATATATCTCAATGCAAGATCAAAAAGTGTTCTGAGGGGAATAGGGAGTTATGAATCTTTTGTATCCAAGTTGAGGAACGAGCTTGAAGAATATGCACCGATAAAATGGATTGATAGTGTGAGAAAGCCTGTTCTGATAGTACACGGGACCAATGATGATGTAATCTCCTATGAGAGTGCTGAAGCATTATTTGAGAGTGCAAGACAACCGAAATACCTTCTGAAGGTAATAAATGGTGACCATCGCTTGAGAAAGGAAAAGGCAGTTATGGAGTACATCTTAAGCTGGCTCAAGAAAAAGAAAAGCGGAAAAGTTATTGAGGAAATTCAGCTCTGAAGTTTATCAAGTATCTTCTGGATTTCTTCAAAAACTTCTTCTATGCTCTTTGTTCCATCAACGTTGTAAAGCAATCCCTTCTTGCTGTAGTACTCAATTAGAGGTTCAGTCTGTTCTTTGTAAACTTTATATCTTGCTCTGACAGTCTCTTCTTTGTCATCATCTCTCTGGTAGAGCTCTCCTCCACACTTGTCACATTTGCCCTCCTCTTTTGGCGGGTTGTAGATCAGGTGGTAGACTGCACCACAGTTTTTACATGTTCTGCGGTTTACTATTCTTTTAACAACTTCCTCTTCGGGTACAGATACATTGATAACAGCATCAATCTTCTTTCCAAGCTCTTCAAGCATTTTGTCAAGCTCTTCAGCCTGTTTGAGTGTTCTTGGGAAACCATCAAGGATGAATCCCTTTTCACAGTCCGGCTGCTGAAGTCTTTCCTTAACAATTCCAATAACGATCTCGTCTGGTACGAGTTCACCCTTGTCCATGTATTCTTTGGCCTTCTTTCCAAGTTCAGTTCCCTTGGCAACAGCCTCTCTAAGCATATCTCCTGTAGAAATCTGTGGTATTCCATATTTCTCAACAATAAGTTTTGCCTGAGTTCCTTTTCCAGCTCCCGGAGCACCGAGCAAAATCAGGTTCATAGCCGGATTGAGGATTTTAAAGCTTTAAAACTTTTTCATTTTTGTTTCATTTTTAATGTCTAAAGATCTCCTTCTCCGGGCCTTACAAGATTAAAATTAGAATTAAAATCAAAAATAAATTACTTCAGACTTGTTAGGGAACTTCAGGCTTCTGTTTTCTCAGACACAATCTAATCAGTTTTAGCCAACATTCCTTTTATTTTTTAAGTCTCCACAGGGGTTTTCCATCCCTTTCAATTTTTTCTACAATTCCTCTCCATTCCATTTCGGACATCACATCAAAAAACCTTCTTGGCTGGGCAATTTCGAGATATATTGGGTCTATCTGATGGTATCTGTATAATCCCCATTTTATATCCCATTCACTCCAGAATTCCCTTTTCTCTCTTTCCATGAGCTTGGAAATTATGTCTATCATGTCCTCGAAGAAATTCCAGGGGAATATCATCCATGCCCACTCTTCCATGTATTCTCCAAAATAGTCTGGAATGAATTTGGATGTGTAGAGAAGCTGGAGAGTAGCGGTTTTTACCTCTCTGGCTCCATTACTCTCTATGTATTCCTTCGCAGTTCTGATACTCTCGCCGGTATTTGCGATGTCATCAACAATGAGAACCTTTTTCTCGTTAATGGATTCAATAGGGAGAGAGTATCTTATCTTTACGTCACCCTTTGAGACTCCTGCATAATGCTCTATTTTAAGGCTTGCCAGGTCATCCAGTCCAAGAAGGTCGCATAGAATCCTGCCGGCAAACCATCCACCCTTTGCAAGGGCTACAATCATGTCGGGCTTGAAGTTATCTTCTCGAATCTCCTCAGCAACTTTTATGCAGAGGCTGTCCATGTAATCCCAGTTCGTCACAACGCACTTGAAGGTGTCTTTTTTCATTAAGTTAGCGTTGCTTAATTCTAATTTAACTATTGCGGCAAAGAACCTCCTTACTATGGTGATAGTTTGAACAATACTTACTGAATCTTGCATCGAAAAGATTTTGTATTGTTGATGGTTCGTCAGAAGGGGGAGGTTTGAGTCATTTGAGAGAGCTTGTTGAGGTTGCCAGGGGTGACAAGCCGGCAGACCTTGTTGTAAGTGGGAAAGTATTGTCAGTATTCACTGGGGAGATTATAGAAGGTGATGTGGCGATTTGTGGTTCATATATCACCGGAATTGGCGATTATGAGGGTTTGGAGAGAATTGAAACTGATGGGATAATCTTACCTGGATTTATTGATGCACACATTCATCTTGAGAGTACCCTTCTAAACCCCTCCGAGTTTGCGAAGGCTGTTTTATCACATGGAACAACTTCAGTTGTGATAGATCCGCATGAAATTGCAAACGTAACTGGATTGGTCGGTATAAGATATCTGATCGATGCGACTCGGGGTTTGCCTGTTAGCTTTTATATCATGGCTCCATCCTGTGTACCAGCCATTAAAGGCTTTGAGACTTTTGGTGCTGAAATAACATCCAAGGATATAGAGGAAGTTTTGAGGTGGGAGCGAGTCATAGGTCTTGCTGAAATGATGAATTTCCCCGGAGTCATATACGGGGATGAGGAAGTTCTCAGGAAGCTTGAAGCAGCAAGGGATAAGGTAATAGATGGTCATGCTCCCGGATTGCGAGGCAAAAATCTGAACGCATATCTTGCTGCGGGTGTAATGTCAGATCATGAATGCGCATCGCTTGAAGAGGCGATTGAAAAACTGCGTCTCGGCATGAAGATAATGGTAAGAGAGGGTTCAGTTGCGAAGAATCTTGCTGAGCTGGTGAAGGCTGTAACCGAGTTCTCTTCTGAACATTTCATGCTTGCAAGCGATGATCTGCTTCCAACGGATATCCTTGATGATGGGCACATGGATTACAGGCTGAGGCTTTGTGTTGAGAATGGAATAAAGCCAGAAATGGCAGTGAAAATGGCAACAATCAACACAGCGAGATATTTCGGGCTGCAAGATGTTGGAGCAGTTGCACCGGGATACAAGGCAGATATCGTTGTTGTTGAAGATCTTGAATCTTTTAAAGTTGAGAATGTTATCAAGGAAGGTAAAATAGTATGGGATGGAGAGCTCAAGACTGAAATAAGAAGAGTTGATGCACCGGAAGAGGTAAAAAAATCTGTTAAAATGCCACCTCTTTCAAGGGAAGATCTTGTAATTGAGGCGCGAGGTAAGGTTTGTAGACTCATTGAGTTGATTCCTGGGCAAATTATCACTAAGAAGGCTGAGTGGGAGCCCGTAATAAAAGATGGTATTGCTTTCCCGGATCCCGATCAGGATGTGGCAAAGGTTGCTGTTGTTGATAGACACAGAGCTGAGAAGAAAATAGGACTGGGTTTTGTCAGGGGATTTGGATTAAAGAAGGGAGCAATTGCAAGCAGCGTTGGGCATGATTCTCACAACTGTATATGTGTTGGTGTCAGCGATGCTGACATGCTTTTAGCCCTGAGAATGCTGGAAGAACTGCAGGGCGGGTTCGTGGTGGTTGAAAACGGGGAGGTTAAGGCTGAGTTGCCTTTACCAATTGCCGGTCTGATTTCTGACCTGTCATTTGAAGAAGTTGTAGGGAGGTTGAGAGGACTTTACGATGCTGCAAGGCAGCTGGGCGTTAAGGTTGAGCATCCATTCACAGCTATGAGCTTTTTACCACTACCTGTCATTCCGGAACTCAAGATCACGGACTATGGTCTGGTTGATGTAAATGAGATGAAAATAGTGGATCTATGGGTGGTGTAAAATGAAGCTCGAGCCGTTGATTCATAGGGATGAGATTAGGAAAAGGGTAAAAGAGATTGCTGAGATGATAAGTAAAGATTATGAGGGTAAAACACCGCTGCTCATAGGCGTGTTAAATGGCTCCTTTATTTTTCTAGCGGATTTGATTAGAGAGCTAAGCATACCTGTAGAGGTGGACTTCGTTAAGGTTCGCAGTTATGTAGGAACGGAGAGCTCCACGCTTGAGCTGAAGCTCGATCTTGAGAGGGATATTGAAGGTCTGGATGTTATACTTGTAGAGGATATTGTTGATACCGGTAATACTGTAGATTTTCTGATCAAGAGGATGTCCTCAAAGAACCCGAACTCCATAAGAGTCTGCGCTCTTCTTGACAAACCTGAAAGAAGGAAGGTGGATGTTAAGGTAGATTATGTGGGTTTCACGATTCCGGATGTGTTTGTTGTTGGATATGGGCTTGATGTGGATGGTAGATACAGGGAGTTGCCCGACATATACTATGTCAAGCAGTGAGCGTTCTGCCACCTCCTCCCAAAAATCTTAAATAATTTTTCTTTGAGCAGTCTGCATGCACCATGACACGCTCCTCGAGGTCGTCAGAAAACATCACGAGTTTTATAGAGATTCGATACCTCTTATAGCGAGTGAAAACCTGACGAGTTTTGCTGTAAGGAGATTTTATCTCTCTGATTTGGGACACAGATATGCTGAAGGTAAGGTTGGGAAGAGGTATTATCAGGGTTGCCAGTTCATCGATGAAGTTGAGGCTATGGCGATAGAACTCACAAAAGAGCTTTTTGAAGCTGAACATGCCAACGTTCAACCGATTTCAGGAGTTACTGCTAATCTTGCAGCATTCTTCGCCTTAACATCTCCCGGGGATAAGATAATGTCCCTTTCAGTTCCATGTGGAGGTCACATATCTCACGATAAGATCTCTGCTGCAGGTATAAGGGGTTTGAATGTTCTGCATTACCCCTTTGACAACGAAATTCTGAACATTGATGTGGATGAAACCAGGAAGATTGCCCTTAAGGAGAAACCTAAAGTATTTGTCCTTGGCTCAAGTCTTATTCTGTTCCCACAGCCGTGCAAGGAAATCTCTGAGATTGCTGCTGAAATTGACGCTAAAGTTGTTTATGACGCAAGCCACGTTCTTGGTTTGATCGCAGGCAAACAATTCCAGGATCCGCTGCGTGAGGGAGCAGATGTTGTTACTGGCTCTACTCACAAAACATTCTTTGGACCACAGAGGGCTATAATCCTTTCAAAGGCAGAGCTAGCAAAGGCCATAGATAGAGCAGTATTTCCGGGAGTTGTCAGCAACCATCACCTGCACAGCTTGGCAGCATATGTCGTTGCAGCACTGGAAATGAAGAAATTCGGTAGAGATTATGCATTTCAGGTTGTAAAGAATGCAAAGAGACTTGCTGAGAGAATGCACGAGCTTGGCTTTAATGTTGTTGGAGAATCATTGGGCTTTACCGAATCCCATCAGGTTGCAGTGGATGTGACGGAGTTTGGCGGTGGTGATAAGGTCGCGAAAAAGCTTGAGAGTATAAATATCATACTCAACAAGAACCTACTGCCTTGGGATGATCTGACAAAGACTGACAATCCATCCGGAATACGCATTGGTGTGCAGGAGGTTACAAGGATCGGGATGAAAGAGGGTGAGATGGAAAGACTTGCTGAAATCATTTGGGATGCAGTTAACGAAAGAAAGAGCGATGATAAGTTGAGACAGGAAGTAAAAGAGCTGAAAGAGCAGTTTAACACGGTAAAATACACATTCGAGGAATGTCCAGCATATGATTTCCCTGAAATTATCTCGAAAAGTTTTTAAGTTTATAGGGCTGACGAGGAGAAAAATTTAAATCTCAAATCAGAGGATGCGAAGAGAGAACTTCCCAGAGTTTCCCCACTATCAATAACGAAAAACAAAAAGCTGTTGTGAGAGCATGATGCTGGAAAAGTTGGTAGAGAGAAAAGAGCAATTGGAAAAGGAATTGCAGGACTACATAGCAAAAAGGGATGAGCTTAACAAAGCTGCGAGAGAGTATGCGGACAAGAGAAATCAACTGAACAAGGAAGTTAAAGAGTTGCTTGCAAAGGCAAAAGAGCTGAAAGAGAAGAGAGATGAGTATAATAAGAAGGCAAGGGAGATCAAGAGCAAGAGAAACGCTCTGCACAAGGAAATAGATAAGCTTTACAAAGAGCTCGACAAGATCAGAAAGAACTTGGATAGAGGCGGAAGACCTCTTGGTGAAATTGAGAAGGAAATAAGAAGGTTGGAATTCAAGCAGCAGACGGCTGTTCTGACGATAGAGAAGGAAAGGGCTCTTGTAGAGAGGATAGCAAGGCTGAAGAAAGAGCTAGAGGAGAGGAAGGAGCAGCTTGAGAAGCATGAAGAGTTTAAGAAGCTGATTGGTAAGATAAGAGAGCTCAAAGAGGAAGCAAGAAAACTCCACCAGCAGATGCTTGAGTATGTTGAAGAGGCAGACGTTTATCACGCAGAGATGGTAAAGATATTCAATGAGGTGGATGAGAAGAGAAAGCTTGCTGATGAGATGCATGAGAAGTTTATTGAGAGCAAGAAGGAAGCTGACAGATGTCATGCAGAGGTTGTAAAGATAAGAAAGGATATTAGAGATCTTGAGAAGGTTATAAAGGCTCTCAAGGCCAAGCAGGCGAAGAGCAAGGAAGAGAGGGAGAAGGAAGAACTGATAAGAAAGGCAAAGGAAATCTACGAGATGTTCAAGAGAGGCGAAAAGCTCGAGACGGAAGATATCCTGCTACTTCAGAGAGCAGGACTTATTTAAAGTCTTTTTTAAATTACGATTATTATTTCACATTAATATTCTATTCTCAAAACCAAAATCATCTTAAATGTAGCACGTCTGTAAGTTATTATGTTTGGAATTGGGGTAATGGAGAAAATTCTAACGATAATCTGGTTGCTGGTTGCCATCTTGGTTTACAAAGATGCGACACGGAGGTACCCTGCTGGGAGTTTCAAACCAATCCTCTGGGCCATAGTGGTCTTTTTCATGAGTCTCATTGGACTTGTACTCTATCTGCTTCTTCGACCTGAGAAAAAGTAGTGCCTAATCTATTACAACAAGTGCGTCGCATGGACAGACTTTGATACATTCGTAGCACTCTGTACATCTTGAAGTGTCAATTACAGCTCTTTCATTCTTTATAGCTATTGCATTGAAACTGCAGACATCAACACAGACTCCGCAGCCTTCGCATCCCAGTACAGCGATTGCCATTCTTGGCTATTCGGATTCAGCAGCTTCCACAGCTTTTGCCAGATCGTTTAATGTTGGTACACCTATCAGTATCTGTTTATCGTTGATTATTATTGCGGGAACAGTCCTGATTCCAAACTTCAGTGCCTCTTTCATTCCATCATCTGTTGTTACTGACATCTCCATGACCAGAACGTCCTTTCTCTGTTCTGCGAACCTCTTAAGAACGTCTTTCGCCATGGGGCAGTACGGGCAGGTTGGCGAAGTAAGCAATTTTATTACTACCATTTGATCACCTTTCTTGGGTTTTGATACAAACTATAAAAAAGTTGACTCTTAAGTCGTTCAGCGGGAGTAGATCGTTAGAATGTCCTCATCTTCCAGTACGTGGTCCAGACCAACCCTTTGTCCCTTGAATTTTACTGATTTGCCCCAAACTCTGGCGTATTTGAAGTTTTCAACCATGTCTCTATGCAGTCTCCTGCATACATCTTCCACTTTTGCTCCTCTGCGCATTATTAGGGGTTCATTATAATCAGGCTTACTTCCTGGTGGTTTGAGGTATATTCTGATGAAATCCAGCTTTTTGTATATTTTTTCTACAAGCAGATCGAGGTTAATCCTCTTCTCTGCGGAAACGGGAATGGCACCTTCTGGAATCTCCACTTCCATGAGATCAATTTTGTTCACAACCGTCAACGAAGGAATGTAAACACGATTTCCGAGAATTGCGTCGATGAGTCTTTCAATAGTTATATCCTCTCTGATCAGAACGTCGGCGTTGTGAATTCTGTATTCTCTGAGAATCTCCATAATTGTCTGCTCATCGATTGATAGTGGGACAGTTGAAGTGATTTTTATTCCACCTCTTTCTTTCTTCTTGATAACAACGTCAGGTGGTGTTTGATCGAGCCTTATTCCTCCCTCGTAAAGTTCCTTCTTCAGAATGTCTATATGGTGAATGTTAAACACGTCTGTAACTATCAGAATCATATCTGCGGTTCTAATAGCGGAGATAACTTCTTTTCCTCTACCTCTTCCCTTTGAAGCTCCTTCTACAAGTCCCGGGACATCAATGATCTGTATTCTTGCACCTTTATACTCAAGCATTCCGGGGACCGGTTTTAACGTGGTAAAATCGTAACTTCCAACCTCACTTTTTGCTCCAGTTAATGTATTGAGCAATGTTGATTTTCCAACGGAAGGGAAACCTACAAGAACGACAGTGGCATCTCCTTCTTTTTTAATTGAGAATGTTTGACCACCTGTCTTTTTTCTTTGCTTTTCAGCCTCCTCCTTCAGTCTTGCAAGTTTGGCCTTAAGCCTACCTATATGGTGTTCAGTAGCTTTGTTATATGGTGTCCTTTTTATTTCCTCCTCAAGTTGTCGTATCTGCTCTGCAATGTCCATTTCGAAGTAGAAATGGGAATATGGTTTAAAAAAATTTGCCAAAACGTGAATTTAAATCGTAGAATCTGACATCAATGGTGTGTTTTAGAGTAGCAAACAATTCAAATTTTAATTTTGAACATTTCAAAAAAGCAAAACAATTATTACTGTATCTGGAGTATAACGTTGATATGCGAAAAGGTGTTATTCTCTGCAGTGGTTGTGTTGGTCTGGATATTGAGAGAATAGCTTCCGAAATTTCTGATGTTGAAGTACTGCTTGTAAACGATTGCAGAGTTGACGTGACCTATGATTTTGCTGTTTTTGGTTGTGCAGCAATTCCACATATGTCTAGCTATAATGGAAACTATGAAATCGTTGATCTCAGATTGGTTGAATCCATTTTTAGGAATCCTGAGGAGGTAGCTGCAGCGTGGATAAAGTCCAGTCTTATCACCTCAGAACCAGATATTGAGACTGTTGAAACGGGCTACGATATAGTATATGAAGGAGACAATTTAGAAATCATATCAGAGCTAATGCTATCAGCCAATGTTACAGTAATATCATCAAATCCGGAAACGATAAAGAGGCTGTACCCTTTTAAGGTCAGGGTTATCAGAGGTAGGATCGAGGAGATAAAGGGGAGCATTGGTAACTTTGAGGTAATTGTAGATGGTGTGGATCTTATAGCACAGAAAGAGGGTAGAATAGTTCTCCGTGCTGGACAGGTAATCACACCCCATGCTGAGGAGAGTGAAGGTATTTTTACTTACGGGGATGAATACAGGGCTGCATTGAAAGCTATTAACAATCTGGGGAGTTTTACTAAAATTAAGGCGGTTGAGGTTGATTACGATTCTTGCGGAACATCCAAGAGTGGCATTTCTGGTTGTTCTCTTTGTTTTGCATGCCCGACACATTCAATTGAAAGACGTGATGGCAGGCTGAACATCAAACTTGAAACATGCATTGGATGTGGCTTTTGTTCTGCTGTCTGCCCAGTCTCTGCAATTCATAATAATCTGCTACCTTCGGAACTTATTCTCGAAAAAATAGATGCCGTGCTGAATACAAATTCCGAGAAAAAAGTTGTGACTTTCATTTGCCAGAACTCACTGGGCGACTTCTATGAGGTATCGGAGAATATTGTGGAAAAACTTCCCACTATCTTGCCTGTAGTGGTTCCGTGTATTAATTCTATTTCTGAGGTACACTACCTTTATGCGGTTCTCAGAGGGGCGGATGGTGTGGTTGCGGTACCATGTAATTGTGAAAATGCAAGATATGATGGTGCATTTGATCTTGCAAAGGCGACGCTGGAAGCTTTTGGCTTTGATGGTCTTAGGATGGCCAAGGTCAGGGAATTAAAATATGCTGTGGAATTTGGAAAAGTTCCCGGCAAACTAATCGAAAAACTTGAAGGAGATAATAAGAGACAAAAATGGCTGTATTTGGTTGAAAAGCTGCTGGTATTCCCGGTCAAGAAAGATGTTTTCCCTATTGAGCAGTTTGGAAAAATTGAAGTTGGGGATACATGCACACTCTGTCGGGCGTGCACATCCTTCTGCCCGTCTAACGCGATAGTTAGGGATGATGAGAGTGGTAAACTTGTTTTTACTCATGCACTCTGCTTTGCATGCAATCTGTGTGCTCAGGCATGCCCTGAAGACGCAATAAAGCTTGAAAAACTGCTTGATTTCAACTCTCTCTCCGAAAGGGTGGTGTTTGAGGACGAGATTATTAAGTGCCCATCGTGTGGGAAGCCCCACATGTCAAAGAGAGCATATGAAAAAATTAAAGCTCTGAGCGGGATGGAAGCCCCATTGCTCTTCTGTACAGATTGCAGGCCAAAGATTATTTTTGAATCTGTCTACAATGAAATTATTGAGGCGAGGGAGAGGAGGAGAGGGGGTGATTTCAATGAATGACTTAAACAGTATTATTGAGGGTAGAATGGCGATGTATTCTTTTCTTTCAACAGTTCTACTTGATGGCCCGCCTAAAGAGTTCCTTCGAGATTTGATGAAAGGGGAAGTAGTGTTCCCTTCACACCCTCACATTGACGAAGGAGTCAGGATCTTGAGAGATCTGGCATCAAAATTCAGCAGTGTTGAAGACTTTGAGACTTTTGTTAAGCAGGAATTTACGGCTGTTTTCATCGGTCCCTTTTCTGAAACCACGTCACCATATCAATCCACATATGAGGGTGATTCACCCTATCGTGAAGTTACAGCAAAAATAAAAAGAAAGTATCTTGAAATGGGATACATTCCACAGAAGAAACTACCTGAACCGGCCGATCACATAGGTGTTGAACTCTCCTTTATGGCTGAAAGCTGCAGAACAATGCTTGAAAGCGAGGATGAAAGGAGGTCAGAAATTAAGAAACAGAAAGAATTCCTGAAGGAGGAGCTGCTTACTTGGGTTTTCAAGTTCTGTGATGATCTGGAAAACAACATAAATGCACAGTTTTACAAGGGGATTGCAAAAATACTGAGAGGATTCATGCAGATTGAAAAAAAGGGTGTAAACGAATTGCATGCGTTACTTCGCTAAAGCCTTTACCACTCCGTAGAACGTCATCAGGACGTAGATGAACATTAGTGCAATAGTTCCATTCAATGCTATGGCGACCAGCAGGTTGTCTTCCAGCAATCTAAGTCCCGCAAGCCCTTCTTCTGTCAACAGAAAAGTTACGTACACCATTAAAAGCATTATCAGGCACGAGACTATGCCAGCGATATATCCGACGGGATGGAATTTATAGGGTTTTGAGTTTGTTTCAACTTCCTCTTCTGGATTCCATAGTGGAAATTCTTCTTTTGCCTTGTGTTTTGGAATAAGTCCGCTGAATATACCCATGTTTATTGGGAAGTTACCAGGGGTGAAGTGTAATACAGTTGCATGGGCAAGCACAAAGAATACTGCGAATATTGCAACGCCTGTGTGTATCGTTCTGAAGACAAAGAACAGGGCTGGATTGCTCTCCAGAATCGGGAATGGAAACCACATGACAGCTCCTGTAATCACTTCAATCAGACAGAAAATTGGTACAGCGAATATGTCTGCAACCATCACCCAGTCATATTTGCCTGACTTGGGTCGTTCCTTTGTAAGACCGAACGTCCACAGCATATCCTGTATCATATCCTTTACAAGTTGAAGGAAGAATTTTGGATGGAGTGTTATGTTGGAATCGCCCCTGCCCTTTGTCAATCTTTCAAGAGCGAAATATGTCCCAAAGTATGCAAGACTGAATGCAAGTATGAGTCCGCATATTCTGTGGACGAACATTGTAACTCCTGACCCTCCCATCAGATCCATGACCCATCGAAGTTGGGTTGAGAAAGTAATGGGAAGCCCGGTTATTATAAGCAGCATTCCTGAGAGTGATACAAGGAAGTGCGCAGCTCTTTGAGCTGGAGAGAATCTTTTAACCTCTTTCAAAGTTTTTCACCCCTCTCCTCTTCTTTGTAGATTCTGTAGAACTTCCAGTATTCGGCTGCAGTCATGATGAATACGAAGAATGCTATAAATGCGAGGAGCGGTTTAGCTATGCTGTTCAGGAACGCGATGGTTTCGACAGCGGATGAGTATTTTTCCTGCCTGATGTCGGATGGGAAGTGTCTGTATGTGTTTTCTGAGATATATGCCCCTCCAAGCTGTGCCGACTCCATCATGCTGACTATCAGTGGAGAGATGGCAATCACTGCAACAATGAATGAAACGATGGCCTTCAGCATTGCTTACACCTTCTAAAAAATTTAGAGGAGGAATAGACTCTCAATCTTTCCAGCAGCTAGGTATCCAGCAACCCTTTCTCTCAACTCTTTAGCAATTTCAGATTGTTCTCCTGCAAGCAATGCCCCTCCAGGGCAAACCATAGCACATCTTGGCACAGGCTCTCTCTGTATGCGCTGCCCATTCTCGTCTTTCTGTTCAAAAGGTTCTACACAGAATGTACATTTGTCCATCTTGCCCTTGGATCCAAAGGCACCTCTTTCTGCAATCTGTGGTGCGCCGAAGGGGCATGCAAAGGCACAGTAGCCGCATCCGATACACTTATCTTTGTCAACAAGCACTATGCCATCTTCTCTCTTGTAAATTCCGTTCACTGGGCATACTTTCATACATGGAGGATCGCTGCAGTGCATACATGGCATTGGGACGTTCAGCTGACCCGGTTTACCTTCGTTGATTGTTACAACCCTTATTCTGTAAACACCTTGGGGCAGGTTGTTGTGATTTTTGCATATAGCTTCGCATCCCCTGCATTTGATACATAGGTTGGAGTGAGTATCAACCAAAAACTTCAGTGGCATTTACATCACCCCATTAATGCCTTTTTAAGGACCTCAATCTTGGCCCTGTTCTTCTCCTTGAACTCGTTGAGCTTGCTTAGCTTTACAACTTCACAGATTCCAGACTTCGTAGCCTGCATCTGGGTTTCAGGGTCCCAGCCTGGTGGGTTTATGATGTTACACGAATCGCCAGCAGCGAATGGGCGCGTGTCCATGTCATTGTTCACGGGGAACCTGTCGAGGTACGACTGGCCCTGGAAGTAGCCGCCCCAGTGGTATGGTGTGAATACTACGCCAGGTGGAACTGCATTTGTAACTCTGGCTTTCACGACTATGTATGCGGGCTCGTCGCCGTACTCCAGACTTCTTGGTGAGATCACTGCAACCATCTCTCCATCGCTTATACCCCTATCGTTGGCATCTTTTGGATTGATCTCGACGTACATGTCTGGCTGCAGCTCTGCGAGGATTCTGTTTGCTCTAGTCTCTGCTCCACCACCCATGTGTTCAACCTGTCTACCAGATGTCCATATCAGCGGGAATACTTCCTTGAGCTGTGCATTCTTCCAGGCAATCTGGTATGATCTGGCTTTTATCTGAACTCTATAGTGGAATTCACCGTAGACGCTGTCGTCGTAAACCGGGTACTTGTCTATGAGGTCAAGGCGTGGTGAGAAGATGGGTTCTCTGTGGACTGGGACAGGATCTTTCATGTTCCATGCGTAGAATCTTGCTCTGCCTCTACCGGATGGAACCATGTTTTTGTCAAGCCATTCCGAGTAATCGGTTTCGAGGTTTGTTGCCCAGCCAGGAATCTGATCGTGGCCGTTTATACCACTGAGTAAAGATGCTCCATCTGGCGCTTCTTTGCCCCACTTAACTCTGAAGTCGTGGCCACCTTCCCAGACGGGTATGTCGTTGCGGTACAGTATTGGTGTTCCCGGATGCTTCTCGTTCCAGCATGGCCATGGAAGTCCCCAGTACTCTCCATCACATGGCCCACCTACAGCTCTGCAGTTTTCAGGATCGAACGTGTAGTCGTATTCCTGCTGCTTTTTTATTCTCCAGCTCTTCTGACCGATCATTCCAATGCTTCTACTTCCAACGGTAACTTCTTTGTCCCATACTTCTTCTGGCCTGATTTCTTCCGGTGGTTTGTTTCCGAAGTTGATTGTGAATTTCTCATACAAACCGGGATCGTATTTATCAAGAGCTTTCACAAGGCTAAGCAGTATCCACATGTCTTCTTTCGAGTCATACAGTGGTTCAACAACCCTGTTTCTCCACTGGATCTGTCTTCCACTGTTTGTAACGAACCCCTCTCCTTCGAGTTCTGTTGCTGCAGGTAGCAGAATTATTCCGTCTTTCCTGTCTGCCATTGCTGCACCGCTTTCAACAAATGGATCAACAAATACAATCAAATCTACTGTCTCAAAAGCCTTCTTAACGAGTTTGAGGTCACCCAGAGAGGGTGTTGAGTGTCCCCAGATGAATATCATTTTAAGGGGTGGGTTCTTTATTTTCATGTTCTTTGTTCCTGGATACGCGTCGGTTCCGGCAACAGCTCCAACAGCAAACCTTGCCATCGTAAAACCTTTCTCGTGCATCATTTCTTCGCTGGCAAATCTGCTCTTGATCCACTCGTAGTCAACATTCCAGACGTTGCACCAGTGCTTCCACGCTTTCTCACTGAGGCCATAGTAGGCTGGCAGCGAATGGCTCAGAACACACATGTCTGTTGCGCCCTGCACGTTGTCATGTCCTCTGAATGCGTTTACACCACCGCCTGGCTTTCCTGCATTGCCGAGGAGTAGCTGGAGAATTGCAAAAGACCTGATGTTTTGTGCTCCGTATTCGTGCTGGGTTGCACCCATTGCATACTGCAATGTTGCGGGCTTGTTGTGTGCAAGCAGGTAAGCTGCTTTTCTGATCTTTTCTGCTGGAACTCCTGTTATTTCTTCAACAAGCTCTGGTGGGTATTGCATTATTATTTCTTTGGCTTTCTCGAAGCCGTAAGTTCTGTTTTTGATAAATTCCTCATCATACCAGCCGTTTTTGATTATTTCATAACAGATGCCCCATACAAGTGCTATATCTGTACCGGGTCTGAATTGCAGGTGTAAATCGCTAACCGCTGCAGTTCTGCTAAAACGGGGATCACAGCAAATCAAAACGGCTCCTCGCCTCTTCGCCTCGTATATGTGGTAGAAGCTTACGGGATGGGCTTCTGCAGGATTTGAGAAGAATATTATGCATCTCGAATTTCGCATATCGTTGAAATTATTTGTCATGGCTCCATAACCCCATGTGTTCCCCAGACCAGCGACAGTTGTCGAGTGGCAGATTCTTGCCTGGTGGTCTATGTTGTTGCTTCCCCAGAATGCCATGAATTTTCTCATCAGGTATGCAACTTCGGTGCTGACCTTTGCTGAACCGGCGAAGAAAATCGCATCTGGCCCGTATTTTTCTCTGATTTTCATCATCTTCTTTGCAATGATATCCAGGGCTTCTTCCCAGCTAATCTTCTCCCACTTGCCGTTCTTCTTTATCAGCGGGTATTTGAGCCTCCTTGGAGATGTAACGATGTGGTTTATGCTTGCTCCCTTACAGCAGAGCTTTCCGCGGTTAATGGGGTTGTTAACCCACGGTTCGATTCCAACGAATGTTCCGTCCTTAACTTTTCCCAATATTCCACAACCGACCGCACAACCGGTGCATACTGTTTTTACAAGTTTAACTCCTTCCTTTTCTGACTGTTCCTGTATTTCCTGTGCAGTTGCCTTCTTAAAAACGCCATTCTTGCCGTATCTGGCCAGACCAGCAGCCACGGCAATTGTGGTAGCGGAGGCTTTCATGAAGTCTCTTCTAGAAAGTCTCAGAGAACGAACAACCATTCAGACACGCTCCACAAGTTATTATTCTCATATTTACGTAATAGTCGTTAATATATTTTACGCTAATCGTCGTATCTATGGTAGCAAGCGACAGTGTAATACTTATATATTGTTTTAATTTATCGAATATCATTAAACTATACGTTTTTTTAATTGAGTTAATTTGTATATTGTTCCAATTTTAAATAATTTGAAGGTTTAAAACTTTGTTTAATAGCAGCTTATTTAATTGCATTTATATTAATGATAGTAATTTTGGTTACTGGTTGGTATTTTGATCGGGAAAGTGTGAATGGCAGGCTAACTATTTTTTGAATTTATATTTGAAAAAGTTTTTAATAGCCTTTTCAATAACGGTGGTTATGCTTACATTTGTTGGAATCGGGCTTTGGGATGAAAAGGACATAACTTTCAGAGGATATGAGGCTGTAAAAAATGCTGATGAAGTGTATATCGAGTTTTACACTTCAAAGCTAATGGGTACTAACTTACAGAAAATTGAGGAGTTCCTGGGTAGAGAGCTGAAGGTTCTTGAAAGGAGTGATCTGGAAGAGAAAAGCAGGAATATTATCGAGAGAGCTATTGATAGAAATGTAGTGGTTCTTGTTCCGGGGGATCCAATGGTTGCAACAACCCATTCTGCAATAAGACTTGAAGCGGAGCGCATGGGTGTCAAAACAGCGGTAATTCATGGACCGAGTATAATGTCTGCTGTTTGTGGGCTGACTGGTTTGCATAATTACAGATTTGGAAAATCTGCTACGGTAAGCTATCCATACGGTGAAACAATTTCAAAAACACCACTGAATGTTATAAAGCAGAACTGGAGCATAGATGCCCACACATTGCTGTATTTGGATCTCCATCCTGAACCGATGAGAATAAGCCGAGCGGTTGAAATTTTGCAGAAGATTGACGATGGTTCGCTTGCTGGATGTTTTGCTGTAGGGGTTGCAAGGGCTGGAAGCGATAAACCATTTGTAAAATGCGACAGGATTGAAAATCTTAAAGAAATTGATTTTGGTGAGCCTTTGCACATCATGGTTGTTCTAGCGAAGACTCTGCATTTCATGGAGTATGAGTATCTCAGGGATTTCGCATCAGCACCCGAAGAACTCAAAGAACTCGTAGTGTAAACAAATATATAAATGAGTGGTGGAAACATTTTAATTGCTTTTTGCATTTTTATTGTTGGATGAATGGTGCTGTGGGAAGAATTTATGGTGAGGCAAGCTCAACTGAGTTTAATTTTGTAGTTTTCGACCCCAAAGAGGTAAAAAGAACTGATTATGTTAAGGTATGGAATGATGTAGATGGATGGGTAGTTGCCCAGGTTCTCGATATAAAGGCTGTAGCGGATTTTGACGAAAGCGATGCCCTGCAGGGGAGAAATGCTGAAAAGGAGATGTATATTGCGAAAGCGGTTGTGATTGGTAAGAGAGATGAAGATGGTTTGTTGAGGATGCCTAAGACACCATTTGTCCCGGGAGAAAATGTGTTTAAGGCAGATGATGATCTAATCATTGAGGCCCTCGGGCTTGAAAAGGATGGTGTTTACCTGGGTTTGCTTGAAGATAGTGAGATACGGGTCAATCTTCTTGTAAACTCCCTTGTCCAGAAGCACTGCTGTATACTTGCCAAGACAGGTAGTGGGAAAAGCTATACGGCAGGAGTAATTATTGAAGAACTTCTTGAGAGGGATGTTCCACTCTTCATAATAGATCCGCACGGCGAATATGCAACGATGAAATATCCAAACGATGACGGAGATGAAGTTGAGAAAATGCAGAAGTTTGGTATAAGTCCAAAAGGTTACGGTGATAAAATCAGAGTTTACGTTCCCCCTAATTCTCCTTTTACGGACAGGGCGGATGGAATTCTGAAGCTGGATGGTTTGAATCTAACACCTGAGGAAATTATCGAGCTGGCGGGCATATCTAACAACTCCACAGCTCATGCGCTGCTATATCAGGCAATAAAGAATCTGAAGGGGCAGGAATATACTATTGAGGACATCATTACTGAGGTTGAGGCAATCAAGCACAATGGAAAATGGAGTCTGATTGGTCACCTTGAGAGGATTCAGGAATCTGGACTATTCGATAAGGACCCCACACCAATACACGTTTTGCTGCAGAAAGGGAGAGCGATTGTTCTTGATATGCGTGGTGTGCCACCGGAGCATCAGGACCTAATTGTCTCAAGAGTTTGTTCAAAGCTGTTCGAGCTGAGGAAACGTGAGGAAGTACCGCCTGGCATGATTGTGATTGAGGAAGCTCACAATTTTATACCTGAAAGAGGGTTTGGGAGAGCAGTTTCAACACCGGTATTGAGAACAATTGCAAGTGAGGGCAGGAAATTTGGACTGGGTTTGATGGTTATAAGTCAGCGCCCAGCCCGTGTTGACAAGAATATAATAAGCCAGTGCAACACCCAAATAATTCTGCGTGTTACCAATCCGAACGACATCAATGCCATAAAGAGGGGACTTGAGGGGCTTACTACTGAGATGGTTGATGAAATAAAGCGCCTGCCACCCGGCACTGCCATGGTTGTCAGTGCTGAACTTGAGAGACCGATAATTGTGAATATCAGGGTCAGAAAGAGCAAGCATGGTGGAGCATCAATAAACATTGTAAAAGAGGTGAAAGGAAAAACATCCAGGAAGGGAAGGTCAACCGGGAAGGGGAAAGTTAAAGAGTCGAGAGTGAAGGAAGGTAAGGGAAGTAAGAAAAAAGGTGAAAAGCGTAGTCTGTTTAGAAAAATATTCGGTGGTTGATATGGATTATCTCGTCGTGTTGCAAGGGGCATGGGTTGTCAGAAAGGCGAGAAGTGTAGAGGATGCTATGAACATAGCTGTAGCCGAAGCAGGGAAGAGGTTGAGCCCGGATCTGGACTTTGTTGACATAGATGTTGGTGTTGTTGATTGTCCAAAGTGTGGTGAACCACTCAAGAGTGCTTTCATCGTTGCAGGAATGGCTCTAGTTGGCCTGATCTTTGAGATGAAGGTGTTCAATGCTGAAAATGAGGAACATGCAGCAAGAATTGCGAAGTATGAAATAGGTAAAAGACTACAGAAAGTCCCTCTTGAGGTTATCGAAGTGGTTAGACTAGATTAAATAGTAAAGTCTGTTGAATAGCTTTATCTTTCTCATATTTAGTAGAGTATCTGGCTTATTGTATGCTGTTTTAAAGTTTTATCGATTTGGGAAATTTCTAGGTATCTAGAAAAACTTTTAAGTCAAGAAATACTTTTTTGGAAGAATGTTTGTGAGAGTCAGTGATCTTACAAGCTACATTTACTGCCCGAGACTCTGTTACTATCGGCTTAAGTTTTCTAGGGAGTTGCCAAATGAAATGCATGCGGCCAGGGAGCTCTATATTAGCAAGAGAATCGGGATGGGAGAGGAGTGGGCTCTGGAGAAATATAAAACTCTGTATGGTGATGAAAATACATATGTTTTCATTGAAGCTCAGAGGAAATTCAAGTTTAATCCGATGCTAGATAAACTTAAATCTGTAGATTTGGAGGTCTGGCTTGAATCAAGCAAGCTTAGACTTAGAGGGATTCTTGATGAGATTGTGTCTTTTAAGGGGAGCAGACAACCTCTTGTTTTATCTTCAAAGGCACCGGATAATGGCGCGTGGTTTAAAGATAAAATCAAGGTTGCTGCGTTTTGCATGCTCCTTGGAAATTCTGGAAGTAATGGTTTTGTGTACCATTGTTTTGATGGTGAGCTAAGAAGGGTGGAAATATCTAGAAGATACAAATACCATGTTATGAAGCTTATTGAGAGGGTTTTGAGGCTGCATAAAGGTTTTGTTCCTGAAAGAGCTGAAGACGCCAAATGTAACAGATGTATATATGAAGAAACTTGCAGAAATGAGCCTTCTACTTTTGCTTCACGCTTTTTGTAGTTTATTGACAAAAGAAGCTCAACAAATTAAAAATTTGGGGATGTGGTAATTACTTTAGTTCGTCCCACTTTCTTCTGCGTATGAATTTTACTATCCCTACTATCGCTATGGCGATTAGTGCTATTGCTCCAATTCCTATGCCAACCATCTTCAGGTCTATGTTTTCGAATAAACTTGGCTCCTCTGTGGGTTTTGGTGTAGCTCCCTCTTCTCTCATCTTTGCTTTTAGTTCATCAATCAGGGTCTTTGTTGAATCTTCTATTTTCTGTGAAGCCTCTAGAACTTCCAGAGAAATTGTTTTCGCATCTTCGTAAAGCCCCCTGTCCAGATATTCTCTTGCCGTGCGATCCAGCTTGTCGAGCTGGACACTGTATTCGGCTTTTATTTTATTCAGTTTGAATTCATATTCTGTAGTGGTTATGCCCGAGTCTTTAGCCTGTTTTATTGTTATTTCTAGTTCTGATATTAGCGGTAGTATTTCGTCTTCCAGCTTATCTTTGGCTTTGTAGAATAGATGGGTGGCTTCAGCCTTTACGAGCTCTTTCTGGGCTTCTTTAATGAATTCTTCGGCTTTCTTTAACAAGCTGTCAGCTTCGATGTAATTGCCCTTATTGTACTGACTTTTTCCATCGTTGAAGTAGTTTACAGCTAAATTCAGTTTCTCTTTGGCTACGGCAACACTCGCGCCAGCCTCCTCAAGCCTCTCGATCTCTTTATTCAATTTCTGGACCTCTGAGTCTATACTGCGTATATCTTCGTCAAATTTTCCGATGTTTACTATTTTTATCTTGACTGGTGGTAGAACATCAGGATCTGCGTCGGTTACGTTAATCCAGAGAATTGTCTTTTCTTCCACTCTGGTTGTGATGCTTGGAATTTTTCCGCTCACTTCTACTCTAATCGTATCTAGACCATCTTCCCAGTAGCCAACCTTGACTGCCAGGTAGTCTTCCCCTGGCTCGGGATATACAATTGGTCCATTTTTGTAGACTATTTTTGCTTTGATTTTAGGGTTTACCAGCGATGTGTACACCCCATATACTCTCGGGTTGCTGATACTATCTCCGTCAAGTCTTGTGGCTTTATCATCTGTCTTGGGCCTTATATAGTAGGTGATTGCTATGGACTCTCCTGGCTTGTAGTATGTTTTGTTTATTCCCTCTGGGTGTGGATCTGCAAAATCATCTTTTGTGAGTTGCTCTGCTGCCATTGCGAGGGGTGTAAGGCTGGCAACTACGATAAATATGAGCAAAAAAAGAATTAGTTTTGTTTTCATTATACCACCCTTATACGAGTGGTTCAAGATCTTCATCGAAAAGTGAAAGAGTCTTCTCAAGTCTTAGTCTTTCGGCGTTCTCAACTTCTCCTTTAGCCTCTGCAGCAAGTCTCTGCAACTCTCTAACACGTGGGATATCTGTTACGTTTGCAAGAACTACGAGAGCTGCAACGTGCTTTGTCCTTCTTGTTGGGTAATCTCCTGCTCTTACCTCTACTCCTGCAATCTGGTCTTCGAGCCATAGCTTTGCTTTTTCAAGTCCTTTTCTATCGAGGTGCTCTGGTGGGCCAGCAACAAGCACAAGGGCTCTTTCAGCACTTCTTATATTACATGGAATTGTGAGCCTGCCCAGAGCAGCTCTTCTGACAAGCGATGCTATTTTCATGGATTTATCGTCATCCATCATTGCCTCCTCTTTCTTCCTCTTGAAAAATGGAAGAAGCCCTCCTTTCTTATTGTTCTCTTCTGCAAGTGATGTGGCATATCCAATGGAGGAGATTCCACCTCCACGTAGTGTGTTTATTACTTCAGAGCTATCAACAACCATTTCACCTACCATGCCTTCTTCTATGGGCTCTCCTGCTCTGGCAAGAATGGCCAATCTCCTCACAATCTCCTCATTGATCTTGGCAAAGGACTCACGCAGACTCAAACCCTCGAATTTCCATGCTCCGTTGTCTACCAGTATGAGGTTGTCCACATACTTTAGTAATGAAATCATACTTCTGGCAGCATTCAGGGAGTAAAGCTTACCCTCTTCAGGGGCAGGTAGAACTCCTAAAGCATAGACAGGCTCAGAATACATTTCGGACAGATATTTAGCGAGGACGGGAGCACCTCCACTACCCGTTCCACCACCAAGTCCAGCGATAATCAGAAATGCGTCAATTTCATGCGTACCTCTGTGGTCTATTTCGCTCAGAATTGTTTCTATTTCTTCCTGGGCGATCTTGGCACCAAGCTTGTTATCTGTTCCTACACCATGGCCTTTTACAGTAGTTTGCCCGATTAGAATACGATCTTCTTTTGGTACGTGTTTCAAACCCATTAAATCTGTTCTTGCAGAATTTATCGCGAGAGTTTTTAACTCTATTCTGCTACCTCTTCTTTTTTCATTTTCTATGAATAGGTCAAGTATCTTTCCTCCAGCCTGGCCGAATCCTATTGTGAAGAATCTCATGACTGTTCACCTTGCCTACTTTAAGTCATGGGGTTTTAATTTAAGCCTTTCCATCGAATGAAAAATTTTTGGAGTTTTGGTGTTAATACTGAATTTACTGTTTGTAATGTTGGTTGGGTAGAGGTTGTGTAGGTTGAGATGTTGAGATAGGCTCTATGGAACTTCATGCAATTTTTGTCTGTTAATGTTTTAATAATTAATAAGTTTTAGGGGATTTCATCCATTGCGAAATCTTCCCATTTTCTCAGCCCTATCAGTATTTCAAATTCCTGTGGGGTTAGGAGTGGGGCAGGGTAAAGGTTTGCATCATCATAACTTATTCTCGGGCAGGCTGTATTGACGTAGTAGCCGTAGGGGAAGTTTGAAAGTTTTGCGGGGGATATCTCGTCTATCATGATTATATCCAGCTTTTTTCCAGCATTTGCAGCGTTTTCTTTAAGTTTTCTTGCAATACCCAGTCTTTTCTGTCCCATCTTGCTGCTGACGATTATTGCACCCTTTTTCTTGGTATCCATCGCTTTCGCTATTAGAAGCATTCTTTTTCTCAGAAAACTCTCGTGTTTTACTTCTTCAAACTCGTTGCTGAGTGGGCTGAATCTGTATACTTTTTTGCCAGTGTATATTGCAGCACCAATCGGGTGGAAAAGCCCATCACCTATAAACAGGATAGCATCAGCCTCAGAATTCTTCAAAACGGTGTAATTGCATCCCAGCACCTGACCTGGCATTTTAATCCTACTACTGCCCTCTTTAAGCTCTATTTCGTATCCTTTTTCTTCAAGCAAATCTTTGACCTCTTTGAGCTTCCATGCATACTGGGCGGTTGCTATCAGTGCTATTCTTCTTTCTGGAATTTTGAGCTCGGCAACTCGTTTAACATCAAAATCCACAAAATATGGAGCGTATATAACTTTTTCAAGCTCAAATACTGGTGTATGTGCGAAATGAACAAGAACATCGACCTCATCAAGCAACGTAAGGTCTATGTCACATGCCCCATAACATGATGAGCCGGATAAAATAACTTCAAATCCGGCATCTTCTATTTTTTCTACAATCTCGTCACTTTTGAATTTTAGACCGTCTGGAAGTTGTATGCCCACTACTTTTGCATTCCTCCTCTTGAGCTCCTCTATTATATTGTCAAAGTCTATTCTGGCGAGATTAGATGGTTTCATTGCCTGAAAATAAAAAAGAAAGGTTTATTGCAGGTTTCTCAATTTTTCCAACATTATCTTCTTCTCAACTCTCGCAACCGTTTCCCTTACCGTCTGCACAGCGTCTGAATTTGCTGAGACACTGTCAATGCCCATTTCAACGAGCTTCTCCACGACCTTCGGATAGCTTCCGGCCTGTCCGCATATTGACGTCTTCACGCCGTGCTGTTTGCATATCTTTATAACTCTCTCAATGAGTTTCATGACGGCTGGATGCGTCTCGTCGTAGAGGTATGCAACGTTCTCGTTGTTTCTATCAACGGCGAGTGTATACTGCGTCAGGTCGTTGGTTCCGAAAGAGACAAAGGTTATTCCTTCTTTAATTATGTCTTCAATTATGAGTGCTGCAGCGGGTGTTTCCACCATAACTCCGAAATCTATTTTCGAGAGTGGAAGACCCTCTTCAACCATTATCTGCTTGGCTCTTCTAACTTCGTTTGGATGGGTTACAAGGGGCAGCATTATACCCACGTTTGTATATCCTTCTTCAATGACCTTCTTTATCGCTTTTATTTCAGCTCTGAAATGTTCTTCTTCGATCAGATCTCTTCTTATTCCTCTGAAGCCAAGCATCGGGTTTGCCTCTATTGGCTCGTCCTCTCCACCCTCCATGGCTCTGAATTCGTCTGTTGGAGCATCCAACGTTCTTATCCATACTGGCTTGGGGTAGAATGCCTGAACAACCTTCTTGATTCCGTTGTAAAGTTCGTCTATGTATTTGTCAACTTCTCCGTCCTTAATGTACTTCATTGGATGTTTTTCAAGGCCGAGAACCATGTGCTCTATTCTGAACAGTCCGACACCATCAGCACCTGTTGCGGCAACTTTTTCGGCCGCATCTGGAATAGATATATTGACTTTGACCTCTGTTGCCGTGATAATTGGTGCAGCCGCTACCGGTTTAACTACTTCTTCCTCTTTCTTCTCTGCCTTGAGTGCTCCAGCATAAACGATACCTTTGTCTCCATCAACGGTAACAACCATTCCATCCTTCAGAACCTTTGTAGCTTCTTTAGTTCCCACAACTGCCGGAACTCCAAGCTCTCTTGAGACAATGGCTGCGTGGCAGGTCATACTTCCCTCGTCGGTAACGATTGCAGCGGCTTTTTGCATAGCTGGTACCATGTCTGGAGTAGTCATTGTTGTAACAAGGATGTCACCTTCCTTAATCTTCCAGATTTCGTCCTCGCTGAATATAACCTTGACCTCTCCAATTCCAATGCCAGGAGATGCGCCGAGTCCTTTAAGCAGAATCTTGCCCTTTTCCAGTTCTACTTCTGGTTCTTCCGCTTTTCTTATTGTTGTAATCGGTCTAGATTGAAGAATGTAAACCTTGCCTTTTTCTATTGCCCATTCAACATCCTGTGGATGGCCGTAGTGCTCTTCTATAACTTCACCGAATTTTACAAGTTCTTCAATTTCTTCATCGCTTAATACCCTCTCGTTAGCTTTCTCTTCATCCAACTCAATTTTAACTGTTTTTCCATCCTTCTTTGTGAGCATGAAATTCTTCTTAGATATTTTAACCTCGACAAGTTTTCCTTTGGTTCTATCATAGATGTAGGTATCGGGAGTGACTTCTCCACTTACAATTGCCTCACCAAGACCAAAAACAGCTTCAATAATTGCCAACTTCTCACCGGTGACAGGATGGGATGTAAACATTACACCGCTCTTCTCACTGTTTACCATTTTCTGCACAACAACGGCTATACTTACCTCTTCATGTTTGAAACCTTTTTTAACTCTATAATATATTGCTCTGGGTGTATATAGGCTGCTCCAGCATTTTCTAACTTTGTCAATCAAATCTTCTTCTCCTACTACATTCAGGAATGTTTCCTGCTGTCCAGCAAAGCTGGCTTCAGGCAAATCTTCTGCGGTTGCAGAACTTCTGACAGCAACATAGACTTCTTCTCCCTCTTCTTTACATAACTGTCTGTAGGCTTTTTTTATCTCCTCTTCTATGTCGCTGGGGATCGGTGTGGATTCAATCAGTTCCTTTATTTTCTTTGATACAGCATTCAGTTGCTCTGTATCTTCAACTTTAAGGTCTTTCAGAAACTCTATGATTTTTTCTTTAATTCCTGTCTTTTCAATGAATTCCATGAAAGTTCTGCTGTCAACGACAAATCCATTTGGAACGGGTATCTCATTTCTTAGAAGTTCACCAAGATTTGCTCCCTTTCCACCGACGAGGGGAATATCGTTCTTATCTACTTCGCTAAGCCACAGTACACCCATTAAAATCACCTGCTCAGAGATGCTTCTTCAACCTTAAAAGGCTTTTGCAAAATGCCGTATGTTATCATATATCAATATTAAATAATATCCAAATATCCGTGAAATTTATGTAGTATGGCTGTTTAACGCGTAGTGATGTATACATGGCTCATAGTGGGGCTTGGTGGTTTCATAGGAGCAATTTTGAGGTACCTTGTCAGTGGATGGGTACAGAGCAGAGTGGTGGTTGGTGACTTTCCATTTGGAACATTAAGTGTAAATTTCTTAGGATGCTTTTTTATAAGCTCGGTGATGTACCTTTCAGAATACTGGGGTTTCTTTGATAGAGAAACGAGGGTTTTCCTCACAATTGGTATTCTTGGCTCGTTCACAACAATGTCAACCTTCAGCTATGAAGCGTTCAAGATGCTTGAGCAGGGGGATTTACTTTCAATGGCTGTTTACATCCTTGGTACAATTGGGTTGTGTCTTCTCGCAATCTATCTTGGGAAAGTACTCACATTGAGTTTATGGAGGGTCTGATATGAAGAAGGAGGATGAAGCTGTTTTATTAAGGATATTCATTGGTGAGTCAGATAAGTACAAGGGAAAGCCATTGTATAGGTATCTGGTCGAATTTTTTAAGGAGGAGGGATTGGCAGGAGCAACTGTATTGAGGGGAATTTTGGGTTTTGGCAAGACTAGCATAATACACACAACATCTGTCTTGAGGCTATCTTCGGATCTACCTATTGTTGTTGAAGTTGTGGATAAAAAGGAGAAGATTGAAAGAATAAAACCCAAACTGGTTGAGATTGTTAAGGAAGGGCTCATAACAGAGGAGAAAGTGAAGATAATCTTTTATGATGCAGAAGAGAGCCGATAATTGTACCCAAGCAGAAAGCTATGGCGGTTGTATCTCCTCCATTTATGAAATTGCTATTTATAATATTCTTATCCTTTCTATTTTACAAATGAAGCAAAAGTTTATAATCCCACCATTTTTAGCTTCGAGCTAATGAAGGTACTCGTTGCCGATCCAATTCCCAATGAAGCAATTCAGAAAATGCTGGATGCTGGTTTGAGTGTTGACGTGAAAACGGGGCTCAGTAAAGAGGAACTGATTGAAATAATACCTGAGTATGACGCTCTTGTTGTGAGAAGTCAGACAAAGGTAACTAAGGACGTCATTGAAGCTGCAAAGAACCTCAAGATTATTGGAAGGGCGGGTGTCGGTGTTGATAATATTGATGTTGAAGCTGCAACGCAGCGTGGAATAGTTGTTGCTAATGCTCCCGGTGGAAACGCAGTTTCTACAGCTGAGCACACTCTAGCACTAATTTTTGCTGTAGCAAGGAAAATCCCTCAGGCCGATAAAAGTGTAAAAGAGGGGAAGTGGGAGAGAAAGAAGTTTGTTGGAATGGAGTTAAGGGGTAAGACTATTGGAGTAATAGGGCTTGGTAGGGTCGGTTTTGAGGTTGCAAAGAGGGCGAGAGCCCTTGAGATGAATGTTATTGCTTATGACCCATATATAAGTGAGGAAAGGGCAAGGGAGATTGGGGCGAAGCTTGTAAGTCTTGAAGAACTGTTGAAAACTTCCGACATCATTACGGTTCACGTTCCTAAAACAAAGGAAACTGAGAAGCTGATATCCAAGAAGGAATTTGAAATGATGAGGGATGGAGTCTACATAATAAATTGTGCAAGAGGCGGAATAGTCGATGAAGCTGCACTTTATGAAGCATTAGTTAGTGGTAAGGTAAGAGGAGCTGCTCTTGATGTCTATGAAAAGGAACCACCCGATCCGGACAACCCTCTCCTCAAACTCGATAATGTTGTTACCACACCCCACCTTGGAGCATCAACCAGGGAAGCGCAGATGAGTGTTGGTTTGACAATTGCCAATGAAATAATCAATATGGCAAAAGGCCTACCTGTCAGGAATGCTGTTAACCTGCCAAGTATGGATCCAGCCGAATTTGAGTATATGCTTCCGTATCTCACTCTTGCTGAGAAAATGGGTAAGATCGCATCGGCTAGGCTTGGCAGGATAATCAAGACGGTTAGAATAACATTCAGGGGCAAGCTGGCTGAAAAGAACACCGAATTTCTCACGAGAGCTTTGCTTAAGGGATTGCTTGAGCCCATTCTCGGGCCGAACATAAATCTCGTTTCGGCGATGCCAATTGCGAAGGAGCGGGGAATAACGGTTGAGGAAACAAAAAGCGAGAAGAGCGACAGCTATGAAAGCTTGCTTGAGATAAATGTTAATGACGGACAGAAGGAGATATTCATAGCTGGAACGTGCTTCTCTAGGAATGATTACAGAATCATAAAGATAGACCGCTACAAGGTCGACTTCGTTCCGGAGGGGCATTACATCATATCTCTCCACGAGGACAAGCCAGGAGTCATCGGAAGAGTTGGTACGCTGTTGGGACAGCACGGAATAAACATCGCAGGCATGCTCGTTGGAAGGTACGGTGGGCGCGGCGGAATTCAGCTTATGCTTTTGCTGGTCGACGATCCCCCAACGGACGAAATACTTAATGAAATGGTAAAACTTGATGGAATAATAGATGCTGTCTATGTGCATCTTTAATTCCTTTTTAATATTCTTCTTATAGGTTATAATAATTGTTTACTCTCAATCTTTATATACTAAGAGTTCTAATTATTGGTAATGAAAAAAGCACTCGATAGAAAAGACTTGAAGATTGTTGAGATGTTACTCGAGGATTCGAGAACTCCATTTACAAGAATAGCCAAGGAGCTGGATGTAACTGAAGCAGCCATTCGGAAAAGGATAAAGACATTGGAGGAAATGGGGGTTATACTGAAATATACGATTGAAGTTGATAGTGGTAAGCTGGGCTATTCTATTGTCTCTCTTACGGGTATAGATGCGGAGGCAGATAAGGTTATTGAAATTGCAGAGAAACTCAAAGATTTTGATTTTACGAAAAGGGTCTTTATCACTGCTGGTGACCATATGATTATGGCTGAGATATGGGCAAAAGACAAGGACGAATTGGTAAAGATTTTGTCTGAAGAAATAGGTGCTCTTGAAGGTGTGAAAGGAGTCTATCCGGCTATAGTTCTTGAGAAGGTTAAATAATCAGGCTGTCTCGGCCCCTGAAATGGCTTTTAGTACTTCTTCATCGTTCAGTTCGCTGAAGTCTTCATAGTAGCTTGCAACGGCGAATGGGTAATTTTTCTGGATGTTTATAACGAACACATCATCTGCATAAGTTTTTAGCAGATTTACAGTGTCTTTTGGACTGCATGGCGCTGCAGCATACACCTTTTCTGCCCCTTTCTTCCTCAGTAACTGTATTGCTGCTATGGCTGTATAGCCGGTAGCGAACCCGTCGTCGACGAGCAGAATTTTCTTACCACTCAGGTCAGGTATCTCCTTGTCTCTATACACTTTGACCCTTCTCTCCACCTCTTTTTTTACAGAACTGGAAAGTTCTTTGATCTGTTCATCGGAGATATCAATGCGTTTTAATATTCTTTCATTCAGGTACATCGTGCAGTCTTCAGCAATTGCACCAAATCCAGCTTCAGGATTCCATGGAATGGGTATTTTTCTAACTCCTACTATTAGGAGAGGTTTTTGTGATCTTTTTGCTATCTCTGCTGCGACAATAACTCCGCCACGTGGGATTGCTGCAACTACATCGAAATCAGTGTCTTTTACAAATTCTGCAAGTACAATGCCTGCATGTCTTCTGTCGTGAAAAATAGTCATAGATTATGTGTGTAACAGGAAGTATATTAATGCTCCCTTAATGTCCGAAATCATTGAGCAGAGCTTTCGATATTATTGGTGCAACACTAACGTGACTGACAGGGCTAAGAACAGTGTCGCTTCCGACTACATTCTCAACTCCGACCTCAAGGATTCTCCTCAGGGCATCATCTGAGAGTATTGCATGTGTACATGCCACGTATACTTTTCCGCATCCAGCTCTTTTAAGAGCTTTTACAGCCTGAAGAACAGTACCACCGGTGAATATGATGTCATCAACGATCACAACATCTCTACCATTTACTTCCTTTGGAATTGTATCAATTATGACGTTTTCGGCATCAACACGCATCTTTCTGAGAAGTATATAGTCAGTATTGAGTTCATTCGCGACGATCGAAGCCCATTGGGCAGCCTCCTCGTCTGGGCCAACAACGATCGGGTCGTTTAAATCGAAGTTCTGCTTTACATAAGATGCAAGCTCATGCATGGCTGTCAGATTCTTTGTCTCGACTCCAAAGAACTCTGAAAGATCTTCGAGTTTATGCTGATGAAAGTCCACGACATACATTTTATCTATACCAGAGTCTCTGAGCAGTTTGGCGACGATTTTTAAAGAGAAGGCCTCACCTCTTATAAATACCTGATCCTGCCTTGAATATGGTAAATAGGGAAATACTCCGATCACAGATTTTGCTCCGTATTCTTTTAGTGTTTCAGTCAAAAATATTGTCTCAATTAGCAGTTCATCGGGATTACGGGCGAATGAATTGACAATAATGACATCTCTACCTTCAACGTCGCTTGAGATTCTAACATATTTTTCGCCGTAAGGCAGCTTTTCAAGCTGTGCATAACCGGGCTGGAAGCCAGTTAAGCGGGATATTTTTATTGCGAGAATTCCTTGTGATCCTGGAATTACAATGGGTTTGGATGTCATTATTTTGGAACTTGCAAAGTGGATATATTTAAGTTTGGCTATCGCTGAATTTATATTTGGGTCTGAATGTAATTTCGGGAGTTGTACTGGTATTTATTTCGAAATGCTTATATACCATTAATGATAATGAAAAATTTGGGGGTTTTGATGATAAGCATGATGAGAAAATTTGCGGAAGAGTTGGAAGAAATTGCGAATGGTTGTGGAAATGGGAAGCAACCTGAAGAGAGGCTGGCAGAATTGCTTGCATCAATCGGTTTAATCAAAAAAACCAAGGAAGGGTACAAATTAACAGAAGTAGGGATGAAATTCCTCAAGATAACAGCTGAAACATAACCCTTTTTCTACTACTGAGTCATGCACCAAGTCTTTACATCTATCAAACACCGATGTTTTCAGAGAATTCTTCAAATCTGACAAGGCTGATTTTTTAGGGAATTAAACTTCAACTCGGAAAGGTAATATAACTTTTCATCAGGAATAACGCTGGGATGGAAGCAGACATAGTTTTTTTCTCATGGACCGGAAACACAGAGAAGATTGCTAGGTTGATAGCGGACGAATTGCTGAGGATGGGCGTTACTGTAAACGTTCAGAGGATTGTACCTTTGAAAGATCACTCCTATTTGTTCTGGCTAGCTCTATCTTTTTTACCTCGGGTAGGTGTGAAAATCAAACCGGTGAAAACAGGATCGCGGAGTCTTTTCCTCTGCATACCAAAATGGACGTTCAATTGCCCACCAGTAACTGAGTTTATCAAAAATACTGATTTGAGGGGTGTGAATGTGTTTCTTGTTATTACTTTTGGTGGATTTGATGAAAAGCGGTATGCATCTGCTGTAAAAAAGCAACTGGAAAGAAGGGGTGCCAGAGTAGTCAGCACACTGCTAGTCAGAAGAAGGGATATTGGTCGTGAGGATAGTGACGTTAAAGATTGGGTAAGAGATTGTGTTCAATTTATGGTGCAGTAGTTAGGTAATTTTTTAGATGTTTTGTATATTTACTGATGTAATTATTCTTTTATTCTGTTTCTCATAGGGATAGGTATATATACAGGTGGCGCAGGGATTTATATTGGGGAGCGGCGGTGGGCGGCTGACCGAAAGGAGGAAAGTCCCCCCACCGTTTGTGGCGGGCTCCCGCAAGGGAGCGTGCCGAGAGGCACGGCTCCGGCACAGAAACGATACCGGCCGGAGGAAATGCGATGATGCCGAAAGGCGAAGGTCACTCCGGTCCGGATGAAACGTGCCGACCCCGCCGGTGCAAGCCGTAAAGGCGCTCAGACTAATGCCGCCGGAACAGAAGGGGGCTTACTACCGCCACTCCCCCGCATCATTCTCGTTCTTAACAATATGCCTGGGTACTTGGAGATTTGAACTTGAATTTAGCAGCATAGAGGTATTTTTAGTCTTACATTCGCACAAAGACTTTATAACGATTGAACTTACTTCTCGTTGATGAGAGTTTCAGGGATAAACAGTGTTGCTGAAGCTCTGAAGGCTGGCGCTGTTAACAAAGTCTATGTGGCTAAGGAATCACGAAACCCAAGAGTAAAGGATCTTGAAAAGATTGCTAGAAAGAAAGGAGTTCCTGTTATTTATGTGCCAAAAGCCAAGCTCCCATCAGATTCCCGGGGTATAGCGGCTGACATCTCTCCGATAAAATATGCTGAATTTGATTATCTGATCGAGAAATGTCTTAGAACAGGTTCATTTCTTCTATTCCTAGATTCGGTGGAGGATCCAAACAATCTTGGTGCTGTCCTTAGAAGTGCTGAATTCTTTGGATGTGCTGGTGTAGTAATTCCGAAAAGAAGAGCTGCACAGGTTACCGAGTCTGTTGTAAAGGTTTCGGCTGGAGCAGCTCTACATCTCGATATTGCTAGAGTTGAAAACCTTGCCAATTCGCTAAAAAAGGTAAAGAAGTATGATATTCTTGTTGTTGGAGCTGATCCCGGTGGTGAGGATATAAACAATGTAGATCTGTCTCCTCCTGTTGCAATTGTGATTGGGGGAGAAGATAAGGGGCTTTCAAGACCAGTGATGAAACAATGCGACTTTCTTGCTAAAATTCCGGGAAGAGGGAGGGTTGAAAGTCTTAATCTATCTGTGGCAGCGGGAATCCTGATGTACGAGTTTGTGAGGAGAACCCCGGAGCAGTGAGAATCCAGCGAACATTTTTTGTCTGTTTTGTCAGTACTTTTTGAACATTCTGTGGCAGCAGGAATTGAGAATTGGGGTTATTTTTATAGTGGAGAGGTTGAACGTTAAAAATACGAAAATCTGACTGAATTGGACAAGTGTAGCTGGTTGAAGAAGGCTTATAGGGATGATGGAGTGATAATATATGAGGTCATAGAAGAATCGTAAGTCAACGTGACACGGTATGTTTAAGTACTTCTCTCTTAGCTAAAGGGTTGGTGGAATGATGATTAGGGGTGAATTGCTCGCTTTAATGGCAGCGTTTTTATGGGGTTTGGCACCGCTATTTGACAAGCTTGCAATATCTGATTCGAACATTTCACCCTTTCTGGCGAATACAATCAGAAGTGTGGGAGCTTTCACAACGCTCGTGATAATTGTTCTGCTATTCAGAGATTTCGACTTTACAGCCTTTGATGCAAAGAGAATTGCTTACCTGCTTATATCTGGTTCTATTGCTGGAGGTTTTGCAATGGTTATCTATTATATGGCGCTGAAGCAGATTGGCGTAAGCAGAACAGTTCCACTAACATCAGTCTACCCGCTTTTTGCTGTAACATTTTCGGTACTGCTGCTTGGAGAGAGTATTAGCCTGAGGGTTATTGTAGGGACGATTTTCATTATCCTCGGAATAATCTTTGTTAGTGAGGGATAAAATGGATCTTGAAGGATATGCAAGAAAAATGCTTGAGGAAGGTGAAGAAGAGGTAAAAAGAAAGCTCGTTGAGAGAATAATTGAGATAAAGGGGTGGAGTGAGGATAGGGCTGCCAAGTGGGCAGAAGCTGTGATTGTTGAGGTTAAGAATGCTTACTCGAAAACAACTCCTATACTTGAGTATTATCGCAGTGGAGTTACGATGGGTGAGTTTGGAGTTGGGAGTAGAGGTAAGGGAGATTTTTACGTTCACAGTAAAATTGCAGAGGTTATTGGAGATAGTAAAGCAATCATATCTCCGAGAGAACTTGACGATGCAGGAGTTGTAAGGTGTGATGGTCTGTACATGTCCATTGCGGTTGATGGCATACATTCTCGCCTAAGCGAGTTTCCGTTCATTGCGGGCTTCCACGTCACGAGGGCTGCTATGAGGGATGTTTATGTAATGGGCACAGAACCGGTTGCAGTTTTTTCAGACATACACATTGCCGATGATGGAGACGTCTCCAAAATTTTCGACCACATTGCAGGCATCGCAACTGTATGTGAGCTGACGAACACACCAATTGTCAGTGGTAGCACATTGAGGATTGGTGGAGACATGGTGATAGGGGAACGCATGACCGGTTGCGTTGGCTGTGTTGGGATTGGCGAGCACATTACTGCAAGAAAAAATGCTAAACCTGGAGACGTAATACTGCTTACAGAGGGTGCTGGCGGTGGAACGATTGCAACAACAGCAATCTACTATGGAATGCACGAAATTGTTGAGGAAACACTCAATATAGATTTCATCAGAGCATGCAGGGCAATCTTTGATGCGGGGCTTGTTGAAAAAATACATTCCATGAGCGACGTTACGAATGGTGGCATAAGAGGAGATGCAGAGGAAATATCGAAGGTTTCCGGTACATCTCTTGTGTTCGATTTTGAGAAGTTAAGGAGTATTGTGAACGAAAAAGTCCTCAAAATGCTTGATGATCTCGAGATTGACTTTATGGGCGTGTCCATTGACTCTCTCATGGTTATATGTCCTCCAGATGTAGCCAAAGAGGTCAAAAGAGTTGTAAGTGCAGCCGGTGTTAGGATAGAGGAAGTGGGATGGGTTGAAAAAGGCGATGGAGCTTATTTGCTTGAAGATGGAAAGAAAGTCCCCATCAAACCAAGGTTCAGGGAGTCGGCATATACACCTCTCAAGAAGGTTGTTGGAGAGGAAGAACCGAGGGACTTTGAAGAGATGAGAAGAAAAGTTGATGAAGCTGTCTTAAAGGCCATAGAAAAGAAGAGAATGGTTGTGGAGATGATTCGAAAAAGGATGGATATGAGTTAGGATTCTGGAGCGTGTCCTACTCTTCGGGCGAATCCCATCTATCTCTTGGATCTCCTTTTATATATTTCTTGACCAGTCTGTCCTCAAGCTCTATGTCGAAGAGGTTTGCTATGCTTATGACCATGAAGAGGACATCGGTAAGCTCCTCTCTGATGTTTTCTTTCTCACCTTTTCTCACAGCTTCTGCCAACTCACCAACCTCTTCAAACAGAACTGCAAGGAGAAAAAGCGGTCCAGATTTGGAGTCCGTTTCGTAATATTTTTCTCTGACTGCCTTTTGGAGCTCTATCAGTTCCATGGCGGTTATCTTGATATTTACCTTAAAAAGGTTTTTAGTAGGAGTATTTGTAAAATCTGACGAAACGAGATAGTTTTAAATATCTCTCTGCAAGCTTAACATTTACATGCCTGAAGGCGAAATGTCTGAAAACTCCGATCAACCTGAACTGTATGATCACGAATATGTCGTCATAGGATGTGGAAGTCTTGGATTCAGTGTCGTAAAAGAGCTGGCTAAACGAAAAAAGAAAGTGCTGGCTGTAGACATCTCGAAGGAGAAAGTAGAGGTATTACGTGATGAGGACTACGACGCTATTATTGGAGATGCAAGGGATGAAGAACTCTACAAGAAATTCGATTATACTAAAGTCTCTGTAATTCTGCTGCTTCTCCCCAACGTAGATATTAATAAGAAGGCAATTGAAATCATCAGAGGGATTAGCAAGAATGTTTTCATAATTTCTAGAGCTGCCAATCAAAAGACCAGGGAGGAAATGGAGAGTGCTGGCGCTGACTTTGTCGTGGTTCCATCAGAGGCTATGAAACACACAGTGATAACTGCAGTGAACAAAATGGAGACATTTAGAAAGGTGAAGAAGTTCAAGGAAGTTATAGAGAGTGTGAAGGGAGGAAGGCTGGGCATATTCACTCACGATAATCCTGATCCTGATGCAATCTCGTCGGCATTGGCTTTAAAGGAGATTGCCAAACATTTCGGTGTTGAAGCCGATATCATTTACTACGGTGAGGTATTTCATCAGGAAAACAGGGCTATGGTGAATCTCCTTGAAATCCCTCTTGTCAGGGGTGAGGAGGTAGATCTCTCGTCGTATACAAAATTCGCTATTGTTGACGCCTCAGCTCCAGGAGTAAACAACTCAATTCCAGCCAATTTGAAAATAAGTATTGTAATCGATCATCACCCTCCAGCAGAGAACGTTGAAGCTGAATACGTTGATATAAGATCTGATGTCGGAGCTACAGCGACTATAATGACGGATTATTTGAGGGAATTGAAGCTTAGCCCGAGCAGAACTCTCGCAACAGCTCTGTTCTTTGGAATAAGGACTGAAACGGACGACTTCAAGAGAAACACAAGAACAGCCGATTTTACAGCATCTGCTTACCTTTACCCGTTCGTTGATCATGAGATGATCGAGAAAATGGAAGGTCCAGCCATATCGACAGAAACACTCGACGTACTTGGAACAGCAATCAAAAACAGGCAGATTTTCTCGAGTTTTCTTATCTCATTTGCGGGTTTCATCAATGATCGTGATGCTCTGCCGCAGGCGGCGGACTTTCTGCTGAGACTTGAAGGAATTTCAACTGTTCTTGTTTTCGGTATTCTGAAGGACAAGGTCTACATCTCAGCCAGGAACAAGGATGTGAGGATCAACATTGGTGAGGTCCTCAGGCGTGCATTTGGCGATGTCGGAAGTGCTGGCGGGCATGCACATGCAGCTGGAGGACAGATACCTCTTGGCATATTTGGTGGTACATCGGATAAGGAAGCGTTGAGCAAACTGATTACAGAAGCTATCAAGAAGAGATTCCTCAGTGCGGTGGGGATTGAGGCACAGGAGTAGTCAGGATTTTTTTGAAGCTCGGTTTTTTGATCGCTTGTTGTATGGGTTGATTTGGGGGTTTGTGTGTTTTTTGTATTTATGATTAATTGGAGAGCATCTTAGCTTTTTTGATAAAATAAAATTCTTTGGAAAAACTTTATAAAGTTCTAGAGCAAATTATATCATGTTTAAGGAGTTGTTTGGTGATAATGTATGTTTACATATTTATTATTTGGATTTAATTGTGTTTAGGTGGTGTATGTGATGAGGTATGTAATGGTAATGGCTGTACTTGCTATACTTGCTATGGGTATAGCAGTGGCTCAGCCAGTGAAGATAAAGGATGATATGGCTCCAATGCAGAAGTATCAAGAAGTGAAGGAGAAATACCAGGGTGCTAAAGAGGCTTATGAGAAGGCAAAGGAGCAGTATGCTGGTGTTGCACAGGAGCACAGAAACCTGGAGAATAAAACAACATTCGACAAAGCCAGAAAGTTCCTCCATTCCGGCGCGAGCATGGCCGAAAGGTGGTTGGAGAGACTCAGAGTTCATGTGGAGAACCTGGGAACCGATGTAGAAATCAAAGAGGAAGTGAAATTGAGATTACTTGCTCAGATCAACGAAAGCATAGCAAAAATCGAAGAGAAAAAGAGAAAGATCGATGAGGCATCGTCACCAGAAGAACTCAGAGAATCAGCTAGAGAACTGAGAGACGCATGGCGAGAAGTCAAAGTGACTATGAAATCTGTGGCAGGTCAGATTGCGGTTATAAAAGTTAAGACGGTGATAGATAAGGCGGAGCTGGTACAGCTCAAGCTTGAGGAAAGGATTGAAGAATTGAACGTTTCTGGAGTCGATACCTCTCGGCTTGTAGCACTCCTTGAAGAGTATTCAACAAAGCTGGATCTTGCCAAACAGAAGCTCGAAGAAGCCAATGAAACTTTCGTCTCTATGACTCCTGAAAATGCAGACGTCAAATTTAGGGAAGGGCATATGCTCATAAGAGAAGCCACACAGTATATCAGAGAAGCATTTCAGGATGTAAGGCAGATTGTAAGAGAGTTGAATCAGATAAAGGTTGGCAAAATCTTCTTTGGCAACGAGACTGGAGAGGTATGGGTTAGAGGAGAAGGAAATGCAACTTTTACTGGCACAGCAATAGTGGTTATCAGGGGCAACGCTACAATTGATGTGGAACCAGAAGATGCAATCGTGACACTGGTTGGCTTCGGCGTGAAGAGCGTTGAGGGTGGCGTTTCAAGGATCAGCGGAGAAGGTACGGCAGTAATCAGAGGTGAAAATATAACAGTCAAGGTAGAAGGTGGTGACTTCAAGCTCGTTGTGAAGGGCTTTGGTACGCTCTTCCTTGATGGAAAGGGTATATTCAGGGTTAAGGAATCTCCACAGGCTGAAATGAGCGAAGAAACTCCGTATGATGGTACCATAACAATCGAATTCGGAGGTGGGTAATGATGAAAAGAATCGCGGCATTATTCATCACGATCTTTTTGGCTGTGTTTGTGCTCGGGTGTGCTGAAGAGATACCTGTCAAACCGACTGCCACTCCAGTTGAGACACCAACTCCAACTCCCACCCCAACCCCAGCACCAACAGCCCCTGAGGAAGAGATACTCAATGTCACCATTGATGATCTGGCAGAAGTTGAAAATCTACTCAACGATTTGAAGGAGCTTGAAGATATCCAGTTCGATATCTAATTTTTCCCTCTTTCTTTTTATTCAGTAAAATTGAGATAATTAATAAAAAATTGAGTTTTAATTTTCTTCAGTTTTGGCTTCTTCTTCGCTTTCGCTTTTAGCCTCTTCTTTAGCCTCTTCTTCTTTGGCTTCTTCCGTGCTCTTTTCTTCTTCTATAGGCTTCTCTTCCTTCTTTGTGAATCTCTCTACAATTTCAACTTCTTCAACATCGAGATGTTTGAATATGCTGCTAACTGCAGCGAACTTTCCTATTATAAAGTACTGGTCAATTGATGCTCCTTTTGGAATCTCTACGATTACCTTCTTTCCATCGATTTTAACATCCACTTCCTTACCTGTGTTGATGAAGAAGAGAGCCTTAACCTTCTCAACATCGTCTTCGATTTTCTCCTTTATTTCAAGCTCGAAGATAATTGTTTTACCAGCCAACGGGTGGTTAAAGTCAACAATTGCTCTTCTGCCGACGACTCTCTCTACGACACCTGTTCTCTCACCAACTCTTATTCTCTCGCCAACTCTTGGTTTTTCTTTGAACCTTGCGATGCTTACAACTTCTTTGTTTTCAGGGTCGTATTCTCCAAAAGCCTTCTCAGGCGGAACGGTGACTTCTCCTTTGAATCCTACTTCTTTACCCTCGAGGGCCTCATCGAGACCCTGTATAACGTGCCTTTCTCCTACTACCACCACAATGTCCCCATACTTTGCGTTCTCGTTGAAAATTCCATGCTCTTTTGCGACGTCGGCATCTGTTGTGTCAATAACGGTTCCATCTTCCAGCTTTGCCGTGTAGCTAATCTTGACGAAATCACCCTTCTTGATTGCTGATTGTTCCATGCGATCCCCCCACAATTTTTTAAAAGCACCGGAGTGGTGAGATATAAAAAGGTTGGTGTGAGTATGGAGGTAGAGGTTAAATTTAGGGCTGAGAATCTTGACGAGGTTGAAGAAAAAGTAAAGAAAATGGCGGAATTTGTCATTGAAAAGATTGAAAAGGATATTTACTTTAATTCTCCATGGAGAGACTTTAGAGAAAGCGATGAAGCTTTGAGAATAAGGAGTGATGTAGAGGGTATCACTCTTACCTACAAGGGCAAAAAAGTCGATAATGAAACAAAAAGCAGAGAGGAAATTAAGGTTAAAGTTGACAGCTATGAGAAAGCAGTTTTACTTCTCGAGAGACTTGGTTTTGTGCCAGTGAGGGAAGTTGTGAAGAGACGGAAGATTTACCGCATGGGCAATGTTCTGATTTGTCTCGATAGTGTGGAGGGTTTAGGTGACTTTGTTGAAATTGAGATAGGAGCGGATCCTTCAGATTTTGAAGCAGCAAAGAAAAAGGTTCTCGAAATAACCGAAAAGCTTGGATTCAATTTAAGTCAGAGTGTAAGATCTTCCTACCTTGAGATGCTTGAAGCAAAAGGTGGTTAATTTTATACACTGTCCTTTTTGCTTCGTATTTCTTATTTGGGGTCGATATTGGGATTAAAATAGGACTTAAAAGGGAAATTGCGGCTTAAATTACATATACTTCTCCGTTCTGAGGAGCGTAGGCGTCTATACCGATTTCCTCCCTGATCCATTTTGCAAAAGCCTCACACTCTTCTCCATGCACTGTGAATGCTATCTCAGCACCTCTATCTGCAACCTTTTTGACCAGCTCTTTGAGCTGTCTGTCATCTGCATGGGCTGAGAAGTCGTACTGTTCGACTTTCATCTTCAGCCTTACTGTTCGTGTACCCAAATTGATTATACCTTTATTCAATGCCAGGTCACCATTTGTTCCTTCGACCTGATATCCAGTTAGTAGAATCTTTGATTTCTCGTCGTTGTACAGGTGTGAGATGTAGAATAGTGCCGGACCACCATTCAGCATTCCTGCTGTTGTTACGATTGCCGCTGGCTCTTCCAGGACATCCTCTCTCTTACCTCTTTCGACAGGAATCGCTTTCTTGAGTGCTCTTCTCAAGTTTCTAGCGCTTTTTATGTATTCAGGGTATCTTTCGAGTATCTTTCCAACGTCTTTACCCATACCATCGACGTATGGAGTAATTCCATGCTTTTCAAGTATCATCAGTACTTCCTGTGTTCTGCCGACAGCGAATGCTGGTATTATTGCATGTCCACCCATATCCAGTGTTTCAACTACGGATTCAACGAAAGCTCTCTCTAGTTCGCGCCTATCTGGGTGGTTAATACCGAAATATGTGCTTTCAACTATTAGAATGTCTGTCTCCGGGTAGTGAGTGTCAGCAGCCTCGAGCAGTCTTGTCTCCTCCAGCTTTACGTCACCTGTGTAGAGAATATTGACGTCTTTTGAGAGGTGAACACTAGCACTACCGGGAATGTGTCCTGCATTCAGAAGTGTGACCTCCCACCCATCTAGATACTCTGGCTCAATGTAGTCTATTTCAATAGTGTTGCTTTCAAACTGTCTGAACTCTCTCCTACTGTATGGTGGCGTCTCCATTATGTTCATGGAGTCTTTGAGCAGGATGTATGATAGCTCCCTGGTAGGAGGTGTCATGTACACACGGGGGTCGTAGTCCATGAGATTTGGAGCAACACCTACGTGATCAAGGTGACCATGGGTAATTATCACAGATGATGGAGAAACTCCGTTAATTGGGAATTCTGGAGGGTCAGATGGTTTCATTCCATAGTCTAGCATAATGGAATCTATCATTATCGCTGATCTTCCTACTTCCTTGCATCCTCCTAGGAAGTGTATCACGGTCATTCCTCAGACCTTAAGAACTAGAAGATATATATATTTCGGTGTTGGGAATCTTTACTGAAATCACAATTTACAAAAATCAAAAATTTAGATATTATTTTTAATTTTTCAGATTTATTGTATTTTTTTGCTGCTTCTATTTGGTCATTTCGTCTGGGGTTTCCTGAATCTTCACTGGACGGTTTGATAGGTGGTAATTACTTGGAGAGAACTTGGTATTGCTTTTTATATCTACTTCAATTAACGAGCCTGAAGTTGGGTATTTCTTGTAATTAATTTTGAAATCACATATTTAATTTATTCTAGATAATTGCATAGTGTCGTGGCAAAAAGCTTAAATAGCAGCCCCCCGTCAAGGGTAGAACACAGCACGACCCCGAGCAGGGGTGAGATGGGGGGTCAAGAACCCCCCGAAAGATAAATAAACAGATGCAAGATCAAACAAAATACACAGGTCGTGGGGGATTTAAATACCCCCAAACGTGGCAAAAAACTTATAAAGCACAAAGTCCCAATAATAAGTTGCAATAAAACCGCGGGTCCGGCACGAACCCCGAGTGGGCGCAAGCCCGAGATGACGGGGAGGGTTCCCACCCGCGGTATAATTAGTGAGGACGTGGGCGATGTACCACGTCTGAGATGGGCTTGCCGACAGGGCAGATCCAGTGGGCGAGGGACGTATTCATCGCATTTCCCCCGCCAATTCTGGTTGATCCTGCCAGAGGCCGCTGCTATCCGGCTGGGACTAAGCCATGCGAGTCAAGGGGCTTGTCTCCCTTCGGGGAGGCAAGCACCGGCGGACGGCTCAGTAACACGTGGACAACCTGCCCTCGGGAGGGGGATAACCCCGGGAAACTGGGGCTAAACCCCCATAGGTCATGGGTACTGGAATGTCCCATGACCGAAAGTCCCCGCAAGGGGAGCCCGAGGATGGGTCTGCGGCGGATTAGGTAGTTGGTGGGGTAACGGCCCACCAAGCCGAAGATCCGTACGGGCCATGAGAGTGGGAGCCCGGAGATGGACCCTGAGACACGGGTCCAGGCCCTACGGGGCGCAGCAGGCGCGAAACCTCCGCAATGCGGGAAACCGCGACGGGGTTAGCCGGAGTGCCCGCGCATCGCGCGGGCTGTCGGGGTGCCTAAACAGCACCCCACAGCAAGGGCCGGGCAAGGCCGGTGGCAGCCGCCGCGGTAATACCGGCGGCCCGAGTGGCGGCCACTCTTATTGGGCCTAAAGCGTCCGTAGCCGGGCTGGTAAGTCCCCCGGGAAATCTGGCGGCTTAACCGTCAGACTGCCGGGGGATACTGCCAGCCTAGGGACCGGGAGAGGCCGAGGGTATTCCCGGGGTAGGGGTGAAATCCTGTAATCCCGGGAGGACCACCTGTGGCGAAGGCGCTCGGCTGGAACGGGTCCGACGGTGAGGGACGAAGGCCTGGGGAGCGAACCGGATTAGATACCCGGGTAGTCCAGGCTGTAAACGATGCGGGCTAGGTGTCACCGGAGCTACGAGCTCCGGTGGTGCCGGAGGGAAGCCGTTAAGCCCGCCGCCTGGGAAGTACGGCCGCAAGGCTGAAACTTAAAGGAATTGGCGGGGGAGCACTACAACGGGTGGAGCCTGCGGTTTAATTGGATTCAACGCCGGGAAGCTTACCGGGGGAGACAGCTGGATGAAGGTCGGGCTGAAGACCTTACCAGACTAGCTGAGAGGTGGTGCATGGCCGCCGTCAGTTCGTACTGTGAAGCATCCTGTTAAGTCAGGCAACGAGCGAGACCCGCGCCCTCAGTTGCCAGCGGGTCCCTTCGGGGACGCCGGGCACACTGAGGGGACTGCCGGCGCTAAGCCGGAGGAAGGTGCGGGCAACGGCAGGTCCGTATGCCCCGAATCCCCCGGGCTACACGCGGGCTACAATGGCCGGGACAATGGGTACCGACCCCGAAAGGGGTAGGTAATCCCCTAAACCCGGTCTAACCTGGGATCGAGGGCTGCAACTCGCCCTCGTGAACCTGGAATCCGTAGTAATCGCGCCTCAAAATGGCGCGGTGAATACGTCCCTGCTCCTTGCACACACCGCCCGTCAAGCCACCCGAGTGGGCCATGGGTGAGGCCCGCTCCTATGGGGCGGGTCGAACCCAGGGTCCGCGAGGGGGGCTAAGTCGTAACAAGGTAGCCGTAGGGGAATCTGCGGCTGGATCACCTCCTAACGTAGCATCCAGCCCGTCGCCCACTGGAGCCTAATTGTCGGCAAGCCCATGGGCTCGTAGCTCAGCTGGTAGAGCGCCGCCTTTGCGAGGCGGAGGCCTCGGGTTCAAATCCCGACGAGTCCATTTGTTAATATCTATTCAATCAACCGGTGCACCCGGCGATGAAAAGTCGTCGGGGAAGGGTTGATGCCCTCGACATGGGCATGTGATGCCGTGCAGAGGTCTGTTCCCGGATACACACTGGGACCGGCGAATTTCCGGCGTGTATCCCGGCCGGTGGATGGCTGGGCTCGGGCGCCGACGAAGGGCGTGCCAAGCTGCGAAAAGCCTCGGGGAGGCGCAAGGAGCCGTCGAACCGAGGATCCCCGAATGGGATATCCTGTCCCTTCGGGGACGCTCCCATCAGGGAGCGGGAACGCGGGGAAAGGAAGCATCTGAGTACCCGCAGGAAAAGAAAGCAAACGCGATGCCGTGAGTAGGGGCGACCGAAAGCGGCAGAGTCCAAACCGAACACCTGGGGGAAACCCCAGGTGGATGTGGTGTTGTAGGACCCTGCCCAATGCCTCGCGGGGGAAGCCGAAGTCCGCTGGAATGCGGCGCCGTAGAGGGTGATAGCCCCGTAGGCGTAACTCCGCAGGCTACGAGGTGGGGTCTCCTGAGTACCGCGGGTTGGAATTCTCGCGGGAAGCTGGGGGTCATCAACCCCCAAGACTAAATACGTCCCGAGTCCGATAGCGCAATAGTAGGGTGACCGAAAGCTGAAAAGAACCCCGAGAAGGGGAGTGAAAAGAGCCTGAAACCGGCCGGGGATAGTGAGTCGTGGCTCGAAAGGGTAATCCCTCCGAAGGAAAGCACCGCGAGGTGCGAGTACGAGGAGGGATACCGGAGTCACGGCGTACGTTTTGAAGAACGGGCCAGGGAGTGTACGGTAGTGGCGAGGCTAAGGGGCGTAACCCCGTAGCCGAAGGGAAACCGATTGCCCGCAGCCCGCAAGGGTGAGGGGCAGGGTGTGCTCGCCCTGAGTCACTACCGTACGACCCGAAGCCGGGCGATCTAGGCGCGGGCAGGGTGAAGCGGGGCGAAAGCCTCGTGGAGGCCCGAAGGGGTGTTGATGTGCAAATCGCTCCTCTGACCCGCGTCTAGGGGTGAAAGTCCAATCGAGCCCGGGGATAGCTGGTTCCCCCCGAAACATACCGCAGTATGACCCGTCCGGAGGTAGGCGGTGGGGTAGAGCACTGATTGGAGGTTCCGGGGGGTAACACCTCCGCCCTCCTGTCAAACTCCGAATCCACCGCCGCCGTAGATGGACGGAGTCAGGGCTGGGGGGTAAGCTCCCAGTCCGCGAGGGAGACAACCCAGACCGGGGTTAAGGCCCCTAAGTGCCGGCTAAGTGTAAACGATAAAGGAGGTCCCGGGTCGAAGACAGCTGGGAGGTAGGCTTAGAAGCAGCCACCCTTTAAAGAGTGCGTAACAGCTCACCAGCCGAGACTCGGGGCGCCGAAAATGGACGGGGCTTAAGCCGGCCGCCGATACCCCGGGGCGCCGAAAGGCGATCCGGTAGGGGGGCGTACCGATGGCGCAGAAGCCCGGGGCGTGAGCTCGGGTGGAGCCGTCGGTAACGAGAATCCTGGCGGTAGTAGCAGCGTAGTCGGGTGAGAATCCCGACCGCCGGAAGGGCAAGGGTTCCACGGCAATGTTCGTCAGCCGTGGGTTAGTCGGTCCTAAGGCGAGCCGTAACTCGGTGCCGCCGAAAAGGGAAGCGGGTTAATATTCCCGCACCGCCCGTCCGCTGCCGTAAGGCACCCGACGCCTCGGGATAGGCCGAGCGGGAGCTGCCAGCCCGTCCAAGCGTCGAAGCCCCCGGAGGTCCGTAATGGAGAGAAGGGGGTGAAGGCGTGACGGCGTAAGTCGGCCGACTCCTGGGGCCCGTGAAAAGGGGGACGGGTAGGACCGTACCGAGAACCGACACAGGTGCCCTGGCTGAGTAGGCCAAGGCGTGGCGGAACACTCCGGCCGAGGGAATTCGGCAAATTAGCCCCGTATCTTCGGTAGAAGGGGTGCCTGCGGTCTTCATCTAACCGGTGGGGACCGCAGGTCGCAGTGACTAGGGGGGGGCGACTGTTTACTAAAAACACAGGGGGCTGCAACCCGGCAACGGTTAGTACAGCCCCTGAGTCCTGCCCAGTGCGGGTACCTGAAAGCCGGGTACAACCGGTCGAAGGGCCCGTAAACGGCGGGGGTAACTATGACCCTCTTAAGGTAGCGTAATACCTTGCCGCTTAATTGGCGGCTTGCATGAACGGATTAACGACCCCCCCGCTGTCCCCGGCCGGAAGCCGGCGAACCCGACATCCCAGTGAAGAGTCTGGGGACCCCCGTTGGGAAGCGAAGACCCTGTGGAGCTTTACTGCAGCCTGCCGTTGCTGCATAACTGGGGGTGCGCAGCGTAGGTGGGAGGCTTCGAAGCCCCGTCTCCGGGCGGGGTGGAGCCGTCCATGAGACACCACCCACCCTCAGTTGTGCAGCTAACCGCTTCGGCGGGACATCGGTAGGTGGGCAGTTTGGGTGGGGCGCCACTCCCCCGAAAAGGTATCGGGGGAGCCCAAAGGTCGGCTCAGGCGGGTCAGAAATCCGCCGTAGAGTGCAAGGGCAAAAGCCGGCCTGACGTGATCCCGCATAATAAGGGATCACGAGCCGAAAGGCGGGCCTAGCGAACCACCCTGGCCTTTTGGTGAGGCCGGGTGACGACAGAAAAGCTACCCCAGGGATAACAGAGTTGTCTCGGGCGAGAGTACATATCGACCCCGAGGCTTGCTACCTCGACGTCGGCTCTCCCCATCCTGGCCGTGCAGCAGCGGCCAAGGGTGAGGTTGTTCGCCTATTAAAGGGGATCGTGAGCTGGGTTTAGACCGTCGTGAGACAGGTCGGTTGCTATCTAACGGGGGTGTCTGGGCGGCTGAGGGGAAGGAGGCTCTAGTACGAGAGGAACGAGCCTCCGGCGCCACTGGTCGACCGGTTGTCCGGCAGGGCACTGCCGGGCAGCTACGCGCCAAGCGGTTAAAGGCTGAAAGCATCTAAGCCTGAAACCGCCCCCGAAAAGAGCCGCCCTTAAGGGCGCGGGTAAAAGACCCGTTTGATAGGACCGGGGTGTAAGCGGCGAGCCTTCGGGCGAGCCGTTCAGCCCGCGGTCACTAAAGCCCGTGCCGGATCGATTCGCTGGTCCCAGGTATAAACCGTGGAACAGACCTCTGCACGGCTTGTGCCAGGGTGGCAGAGGGGCTATGCGGCGGACTGCAGATCCGCTGACCCCGGTTCAAATCCGGGCCCTGGCTTGCCGACGGCCATAGAGACCGGGGAAACACCCGGACCCATTCCGAACCCGGAAGTTAAGCCCGGTCTCGTTCCGCGTTGTACTGTGTTCCGAGAGGGCACGGGAAGCGCGGAAGCTGTCGGCACCCTTCCTTCTTTATTCTTCTATAACTTTTCAGTTCTTCAGAATCTGTAAGGTGTTATAATGGATTGTCTTGGCGGTTTTTCGTCTAGGGTCGATTTGTAGGTCTATGTAAAATTGAAATACCTTGAACAATTTTCGATGGTTGTGTATGGTGAGCTATTAGCAGTATTGTCTGCGTTCTGTTGGGCGGCAGGTGGATCCGTTTATAAAAAAGGGCTTGAATATACTGATGCCTGGACGGGCAATTTTATGCGAACTTCTGCATCTGCACTGGGTTTTCTAATTTTCATGATTGCAAAGGGTGTAATCAGTAAGATTGTCCTGTCAATTACACCTGAATTGCTTTTCTGGCTTGTCGTTTCAGGCATCTTCGCATTCTTTGTCGGAGATCTTTTCTATATGATGGCTTTAGAACGTGCAGGAGTGGCGAAGGTAGTACCGATTTCATCAACGTATCCCCTATTCGTTGCCTTATGGGCAGCACTCTTCTACCACACTCTTCCGAACCCATCTATAATTTTGGGGAGCCTGCTCATAGTAGTGGCAATATATCTAATCTCGAGGCAACAGGATGAGCGAGAAAATAAGTTTGGAATATTGTTTGCTGTATTTGCCGCAATTTCGTGGTCTGTTAGCATATCTATACTGGATTATCTGACATTTTATTTACCGGCAGAAGCCGTTGCCGGTTTCAGGTTTGTTATTGTTTCGGCCCTTCTATCTCCTTTTGTATTTGGCAAAGGTACAAGGTTCAGCTGGGATGCATTCAAGTGGCTGGGTATTGGTGGGATGACCATCCTTATGCTTGGAAACTACTCACTTGTTGAGGCAGTAAGGATTGTTGGTTCTGCCAAGGTAGCACCAATTTCTGCCACATATCCTGTTATAGCTACGATTTTTGCACGTCTATTTTTAAAAGAAGATTTAACGATCGAAATTATTACTGCAACGTTACTTTCATTGGCTGGCATTCTTCTTGTAGTTTCTGCTTAGCTGTATTTCTTCAGAATCTCTTCAAACGCATTCAGAACAACTTCAAGATCATCTTTTGGCACCATGTATGTTGATAGTTTGAAGTGTTTGGTTAGACCGGGCTTTATTCCGTGGATCTTCCTCTTCTTAAGTTCTTTGTACAGGAAATATCTTCCACCCTTTGCCCTCTTTGAGATCTCATACAGATTTTCAGCATGGAAAAACATCAGGTCGTGGTTGTGAGGTTTGTCGCCGAGCTGAATGATCTCAAGTTCTTCCATTCTGCTTGCAAACCATCTTGCCTTCTTGACTTCCTCATCCCATCGCTTAATCCTTTCAACCACATGTGGGAAGGAAGCCATTAGGGTCATGATTGTAACTCCTCTTGCGGTGCATCCCAGGAACTCAACTTCCTTCACTTTGTATTTGCTTGATTTTCTCAGGATTGGGTCTGCGTAATCCTCTCTTATTCCAAGCACACCAATGGGTCCGGCAGAGGCCATGGATTTGTGACCGCTACCGACGATGAAATCAGCCCCAATCTCTTTCATTTTCACAGGCATTCTTCCAATAGCATAGGCACAGTTGAGAAGGAGTGGAACGTCGTATTCGTGGCATATTTTAGCAACTTTCTTGGCATCCGGCAAATTTCCATAATTTCCATCAGGATATGTAAGAACAGCAAGAACGATTTCACCCTTCTTCTTTGTTTCTTCTATTACTTCTGCATAACTCTCTGGGTCAATTCTAAAATCAGGGTATCCGGAGTTTGGAACTTCTGCGATATTCAAATTGGCTCTTTCGGCAGCGACAAAGCTTGTGTAGTGGGCATTTGAATCTATCACAACCCATGCATCTTTCTTTGCGAGGGCATGCATTACTGCAAACTTCGCCTCTCTAGCCCCATTCGTTATCCTGGCGAAATCACAGTCGAGAAACTTTGGCAACGCATCATGGACGAAATCGTAGATGGGTGGGGTTTTTATCTTCTCAAGTGTGCCTGGGCAGAAATCACATACGCTGTATCCGTCCCCCCACTCTATCAGCGCTTTTTTAGCCTCTTCACTGAGCCTGCCACCAGTTTGAAGTGGATCAATATTGATGAATCCTTTTGTTGATCTTTCGATGAATCCGAATTTTTTCACGATCTCGTCCATTCAACATCCCCGCGATGCTCATGGTTTTTGAGTTTCTTATATTTTTTCTACCAAAAACAAAACTATTTTGTTTTTAGTGGATTTGTTTGATTTCGTGATAGGAAATTTATTTACGACTGCTAGAAGTCGCATTCTTATCGAACTAAGAAATCGCCCGTATACAGTATCCGAACTTTCTAAGATTACAGGTTATTCTAAGCCAACACTCTCCTACCATCTGGATAAATTGTGTGAGGCAGGATTTGTTCAAAGGATTGATGATGGGCGCAAGTGGGTTTATTATAAAATTACAGAGAAAGGCATGAAGGCAATACGCTATGAACTCGCAAAAACAGCCATTCTTCTTGCAGGTGGTCTGGTTTCGATAGTTTCTGGTGTGCTGGGGTTGATAATTGAGAAATTATCCGTCAGAAAAGCTGTGGAAACCACAGAAACCCCAGTGCCAGTTCCAACTACAGAACCAACTAGTACGAAAACTCCAGTACCGGTTCCAATTAGAACACCAACACCTAAAGAAATCGGTTATACGATCAAGCAAGTACAGATGCCCGATGTTTTTTCGGAGATCTCATTACTCTTTATAGTGCTGGGTATTCTGCTTCTAACGGCGTATACTTATCTTAAGCTGAAAAAGTAGTTATGTTCTCTTCCCCATATCTTTTTGAAAACTGCTCTGCAATCATCGTAACTGAGTTTGCTGACAAATTTAGCGACTTTTACCTCTTCGACCAGATGTGGATAGGGCATATCTTCTGTTGGTACTTTTTCATCCTTGCTTATCAGTGAGATGTAGATTAATCCTCTTGCAGCAAGCAACTTCTCCATCTCCTCGGAAACAGACTCTCCCAGTATATACATTCTTGTGAGCTCATTTCCAGGATTTGGCACCAGCTCAATACCACTTTTTCTGGCAGCTATTTCTGTTAGAGATATGGTTGTTATTTTTACATTTGTATTGTTCAGCATTCTTTTGAGATGTTCTGGCAGAAGTATGTGCATGTGTCCTGCTTCAATCAGGATTCTGGATGCTTTCTCTTCTGAAACAATCTCTGCAATCTTCTTTGCTCTCATGTAATCTCTAACTCTAAATCTTTCAGCATCAGCTTTCGTGAAGCGTATTGTAGCTTCGACAAGCGCGTCGAAATCTCCATTCAGAAAAGTCTCGTGATATTCTATCAGCGCTCCTGTTGCTTTTCTTTCGATCTCTCTCACCATTTCTACTTCTGGATTCTTTGCCAGTTCTTCAAACTCGTTGCTTTCAATCGCTTTGTATATGTCTTCAAGCGTTTTTAGATACGGTTCGATCTGTAGTATCTTTTTACTCATTCTGGTTAGATTTATTAGCATTTCACCAAGATATTTTGCGAATAGGGGGAATGTTGTGTCCAGATTGTTAACGTAGTCCTCGACACTTATTTTCCCCTCAAGAAGGCTGATTAAATTTTCATTCTCTGGCTCTTCAAGTATTATTACGTCACTTTTCTTCGCCTCATCCTCAAAATGTTGCAGTAATTCAATTCTATGGGATGTAAATAGAACGATTATTTCTTTGCTCATTTTATTTCGCCCTCTTCTTGTTTGTTGCAGCACTATTTTGCATTTTTGCTGCCCAGGAGGGTAAGCATCAGAGCAGCCAATGTTAAAAATTCAATTATTCTACTAATATCTTTTATAACAAAATAAAAAGATACTTAATGGTTAAAGTAAATTTTAAGGTATGGAGAGAAAACATTTTGAGATTGCTATAGGTTTTGTGCTCGGGATCATTACAATTTTTGCGCTTGTAGCCTTTGTTCAACCATCAGCATCCCAGCAAGCATTCAACAAAACAATCGAGGTTACTGGGAGTGGCACAGTTAAAGTTGTGCCGAACGAGGCATGTGTAGTTATTGCCGTTGAAACAGAAGCAAAAACAGCTAGCGAAGCAACACAATCAAATGCTGAGAAGATGGGTAGCGTCTACGCAGAGCTGAAGAAAATCGTGGATGAAAGTTCGATAAAAACGAGATCTTACTCCCTGCAACCAATCTATGAATGGGTTGAAGAAAGCACGACCATGGGTAAAAAACAGCGGAAGGGAATTGTCGGGTATAGGGCAGTGAATAAGATCGAAGTCATCTGCGAGCCAGATAAGGCAGGAGATGTAGTTGATGCGGCGATAATGGGTGGAGCGAACAGAATAATCTCGATAACCTTCCGTATCTCTGAAGAGCAGAGGGAGAAAGCATACAGTGAGGCATTAAAAAAGGCTATCGGAGATGCAAAAGTAAAGGCTGATGTTATCGCTTCTGAAATGGGACTAAAGAGTTACTATCCGGTTAGGGTTATTGTTGGGGAAGTTTATCATCCAATGCCAATGCCTGTGCCATATATGGAAGAGAGAGTAGCCAAGACACCAGTAGTGCCTTCTGAGGTTAAGGTTGGGGCTAAAGTCCGCATTGTTTATGTGTTTGACTAATTTTCCCTTTTTATTTTGGATTGGTTTGCTGGATTAATTCAAGGGTATGGGTGTGTTATCTCTATGCGATTTACTGAAATTTTGGAACATATCTGAACACAGAAAATGCCACTATAAAAAACATTTTTCGAAGTTCATTTTTTATACTCTTTCTGGCAAAGTCAAAAGTTGCATGAGATGTGCTGTTTGCGGAAAAGAGGTAGAAGAGGGTACAATCTGTGCTAAATGTTATCTTGAAAGGAACGAAGTTATTTGGGTAGATGATATTATCAGGCTTACAAGATGTCCAAGATGCGGATTTTTCAAGTTGGCTGGGAAATGGAGGGAAGTGAGTTACGATGATGCCCTGATGGATGCCATATATTCGTCTCTAAGGGTGCACCCCGACCTCGAAGTAGACGACGTTAAGATTTCTGGAAATGAGGGCAGGTATTTGCTACGTATTAGCGGTGAGTTGTGGGGCGAAGAGGTAGATGTTGAGCGATATATCGAGGTAAGGATCCAGAGTGAAGTGTGTCTGAGGTGTAGCAGGGAAGCTGGAGGATACTATGAATCCATTGTTCAGGTAAGGGCTGAGGGTAGAGATATTGAAGAAGACGAATTCAAGGTTGTTAGAGCTATTGTGGAAGAAGTCCTCCATAAAGAAAGGGAAAACATGAAAGCCTTCGTTAGTAAAATTGTTGAAAGAAAAGAGGGTATAGATTACTACATCGGTGATAGAAATATCGGAAGGAAGATTTCGAGAAGGATTGCAGATGAACTTGGAGGAAAAATTACAGAAAGCAAGAAACTGACCGGTAGAAGTGATGGGAGAGATCTCTTCAGGTTTACATATTCGGTAAGATTACCGGTTTACAGGGAAGGAGATGTGGTTGAAGAGGGTGGAGAGATAGCCGTTGTTACAAACCAGAGATTGGGGAAAGGTGTTGCTATAGAGAGTGGTGAAACGATAAACCTCCAGAATCCAAGAATTATTGCAAGGAAGAGTGAAATCAGGAAAAGTGTTGTTCTTAACATGGATGAGTTTGCTGTTGAAGTTCTGCATCCATCCACACATGAAGTTGTGAGTGTTAAAAAGCCGAAGATCGCTCTTAAACCGGGAGACGAAGTTTTTGTAGCAGAGCATGACGGGAAGATTTACGTTATCCCCAAGGAGCTGATGGTGTGAAGGCGGTTAGAGTTCCAAAGAGAGAAGCCGAACCGGTGAGGAAGCTGGCGGAAAAGAGTGGTGCTAAAGACAAAAACAGACTTGTCGTCCAGAGGGGAGATTACGTTGAAATACCGATTTACGATGGTTTTGAACATCTCTTTACCGGATACGAGATTGTTGAACAGGTAGAACCAGTATTTGCAAGGCGAAAGGATCTGTTTGATGTATTGAAGAGGAAGATTCCGGAGGAATATCACCGATATATTCCGAGAAGGTACAAGATTCTGGGTGACATAATTCTCATAAAAATTCCGGATGAGCTGGAAGAATTTAAAGAGCTGATTGGCAAAACGCTGCTTGAAATAAACCCTCGCTGTAAGGCAGTTTGGAGGGATAAAGGTAAAGAAGGTATGCTGAGGAGACCTAACGTTGAATTGATCGCTGGTAGTGGAAGCGAGACTGTACACCGAGAAAATGGCTGTCTCTTCAAGCTCGACGTCACCAAGGTAATGTTCAGTCCTGGAAATCTTGCTGAAAGGGCAAGGATGGGCAGAATTGTTGAGGATGGCGAAGTAATTGTTGATATGTTTGCAGGAATTGGTTACTTTTCTATTCCAATGGCAGTTCATTCAAACCCAAAGAGAGTCTATTCTATAGAGATAAATCCGGATTCATACGCATATTTGCTTGAGAATATAAAGCTCAACAACGTGGACAGAATTGTACCAATCCTAGGTGATTCGATGCACGTAACACCTGAAGGTGTTGCCGACAGAGTTGTTATGGGACACATACGATGTCATGAATTCTTACCCGTCGCGATAAGAGCGTTGAGGGGTGAAGGCATCATCCACTATCATGAATCGACACCCGAAGCTGTACTTGACAGACCGGTGGAAAGAGTAAAGAAGGCAGCCGAAATGGAAGGAAAGAGAGTAAAAATTCTGGAATTCAGAAAGGTTAAGAATTACTCTCCTGGGGTTTTGCACGTTGTGGTTGATGCACTCATCTACTAGCTTCCTTCAACTTTCTTTTAAATTCTTCAGAGAATCCTGATCTACTGCAGTTCTGATCTCCTGTAGAAGATTCCAGATCAAGTGGAGATAAAGAAGTGGAGTGATTATCAGAAGAATACCATACACAAGAGGACTTCCGAAGATGTGGGAGAAAACTATTAGAGAAGAGAACATGCCTATGTAACAGATATTTTCCAGCTTGCTTGAAAGTTCTGCAGGAAAGACGATATCACCACTACCTATGAGTTTAATGTATCTGTATAGTGGGATCAGAAGATATATTGCCGGGACTACAAGTGTTGCAATGGCTGCTGATGCAATCAGATGCACATGGACAGGATCCATTGTAAAATCTTCCAGCACCATGTATAGGGCAGCAACGTAGAAAAGGTATCTAATCGTTTTTTCCAGTGATTCCAGCCTGATTTTGAGTTCTGGAAGCTTGATGTACATCAAATAGGACAAAAAAATTAGTTGGAGAGTGATTATGGCCTGTTCGATAAGTATGTAGTGCATGCTTGGGTGGGTGTAATCATTTAAAAGTGCTATAATTTCAAAACCGAGGTTCGCCAGCGCTCCAGCTGAGGCAGATACGCCAAAGAAGAGTAGATAGTAAAACAGGTATTTTGGTTCATAATCTATTTTTGTGGGTTTTGGTGTAATTATAGTGTTAAGTACTGAGATAACAAATAACAAGGATGAAGTGGCAATTCTAAGTAGTGTAATGAAATCCATAATATTTATTAAAAAATTAAGGCATTTAAGCCTTTTCGAGCCAATTATTTTAATTTATTTGCCTTTTGAATATTTACATTTTTGACTCAACGATTTCCCAATAATCTTTTTCAATTTCAATTAGTAACTCATCTCTACTGACTCCTCTTGAGTATGCGAGGAATGTTGCTCCTCCAGCACCAACACCCTCTTTAACAAAACCTTCTGCATAGGCTCTGAGGCCAGCTTTTGAAGACTCGGCAAGCCCCGGATCGGCGGCAATTACTGTAACCGGTGAGATTCCGGAAATATCTGCAGTAGGATCTTCTGCTACGTAAACTGTTGTTGCGATGGCAATATCCGCACCCTCCTTTATTCTCTTGATAATGTGTGCTATGGCTGCCATCTGTGTTCCACCGGCCAGCAGAACGGGTTTCGATGAACCAACTGCAATTCCAGCCACACCAACCATTACCGGATCTCCAACCTCTGCAACGATTTCAAGCGGGTCTTCGCTTTTCACCCTTTCAACAGCCTTCTTTATCACCTTCTCTTTAAGTTCCACTGGATTCTCAGGCATGCTTGAGGAGACTGCATGCTTAACTCCAAAAGCTCTAAGGACAGCACCGGCTGTTGTTGTACCGGCAGGTATGCTTTCGCCTATAACCAGCACGTCAACAAGCTTGGACATCTGTTCACCAAGCTTAACAGCTCTGTTAAACGCCTCTTTTACATCCTCAATATTCATTGCGCTCTCTGATTCTATATTTCTTCCAACAGGAGCCCCTATTGTTATGTAAGGTACCATGGGCTTTTCCATCAACCCGCTATCCACCACAAAGAATGGTACACGAGTTAGTCTGAGGGATGTGTAAGTTATCAGAGCAGGGGTGGGTTTTCCATCGGGTGTTGCGGGAATTACTGGAATTATCTTGCATCGACCATAATGAAGCAATTCTACATCGGCTGGGGGGGTGTATTTGATCAGGTCAGGATTTGCTCCTGCAACTGTGATCCCGGGAATCTCAGCTGTTTTCGTATTGCCAATAACGAACAGAAAAGCAACGTTACCCTTCAAAAGCTCAGCAAAACGCTTTGCTTCCTCCTCACTACCTTTTACAACCTGCCATTCCATGCGGTGAGAAAAATGCTAAAAATAATGAACTTTTCTGAGGAAGCACAGGAAGTTTAAGATGCCGTGCAATTAGTATCTCAGCTCTTTAAGCCTCTCTCTCAGGATGCTTGCAGATTTCTTCAGTGATTCGACTTCCTCGTCGGTTAAACTGCTCTCAACGATTTCTTCCACACCATCCTTTCCAAGAACTGCAGGAACTCCTACTGCAACATCTTTTATGCCAAACTCGCCCTGCAATATGACACTTGTGGGAATTATTTCCTTTGTATCTTCCATTACTGCCTTTACCGTTCGATATATGCACGCTGCTGGCCCGTAGAATGTGGCTCCCTTTCTTTTTATCACTTCAGCAGCGACAAACCTCGTCTGCTGAACAACATCGTCCCAGTTGACATCTCCATCGAATTCAGCAATGCTCTTTGCTGGAAACATGCTGTCGCCGTGCTCTCCTATCATGAATGCCCTTCTTATGTTTCTAGCACCAGCAGCATACAATCTCTCCTTCAATCTTGAGGAGTCAAGCAAGCTTCCCATACCAAATACTTCGTTTCTTTGTTTTCCGCTCTCCTTCCACATTACGTAGGTCATTACATCTACTGGATTCGTTACAACTAGGATTTTACTTTCTGGGGCGTTTTCTATTATCTTATTTGCGATATCTTTTATTATGCTCGCGTTTTTTGTTGCAAGATCCAGTCTGGTCATTCCCGGCTTTCTAGCAATTCCAGCAGTCACGACAATGATGTCGCTGTCCTTGAGCAGAGAGTAGTCACTACCTCCGACAATTTTTGGATACTTATCCATTGCTGCTGCAGCGTGGCTTAGATCCATGGCCTCTCCAACAGCAAGATCCTCGACTATATCCACCAGCGCTACTTCTTCTACATCCATGTGCTGAATGCATGTGTATGCTGAAGTTGAGCCCACTCTACCAGCACCTACGAATCCGAGCTTCATCATTGTTCCTCCTTGTACCTCCGCAAACGTGGGTTGAATGGAATGTCGGTAGTTAAGGTTTGTGTTGCCTCATAAAAAAGAGGAGGGAAGAGAGGATAGTTATTTGGGAATTTGTTTTTCAATCTCGTAGGTCCAGTATGCCATTCCACCTTCCATATTTTTGACGTTCTTGAATCCAGCTCCCATAAGAATTCTTGCAGCCTCGTAGCTTCTCGTTCCTGTCTGACAGACTACAATAATTTCCTTGTCCTTGGGCAGCTTGTCAAGAGACTCACGAAGCTCATCGAGGGGTATGTTTACAACCCTCTTGTCTGGAATATGTCCTCTCTTCTCAAACTCTCTGGGAGTGCGGACATCGAGCAGTATGAAGTCATCCCCACGCTCTAGCTTCTGTTTAACCTCAGAGACGGATACGTTTACCACCAGACCATCTCGTTTGTTGCGGGCAACGTTTGCAGCAACGATGACACCATCCATTGCGATTGAGTACGGTGGGGCGTAGGCAAGATCTAGATTTGCAATATCGTCAATAGTAGCACCAAAGTGCAGAGCGGTTGCAAGCACGTCAATGCGCTTATCAACAGCTCCTAGACCAATAACCTGGGCTCCTAGCAGTTTGCCTGTAGCTTTGTCTGCAACGAGCTTTATACGAATAGGCTTCTGTCCTGGGAAGTTGTGAAGTCTATCTGGTGAAGAAATTACTGCTGTGAGTGGCTCATAACCAAGTTCAATGGCCTGTTTTTCGGTCAAACCTGTTTTCGCTACATTGAAGTCGAAAACTCTGAATATTGTGGTTCCTACCACGCCAGGAAATGTGGTCTTTCCACCGGTCACGTTGTCTCCTATAACGCGCCCGTGTTTGTTTGCAGTGGAGCCGAGCGGTATGTAAACGGGTTTTCCGGTTACGATGTGCTTGTTCTCAACACAGTCTCCGCCAGCATAGATGCATGGGTCGCTTGTTTGCAGGTATTCGTTGACCTTGATTGCTCCAGTCTCACCGAGCTCCAAACCAGCATCTTTAGCCAGTTTTACGTTCGGGCGGACACCTATTGCGACGAGAACCATCTGAGCCGGGATGATTTTTTCACCAACTTTAACACCACTTACACGTCCATTTTCCGTTAGAATTTCTTTAACACTGCTGTTTGTGAGTATCTTCACATCCTTGCTCTCGAGATACTTTGTAAGGAGAGCCGCCATTTCTGCATCGAGTAGCCCGGGTAGAATGTGGTCCATCAACTCAACTATTGTGACTTTGATCTCCAGTCTCGAAAGAGCTTCAGCACTTTCCATTCCTATGAGTCCGCCACCAACGAGTACAGCATGCTCAACTTCATCGTTCATCCACATCTCGACAATTTTCTCAGCGTCTTCTGGAGAATGCAGAGATAGCACTCCTTCGGCATCACTACCTGGAACGTTTAGCTTTGCAGGGATTGAGCCCGTTGCCAGCACAAGATAATCGTAGGGAATCTCGTCGCTGCTTCCATCCTCACGAGTGATCTCCACTATTTTACGCTCTCGATCAATACGTTCAGCCCTCGTTTTTGTCAAAACATCTATGTCTTTTACCTTCTTGAAATACTGAGCGTCCCTTACTGCTCCATATGGGGTTTCCATCAGATTTTCGAGTTCGTGGATAATTCCTCCAACATAGTAAGGCAATCCACAACGCCCGAAAGAAGGATGTTCACCAGCCTCAATGACAGTTATTTCTGCATCGGGATCTCTTCTTCTGGCTCTCGCTGCAGCTTTTAATCCTGCAGCTCCACCACCTATTACAACGATTTTGCGCAAAATACTCACCCCTTGCGATGACTTGTCAGAGGATACATAAAATTTGCTTTTATCGTTCAGAAAACGGATATAATGTGGTAGGTAAGGGCTGATATTAGTGGAACGGACAGGTTGTCATTGATATAGTATTTTCCAATTCTGTGGAATTTTTCCACTAAAGTTCCAGCAAGAGAGGATGTAAAGGAGGCGAATATGCTCATACCAATAAACTGTGAAAGCACAATCAAGAGTAAAAAAGAGGATAAAAACATGGTTACCTGTGCATGATTTCTCCATTTGGTCTGTTTGATCAGTCCGGCAATACCATCTCCAAAACTCCCTACCACTATTCCTGCGAAGCAAGCTTCCATAGGGAACAGTGCTGTAATGATGGTGGCAGACACACCGAAGTACAGGTATGCTCCAATTCCCTTTGTTTCGTAATTTCGTAAAATCCAGCGTGGGAAGAGATTGTATTTTCTCCTCAGAACTTCCAGAAATGTGGCAAATACTGTTAGTATTGCGACGGTGAGAAGCGTGTAATCCTTGCCTGCAATAAGGTAAAATGGTATATAATTCAACCCGAGCAGATGAATCGCTTTTCTATAAGCTTCTTTTCTTATAGTTTCGTTATGCATGAAAATGCATGAAAATAGAGGAAAAATAGGAGTTATCTGATCTTTGTTCCGGGTGGCACGTCTCTGTCTGGGTGGAGCAGGACAGGTTTTCCATCGATATCTGCAGCCAGGATCATACCTCTACTTTCGACTCCCATGAGTTTTGCTGGTTGCATGTTGACAACCACTGGTACGAGCTTGCCCACAACGTCTTCTGGCTTGTATACCTCAGCAATTCCTGCAACAACCTGTCTAATCTCGCCGCCGATATCAACTTCAAGTCTCATCAGTTTCTTGCTTCCCTTTATTTTCTCTGCCTTGAGAATCTTTCCAATTCTCAGGTCGAGCTTTTTGAACTCGTCAATGCTTATTGTTTTTGTCTCCTCAGCTTTGGTCTCTTTTTCTTGTATGCCTTTCTCCTTCATTTCAGCCATTCTAATTCTCTCCTTCATCATCTTTTCCATTTCTTCTATCTTCTCATCGCTTATCTTTTCGAATGGAACCTTTGGTTTCTCGAGCTTTATCCTACCTGCTGGCTGGAGAGCATCATCGAGCATCGCTTTATCCACATCAAGGCCGATAACCCTGCCCATCTTCTTCATTGTCTTTGGTAGAACCGGATATGCAAAAATTATCAGGGCTTTTGCGAGCTGGATGCACGATGCCAGAACCTTCATACATGCATCTCTATCGCTCTTTATGAGCTCCCACGGCTTTGCGTTCTGGAAATAGTTGTTGCCAAATGTTGCAAGTTCCATGAATGCATCGCTCGCAACCTTGAACTCCCACTCCTTGAGAGCTTCAACTATCTTGTCTCTTGTCTCAGCTATTTTGTTCATCACCGCATCATCCACTTCATTCACGTCTATTTCGCCAAAGTTCTTCCAGGTAAAGTGGAAAACTCTGTACAGGAAGTTGCCAAGTGTGGCAATAAGCTCGTTATTTACCTTGTCACGGAAGACCTCCCATGAGAAGTTCAGATCTCTCTGGTGGGATGTGTAGTTTACGATGTAGTACCTGAGAAAGTCGGTGTTGAATCCCGCCTTGAGGTAATCATCTTCAACCCATACAACATAGCCTCTGCTCTTTGAGAATGTCTTACCCTCAACCTTCACCATTCCGCTTGCAACGACAGCCTTTGGTAGCGTGTAGTCTGCTCCTTTGAGCATTGCAGGCCAGAAAATGCAGTGGTGGTAAACAATGTCCAGTCCTATGAAGTGGGTAATGTCTCCGTCGTTGAGCCAGATCTCTTTCCAGTCTTTACCCAGTTTTTCACAGGCTTTTTCCGTGAATGAGATGTATCCAATGGGTGCATCAACCCACACATAAACGACGAGATCATCGCCAGGGAACTTTACTCCCCATTCGAGGTTTCTTGTGATACACCAGTCTTTTAACTCACTTTTAACCCACTGCTTTGCGTAGTTCAGGGCGTTTTCCGTACCATTCAAATTTTCGAGATATTCTATCAGGAAGTCTTTAAACGCGGTTAGTTTGAAGAAGTAGTGTTTCTGCTTTCTGTAAACGGCATTTGTTCCACATATCTTACATTTGGGCTCTTTTATCTCTCCCGGCTCAAGGTGTCTTCCACAACCCTGGTCACACTCGTCTCCTCTTGCTGATGCTCCACAGTAAGGGCAGATACCTTCGACATAACGATCGGGCAGGAAGCGTTCACATTTTGGGCAGTAGGCAAGCTCTATTTCCCTGGGGTATATGTATCCCTTATCGATCAATATTTTGACGAATTCCTGTGTTCTCTTGTGGTGATAATCGCTATCAGTTCTACCAAAGAAATCAAATTCGATATCGAGAGCTTTGAAAACCTTCTGGAAGTGCTCGTGATATCTGCTTACGAGCTCTTTTGGAGTCAACCCTTCCTTTTCAGCGTTCACAACAATCGGCGTGCCATGACAGTCACTACCACAGATAAAAACAACATCTTCTCCCATCATTCTCAGATAACGCACGTAAACGTCTGCTGGCACGTATGTACGGAGATGTCCTATGTGGGCCTTTCCATTAGCATATGGTAATCCACACGTGATAAGCTTCAATCTATCACCTCTGTTATCGCTCTTGAGGAACCTTATAAATCTTTTACTTTGAATTCTTGGAGCTGGAGTACTGTAATATTTCTGCAAAGAATTGTAGTTTGGTTTAATATTTTTTCACATTTTGTGAGATTTTATTGCATAGTTTTCTGTATATGGGCATCATTTTTATGGTTTTTTAAGAAGGATGTAACATCATCGAAAAGATTTTTTAGACCTAACTGGATCTTTATTTGCTCATATTTTTACATAATAGATCTGGGTGGGCAGGTGGTAAAGTGTGGAGGTACAGGCTGCTTAGGGCAGATTTGCAGAAGATGGAGTGCCGGAAGTTCCACACAATCCCAATACATGACTTTGTTGCAAAGTACTGGCGTGGTGGACTTCGGGAACCTGACAGCCAGTTTATAGACAATGCTGTATCCGCTGTGAGAAGAGCGGCAAAGATGGTGGGGGAGCGGGTTGAAGTGTTTTATCGGAATGGAAATATATACATCAAGATTTATCCTTCGTGTGGCTGTGGGAGATGAGTATTCTAGAGAATTCCCTTAGTACTTCTTATCTCTTCATCAACAATCGTTATGGCTTTTCTGAACGCAACGCCAAAAGATTTGAAGCCTGCTTCCATCATGTGGTGTAAATTTTTGCCCTTAATCGACATGTAAACGTTTATTCCTGCATTCCTGCATAGTGTGTCGAAGAAGTGGATGAAGTTTTCAGCCTTGAGCCCACCAACTTCTCCCTCCATGCTGCCTTCGAAGTTGAAAACACCTCTCCCGCTTATGTCTATGGCACATATGGCAACGCTTTCATCCATCGGGATAATTGCATCACCGAATCTTGCTATGCCCTTTTTGTCTCCCAATGCCTGCTTTATCGCTTCGCCCATCACAATGGCAGTATCTTCGACGGTGTGGTGTTCATCAACTTCAATATCTCCTTTTGCGTTTACAATCAGCCTGATTCCAGAATGCTTTGCAAAACTCTCGAGCATGTGGTTGAAGAATGGGATGCCCGTTTCAATTTCATAGCCTGATGAATCGAGATCCACCTCAACACTGATATCAACTTCTTTCGTCTTCCTTTCTGATACACCCTTTCTCATACCTATCCCTCTTCAAGATCAAGCAAATCTTCAAGGTTCAGCTTTCCTGTATACAGGGCTGAACCAATTACAACTCCAGCGGCTCCAGCCTTTTTAATGTTTTTCACATCATCTCTGGTTGTGATACCTCCTGCAACGTAGACTGGCAGGGTTGTGGATTCTACAAGCTGGCTTATTTTTTCCAGAGCAACGCCACTCATCAAACCTTCCACATCAACATTGGTGTAGAGCAGCGAAACATCGCAATCTTCGTATTTGGCTGCTAGTTCTGCTGGAGTGAACTGCGTTGCTTCTTTCCACCCCTTCACGACAACCTTGTCCTTTTTTGCATCTACAGCAACCATTATCCTGCCGGGGTACTCTTTTGCAAGCTTTTTTACATCATCCATTTTTTCAACAGCCATGGTTCCGACAATCACCCTATCAATTCCTTTTGAAATCAGGTTTTCGATGAGATCGCTGCTTCTTATACCACCGCCAGCCTGAATCTCGCAATCAAAACGTTCTCTTATTTCTAGAATAATGTCCTCGTGTCTCAACCTACCCTGAAAAGCTCCGCTAAGATCGATGATGTGCAGCACTTTTGCACCTTTGTTTACCCACATTTCGGCAATCTCTACTGGGTTATCGAGGGAAACAAGAACTGCATCTTCTTTGCCCTGCTGGAGCTGTACACATTTACCGTCCTTGAGGTCAACAGCGGGAATAATTCTGAACATCTTTTCTCCGTTTGCCTTTATAATTTAAATATTTTAACATGCAATGTGTTCCTCATCGCTGACATCTCTCGTGCTACGAAGGTGTTTGGAGACATCTGTAATGGTTATGAGCATCTCATTTTAGGGATTCAATAAATTTTAAGAATATTTATAACACGTCTTCAATGTTCAATGTAATAAAATAAAAAAATTAGAAGTACTCGTCGTAGAAATCTTTCTTGTTTTTATTTTTCTTTAATTTTCTCTTCTTCCCCCCTTTTGTATTGGTTCTTGGGGGATCATTCAACAATTCCTCAAATTCCTCATCCGTTACGGGCTTTAAGTCCATCCAGTCTTCGTACTTCTTAGCCCTTCTCAACCTCATCTACCCTTCTTGTTTTTTCGAAACTTTTTGGAGAGAATAGGGGTATATATCCCTTTTCATATGTTCATGTTTGTTCCTGATGGATAATGGCTGTTGTGTGTGATGGGGATTGGTTTGGATGGTGGTAAATTGTAAAATACTGGTGTTCAGCCTTTTAGAGTTGGAGTAACATTCGTTGCATCCTTCGTCTAGTTTTTGGGCATTCCAGAGCACTCCGCTCGGAATTTTAGTGATGGAAATTAAAGTTGAACCTCTATCGTTTAGGCTGGCAGTTAAACTTCCAAATTTTCTCCTTTAACCAGCACTCAATAAAGCGTAAACAATCACCCCAATTATAACAGATACTCCAAAGTTTGTCCATTGGCGGTGGGCTAAAAAAACTGCACATAGGGCAAGCAACCTTCTTACAAGCTCATCAAAGGATGTTTCTGTAGAAGGTACTACCGACACAACGAGGAAAGCTGCGATTAGCGAAGGTCCTGCCAAAGCAAAAAAATCGCTGAACTTCTCGACACGCTCGAAACGTCTTGAGAGAGCAAAACCCAAAGGCAATGCGCGCAGGAGATATGTGCCCAAGGCAACTACCATCGTAGCTACCATCACATTCCATTCCATGCAAATCTCCTCCTAAATGCAAAACCCAAGAGTGGCCCAATAACTCCTGCTGCCAGAATACCAAACGCTGTAAGTCCAGCGAGGTGGAATATCAGTGCCACGAAGCCACCTGTAAGTGCGGCCACAAACATCGTAGCTCCTTGGAGTAGGGGGAGTAGTAGAACTAGAAACAATGCTGGAAGTGCAAAGGAGAGAGTTGGGGCAAAGGTCGGTGAAATGGCTAATAAAATCGAACTGCCAATAGCTCCAAGCAAAGTGCCAAACACCCAGGAAAGATACGCGCCAACTTCGAGGCCTAAAAGCCAGAGAATACGTTTTTCTTTGGGAATTTTTTCGAGCTGAGAAATGGCCGTTGCAAAAACTTCGTCGGTAAGACCAAAAGCGAGTGGTGCAACTGTAGAGAATTTGACTCTCTTAAGCAGGGGGGCCAGTAACAGGCCATAGAGTATGTGGCGTAGGTTTAACATCAAAGCTGCTATCGATGCCACTGCTGCAGATGTACCTGTTGCCAATAGGCTCACAAGAGCAAACTGACTCGCTCCAGCAAAAATTAACGCGGAAATCATGATGCTATCAATAACGCTTAAACCAATTCCACGAGCAGAAATTCCGAACGCTATAGCGACGGGCAAATATCCTAAGAAAATTGGAAAACTGGCAGAAAGCCCCTTTTTAAAAACATGCAAGGCTAAACCTCCTTTCTGAACGCAAACACGTGTGTGCCTCCACCCATCTCTCCATTGTCTGATGCATACACTTTGCGGTGCTCCAGCAGGCGGAATCCGACAGCTTCAGCCAAAGTCAAAAAGCGCTCAGGAAATGTCCTGTGCACCTTGCAATCAAGCCCTGCTACCAGCGCCTTCAGCTCCAGAATCTGGAAGTGGTAAAAGGCTATGAGGGAGTGGGTGGGTTGCACAGGGATATTAAGACTACGGAGCCCACTAAAAAGATGATAAACCCGACTTATGGCAGCTTCTACCATTCCAATTTCTGCTAAATATGCCAGCAAAGGCACGTCTTTTGAAAGCTTATCAACCAGAAAGCTTTCTTCATGCGTCAGGTTCTTCCTGACATCTTTCGGAATCTCCACTAGAGTGGGGAGCATGTAGGCTGTGTGGTGGCGTATTATCTCACAGGCACGCTCAAAGGATGTGCGATAGGGCGAAAAGAAATCTTCCGAGACCAGAAGCAATCCTCTATCGTCCAGCAGATCATATGCTTTCTGAAGGAAAAAGGCTGTATTGACGTGGGAGCAACCAACTGAAAGGACGACCGAGAAACGTTCTGGGAAATCTACTTTCGGGAGATTTCTGGTATCTACTGTTGTAACGTCTAACCCCGGGAAAAGTTCCGAGAACATCGTCAGATGGTATACGGAGCTGCCAACGTCAAGCACAGATGGTTGACTGTCTTCCAGATATCTGTGTAGCATCTGGACGAGAGCTACTGGTTGGCGGGCATAACCAGGGCGGAGTATCTCAAAGGCGCTGTATACATCTTCAGGGGGAGTATGCTTGCTTTTGTTCGCGTTATTCTCTACAACATCTTGTTTCAAAAACGTGTAAATCTGTTGAGGAACGGTAGGCCTTCCATGGTGAAGAAGTGTCTCTGCAGCCAGTGTGCTCAAGGTTAGTGAGTGGCTGTTCGAGAGAGTGCGAAGGTGCTCAACAACATCTTCTGGCAAATCTTTTCTCTGAGCCAGGAGCTGAATTCTTGCGGCTTGATTTAGTAGATCATTTCCTTCTACTGAGAAAGATTCCAGTTGAACTCTTCCACGAGGCCAAACGAACGTAAACAGAGATACACCTCCACTCTCCTTCACGACAAAATACTTGAGAGCCGGGCTGTAGCTTGAGTTTTTTAAGCGAGATAGAAGCTTTTTCAGTTCAGCCACAACTTCTGCAATGCTATTTTCAGGGGCCAGCAATCGGAACCTGAATACTGGAAGTCCCTGAGCAACATCCTCCCAGAGCCGTCGAAGCAGAACGAAAACATTTTCCCATTCTTCTTCGTTGCGCGGTGCAGGACGCAAAACTGTATAAGGGTCGTTAAAAACGTCTTCCTTCGGGTATTCCACAGTGACTAAAGCCGAAACGGGCTCATCCATGGCGATATAAACGTGAGGCTGGTCAGCTTTAAATGAAATTGTTTCTCCCGCTCTTAAAAGCTTAGGGGAATTTGAAGGACCGACCAGCATACGTCCTTTAAGAATGAAAACGCACTCGGCCACTCCGGTGGAGTGAGGTGCTGCTTCTCGCATCCCTCCTGGACTTAGTCGCATTAAGTAGACCTCAATTTTGGGTATATCATCAGACTGTTCGATAAGTCGAACAGAAACACCAGTTTCGCTAACCTCTACAGATACATCCTCTGATTCAGCAACGAGAGCACCAAATGGCACTTCCAGAGCATCTGCCAGAGCCCAGAGTGTGGAAATAGTGGGGTTTGCCTGTCCAGCTTCTAAGGAAGAGAGAGTGGATTTTGATATCCCCGCTCGCTCTGCCAGTCCTGTGAGCGAAAATCCTCTTTCTTTCCGCAAGCGGATTAAGTTTTTGGCTAGGATCTTTATTCGCATCTTATCCGAATCGCGGAGCATATCGAACACACCGTTCGATATAATGAACAAACCAAATATATGTTTTTCGAATTCCACAGGCCGAATGGTTAACCTAGTGATATCAAGATAAAATATCTTGCAAAATTATCAAAAAATAAAATACTCCTGAAGAATCAAAGTGTAATCTAAACAGCATATACAATTTAGAAGCACATTAGCGGAACAGGATAAAATATTTTAACACAGCTAAAGCAGGACATTCAAATTTCTATTCACGGTGAATTGACATGACGGCGTTTCCCAGTATATACGCTCCAAAGGATATTGAGAATGAGGTTAAAGAGTTCTGGAAGGAGAATAAAATATATGAAAAAGTAAGGAAAAGAGGAGATAAACCATTCTTCTTCGTTGATGGCCCGCCATATACTACTGGTAGGATTCACCTTGGTACAGCGTGGAATAAAGTAATCAAAGACACCGTATTAAGATTCAGAAGAATGCGTGGTTTCAGAGTGCTTGACACACCTGGCTGGGACATGCACGGACTCCCCATTGAAGTCAAAGTCGAGCAGGAGCTAGGATTCATGACAAAGAGAGACATCGAGAACTACGGCATAGACAAGTTCGTTGCCAGGTGTATGGAGTATGCCTTGCAGAACAAGGATGCAATGACTGAACAGTTCAAGATGCTTGGAGTCTGGATGAACTGGGAAGAACCCTACATGACGATCAAGGCGGACTACATTAATGCCGCATGGTGGACAATAAAGCAGGCTCATGAAAAGGGTTTGCTTGAAAGAAAGAAGATGGTTGTTAACTGGTGTCCTCGCTGTGAGACTGCTCTTGCTGATGCTGAAGTGGAATACTGGGATGAGGAAGACCCATCAATCTACGTAAAATTCCCCATAAAGGGTCAGCCAGACACATACATCGTGATCTGGACAACAACCCCATGGACATTGCCAGCAAATATGGCTGTTGCTGTTCATCCAGCTCTGGAATATGCGAAGTTCAAGGCCCTTAAAGATGGAAAAATCGAGTATCTGATTCTTGCAAAAGAACTTGCCGATGATGTTCTGATGAAAGCCGGTTATGAGTTGTGGGAAGTTGTGGAGACGTATCTTGGTGAAGATCTCGTTGGACTAGAATACGAACACCCACTTGTTGAAGAAGTTCCAGTTCAAAAGAAGTGGAAGCATGCCGTTTACATGGCAGACTTCGTTTCTGCCGAAAATACCGGGTGTGTTCACTGTGCGCCAGGGCACGGTTTAGAGGACTACGAGCTTGGTGTTAAACACGGTCTTGAAATATTCAATCCTGTTGATGACAGGGGTGTTTACACTGAGGATGCTGGAAAATATGCTGGTCTGCATGTAAAGGAAGCCAATAAGATCATCATAGAGGATCTCAGGGAGAAGGGTCTTCTACTCGTGGATGAGAAGATTGTACACCGCTATGGGCACTGCTGGAGGTGTAAGACTCCGATCATTTACCGCGCTACGGAGCAGTGGTTCCTGAAAGTATCTGAAGTGAAGGACAAGATGGTTGAGGAGATTGACAAGGTTAAATGGGTTCCAGAATGGGCAGGAATGGCCAGATTTAAGGACTGGGTCAGCAACGCGAAGGACTGGTGTATAAGCAGACAGAGGTACTGGGGCATTCCAATTCCAGTATGGGAGTGCAAGAACTGTGGAAAGCTCAAAGTTGTGGGAAGCATCGAAGAGGTACCGTGGCAGACGGATCTCGATCTTCACAGGCCAAAAATCGACGCAGTAACTTTCGACTGCGAATGTGGAGGCAAAATGTACCGTGTTAAGGATGTCTTTGACGTATGGTTTGACAGTGGTGTTGCTTCCTGGGCAACCCTCAACTTCCCCAGAAAGAAGGAGGAATTTGAAAAGCTGTGGCCTGCTGACTTCATAACTGAAGGACACGATCAGACAAGAGGCTGGTTCTACTCACAGCTTGGAGCAAGCGTTGTGGCGTTTGGAAAAGCTCCATACAAGACTGTTCTCATGCATGGATTCACGCTGGATGAGCAGGGCAGAAAGATGAGCAAGAGTCTCGGCAATGTGGTCGAGCCGGAAGAGGTAATCAAACAGATCGGTGTTGATGCGTTCCGTCTTTATGTACTCTCATCTGCTCTCTGGGAGGATTTGAGATTCAGCTGGGATGAAGCGAGAAACTTCAACCGTCTGCTGAATATCTACTGGAATGCTGTACGTTTCGCGTACATGTACATGAGTCTTGACAAGTTCAGAGAAGTTCCAGTTGAGGATGTAGAGCTGAGTATCGAAGACAAGTGGATTCTTTCAAAGCTTGAGAGCCTGAACAAAATTGCCATCGAATCCCTTGAGAGCTACCAGCTCCATAAAGCCGTGAAAGCATTCTTCAACTTCATCGTTGAGGACTTCAGCCGCTGGTACATCCAGTTGATAAGGCCGAGGGTCTGGGAGGAGAAGGATTCACCTTCAAAGATTGCAGCATATGCTACAATTCTGAGGGTTGTGGATAAAGCTACGAGGATAATAGCACCATACGCGCCATTCCTTGCTGAATGGATTTACCAGCACTTTGTGAAGCAGTTCAGAGATACGGAGGAGTCAATATTCTTTGAGAACTATCCAGAGCCTGATGAGAAGTGGATAAACGAGGATCTTGAGAAGAAGATGGAGGTGGTGAAGGAGATCTTTGAAGCCGCAAGCAACGCAAGGCAGAAAGCCAAGAGAAAGCTGAGATGGCCCCTCAGAAAGCTTGTGATTGAGAGCAAGAGCGAAGACGTTGCAAGTGCTGTGAAGGAGCTTGAGGCTATAATCAAATCACAGTGCAACGTCAAAGAGGTAGAGGTTGTGGAGGAGTTTGAAAAGAAGGCTGTTGCAAAGCCGAACTACAAGGCAATAGGGCCGATACTCAAGGATAAAGCCAAGGACTTTGCAAACTATGTCTCATCTCTGAGCGATGAAGAGTTGCAGAGGGTGCTTGAGAAAGGAGTCATAGAATTCGAGGGCAAAGAACTGAAAGTTGACGAGGTGCTGAACGTTGAATGGATCCTGCCAGAGGGATATGAGGCTGCAGAATTCTACAAGGGTTTTGTCTACCTCTACACGGTAATTGATGATGAGCTGAAGAGGGAGTGCTACGCAAGAGAGGTCGTTAGAAGAATACAGGAAATGAGGAAGGAGATGGATCTGAACGTCGAGGAATTCATCGAAGTGACTGTTGACATGGATCCAGAGCTTGTGAGGGGATGGGAGGACTACATCAAGAGAGAAACGAGGGCAACGAAGCTATCATTTGGTAAGCCTGCAGAGGGCTACATAAAGGAGTGGGACATCGAAGACGTTAAAGCATCTATTGGTATTAAAAGGTTGAATGAGGCTTGACGACTGGTTTATTTTTTATTCTAAAATTCTTTCTGATTTTGGATTTTCGAGGGAAGAGGATGAGAGAGCAGCGAAGCTGATGCATGAACTAGCTACCGGTAAACTTCTCGATGCAGAGGTTTTGAGGAGAGTTATTGAAGGTAAGAGTGTGGCGGTGATAGGCTACGCCATTGATGCTGAAGAATTCCGTAAGATCAGAGAAGAGGTCAAAATAGCGGCTGGAAAGGTGATTATGAAGGTTCTAGAGCTTGATCCGGATTTTGTTCCAGATATTCATGTAACTGACATGGAAGAAGATGATTTGATTGTTGAGCTGGATAAAAAAGGCTGTTTACTGGTGCTTCACGCTCATGGAGATAACATCGACAGGATAAAGTCCGTAGTTCCCAGAGTTTCGAAGTTTGTTGGTACCACACAGAGCACTCCCTTTGATAGAATATACAACTTTGGTGGATTCACGGATGGGGATAGAGCCGCTATAATTGCAAAGGAGATGAATGCATCGAAAGTTGTGCTGTATGGCTTCGATTTTGAAAAAGCCAGCGGAATCAAGAAAAGGAAGCTTGAATGGGCGAGGAGAATTCTGGAGTTCGAAGGAATTTTATGATGACTCTATCATGATTTCTGGCTGTTTTTATTGTTTAATATATTGATCCTAGAAACTTTAAAATTCATTGGCGGGTCAATGGAGCAGAGCGCGATGAAAGTCGTAATGACAACACCTTACTACCCCCCTCACATTGGTGGCGTTGAGGTTCATGCAAAGAATCTCGCCAGGGGGTTGAAGAAAAGAGGGTATGACGTTGAAGTAGTGACATCCATCGGTGAAGACGATGAAGTTAGAGTCAAAACCGTAAAGTCCATTCACATCCCCTATTCTCCTATCCCGCTACGTTTTCCCGATGTGAGCGGAGACGTTTATCACTCCCATGTTCCTTCTCCATTCTTTGCAAGGGGCTTGATGAAAAAAGGATGCAAGCCCCACGTTGTTACATATCACAACGATGTTGTGGTGCCTGAAAGGGTGGATGGCAGAAAAATTCCTGAGTTCGTTGCAAAATGGATTGAACAAAAGAATGTTGAGCTGATAAAACCTGTTCTGGATTCTGCTGAAGTTATAATTGCCACAACCAGAAGCTATGCTGAAACATCGCCCGTTCTAAGTAATTACATGCACAAAATTGAAATTGTGCCGAATGCTGTATATGTCAGGGATTTTCAGCCTGGCATCGACGCTGGGGAAAGAGACGCCATCGTTCTTTACGTTGGCAGGCTTGTGGAGTACAAGGGTCTTCCAGTCCTAATCAGAGCAATGAAAGATGTTCAGAGCAAAGTTGAAAGCAGGTTGGTGGTTGTGGGCGATGGGGAAGACAGAAAGAGGTTTGAGGAGCTTGTGAGGAAGCTTGGAGTTAAAGCAGAGTTCAAAGGAAAGCTGTCTGATAAAGAGGTGAAGGGGTGGATGCGAAAATCAAGGGTTCTTGTACTGCCATCCCGATCAAGACTCGAGGCGTTTGGAATAGTGCTTCTCGAAGCAATGGCATCAAAAACACCGGTAATAGCATCCGGGATTCCGGGTGTTGCTGATGTTGCAAGGGAAGGTGGGCTAACATTTGAAACCGAAGAAGAGCTTTCACACCATATCATTGAAGTTCTGACCAATGATGAGCTTGCCACGAGTCTGGGCAGAAAAGGTAGAAATGCTGTTGAGCGGAAGTATGACTGGGATATCGTGCTCGATAAAATAGAAATGATTTACAGTGATCTAGTATGAAAAGGCTTGCAGTTGTCGTTCCCGTCTCACCATTTGAGCCAGAAGACATCCTCATCAAATCCGCAGAACACCTTCTTTCTCTTGATTACTCAGGTTTTGATGTCAGGATCGTTTACGTTGTGGATGTTAAAAAGTCGGACGATACGAGGGCTGATCTACTGAGGAAAAAGGGTGTGGAAGTTCTGGTTAGAAATAATACAAGAGGTAAGAGAGCTGGAGCGATAAACGATGCTCTCAAGTATTTATCCTCTTTCGCTCCTGAGTATGTGGCTATATTTGATGTCGATTCCCGCCCGGAAAAGAATTTCGTTAAAGACTGTGTCGAGGCGCTTGAAAAAGATGAAAAGGCGTACATCGCTTCATCTCGAAGATACATATCAAATCCAATTAATCTCGTCTCGCAGACAATTGAGGCTGAGTATTATGTCATCAATTTTCTGCTGAAAAAATCAGCCTTCAAACAGTTTAACGGTCTGATTGGAGTGCTGAGGGCTGAAATGCTCTACAAATACTGGTTAAACGAGGATGTAATAACCGAAGATGCAGATTTTGCAACAAGAATGCATGCCAGAGGTTATAGAGCAATTCTCGTTGATGATACAAAAACATATGAGCAGGCACCGGTTAAATGGGTTGATTTGCTCAATCAGAGGAAGAGATGGTATTATGGTGGCTTGCAGCTCTGGAGATACTGGAATGATGTGAAAAAGAGTGGCAATACGAGATTCATAATGTCATGGGTGGCAGCTCTCACACTTACATACATGGTAATTATTGCTCTACCCTTTGTTGTACTGGCACCACCACTACTTATTTATAAATTCAGGAAAATCAGGAAAGTTGTTGTGGCAGCGGGATTGGCCGTGCATGTTATCCTCCTGCAGTATGCTGCGATATCGGCTCTCTGGAGATATATAAGGCGAAAAAGCGTTGAGTGGAAGTCGATGGAAAGGGTGATACAGTGAGGGCGGCAGTGGTAGGAATTCTGATAAGCATAATTTCGATTATTGTCATCTTTAAGTTAACTGAAACAGGTTTTACCTGGGCAATCATCTCACAGGCTGATTTGAGCATGCTACTCCTTGCATTTTTCCTACATTTTTTGTTCTGGTTGTTCTGGGCTGTAAGACTGAAACTCCTTGCCTCCTTCCTCAGCCAGAAAATTCCGTTTGGTTATGCGCTTGAGGCAACCATTGCAAGCACTTTTCTTGCAGCCATAACTCCCTCATCTGCTGGCGGTGAACCTCTTAGAATAAAGATGCTAGTCGATAAAGGGGCGAGCGTGGGATCTGCAACAGCAATTGTTCTTGCTGAAAGATTGCTCGATGCTATATTTTTTGTTTCTGCTCTTCCGGTTTTTCTGCTCATTTCTGGATTCTCAACAAAATTTGGCTTTGAGGTTTGTCTGGTATTTTTTGCCTTTCTCGTGGTTTTTATGGTATTTCTTTATCTCCTTCTGAACAAGCCAGAAAGGATTGATAGATTTACCAGTAGATTGTACTCAGTATTCAAAAGATTTCTAAGTGAGGATAAGGCTGAGAGGGCATATAATTACATTAAAAGTGAGATATGGAAATTTAGAGATGCTGTAGTTGAATTAGCCAAAAACTCAACCAAACAGCTTGCAATCGTTATGTTTATCACGTTTCTTATCTGGATCTCGGAATTTCTAGTCCCATCTGCAATTCTTGTGGGTTTGATGGAAGATCCGGCAATACTTCTTTCAGTCACATCTCAGCTTATTCTGGTTATACTCTCTCTAATTCCAATCACTCCGGGAAGTAGTGGTATAGCTGAGATGGGAATGTGGACTTTGTATTCCAAATTTGTACCACGGCATGTGTTAGGTGTTCTTGTTGCACTTTGGAGGATGATTACGTACTACTCAAACATAGTTGTTGGGTTTGTGGTAAACTTGAAGTTAATAAAAAGCAAGATTTAAAAATTTTTTAAAATTTGAATTTTTTATAATTTAAAATATCTGGTTTGGATTTGGTTGTGGATCTATATTATATTATAGATAGGAAACAACTTCTTCAACACTCAATCCCATTTCTTCTAGCTTCTTTTTAGCTCTGCTGAGTGCATTGTAGTTATATTCTTTGTTATGAGCTTTTGCTTCGAGAGCCTCGTATTCTGCTTTAGTTAGGTGCTCCTTTAGGAAGTCTCCCAGGTCTGTCCTGTCAATGACTTTTACTTCGTCTCTCCATGCGAGCGCTTTTCTTCCGTTGAACGACAGTGCCTCATTCCTCCAGCACTTTTCACACTCTGATACAAGTATTTTATAATTATCCTGTTTGAGCCATAATTTTTGATACATTATTCCTCCGCATTTGCAGAATCCTCCGAATAGTTTTTCCTTTACTCTCTCGCCAGGTACTGCATGTCCGTTTATTATTATTTTTACTAGAGGCTCTATCAGGATCATGGCCATTATAAAACACCCTAGGACATATATGTTTTTTGGTATTTTAAGAAACATACTTTTAAGATAAAATCATTTAGGCGGATTTATTATAAATGATTGGGAAATATTCCCAATCGATTAAGCTTAAACAGGTATAACTTTTTTGACTTCCGGAACCCTCTTCTTCAGCTGCTGTTCGACAAACATTGCAAGCGTTACCATGGACATTGGACAACCAGCACAAGCTCCGAGTAACTGGACCTTTATAATGCCACTCTCCTCATCGACATCTACCAGAGCAATGTTGCCACCATCTCTCTGTAGAGCCGGTCTGATTTCCTCCTCAATCACTTTTTCAACTTTTTCCTTAAGAGTCATGGAGTCAAGGTTATACATCCCATATTTAAAGGTTTCTAGGTTCAGAATTTTTTATCCAAAGTGGACTCTCGAATTGATGCATAGCTAACTCTACGAGTTTTAATTATAATAATGTTCTAAAAAAATAATGTCATATTTTGAAACTCTCCATGTCTTCTGCGACTTTGATCTCTATACTGCTGAAATTCTTCAAATGCTTTAGAATATCTTCCTTTATTCGGTATGCGTGTGGATACAGGTGAGTAAGGTATAATCTCTCTGCTCGGCAGAATTCTATGTGTTCGGCAAGATTCTCTGGTGTGGTGTGGTCAACAGCTTCAAAACCGAAAGGCAAAGAAAGCTCGTGAACAAGAACATTGCATTCAATTTCCATCAGCTCACGGAAGGCTCTGGTATCTCCGCTGACCACTATACTCTTGTCTCCTTCCCTGATGATGTACGCTCTACTCTCTATCGAATGATATGTTGGAATTGTCGAGATCTTAAGACTACCGATTGCGAAGCTATCGTCTTCCAACACTTTGAATCTGAGCTTTCTCCTCAGATATGGATAGGCTTCGAGCAACGATTCGAAGAACTCCTTTGTACCTCTCGGTCCATATATTGGCAATACCTCGCCATTTTCAAGCCACCTTGCTTTGAGAATTGCAAGCACATCCCCATTGTGGTCAAGGTGGTTATGAGTCAGCAAAATTGCATCCAGTTCGTTTACTGAAATTCCTGCCTCATCCAATCTTAGAAAAGCTCCAATGCCAGCATCAACGAGTATCCTGACATCGCTTTCAATCAGAATGCAGCTCTGGGCTTTGGACATCTGAACTGCTGTGCCTGTTCCGAGAAACGTTATCCTCATACAAATTATTCTTGCAGGTGATGAAGTTAAAGTGTTTGGTCTTTGCGAAAGGTGCTGAGAGATACAAAATCAATCAAACTTTTCTCCAACCAGGTAATTGAATGAACTATCCACTATCTTTACGTTATAGAACTTTCCAATCTCACCTTCCTTCAATATGACTGGGCGGTATGAATCAGTTCTCGAGAGGAGCGTCTCTCCTTTACCTCTCTTCGTTACGAGAACTCTGCACACCTCTCCAACAAATCTTTTGTGTCTCTTCAACCCGATTTCCTCGACGAGCTTGGTAAGTTTTCTTGACCTCTCCTTCTTTATCCAGTCCGGTATGTCCTTGAGTCTGTATGCTGGAGTCTTCTTTCTCGGAGAGAAACGAGTAATGTTGACTATATCTGGCTCTATCTCCTTTATCAGCTCGTAGCTCTTCCAGAATGATTCCTCACTTTCAGTAGGAAATCCTACAATTATGTCGGTTGAGACAAAAACGTCTGGAAAGCTCTTTCTGAATGCAGAAACAACCTCGATAAAGTCTTCGACTGTGTGATCTCTCATCATGTCTTCGAGAATTTTGTTATCCCCGCTCTGCACTGGAACGTGTATGAACTTGTAGATCTTCTCGCTGCTGAACGCGTTGATCAGATCATCGAGCATTTTGACTGCATGGTGGGGGTTCATCATACCCACTCTAACTCTGAAATCTGCATCTATTTCGGAGATAGCGTTGAGTAAATCAGGTAGCATGTGCTTGCCCTTGTCAAGTCCATAGGCTCCAGTATCCTGAGATGTTAGCTGTATCTCTTTGAATCCACTCTTTACAGCATTTTCTACTTCCTCTACAATTTTGTCTAGGCTGAAACTCTTCAACCTGCCCCTTGCAAATCTCGTTGCACAGAAGCTGCACCTTCCAAGACAACCTTCTGAAATGGATACGATTGCTATTGCATTCTCCTTCAACCTGCACTTTATCGGGCTAATTGCGGCCTTATCGATATTGCTCTTTTCAATCTGGAAAAAGTTTCCACCGTTGAGAGCTGCCTTAACAGCCAGATCTATGAGGTGAACATTATCCGGACTAATTGCAGCATCAGCAACCTCTTCAACTTTCTTTCTTGAAATTCTTGGCAGACAGCCGGCAACTACAACCTTCTTACCCTTGTTTTTCAACTCTGCAATTCTTTTCAGAATTTTTCTTTCTGTGAATTCAATAACTCCGCATGTGTTAACCACAACAACGTCCGCTTCGCTAGTATCAGCTAACTCGAATTCTTTCGCAATGACGCCACGCATTATGTCCGAGTCAGCCTGATTCATTGTGCATCCGTATGTCTCGATGGCTACTTTGACCATCCTGAACACTTACGTATTTTAGGTTAAAAAATTTCAGGTTGCGATGGTTTATAGAATATTTGAGATATACCGTGGATATGTTACCAAGGGAGCATGACAAATTCGGGTTATTTTCAATAGTAGGCAGGTAAAAAGTTTTGATTTAAAAAATGGGATTCAATGTCCATACTTCGAAACTGCGTCTCTCTTCCTTGATTGTACAGATAATCTCCTTCAAGATTGTTGTATATTCATATCAATTGATGTATCAAAGAGATGGCTGGCTTCGTGATGGTTTGAGGATAAGGCAGTGTTCGGATTATTACATTAAATTTCTGAAATAAAAATAGTAAACAGAACCAATCATTTTGTAAATCAGTATTTTCCCGGTTGTGATGCGTTTCACACAGGTTTCTGAGAGAATGGGTGTGTTGCACTCTTTGGCATCTTCCCGACAAAGAAATTTTTGCGTATGAGTGTTGTATTGGCTTTTCAGCACTGAATGGTGGTAGGCAGGTAAAAAAATTAATATATTGGACACAATAACTAAAAGTTGGTGACTGTAATGATCAGCGAAATATCAACGCTTTTCGGATTAAAGATCTACACTGATGAAGGGAGATATGTTGGTAAAGTGGATGATGTTGTGATTGATCTTGAAAGGAGACAGATAAGGGGGCTGGCTGTTGGGGATTATAATAAAACTCTCATCGATTCAAGAGCACCTGGAGTTATAATTCCTTACAGACTTGTAAAATCAGTCGGAGATATCGTAATAATCAAGGACATATTTAAGTTTAGGAAAGATAAAGCCAAGAAGAATGAAGAGGTCAAAGCCGAAGTATCTGGAGAAGAAGTGGAAGAAGTGTGAGATCTATTCTGGCTTGTTAACACCTTTTCCTATTCTCGTCAGGCTCGATGGTAGAAATTTCTCAAACCTCTTGTCGAAATTTGAAAAACCGTATGATCTAAGGTTTGCTAAAGTGATGGTGGAAAGTGGAAAAGAGTTGATGAGAGAGTTCAACGCTCTTTTTGCCTTCACTTTTAGTGATGAGATTACTTTCTTTTTTCCTACAGAGCTTTTTGGAGGAAGGGTGGAGAAGATAAATTCCATCATCTCCTCCGAATTTTCATCAAGAGTTTCTTTGAGGCTTGGTATGCCTGTGAGTTTTGATTCAAGGATCATTACTCCATCCGGTAATGATGTTTGGGAATACCTTGCATGGAGGCAGGAGGAGGCTTGGAGAAACCACCTCAATAGCTACGCATTCTATACTCTGCTCAAAGAAATTGGAGATAGAAGGGAGGTTCAGAAATATCTTAACGGGAAGAAAAGCGACGAACTCCACGATATTCTCTTTCAGAGAGGCATTAACCCAGCGAAAAATCCACCCTGGCAGAAAAGAGGAATCTTTCTCCACTGGAAAGAGGTGGAATTTGAGAGGGAGTTTGACGGGAGAATTGTCAGGTTTAAGAGAAGAAGGATTGTCGAAAACTGGGAACCTCCTCTTTTCTCTACTGATGAGGGCAGGAACTATCTTGTTGAGATTTTATCGCAGTTATAGGGGTTTTACTGTTTTGCTTTACAACGTACCTATTTCGTTAGCTTGTTGGGTCATAATGACATCCACTGATAGCGAACAGAGTATGGAAATAGAATAGGTATTTAAACTAAAATTTTTATAGTGTAATGGCAAATTCTTCCTGGATGGTTGTTGGAATTGATGTTGGAGGTACAAACACTGATGCGGCTATTGTTGGAGAGGAAATTTCCACAGTCAAACTGCCCAATGAGCTTGGATTAGGAGATGTACTGAAAAAACTTTCAGGGATGGCAGATCTCAGGAACGAGAAGCTCATCGTGAGCACATCACTTCCACTGAATTTGCTTCTCAGTAAATATTATGAAATTCCCACATTTGTTCTGCTAGTTCCAGGGTGTGGGCTGAATTATACCTCGTATGGAAAAATTTTACGGGGTTTTGTCAATCATCGCGGTGATGTTGTAGAGGATCTGGATGTTGAAGAAGTAAAAAAGGCTCTCGAGGAAGGAAGGGATGCTGATAATCTTGCTATCGCAGCGAAATTCTCTGTTAGAAACCCCAGTCTTGAGCATTATCTCTACACCATAGCAAAGAGATATTTTGATGAAAGATCCATTGCTCTAAGCCACCACATAGGTGAGATAAACTTCCCGCTGCGAGTTAACACAACGATAATAAACGCAAAAATCAGAAAGACAGTTTATGAGCTAACGGATCTCATTGGAAAGTTTGCGGGAGACTTCTTCTTCTATAAAGGCGATGGTGGTGTAATTCCTTATCAGGTGGCGCTCAGAAACCCATCTGTTCTCTTCAATTCCAGTCCTGCAGCGGTTGCTGTAGGAGCATACTATCTGGCAAGGGAAAAAAACGCCCTCGTTGTGGATATAGGTGGTACAACAACTGACTTTGTGGTTCTTGAAGATGGAAAGCCCAAAATTGTGGATAAAATTGAGATTGCAGGAATGAAAACACTGATAAGGTGTGTGGATTCGGTTTCATTGCCGTTTGGTGGGGATTCTGCAGTCGAGAATTTCTCTCTCAGACCTATTAGGCTTGGCAAACCCATAGCATTTGGTGGTGAACATTTCACGCTGACAGATGCATTGAACTGTGTGGGGTTTGATATTGGCAATGCAAAAGCTTCGAGAGAGGCTGGTAAGGAACTCTTTGAAAATATAGCAGATGCGGAGAGGATTGTTGAAAAATATGTGTCAATGATCGCTGATAGCGTAAGAGAGATGGAAGCAGAGAAGATAGTCGGAACGGGCTTTCTTGCGAAGTATCTGATCCCAATGATAGCAAAGGAGGCCGGGGTTGGATATGTTGTTCCGGAACACAGTGAGGCTGCTAACGCCGTTGGTGTTGCTGTATCGAGGATAAGTTTGACACTTTATGCGAGGTTTGATACTGAAACGGGAAGAGTTGTATATAATGGTGAACTAGAGAAATGTGAATTTGCACAATGCAAACCTGGAAATATTCCATCGGATGAGGAGCTTATAGATCTCGCTATGGAGAAAGCAAGAAAATTGGCAATGTCATATGGTGCATCTCCAGAAGATGTTGAGGATGTGAGATTGGTTTACTTTAACTCTTACACCGTGGTAAGGGATGGTTTGAAGAGGGGTAAAATTGCGGATGTTGTTGTGCAAATTGAACCGGGAGTAAGTAGTGATGTGGTATGGTGACGGGAATAGTTTATCATAAGAAGTATCTGGAGCATGAGCAATCTCCAACACATCCTGAGAGGAAGGAGAGGCTGGCATACACGATGGATCAACTTAAGGAAGAAGGCATTTTTGACAATCCGAGAATTAAGCTCCTTGAACCATTTGAAGCATCGCTCGACGATGTCCTAGCCGTTCATACTTCAAGCTACATCGATTTTTTGCGGAAGGAGAGTATAAAGGGTGGTTTCATAGATTGGGATACCATCGTTCCTGTTGGTCTGTTTGAAGTCGCTTTGCTTGCGGCAGGTGGTGCCATCAGGGCTGCAAAGGCTGTTGTTGATGGAGAAGTGGACAACGCTTTTGCCATGATTCGCCCTCCTGGCCATCATGCGAAGCCAAATATTGGTGCAGGTTTCTGCTATCTCAATAATATTGCAATAGCTGTAAAATGGCTGCAGCGAAACGGTTTTCACAGAATTCTGATTCTAGACTGGGATGCGCATCACGGAGATGGTACGCAGGAAATATTTTACAAAGATAACAGTGTGCTATTCATTTCAACACACCAGATGCCTCTGTATCCCGGGACGGGCTATCCTCGTGAAGTTGGAGCTGGAGAAGGAGAAGGTTACACGATAAATGTTCCTCTACCGCCGGGCACATCGGATGAGGGTTACATGATGGTTTTTGATGAGATCATCGAGCCTGTTGCAAGAGAATTCAAGCCGGATTTTATTGCTATCTCAGCCGGGCAGGATAATCACTTCACCGATCCTATTACCGGGCTTGCTCTCACCGCAAGAGGATACGCGGAATTGATGAAGAGGGCAGTGGATCTTGCAAAGGATATCTGCGATGGCAAACTGATGGCAGTGCTTGAAGGCGGTTACAGTGTTGAGAAGGCATTACCTTACACGAATCTAGGAATAATTGCTGCTATGGCTGGAATGGACATATCGCATATAAGGGAACCGGAGAAGTATCTCGTCGAATTAAAGTGGAGAAAGAAGGAGTACGCAATAAGAAAGATTCAGGATAACATAAAGCAGGTAAAGAAGATTCACAAGAAATACTGGAGTTGTTTCAAATGATGGCTGAGCTGGTGCCGAGCAGAGTTGTTGAGGTATGGGACAAGTACAATTTGCCGGAGAACGTGAGAAGACACTGCATCAAGGTTGCAGAGGTAGCAATGAGGATTGCCAGAGCAATGAAAAGCAGGGGAGTTGATGTCGATGAAGATGCTGTGCTAATGGGAGCTTTGCTCCATGACATTGGAAGGGCAATAACTCACGAACCCTTCCAGCATTTTGTTCTGAGTGGAGAGATTTTGAGAAAAGAGGGATTTGATGAGAAAATTGTTCGCATCGCTGAAAGACATTTCTCGGCAGGGATAACAAAGGAGGAGGCAGAAATTCTAGGTTTGCCGCCAAAAAGCTACATGCCAGAAAGTCTTGAGGAGAAAATTGTTTGCTTCGCCGACAACATCGTGTTTGGTGACAAAGAAGTGACCTTTGAGGACTACATGCAAAAGCTTGACAGAATTGCGGAGAGTGACAAGGAACACGCATGGCTTGTTGAGAGGACGAAGGAGAGAGCATTAAAGCTGAAGGAAGAAATTGAATCCTATCTGTCCTGAATATCTTCTAAAATTTTTAAAAATTGAGATCAAGAAACGGGAGAAGCTTCTCACGAACCCTCACGACATCTCCTATGACAATGATTGCCGGTGCCTTTACACCCCTTCTTTCTGCGATGTCTGCTATGTTACCCAGTGTTCCCGTCACAACCCTCTGTTTTTCAGTGCATCCATTCTCGATTATCGCAACCGGTGTATCCGGGCTTTTTCCGTGCTGAAGAAGTTTCTCTGCGTTCTCTCTGAGTGTCGAAACACCCATTAGTATTACGATGGTTGCATTCAGCTTGGCAAGGGCATCCCAGTTAATTCTGCCCTCCCTACCCTCAGCTTCTCTGCCCGTCAGAAACACCACAGCTGGATCAAATCCTCGATGAGTTACAGGAATGCCGGCGCAGGCAGGAACAGCAATGGCTGATGTAATTCCAGGAACAACCTCGAATTTAATTCCATTTTCTGCAAGAACTTCTGCCTCCTCGCCACCTCTGCCAAAAATAAATGGATCACCGCCCTTTATTCTGACCACTGTTTTGCCTGCTTTGGCGTACTCAACGAGCAGTCTGTTTATTTCATCCTGCTTTTTCTTGTGCCTCCCGGCTCTTTTTCCAACATCAATGACTTCAGCACCACTTTCCCTTATGATCTTCTTGAGGTCTTCTCCTATCAGTTCGTCGTGCAGGATGACGTCTGCTTCCTGTATTATCTTCTCAGCCTTCTTTGTTAGCAGTTCAATGTTGCCCGGACCAACACCAACAATATACACCTTACCTTTCTGCAATTAATCCTCCTCCATTTTCTTTCAACTCTCTTGCAATTTCTCTTGCCTCTTCAATGGCTGTGGATGGACTAAGGGTTTCCTCAACCCTTACTTCCTGTTTACCGTCGTGTGAAAGTATCTCGCAGATCAGCCTTACCTTACCATTCCATTCTGCAAAAATGCCCACTGGTACTGCGCAACCAACTCCAAGCTCCTTTATTACTTCTCTTTCAACCGCGGCTTCGAGAGCTGTTTTAGGGTGGTTCATGAAGGAGACAAGATCTTCTTCTCCAGATCTGGTTGCAACGGCAATAATGCCCTGATTAGCAGAGGGGACAAAGATTTCAGGGGATAAACGCTGGTATTTCACCTTCTCATCGAGTCCAAGCCTTATAAGCCCCGCTTCTGCAAGAAGTATTGCATCGTAGATTCCTTCGTTGAGTTTTCTCAGCCTTGTGTCTACGTTTCCTCTAAGATTTTCCAGTTTCAAATCCCACCTGTATCTCTTTATCTGTGCTCTTCTTCTCAAGCTGGATGTACCAATGACTGAGTTGCTTTCGAGATCGTCTATTGTTGACCCATCTCTTGTAATGAAAGCGTCGCACGGACTCTCTCTTTCGAGCACGGCAGCTATGACTGTGTTTTTGACTCTATCGCTCGGTACATCCTTGTAGCTGTGAACAGCTATGTCTATCTCTCCTTCAGCCAGCGCCTCGTCAATGGCTCTGACGAACGCACCTATTCCCTTGAATTCGTGCAGCGGTTTATCTTTCAGAATATCTCCAGAAGTCTTGATTGTTCTGATCTCTGTCTCGTATCCTTCCTCCTTCAGCTTCTTTACAACTTTCTCAGTCTGTGCTAGAGCGAGCTTGCTCCCTCTTGTTCCCACTACAATTCTCTCAGACATGTTCCGACCGCTTCAATCGTTTTTTCTACATCTTCATCTGTATGGGCATAGGAGACGAAGCAAGACTCATACTGCGATGGTGGGAAAAACACACCATTTTCGAGGAGCTTCCAGTAGAACTGGATGAACTTCTCCTTGTCAAGCTTAAGCGCATCGTTGTAGTTCTTTGGTTCGCTTCCAAAATACACGCAGAACATTGAGGTGAAGCCTGCAACTGCATAATTCAGCTTTGCATCCTCGATTTGGTCTGCAATACCCTTCACGATCTCCTCAGTCTTTTTGTTTATTTCAGCATGCACGTTGTTCTCCTTGAGGAATTTTACTGTTGTGTAGCCAGCTATCAGACTGAGTGGGTTTCCGCTGAATGTTCCAGCCTGATAGACTCCGCCTGATGGAGCCACGTTTTCCATGATTTCTTTCTTGCCGCCAAATATTCCGATTGGTAACCCTCCACCTGCTATCTTACCCAGAGTTGTCAGATCTGGCTTGACGTTGAAGTATTCCTGGGCTCCTCCAAGTGATACTCTAAAGCCTGTGATGACCTCATCAAAAATGAGCAGCACATCGTTTTCTGCAGTAACCTTCCTTATCTCCTTTAGGTAATCTTTCTCTGGGAGAATGAGTGTGGCATTACCCATAACGGGTTCTAGTATCAGGGCGGCAACATCATCGCGGTTCTTCTCGATGATATCTACAAGAGCTTCAACGTCGTTGTATGGAACTTGCAACGTGTTTTTCACGAAGTCTGGTGGCACTCCAGCGGAGTTGGGAATGCCATGCGTTGTAGCTCCACTTCCAGCTTTTACAAGCACGGCATCGTGGGCTCCGTGGAAGCTACCTTCTACCTTGATTATCTTGTTTTTGCCTGTAAATCCTCTTACAAGCCTTAGAGCGCTCATTGTTGCCTCGCTACCAGTGTTAACAAACCTTAGCATTTCTATACTGTCATAGATTTCTGTGATGAGCTTTGCATACTTCACTTCAAGCTCAATGGGAGTGCCATATATCCATCCATTCTCAAGCTGCTCCTTAATCGCATTTTTTACTTCTGGATGAGCATGTCCCAGAATCAGAGGGCCATAAGCCATACAGTAGTCGATATATTCATTTCCGTCAACGTCAATTATCTTTGAACCTACTCCGCGGGCTGTGTAGAATGGGAATGGTTTTACAGCTCTTACTGGGCTGCTAACACCACCTGGCATCAGATTTACAGCTTCACCATACAAAGACTTTGATTTCTCGAAGTTCATAGGATCACCCAACCCTTTATTGTTTTTAAACCTATAGAAATGGATGATTAATGTTTCGTATTCTTCACTTACAATAAAATATGTGTAGCTCAATTTTTTTAGGTGAATATATTAATTATCGGTTCTTTTAAGTAGTTTTTCAGACCACTTACTGGAGTTTTTAGTTTAGAATCTCTACTCCTTCTTTTTAGAAGTACATAGAGGAGTCAGACCAAGATTGATGGATTTATGAATCCATTTTGTTTTTAAAACACTTAAAAATATGTGTTAATTTTCGTCAAAAATTGTCCTAATTATCAACTATGGCAACATACACAATATTTTTCCGAAGTTTTTCTTGAGATATGTGATATTATTGATATGATGTTTGATACAGGTTAAGTAGGAAAAATATAAAGATATATATAACTAATTAAAATTCTAGGGAAAGGTATGCAGGGTTTCATCATTTGATGAAAATTTGATTTGGGGAGGGTAGTATGAAACCCAGAACTAGAGAAACAAAAACCATTGATTTGGTTGATAAGCTTCTAATTTACCAAGTATGTATGGATCACGAGCAATCTATACGTACAAGTTATCAAAGTTTATTGACTACTCTAGAACTTGGTATTTTTAGTTTAGTTTTTGTCTTAATCCAATTTAATCTGACAGACCGTCTCTGGATACTAGCTACGGGAGGAATAACTCTATGTCTATTTTTTGGAATAGCTTGCGAATTCAGAGGGAGAAACGTAGATATTTGGAAAACACACATAGTGAAATTAGTTGAGGGAACAGATCTTGAGAACACATTTAAAGAAGGGAAATATTGGATGTTTCCTTCAAAAATAAAATTTTTTGGTCGCTTTCGTGGTTATTGGGGCCATTGGTTTGAAGAGATACTGGTCCCATTAATGATTATTTTATGGTTATACATATTATGGTCTTTCTATAGCCCGAGCATTATCCGTTTGTTCGGTATTATAGCAATATGTGTTTACGTATGTTATCATTTCATAAATATTGAATGGGAGTCACAATGGGACTAATACTGTTTGTGTTTTTATTTATTTGTATCTCTGTAGTGGTAGTAAACAGAGTCGAACAATAAAACAAGATGTGTTCTAGTAGTCTTTTTTGGTTATCTATTCTTTTTTCATTGTATTTCATGGCGAAACTGAATGACTAGAGATAATTTCGGGAAAATATTGTGGGGTTTGGAGGGTTAGTAGTTTTAGAAATAATATCTTAGCAGCTATCGCACCGCTCACCAGGAACTGGCAACGGATATTTTGAAGTCAGACATGCCAGGCAAAGCTGCTTTTCATCGAAACCTACAGCTTCGAGCAAGCCTTTCAGGCTTAGATATGCAAGACTGTCTGCGTTGATTTCCTGTTTTACCTCTTCAACACTTTTTCGTGAGGCTATTAGCTCTTCCCTGGTCGACATGTCAATTCCAAAGTAGCATGGTGCAATTATTGGTGGGCTGCCAACCCTGAAGTGCACTTCTTTCGCTCCAGCGCCCCTAACCATATCCACTATCTTTCTTGAAGTGGTTCCTCTCACAATACTGTCATCTATCAGTACCACTTTTTTGTCTTTGATGTTGCTCTTTACGGCATTCATCTTTAGTCTGACGGAGAACTCTCTTGTCTTCTGTTCTGGCATTATGAACGTTCTGCCGACGTATCTGTTTTTTATAAGAGCTTCAAGGTAGGGGATACCCGATTCCTGTGAGAATCCTATGGATGAAGTTGTTCCACTGTCCGGGACCGGAGAAACAATATCTGCTTCAACCGGACTTTCTCTTGCAAGAATCCTGCCAATGTTGTGTCTTACGTTGTAAACACTTCTACCATCTATTACTGAGTCGGGACGAGCAAAGTAAATGTACTCAAAAACACAGAACGCTTTTCTCTTGCTCTCTGCAATTTTTACGAACTCGAGATTTCCGTCTTCAATTATCACCGCCTCTCCTGGTTTAACGTCTCTGATAAATTCAGCACCAGCAGTATCAAGGGCGCAGGATTCGCTGGCAAGTATGTATCCGTAGTCCGCTTCACCAACGCACAGGGGTTTGAAGCCATATGGATCTCGGTATCCTATTACAGTGTTGTTTAATAGTATTGTCAGTGTAAAGCTGCCGATAAGATTCTCGGTCAGGAGTTTGAGCGAGTCAACAAAGTCGTGCTCCAGCATGTACTGGGAAAGCAGCTGAGCTATGACCTCTGTATCGGAGTCTGTCAGGAAAACTCTGCCCTCATTTTCAAGTTTTTTCCTTATCTCCCAGTAGTTTACGAGGTTTCCATTGTGTGCAACAGCGATACTCCCCACTTTCGATTTTACTAGGAGTGGCTGGGCATTTTCTATTCTTGACTCTCCAGTCGTTGAATATCTGACGTGACCTATTGCGGTTTTGCCAGCCATTCTGCCAAGTATCTTTTCATCGAAGACTTGGCTTACGAGACCCATTCCCTTGTGGAGGTATACCCTCCCGTTTGAGGCTGTAGCTATTCCAGCCGATTCCTGCCCGCGATGTTGAAGAGAGAAGAGGGCATAATATGAAAGATGGGGAGTTAAGATTTCATCATCACAGTAAATACCAATTACGCCACACATTTTAGTTTCTGTTCTTCTTCTTTCTTACCCAGTTGTAGCTTCTCAACCTCTTGCTCCTTCCAAAACCACATGCAGCACAGTATCCCTTTCTTCTGTGGAAGGAAACCCTACCGCACCTTCTACACTTGATATGTACTCTCTTTCTCCCTCTCTTACCAAATGCTGCTGTTCCATCTGACATCTATATCACCTCAGATCTTAGATTTGCGAGGGGGAAACGAAGACGACCGTATCTCCTCTAATTACAACGCTTCCAAGCTTTCTTACGACTTCTCCGTCCTGTATCTCTTCGGCATTCTGGAGTACGAGGTTCATGTGGATATCGTATCCATTTAGAACGCCTCTGAATTCTCTACCACCTTTGATTCTAACTATCACAGGTGTTTGCAGGGATTTGTTCAGTACATCCAGTGGTCTTTTTGCCATATTCCTTTCCTCCAAGAAAGGCTTTTATGTTGCGTAGCTTGATGAATATTTAAAAATATCGGAGGTATTCGATGCGTCAGAGGTTGAGGAAAAAAGATGCAAAGGCTGTTGCAAGACAGGTTAAAGAGACATCCGGTGTTGATGTTTTTGGTGAAATGGATAAGGTTGTGATCGACGGAAGGACCGTTATCCTTGTTGATGGAGAACCGATTATACTCGAGCATGAGGGACGATATTATCTCACGGTTTATGGGGCTCTTAAGCTTAAACCGGAGAAGGGAAAGGTTGTTGTTGATGAGGGGGCCCTGCCATACATAATGAATGGTGCTGATGTGATGAAACCAGGTATAGTTTATGCGGATGAAAGTATAAAGAAAGGTGACTTTGTTTACGTTACAGTTGAGGGGAAAGATACACCCATTGCGGTTGGTGTTGCTCTTGTGGATGGCCCTGAAATGAGAGAAGGCAAGGGCAAAGCAGTCAAAAATATTCATCACTTAAAGGACAAAATCTGGAATCACTTCTTCTGATGTATTGACACCTTCACTTAATTTAAATTAAATTTAGAATTTAATATGGGAATTGCTGAGATTTGTTCTGAAGTGTGTAAGTTTCTGTTTCAAGAGTACTGAATCAAACGGAAATGGGGTGGGGAGAACAGAACATTGTTTTTACTGCTATAAGAGATGTATGTTCAGAAAGGAAGATTAAAATAAAATGTGTTGAGATTTGCAAGCATGAGTATCGAAAAGGGTTACAAGAAGATCCAGTGGGCAGAAGAGCACATGAAAGTTCTTGCAAGGATAAGAGAAGAATTTGAAAAAGAGAAACCACTAGAGGGATTTCGTATTGGAATGGCTCTTCATGTTGAGGCTAAAACTGCTGTTCTCGTTAAAACTCTGATGGCTGGTGGCGCTGAGGTTGCGATTACAGGCTGCAATCCCATGAGCACTCAGGATGATGTTGCTGATGCGTTGCGTGACATGGGTGTTGCCTGTTTTGCAAAAAGGGGGATGAATAGTGAGGAATACTATGAAGCATTGAACAAGGTCATAGATACGAAACCGGATATAATAATCGATGATGGTGCCGACCTAATTTTCCTTCTCCACGGTGATAGAAAAGCTGATGCGGAGCGCATTATTGGAGCGAGTGAAGAGACCACAACGGGCATAATAAGGCTGAAAGCCATGGAAAAAGAGGGTGTGCTGGCTTTTCCGGTTATAGCTGTTAATGATGCTTATACCAAGTATCTGTTCGATAACAGATACGGGACAGGGCAGTCAACACTTGATGGAATCATGAGAGCCACAAACATACTGATTGCTGGCAAAACGGTCGTCGTTGCGGGCTACGGCTGGTGTGGAAGAGGTATTGCGATGAGAGCCAGAGGTATGGGGGCAAACGTCGTTGTTACGGAAGTTGATGAGATAAGAGCGCTGGAAGCGGTCATGGATGGTTTCAGAGTCATGCCGATGAAGGAGGCTGCAAAGATCGGAGATATTTTCATCACTGCAACCGGAAACAGGGATGTTATAAGAGGAGAACACTTCAAACTAATGAAGAATGGAGCAATTCTGGCAAATTCGGGGCACTTCAATGTGGAAATAAACATCCCGGAGCTTGAAAGTTTGAGCCTTTCGTGGAGGGAGGTTAGAGATAACATAATGGAATACGATCTGGGCAACAAGAAGATCTATCTGCTTGCTGAGGGCAGGCTTGTAAATCTTGTTGCTGGAGATGGTCATCCAATTGAAGTTATGGATATGAGCTTCTCTGATCAGGCTCTTGCAGCAAGATACATTGCAGAGAATGCTGAAAAGCTTGAAAAGAAAGTTTACAAATTGCCGGAGTACCTTGACAGGAAAGTTGCAAGATTGAAACTTGAAACAATGGGTATTGAGATCGATAGCCTTACGGAAGAACAGGTGAAGTATCTGTCTGACTGGAGGTATGGGACATGAATGTGATGTGGGCTTACAGGGCTGTGAACAATCCTGTAGCTAGGAAAAAGTGGCTGGCTTTTGGATTATCTCTCCTCATTCTTGCGATTTTGATGGGCATATACAAATACATCAAGACTGGTGATATTGGAAAAGTTCTGATTGTAACGACGATTTTCATTCTTGTTGCAGTTCTGTACACCATCGTAATGCTGGGCAAGGTCAGATACTACTATATTGATGATACCAAAATCAGCTATAAACCGTTTAAAACGAATTTGGACAATATTGAGGACTTTGAAGTTGATGAGAAAAATAAAGTCATCAGATTGAGGTTGAAGAAACCATCTCTGCTCTCCGTGAAATTGCTGTACTTTGAGAGGGATGAAGATATGAAGGATGTGGTAAGACGTCTCGAGAAACACTCGTAATTTTTTTAAACATCAACCTATCGATAGAGTGTAGAGCGAGGGCCCGTGGCTTAGCATGGATAAAGCACCGGCCTTCTAAGCCGGGGATCGCGGGTTCAAATCCCGCCGGGTCCGCTTTTGATTTTATTGATTGTGCATCTTTGGGAAATTCCTGGAATTGGGCAGTTTAACTCCTTTTAGACGTTGTTCAGGTTCTTGAGAAAAAGGGCTTTATAATGTCACAGATATAAAGGTGGTTCGCGATCTAGAACCATTTAAAAATAAAAATGGGTGGAATTTTTTTAGGAATAGAAAGTATCTAGGTCTTCTTCTGGGCTGTGCTGGGTCATGAGAGAGACCACAACCAGTGTTACAAAGGAAACGATCCATCCTGGGTAGGATGCTGCCAGTCCGTATGGGTTCCCTGCTATAGACCATCCAACACCCACCAGTCCTCCAAGAAGTATGCTGGCAAATGCTCCTGTGGCTGTGGCACGCTTCCAGAATAGCAGTCCCAGCATCGGGAAGAAGAGTCCTGAGGCTGCGAAGGTGTAGGCGTACAGTATCAGGTCGATGATTGATGGTACCTTGTATGCAAGAGCAATTGCTAGCAATCCCAGCACAAGAGCGGAAATCTGACCCACCTTGACCAGTTCTGATGGGCTTGCATTTGGCTTAAGCTTTCGGTAGAAGTCATTGACGAAGGTACTGACTGGCACCATCAGACAGGAGTCTGCGGTGGACATCACAGCTGCGATATATGCTGCCAGAACCAGGCCTGAGATTCCCACTGGCAGCAGATTGGCAATCATGTATGGCATGGCCATCTCGGGGTCGGGGACATTTTGCAGGAGCACTCTGGCGTATAATCCCACTAATGCACCACCGAGTGCGAAAAGGGGCCATTCAATGGGGATACCCGTGAGGAAGATACCCCACTTGGCTGAGTTAGCATCCTTGGCTGCAATAATTCTCTGGTGAGTGGCCATAGAAATGAACCATACAGGGAATATAGACAGGAACCATCCAACTGCAGTCTTCAGATCAACAGCTGACCAGCTGGTAAGATTGGCTGTTTCTGGGGACTGGGAGAGTGTAGCGACAATGTTCTCCCAACCTCCAACTTTGAACCAGCCTAGAGGCACGAGGAACAGAATTATTCCCACAAACAGGATTACCATCTGAACAACATCTGTTAGGATAACAGCCTTAAGACCTCCCAGCACTGTATATGCAAGAACAATAGCACCAATGACAATGATTGCTGTGGTCAGGTCAATGCCCATAATTGCAGCAGCAAGCTTACCACCGGCTATGATCTGTCCTCCAACGAATGCCCACCATGACAATCCCAGTAACAATCCTGCAATGAGTCTTGTTTTTTCGTCGAATCTGCGCCCAAAGAGTTCACCTGTAGTGTAACCCTTACATCTGTCTGCCCATCTCTTAATTACTGGTACCGTTAAAAAGGCGGCAAAAACCGCACTCAAGGCTGAACAGAGCATTAGCCAGGAGGCGGAAATTCCCAGAGTAAATCCCAGTCCAGCCAAAGCAATGGTAAATCCACCACCCAAATCTGTAGCAGCGGAAGTGGCAGCTGTTCTCAGCAAGCCGACATCTCTGTCGGCTGCGAGATAGGATTCGAGTTCATCTCCTCTCTTCGCTCTCTTGTTTACGTACACACCGATTCCCAGCATTCCTATAAAGTACAACACTATAATTGCTATGTCTATATTACTTATCAATATATTCACCTCCCATAGGTTCCACCGGTTATTAAACAATATTTAAATTTTTCGGAAATTTTTCAATAATCTTTCAGAAACTATGGAGACTTTACAAAAATTCCTGCAGAAATTTGTTCAAAAATTGAGCATGGATAATGGTTGGTAGAAAGTTTATTATAATTGGAGAATATAATATATAGTTTAACGGGTTCGCTGAAGAAGTCAAAAGTTCAACACCTTGACTTATCACAAGATCTATAAATCGGTGTTACGGACTATGTTTACCTAAGTAATCGGTTGTTGGAGGTGTTGAAAATGACTGATAAAAATAGTGTAACTTGGTCTGCAGAAGAATTAAAGTCGATAAAAAATAGAATCAAAAGGAAAATAATGTTAACAGAATTACAACTTGATATTTTATATAAGATTTTAGAAATAAAAGATGTTAACCTGGAGCGAATTTCCAAGGAGTTAGGGGTTCCCAAATCAACGATACATTATAATTTTAAAAAGCTGGAGGAAAACGATCTGATAAAAGGAGTGGCTTTAGATATCGACGAAGAATTACTTGGTTTGGATATAACTGCAATCTCTCTTGTTAGGACGAAGTATGTGGGTGGAACAGGTAATCAGATAGGGGAAGAATTGGCTAAAATTCCGGGCGTAATTGCCGTTTATTATGTTCTCGGTGATGTAGATTTTATTGTTATCTCAAAGGCTCTGAATAGAGAGGATCTGAAGAGAATTATAAACTCCATATCAAAAGTGGAGGGTGTGGAAAGGTCATCAACTCACTATGTTCTGAATATAATTAAGGAAGAGAAGAACCTTTTCGCGAATTACCCGATTGAAGTGGCGAAGTTATTTTTTGGACAGGAAAAATCTCCTAAAACGCCTAAAATTTAATTGGTCTTGAAATCCTCAGGAAATAATGGGGGAATGGTTTACGGGACTAACATAAATCCACATTCCCCCGACCTTTTACCTCTTAAAAACGATTTCTCCACCGATTATGGTCATTTCTACTTTGATATCCTTTATCTCTTCTTCTGGTACTTCGAGGATGTTTTTATCGAGCACGACCATATCTGCCAGCTTGCCCGGTTCAATAGATCCCTTGATATCTTCTTCGAAGGTTGCGTATGCTGCATTGATTGTATACATCTTCAAAGCATCGTAAACCGATATCCTCTCCTCTGGAGACAACACCACCCCATTTTCAGTTTTTCGCGTTACCGCGGAATATATTCCCAGCAATGGGTTCTCTCTCACAACAGGACAATCACTGCTGGCTGCTGTAACTATTCCGTGTTCCAGTAATGATCTGAACGGATATGTCCACCTCAATCTTTCTGGGGGTAATTTTTCAGTAAAACCATCGCCTGTCTCGTATATGAAGGTGGGCTGTGTAACTACCACTATTCCCAGATCTCTAATTCTCTTCAGCAGATCGGGAGGGCATATGCCGCAGTGCTCGATCCTATGTCTGTGATCCTTTCGTGGATTCTCCTTAATTATCTTCTCCAGCAGGTTTAGCACTATTTCAATCGCCCTGTCTCCGATTGCGTGAACAGCTATCTGGAATCCCTCGTCATGTGCTTTTTTAAAAAACGCATATAGTTCTTCTTCAGACCAGTTCATTTCTCCGAAGTTATCTGGTTGGTTTTTGTAGGGTTCTCTTACGGCTGCAGTCCCTCCAATTAATGATCCGTCGGCCCAGATTTTCAGTGGCCCAATTTTGATATGCTCGTTTCCAAAACCAGTTTGTAAATTGAGCTTGAGTATTTCCTTGTGATATTCCTCTGTTATTGCCAGATTCATCCTAACATGAAATTCTCCAGATTTGTGGGCTTCTACGTAAGCTTTAATATCGTCTTCAACCAAACCAACGCCAGCATCACAGCTCGATGTAATTCCTTTTTCGGTGAATTTTTTACTTGCTATGATTATGGCTTCTTTTAGTTTTTCAGATGTAAGCTGGGGCATAGCTCTGCGAATTAAATCGATTGCTGGAATTTCGTATAAAATACCATCCGGCTCACCATTTTCATCTTTTCCAATCTTGCCTCCTGGTGGGTCGGGCGTTTGATCAGTTATTCCCGCCAACTCCAGAGCCTTTGAGTTGACGCTGCAGAAGTGTCCTGAAATATGATTCAGAACTACTGGCTTACCCTTAACAACTGCATCGATGTCATGTCGCGTGATCAATCTCCTTTCTTCGAGTTTGTTGTGATCGTATCCCCAGCCAACTATCCAGAATGCATCTTCTTTTTCTGCTTCGGCTTTAACCAGATCGAGTATCTCTTTAATTGATTTGATTGGAGGTGACCTACAATCAATTCCCATGAGATTTTTGGCATACCATGTCATGTGATTGTGTGCATCTATAAATCCGGGGACTATGCATTTCCCTTGCATATCAAGCACTTCTGTTTTGTCTCCAATGTAAGCCTTTATTTCTTCATTTGTGCCGACTGCAACAATTTTATCGCCTAAAATAGCAACAGCTTCAGCTTCAGGTTTTTTATCATCCATTGTAATTATCTTACCATTCAGCAAAACTTTGTCAGCAAAAATCACTTACTATCACCTCATAGCTGCTTTAATTTTTGGATTATCTTTAGGCGTAGGAAATGCTTTTTATTAAATGGTGGTTCCGCTAACATAAGGCTGATGACTACTCTCAAGGTTGTACTTGCAGGGTAAACCGAGAATAGCCAGGAGAGACAAATTGCTGCAGCGATAGTCACAGTCCATTTGGTTGGAGTAACCATTTTACATCCTCCTTTTTATTTTATTCGCTTTATTTATGTATACGTATTTATGTATATCTGTGAGTATTTAAATTTTTCGAAACTTTTTACAACCATCTTTGGAAAATTGTGGAGACTTTACAAAAATTTATCTGGATGTTCGTTCAAAAAACAATCAAAACCGAAATGCTTAAATATTTGTGAAAATATAAAAGGCCCGCATGACTGATGAGGATTACTTTGACTGGACAGAAAAAATATTTGATGTTGATAATGCCTTTCTAAAACCAGAAGCTCTCAAAGGAATAAGAGTAATTGATTTGTCTCATGTTATTCTGGGTCCTGAAACTGCCTCACTGCTAGCGGATTTTGGGGCGGAAGTAATTAAAATAGAACGTCCGGGTACCGGTGAATTCAACAGGTCATTTGATCTGTGGTGTAAATTCTGGAAGAATAATTCACTTGGAGTAATGTGGATCCAGAGGAACAAGTATTTTTTAGGCCTGAATCTCAAGCATCCAAAGGGAAGAGAGGTTTTGTATGAACTCGTCAAACGAAGCGACGTTGTAATCGAGAATTACGCCCCCGGTGTGGTGGATAGGCTTAAAATAAGTTACAGGTATCTCAAGGAAATAAACCCCAGGATAATCTATGTTTCACTCAGCGGTTATGGGCAGTGGGGCGAAAGATGGAAATGGCCCAGCTGGGATGCTGCCGGGCAGGCTGCAAGTGGAGTAGCAGCAATTTCAGGTTATGAGGAAAGAACTCCAATGAAACTACCGTATTATGTTGGAGATTCTATAACTGCGGCTGCTGCCTTTATGGCGACTCTTGCAGCTTTGTACCATAGGGAAAAGACTGGAGAGGGGCAGTATATTGATGTAACACAGGCTGAAACATTTGTTAGGTTAATGAGCCACATATGGACATATGTCGATCTAAAAAATGAAGACTGGAAGCGTACAGGGAACAAAGACGTCAGTATGCTGGCGAATGGATACAAAGCCCTTGATGGAAGAATGGTTACAATCACAGCCCTTACAGATGAACAGTTTTCGGGATTATGCAAGGCAATGGGAAGGGAAGATCTAATCGAAGATGAAAGATTCTCAACAATCTCCAGCAGACTTAAGCCAGAAAACAGAGAAGAACTTGAAAAAATAATTGAAAAGTGGGTTTCAGAAACGAATTCACAGGATATTATTGAGCTCAGTGCCAAGTACGGTTTCTCCGCTGGAGTTGTTCGAGATACATACGAGGTGTATACTGATGAGCACCTGAGAGCTCGAAAAACCATATGGATCTACGATGATCCGCTCTTCGGAGAAATGCTTGGCCTGGTAGCACCAATGAAGCTGAGTAAAACTCCACCAAGAATTAAATGGACTCTCCATCCTGTAGGATATCACAACAGGTATATCCTTAAGAAGATTCTTGGTTTAAAGGATGATGAGGTAGAGGAGCTAGAAAAGGAAGGAGTAATCGGGTATTGGGAAGATATCATAGGGAGAACACCTCCACCAGGATTTGATCCAGAAAAAGACCCTGTTTTCAGATGGTGATGACCATGGAATGGTGTGAAATTGCAAAGAGCTATTTTGAAAACGAAAAAGTAAGATACGGCCCCGGACCTCTGGATGGGGTAGTGGTTTTGGATGCAAGCATAGCAAATCCAGCCGCATATTTTGCTTCATCAATTCTTGCAGAAATGGGCGCAGAGGTCATAAAAATTGAACCTCCAGGTGGCGATCCTTTAAGAGAGGTTACGCCATATGGGGAAATCTATATCGCAGGGTCTGGATTGCCGTGGGTGGTAGAAGGTAGAAATAAGGAGTTTATTACGTTAAATTTGGAGAAAGAAGAAGGCAGGGAGATTTTTAGACATCTCGCTTGTAAGGCTGATGTTGTAATTGAGTCGTTTCCGCCCGGCGAGTCGGATAGGATGGGTATCGGATACAGGCAGCTCAGGGAATTGAACCCCGGGCTAATATATCTGGCATTCTCTGCATATGGTCATTTTGGCCCTAATGCCAGGAAATTCTCCAAGGTTCCTGACTCAAACCTCTTGGGGCTGGCGAACTCCAGTTACATGGATGCTGCCAAGGAGCTGCCGGAGGCTGGCGAACCATACAATCAACCAACAGCTCCAGGTTTCTGGATGGCATCATATCTTGCAGGCCTGTATGGTGTATCTGGTGTTTTACTGGCTTTATTCTACAGGTTGAAGAGTGGAGAAGGCCAGATGATAGATATTACGACTACCGATGCCATGGTTCACTTAATTGAGGGGCTTTACTGGGCTTTTGCCTTTAAGGAACCAATGCCTGTGGGAATTCTTCCTCTGGATTATGGAACGTCTATCTATGCGTTCTGGAAGGCTAAAGACGGATACGTTTTCGCTGCTGGTGCTACAGATTCAAACTTTGCTGCGTTAGTAACTCAGCTGGGCAGGGAGGAACTTTTTGAAAAATATCCGACTCTTCCTGAGAGATTGAAGCTTGACAATCAGAGGGTCATCTACAATGAACTGGCGAAGGAATTCAGGAAGTATACCTTCCAGGAATTGGTTGAAAAGATGCTGAAATGGAGAGAAGAGGGGCGCGATGGTGTTGCCGTATACATGAAAGTAATGACTCCCATAGAAATTCTGAAAGAAAAGTACTGGTATGAAAGGAAAGATTTCACTGACATTCCATACAAAGGAAAGAAGCTTAAGGTAGTAAACCCCGTCTGGAAACTAAGTTCATCGCCTTTGAAGCTAAAGTGGCTTGCAAAAGGCGTTGGAGAGGATAACAGCTTTGTTTACAAGAAATATCTCGGGTTTGGGCGAAGAGAACTTGAAAATCTAAAGGAGAACGGAATAATTTAGCAAGAGGGTGAATGGGATGAGTGTAAGCACCGTGATATATGACAGAGAAGGACTTGTCGGTAAAATTATCATTAACAGGCCTCAGAAGAAGAATGCTCTGGATTTAGAGACGCTTAGAGGGTTGATTGAAGCTTTCAAACAAAGTGCTGAGAATGATGACCTGTGTGTTATTTTCACATCTGAAGGTGAGGATTTCTCAGCTGGCTTGGATTTAAAATGCACAAAAAGCATACTGAATGACAACGATGTTAACAAGTCTATTGAGGTAATCAGGTGTTTTCAGGATTTGACAAGAGCAATCAGAAACCACAGTGGTGTGGTTATTGCCGGGCTGAAGGGATACGTAATAGGGGGAGCTTTTGAAATTACACTCTCCTGCGATTTGAGAGTGGCATCTAAGGATACGAAAATTATTATGCCGGAATTGAACGTTGGGGCTATGCTCACCAACGCGTCTACCAAGTTACTACCTCAGTTAATAGGTGAGGCAAAAGCCAAGGAGCTGATATTTTTAGGAGATATGATAACGGCAGAAGAGGCGTTGAGTATAGGGCTGGTAAATTCTGTGGTTGAGCAGGATAGCCTCATGAATGAGCTGGAAAATATTGCTAAGAAGATTGTTAAAAAAGCACCTCTGTCGTTAAAATTTGCGAAGAAACTCATTAATGAAAACCAGGATGTAAGCATTGAAACTGCTCTGGAGAGAGAATTTCTGGCCAATATTATCTGTGGCCAGTCACGGGATTTTAGGGAAGGTGTACAGGCATTCTTTGAGAAGAGAGAACCAAAATTCGAGGGACGGTAAGCCAAAACCATTTTTTATTTTTGTTTTTTTAGTTTCCCGCAAACGCTATTGATAGGCGTCTTCGTGTAGATGAATAAAAAATAGTTAAGGCTTGTATTTGTTCAAGAATATTGAAACGATCTGCTTCTTTAACAGATATAGCAGACTCATGGGTCTTGCAAGGAAGTGCTTACGGTATACGAGCACAGCCCTCTTCTTTGCTAGGGTTATAAACGAAACAGGCCCATCTATGCTCGACCTGATCTTGTATTTCTTTAGTTCTTTGCCTTTCAAGATCCGATCTATATTTTCTGCAACGTGTTTAGCCTGCATCTCTGCTTCTAGCGCTGTTTTGGTGGCTGTCTTTCCATCAATGTTTACAAGGGCACAGTCTCCTATTGCAAAGATGTTTTCTTTAGCTCTCAGAAACTCATCAACTTTAATCCAGCCTTTTACTCTTAGCAGGTCTACGTTAAATCCATTCGGCTTTAACCCGGCGCATGCTATTGCTAAGTCGCAATTGACTTCTCCTCTGTTCGTAATTATCTTACCTTCTTCTGCCTTTGAAACAGCGCAGGACGTAAGCATCCCAATCCTGTCTTTTCTGAGAATTTCTTCGACGAACTGGGAAACATCTGGCTTGAATGCTGGTAATATTCTGTCGAAATATTCTACAATTTTGACATTTGCATTGTAGAACTCTGCAACTTCACATGCTGCTTCAACTCCAGTAGCTCCGGAACCTATGACTACGACGTCATCGGCATTTTCCAATGCTTTTCTCGTCTTAATCGCATCTTCTAGAGTTCCGATGGAGAATGTGTTCTCAAAAGTATTTGGCTGAGCTCCAGTGGCTATTATAAGAAAGTCGTATTCAATCTCTCTCTTTTTCGTCAGGACTCTTCCGTCCTCAACCTTTAAGGCGTAGTCTCTTACGAACTCTGCTCCTATTTCATCACAGAAAGGCTTTATCTTAACGCTTAAGTCTTCCTCGGAAACCTTGTAGCTTATAAATTCGGGTAATAGTGCCTGACAGACTAAAATCGGTTTAGGCTCAATGAGAATTATTTCTAGCGGCAAATCCTTTGCGTGTCTGACAAACTCTAATCCCGCAGTTCCTCCACCTATTACTACAGCCCTTTTCATGTTATCTTTCCTTATTATTTTGTTTTGTTAAGTCGACTTTAAATTCCTTTCCACTGGCTATATTCTCTCTATTACTGTTGCTATTCCCTGTCCTCCTGCTATGCAGGCGGTAGCAAGTCCATAGTCTCTCCCTTCCTCGTTCAAGATTCTTGCCAGAGTGCCTACGAGTCTGGTTCCTGTTGCTCCGAGGGGATGTCCTATTGCTATCGCACCACCCTTTACATTTACCCTTTCTGGTTCGATACCGAGCTCGTGGATTGCATAGAGAGTCACCACTGCAAAAGCCTCGTTGATCTCCCAGAAATCTATATCCTTAACACTCAAACCTGCTTTATCGAGAGCCTTCTTGCTTGCTGGAATTGGGCCCTTTCCCATGACTGATGGGTGAACTCCTGCTGACGCCATGGATTTTATTTTTGCGACAGGTTCGAGTCCGTACTCCTTCGCCTTCTCCTTCGACATAAGAATCATGGCAGTAGCACCAGCGCTCAGCGGAGATGAGTTTCCTGCCGTAATCACACCATCAGGCTTGAATGCAGGAGGTAAACTGGCAATTTTCTCAAGGCTCGTGTCTGGGCGAATATTCTGGTCTCTATCGATTATGGCTTTTTTACCATCTACCAGTGTAACTTCTACCGGCATGATCTCCTCTTTGAAGTACCCCTCATTTAGCGCCTTGGTAGCTAGTTGGTGGCTTCTCAGAGCCCATTTGTCTAAATCCTCTTTGGTCAGGTAGTCTGCTTCTTCAAACAGCTTTTCGGCGGTTAGACCGTTTGAAATGGCTATGTCCATCTCCCAGTGCTTTAATTCTGGATCCTGGAAAAATCTGGGATTGAATGAGATATGCGGGTTGTTTGGTATTGGGACGTGGGTCATATGTTCAAGTCCGCCGGCTATAATTATGTCTGAATTCCCTGTCATTATTTTCATGGCTCCAATATGGATTGCGGACATCGAGGATCCGCACTGTTTGTCCACAGCCAGGCATGGAACACTTTCTGAAATATTTGCAAGCAGCCCTATGGCCTTTCCACCATACATGAACTGTTTGTCTACCTGAAGGGCACAGCCGAAGATAATCTCGTCAATTTCGTCGGCTTTTATGCCCGTTCTCTTGATAAGCTCATTTATCAATAATGCAGCAGCATCATCCATTCTCAGGTTGTTGAAAACATCTTTTTCTGGCTGTTTTGGTTTGGATCTGGAAAAGGCAGTCCTCAGGTAATCTACGATTACAGCATCCCTCAAAGTCATCACCTCCCTCTGAATTGCGGTTTTTCCTTCCGCAGAAATGCTGAGATACCCTCTTTCGAGTCCTCAGTTGAAAATACGATGCTAGCTCCGAGACTCTCCATTTCGAGTCCGATGTCTGTGGGTATCTCTCCACCCTTATTTATAAGGCTCTTTATAATAGCCATTGATATTGGAGCACATCTCTCTGCGAGTCTCTCTGCGAACTTCGTTACCTCTTCTTCGAACTTATCATCATCGAACACTCTGTTTATAAGACCAAACTTAGCACCTTCTTCGGCAGTGATTTTTTCACCTGTTAGTACGAGTTCCATGGCTTTGCTGATGCCTATGAGCTTGACCAGTCTTTGGGTTCCACCCCACCCAGGGATTAAACCGAGAGTCGCTTCAGGCAAGCCGATGATTGCGGATTTCTTTGCAAGCCTGAGATCGCAGGATAGAGCCAGCTCTAGTCCACCACCTAGAGCATAACCATTTATTGCTGCAATTACTGGCTTTGGAATCTCGATGAGCTTTTTGAAAACTCTCTTACATCTTCTGTTAAGCTCTATGAAATCAAAGATATGGTCAATCGAAATTGATAGATCTGCTCCAACCGAAAAAGCCTTGTCACCGGCTCCTGTTATGACAATTACACGAATATCTTTGTCTTTCCAGAGCACATCAATAGCTCTATCGAGCTCGTCTATAAGCTCTAGGGAAAGAGCATTGAGCCTGTCCGGTCTATTGAGAATGAGCCTTGCGATTTTGGCTTCTGGGTCTTTCTCTACTTTTATGGTTTTGAACTTCTTTTCGATCTCTTCTTTTTTATTCGCAAACATATCTTTCAATTTACCCTTCCTGAGTGTTTCAGCTGGTTCGAATATTTTCTTGTTGAACTGTTTGGCAAGCTCCTCCAGCCTTTTGACAATTGTCTCTTCCGACAGGTTTTTGGCAAATTCAAATGGACCGAAAGGTCTGTTCAGTCCGAGTTTAATGGCAGTGTCAATATCATCAGGGGTTGCAACACCCATTTCAACAAGCTTTACAGCCTCGTTCAGTTCTACAATCATGAAGTCTGTGGGGCTGATTTTATCAGCAGATTTGGACATGTCAATCTTCGGTCTACCAGCACTCCAGTCATACCATCCTTTGCCCGTCTTTTTACCCAACCGGCCTTCTTCAACCATCTTCTCCAAAATCTTCGGTGGCCTGTAATCGGGGCCAATGACTTTTTCGTAGTATTTGATTGCGTGGTAGAATACATCGATACCCACGAAATCCATTAGCTCAAAAGGACCCATTGGCATCACTAATCTCCTAATCATTGCATCAACTTCTTCGGGAGTCGCAATCTCATGCTCTATTATCGCCATCAGTAATACTCCCGATGATGCCTGAATTCTATTGACGATAAAACCGGGTACATCTTTTTCAACTCTAATGGGAGTTTTGCCAAGAGTTTTTACGAATTCAACACAGGCTTGCATTGTTTCCTCGTCAGTCTTTTCACCTCTTATTACTTCAACAAGCCGCATTAGAACTGGTGGATTGAAGAAGTGCAGGCCTACAAATTTATTCTCCCTTTTTGTGGCTTTTGCAAGCTCGGTTATCATTATGGTGGATGTATTAGATGCGAAGATAGTATGTTCCGGAGCAAACTTATCACATTCCGCAAAAACCTGTTTTTTAATTTCTACTACTTCTGGAACAGCCTCAATTATTAAATCAGCATCTTTAACAGCTTCTTCCAAATCTACTGTTGGATAAATTCTTGCTAAAACTTCTTCAGCATTTTTAATTCTTCCTTTTTTCTCCAATTTGGCCAGACTCTCTTTTATCCTTTGTATCCCTCTATCAACAAACTCTTGTTTGATATCTCTCATTGAAACCTCATAACCGGCTATGGCACACACCTCGGCAATTCCATGACCCATGTCTCCCGCTCCAAGAACGGCTACTTTCTTAATGTCCTCTACTTTCATAAAAATCCCCTCTTTTTACTGAGCTTTTGTCACATCTAAATAATAACATATATCTTTCCCAATTCAGCCCCATTAACAAGTCCGCAGACATTCAACAGCTCTTTTTCTGGTTTTTCATCTCATTTAGAACACTGTCCAGAATATCCATTGCCTTCTCGGCAGCATCCTCTTCAATTGTGATTGGTGGTAGAAATCTTAACACATTGTCGTAAATTCCGGCCTTCAACAGCAGCAGCCCCTTCTTTGCACATCTCTGAATTATTTCGGGGCACATCTCTTTGTCTGGCTCCTTTGTCTCCCTGTCTCTGACAAATTCTAAAGCAATCATCAGACCCAGACCTCTAACATCTCCGATGAAGTCGTATTTGTCGTAGAACTCACGGCATCTTTTCATAATCGTCTTTCCAACCTTTTCTGCGTTTGGTAGACTCTCTTTTACAATTTCTATGGCTTCAAGTGCAACTGCACATGCAACGGGATTTCCTCCATAAGTTCCGCCAATACCTCCGGGATGTACCGAGTTCATGATCTCCTTTTTGCCTACGACTGCCGCCAGTGGCATACCTGCTGCAATGGATTTCGCGAGTGTCATGATATCGGGAACGACATTGGAGTGTTCAACTGCGAACATCTTTCCTGTTCTCCCGAATCCTGTCTGCACCTCATCTACAATCATAAGCAGTCCGTATTCGTTGCAGAGCTTCCTTAGTTCCTTTAGATAGTCCTTGGGAGGGACAATAAATCCACCCTCTCCTTGTACTGGTTCCACTATTAGTGCTGCAGTCTCTTCGGGAGACACTTCCACATTCAGGAAGTTTCTGATGTAATCAACACATGCAAATCCACAGTCGGGATACTCCAGGTTGAATACACACCTGTAGCAGTATGCGTAGGGAACCCTGAACGTGCCGGGAGCAGATGGATAGAAACCAAACTTATAGGGCTTAATCTTGCTCGTCAACGTCATTGTCAGGAAAGTTCTACCATGAAATGCATTCGAGAATGTGATTATGTTTGGCTTTTTAGCATAATATCTCGCAATTTTCACAGCATTCTCTACAGCCTCTGCCCCGGAGTTTACAAACATGGCCATATCCAGGTCGCCGGGTGTTTCATCTGCCAGCTTCTTTGCTAGCCTAACATAAGGCTCGTAGGGAACCACCATGAAGCATGTATGCGTATATTTTTCAGCCTGCCTCTTGATTGCGTCAATTACTCTTGGGTTGCTGTGTCCAACATTCATTACACCTATCCCGCTGAAAAAGTCGATGTACACGTTTCCATCCACATCTTTTATAAATGATCCATTTGCCTCTTCTATGAATATTGGATAGGCTGTAGAAACGCCCTGTGGAACAAACTCACTCCTTAACTTCAACAACTCTTTGGACTTAGGTCCGGGAACATCAGTTACAATTTTAGGCTCTAAATTCTCCATTATATCACCTCTTCCGGATCTTTACATCCATCCCCTCAGTTTGTAATACTCTTTCAGCATCTTCTCGAAATCCTCCTCTTTGACCGTAACGTCCTTGTCGTAGATTTTGATAGGTGATTTGAAGAAGAGACGTGGCAGCTTATCTTCTCTAATGCCTTCTCTCCTGTTAAACTCTCTAACAAGGTTACAGATCCTCTCTCCTGCTCTTTTCAGCTCCTCAACTTCAACATCTGCACCGGTAACAATGCGATAGAGTTTTGCAATCTCATCCCACAGAATGGGTCCTATCATTGGTAAACAAAGAAATCTGCACATAACAAGAGAATCTACAACGCAATACATGTCCTCCAGATCTTTAACCAGAGCAGCCTCACCTTCTGGGGAGAATCTATCCACAACACCAGCCAGATTTGGTCTATAGGCACACGATCTTATATGACAGGCTCCTCTTGGAGATACGGCGTAGCCTAAGGCTATACCGTATAGTCCTCTGGGATCATAACCAGCCGGTTCTAAACCTTTAACGTGTACGGGCTCAACTGAAACTCTCAAAATCTCGGCAGCCCGTTTTGTACCTTCTGCAAGTGCATCACCAATACCATCTCTGAATGCTATTTTTTTGACCAGCTCAATTATCTTCTCACCATCACCAAATTCGATTTTCTCATCAATCTCATTCCTTTCACTACAGGCCATCAGGAAAGCTACAGCATTACCGGTTGAGATCGTGTCCATACCATATCTGTCGCAGAGTTCAGCAGCCTTGATAATAGATTTCAAATCCTTGTTTTCGCACAGAGAACCTAATGCATACAGGGTTTCATATTCTGGCCCTTCTATCTCTGTGTCTTCGCACTTTGAGATCAATCCACATGCGACTGTGCAGCCATAGCAGGAACTGTGTTTTTTGACGTATTTTAACACAGCTTCAGCATTAATTTCTTCAAAACCATCAAAACTTCCTTTTGTCCAGTATCTAGTGGGTAGCACTCCAGCCTCATTTGTCAGTGCCATTATGCTGGGAGTGCCATATTCTGAGAGGATCTGCAATTTTTCTTTTACAGCGTTTATCAGCCATCTTCTGAATTCTTTGAGTTCTTCCGGATGTGCGACCTCTACTTTTTTATTCCCCTTTACAACAACAGCTTTCAGGTTCTTAGATCCCATTACTGCCCCTGCTCCAGCTCTCCCGAACTGTCTCCCTTTTTTATGAGTAATGCAGGCAAATCTAACCAGATTTTCTCCCGCCTGTCCAATTGAGAAGACTTCCCCTTCGTGATCTTTTTTGAGGATTTCCTCAGTTTCAAAAGCGTCCTTGCCCCAGAGGTGAGAAGCGTCCTTGATCTCGATTTCACCATCATCTATCACCAAATAAACAGGTTTCTTTGCCCTTCCAGTGATATATAGAAAGTCTATACCAGCCTTCTTAAATTCTGGAGCAAGATAGCCTCCACATTGAGATTCACCATATGCAAAGGTCATTGGTGATTTGAAGACGCATGTGAGTCGTGAAGCGCCAGAGAGTACTATTCCGCTTACTGGGCCACCTCCGAAGATTATAATATTCTCTGGTGAAAATGGATCGATTTTTGGAGGTAATTCTTCATAAAGCAACTTTGTGGCAACTCCTTTACCGCCAATATATCTTTTTTCCCATTCTTCAGGGATTTCCGAGATCCTTACCTCCTTCTTTGTTAAGTTTACTCTGGCGAGTTTCATTTTTTGCACCCAATATATCTTCTTCTCACTTGGATTTTTGTTAGCAATATTTAAAGTTTTTCAAATTAAGTTTTAGTAAATTATTGATTCATTAGACAAAAGACAATACCGGGAAGGTGACTGCTCTAGGAGTTTTAACTTTAGTTCTCTTTTTATAGAATCATTTGAGGATTTGATTTTGAATTACAATTACTTTCAAAATAGTGTAGGACTGAGTGTTTCTACTTTCAATTTTCTCTGAACATTATACAGTTTAATCTGAAATTTTAACACATTGTTCAAAATTATTCGAAAAATTTAAATATGATTTTAAACTGCCTTCAAAAATATGGCCAGCCAGAGTATACGGTTTAGCAAGGTTTTGAAGCGCAAGGAAGTGTTAACCCTGGCATTTGGAGCGATGGTTGGATGGGGATGGGTTGTTCTTGCTGGAGAATGGGCGAATACAGCAGGATCAATAGGTGCAATACTTGCGTTTGTTATTGGCGGTCTGATGGTTTGTCTTGTTGGATTAACGTATGCAGAACTTACCTCAGCGATGCCTTTAGCTGGGGGAGAACATAATTTCAGCTACAGGGGTTTAGGACTGAAAGCATCATTCATCTGTACTTGGGCCATAATTCTTGGATATGTCTCTGTCTGTGCTTTTGAAGCTGTAGCATTGCCGACTGTAATTGAGTATATCTTTCCTGCCTATAAATACGGATATCTATGGACAATAGCAGGATGGGATGTGTATGCTACTTGGGTTGCTGTAGGTGTAATTGGATCTGTAGTCATAGCAGCGTTGAACTACTACGGTATCAAACCCTCCACTAGGGTTCAATTAGTATTAACGGTAGTTTTGGCTGTTGTTGGTTTATTGTTCATCCTAGGAAGTCTGGTGAACGGAGAACCATCCAACATGCAACCTTTGATAGCCGATGGGCTGAAGGGAATCCTTCTTGTAGTTATCATGACGCCCTTCATGTTTGTCGGTTTTGATGTCATACCCCAAGCTGCAGAAGAAATTGATTTACCATATAGAACTCTTGGATTGCTGATTGTTCTCTCAGTTATTCTTGCAACTCTCTGGTATATCTTGATAATCTTGGGAGTCTCCTTAGCTCTGGCACCTGACGAACGCTCCTTTGCATCTGTTGCTACGGCGGATGCCATGGCAGCTGTTTATGGTAACAAACTTGCGGCAGATGCATTAATACTCGGTGGTGTTGCTGGAATTTTGACAAGCTGGAATGGGTTTTATATTGGCGCGAGCCGTGTTATTTATGCAATGGGAAGAGCCAGAATGCTTCCCGAATGGCTAGGTAGACTGCATCCCAAGCATCGAACACCTAGCAATGCAATCATCTTAATTGGTATACTTTCCGCTTTAGCTCCATTCTTTGGGCGGAAGATGCTCGTCTGGCTTGTAGATGCTGGAGGGTTCAGCATAGTAATTGCCTACTTTATGGTAGCTCTTTCTTTCCTCGTATTACGTTTCAGGGAGCCAGATATGAAGAGACCGTACAAGGTAAAGTATGGCAAGGCCGTTGGAGTCATAGCCTGCCTTTTGAGTTTTGGTTTCATACTGCTTTACCTACCGGGAGCTCCATCTGCACTCGTGTGGCCCTATGAGTGGGTAATAATCGTTGGGTGGGCAATTCTTGGGGTTATATTCTACTTATGGTCTGCCCGTGCTTATGGTGGCGAAGCGGAGAAGATTATGTATGAAGAGGTATATTTAAGGGAAAACTAAGCTCGGTGAAATTAAATTTCTTTTATTTTAGATATGCTTTCAACTGTATGCTGGAGGATGTCTACTGCAATTGAAACTTTGCTGTTTGGTCAGTGCATGGCTTTTCTATGACCACCAATTCGATAAAATTTGGGCCAGAACTGTCTTCTTCTAGATCTCTGCTCCAGTGGAGGTAAATGGTAGAAACGCGTATACATGATGTATATGTGTAGGTATCGTAGAGAATCCTCAATGTGGGATTATGTGTCCATACCATATGTATGTCGTATAAAATTATATAGATAAAAAATATATATCTGCCGTAAACTCCATTTAATCCATGAAAAGCAAGCTGTTAGTCGGGTTAGCAATAGTGACACTAGCGGTTGCACTTACAGGATGTATGCAACCTGAAAAAACAGTGTCTCCTGCATCCGAACAGTCACCGGCACCTACCCAAACAACCACAAAGACATCAGTTAAGAGAATAACACTGATAGGCAGTGGCGCAACCTTCCCGCAACCCCAGGTGGAGAAGTGGATTACAGTTTACACGAAAATAAATCCAAATGTAATGATTGAATACACTGGCAAAGGAAGCGGTGGAGGGCAGAACGATTTCAAGCAAGGTCTTGTGGATTTTGCTTGCAGTGATCCACCTCTGAAAGAGAGTTTATGGAATGATCTCAAGAAGAAGGGACAGCCCTTGCAGTTTCCAATCATAGTTGGAGCTGTTGTTGTGGTTTACAATGTCCCTGGTGTTGAAAAGTTGAAGCTCAGCAACGATGTTCTGGCAGATATATTTCTAGGTAAGATAGAGTACTGGGATGATGCAAGAATAAAAGAGCTGAATCCTGACGTAAACTTGCCTCATGAGAGGATTATTGTAGTCCACAGGAGTGATAGCAGCGGTACTACAAAGATATTCACTACATACCTCAGCCTTGTAAGCGATGAATGGAATGACAAGGTTGGTGCTGGAAAAGTCGTTGATTGGCCAGTTGACAAGCAGGGGAGAGGTGTAGGTGGAAAGGGAAATCAGGGTGTGGTCACAGCTATAAAGAATAATCCGTATTCTATTGGCTATACGGAATTGGCATATGTTTTGAAAGAGAACTTGAAGATGGCTGCTTTGCAGAATAAGGCTGGAAACTACGTCACAGCATCACCTGAAACAATCAAATCTGCAATTTCAAGGGTTAGCATGAATATTCCTTCTCCATATGAGGGTTACAAGGAGGACATGAAATCTCTGCTCAACGCAGATGGAGAAAACTCGTATCCAATAGTGGCTGTGAGTCACATGGTTGTATGGGAGGATTATCCAGACGAGGGCAAAGAAAAAGCGATTAGAGAGTTTGTTAGGTGGATTCTTACAGAAGGTCAGAAGGATCAGTACGTAGTGGCTGGCTACGTTGGACTGCCAGGAGATGTCGCAGAAAAGATGCTGAAAGAAGTCGGCTGGGTCTGATATGAGGGACACTCTTAAAATTTTTCTTTTACCTTTTTCAGGACTTGTTTTTGGCATATTCGTTCTAATGCTTTTGGTTTACTTTATAAATTCCATGGAAATCTTTCAGAAGGATGGACTAGCAATTTACACAACAAATCAGTGGATTGCAGCTGAGGACGATCCGCAGAAGGAGTCATACGGGGTGCTTGCGGCAATATATGGTAGCATGTACACATCTATTCTTGCGGTTTTAATAGCACTACCACTCTCAATATGTTTTGCTATCTTCGTAATAGACTATGCTCCAGGGAAGCTTAGGGAGTGGCTGGTTATCGCAACTGATGTCATGGCAGGCCTCCCAACGATCATCTATGGATTGTGGGGTGCTTTCGTTCTTGTCCCCCTTCTCAAGGATTATGTGATGAAACCACTCTACAACCACCTCTCGTTTATTCCTCTTTTCTCTTTTGAACCCTCAACCGGCTATAGTTTTCTGTCAGCTGGAGTTTTGCTGGGAATAATGGTGACACCCTTTGCATCCGCCATAATAAGGGAAGCGTACAGAATGGTACCGTTCACGTATAGAGAGTGTGTTTATGCTCTTGGTGCGACGAGGTATGAGGCAACAAAAGTCCTGATAGGCTATATAAAACCTGCAATCGTAGCTGGTACAATTCTGGCCTTTGGGAGAGCAATTGGTGAAACTGTGGCAGTCAGTCTAGTGGTGGGCAATACTTTCAACATTCACCCAAGCCTGTTCGCTCCGGGATATACCATATCATCGCTGATAGCAAATCAGTTTGGCAATGCGTTCATATATCGCTATATGGTCAGTGCACTGTTTGCTGCAGGACTTTCACTGTTCTTTATAGGCCTGGCAGTTAATCTTCTCGGCATATATATACTCAGGAGGTACAGGTATGCTGGGTAGGGTTTTGAAGGAGAAACTGTTTCTTGCTGCCGTATTTATCCTCGCCTTTTTGACTGTGCTCCCACTCTTCCACATAGTATTCAGTATAACTGCCAGAGGGCTGCCGGTGCTGTATAAGGGAGGTGTAGAATTTCTTACCGGTACGCTACCTCCACCGGGTGATGGACTGGGAGGCATAGCGCCTGCAATAATAGGTACGTTCGTTCTTGTGTTTTTGACGTCCATTGTGGGGCTGCCTGTAGCCCTGCTAACAGGTATTTATGCTGCCGAATATCCGAATAGTCTGATTGGAAGGGCTGTCAAGGTTTTACTGCAGATAATGGTGGAGTTTCCAACCATACTCGTTGGTTTGTTTATCATGCAGGTTCTTGTGATACCTATGGGCAGTTACTCTGCTCTGGCTGGAGCCTTCGCTCTCGCAATCATCATGATGCCGTATGTTGCCGTCTACACTGAAGAAGCTTTACGAGAGATACCATTTACATACAGAGAAGCAGCATTCAGTTTGGGGCTGTCGAGGTTTAAAGTAGTCTTCATGGTGCTTGTTAGAATAGCGAAGAAAGGAATTCTCACTGGCGTACTGATTGGGATGGCAAAGGTTGCGGGAGAAACCGCTCCACTGCTCTTCACTGCTGGTGGTGCAAACAGAGTTTATTTTGCCGGTATAGATAAGCCGGTTGGTGCTATACCACTTCTAATCTATAATCTTGTCCAGCAGCCATATGAAAACTATCATGAAATCGCCTGGGGAGCTGCTTTCATTTTAATGCTTGTTTTCCTTGCGATATTCATTCCGATACGACTGAGTCTCAAAGAGGTGAAATTATGAGCGCCATCGAAACCATTGATCTGAACATTTACTATGGTAGTAACCATGTAATAAAGAATTTTAATCTGGAAATTCCAGAGAATGTGGTTTTTGCCATAATGGGTCCAAGTGGTTGTGGAAAATCGACACTGCTCAGATCATTTAATAGATTGCTCGAGTTGAATGAAAATGCCAGGGTTGAGGGGGACATACGGCTTTATGGGGAGAGCATTTACAAAATGAATCCAATAGAGGTCAGGAAGCGGATAGGGATGGTTTTCCAGATGCCAAACCCTTTTCCACACATGAGCATTTACGACAACGTTGCCTTGGGGGTTAAAATGAACAAACTTGTAGAAAGCAGGGAGGAGCTTGACGAAAGGGTTGAATGGGCTCTGAAAAAGGCAGCATTGTGGGATGAGGTTAAGGACAGGCTTGATGAGAATCCATCGGCTCTGAGTGGAGGGCAACAGCAGAGACTCGTTATTGCTAGAGCTTTAGCGATGAAACCAAAAGTGTTGCTTATGGACGAGCCAACAGCCAACCTAGACCCATTAGCCACCGAGAAAATCGAGGATCTAATTTATGAGTTAAAGAGGGAGTATACAATAGTTATTGTAACTCATTCTCCGGCTCAGGCGGCCAGAGTTTCTGATTATGTTGCATTCCTTTATCTGGGGAGGCTGATAGAAGTTGGAAAGACTGAGGATATGTTTGAGAGGCCTGAGGAAGAACTAACCGAGAATTACCTTACAGGAAGAATTGGATGATAGGTCTTATCAGTATAGGATATACGTTTTATGTTGGATCAAAAGCGCCTGTAATCCAGTAGAATTATTCTTTTTCCTATTCCATGAAAGTTAATCTATTTTCGGGGCTGGTGGGAAGTTTTTTATTATTTTGTGTATGGGCAACTATCTGAGATCAACTATATAGATAATTGAGAAAATTTAGAAAGCTGTAGTGGCTGTACAAGTAATTATCACTATACTAAATATACCTATATCTATTTTATTTCGAAAAAAATTATATGTAGGTGAATTTTTCCAATAAACCATGAGTGACGGGCAGAATAGAAAGACCAGGTTATCGAGAAGACACTTCTTAATAGCTACTGGAGGTGCTATACTTGCTGGTATTGGTGGGGGCATGCTTTTAACCAGAAATTCATGGCAGGCATCGAATACACAGCAAGTTAAATTGAAGATCCTCGGACGATCGGCGTATCATGAAGAGATAAATAACAAATTAATGGATCTTTTCAGGCAAAGGTATCCAAACGTTAAGTTCGATTATCTACCCAAGGGTTACATAGATGAATACCAGCTTTTTGTGCTATCGATGAGGAACAGATCAACCGAGTATGATGCTATGTACCTTGATGAACCGTGGATCGCCTTGGCTATAGATAATGGATGGTTGGAACCTATAGATGGAGCAGACCTGTCTGGTTACCCCAAATACTTGGCTAGCTGGGGTAAAAGAGGCAGTAGGGTCTACGCATTACCTCTTACTGGAAACGCAAACTTTCTGTTCTATAGAAAGGACATTCTTGACGCAGTTGGTGTGGGAAGACCTGAGACCTGGGATGATGTCTTAAAAGCTGCGAAGAGAATTAAAGAAAAGTATACGGATGCTGGAGTTAAGATATATGGTTTCAGTGCCAATATGAGAAAGGGTGTGGCAATTGCGCAGGATGTATTTCCGGGTTTCCTGTATCCTTTCGGAGGTAAGTATTTTGCCAGTGATGGAAAAACTCCTGCACTTAACAGCCCGGAAGCTGTAGAGGCACTTGAATTCATGAAGGAACTTCTCAAGTATTCTCATCCAAGGACAACCGAGTGGACAAACTTAACCGAATACTCCGAAGCGATTAGACGTGGAGAAGTAGCCATGGGTCTTGTCTGGAATGGGTGGATAAAGGACGTTGACGTTCCTGAGAAGTCCCAGGTTGTTGGTAAAATTCATGTGATGTCCTATCCTAGGCAGAAGATTGACTTTGGTGCTCAGTCCGGTGTATGGTTCTACACGGTATCAACATTCTCCCAAAATAAGAAACTTGCAGAAAACTTCGTTAAGTTTGCAACATCGCTCGAAGCACAGAAGACTGCTCACTTGGAGGCAGGTTTACCACCCACAAGGCTCAAAGTTTTCAAGGATCCCGAGGTAAAGAGTAGAAACAGGCTTGCTGAGGAATACTATGAGATTGTAAGTGTCGTTAGGCCGGTGAGAACTAGTCCGAGATGGATGGGCATGGCTGAATCAGTAGGTACATATCTATATCTCGGTCTGACGGGACAAATTAGCTCAGAGGAGGCTATAAGAAAAGCTCACGGGGAAATGGTTAAGGTCGCGTAGCCATGAGGAGAGGCATTACCAACAGGTACCAGCTGCTGTTTCTATCGCCTGGCCTTATAGCTCTTTTATTATTTATATTTGCTCTAGTCTATACCGGGTACATATCCTTATACGCATACAGGCTTGGGGCTGGAAGCCTAAAGTGGGTGGGATTAGAAAATTATCTGAGGCTATTTGGAGATGAGATCTTCAGAACAGCAGTTGTAAACACCATGGTATTTGTCATCGCTGCTGCGCTACTTGAAATATGCTACGGGATTTTACTGGCTTTGGCACTGTACTGGAGCAATCTGAGGAAAGTTTTCACTCCACTGCTGGTAATACCCATGTTACTTCCGGGGGTTAACTTGGTTGTACTCTGGCGTTTCCTTCTCCATCCAGACCTTGGTTTGCTAAACATCTTCCTGACCACGCTTGGTTTTCCACCTTTAGATCCACTGAATGACCCTGACCTGGCGTTGTGGACGGTAATAGTGATGGATGTCTGGCAGCTTTCACCGCTTGTAATGTTGATTGTTCTTGCTGCACTTTCATCAATACCGCGCGAGATAACAATAGCTGCCAGGGTTGATGGTGCAGGGAAGCGCGATTTGGTCAGATACATAATGCTCCCGATGATCAAAAACGTAATTCTGGCTGTACTGCTCATTAGATTGATTGATGCATTCAGAATATTTGAGAAAGTGTACCTTCTAACAAAAGGAGGACCAGGAGTCTCTACCGAAACCATACAGCTTCAAATATATACCAGAGGCGTGTTTCCACTCGAGGTTGGATTCGGGGCTGCCATGTCTGTAATACTTGTCATATTGTCCATGGTGGTTATAATACCCTATGTACTCTTTGTGGTGAGATCATGGCGTCGCTGACAGATATTGTACTGGTTCTGGCAACTCTTACAGTCATTGTTCCGCTTTCAAGCTTGGCTATGGCAAGCTTTTTGGGACACGGGGAATATATAATTCCACCAAAAACAATTACTCTTGAGAATTACATAGAATTAATGGATGAAGGTTTTTATATAAATATTGCAAATACATTTATTACGATATCTATATCTGTATTGATAGCTCTTCTCTTAGCAACTCCTACCTCATATGCGATTGCCAAATCAGAATTTACTCAGTCTCTCTGGGCAGCGGTGGTGGTTATGCTCTTGGTAGCAAAATCAATTCCTCCAGCATCGCTTCTTATACCTCTATACCAATGGCTTTGGAGTATTGGATTGACTAACAGCTATCTTGGCTTAGCCCTTGCATACCAGGCCTACATACTGCCTTTCACCATCTGGGTTCTCACAGCATTTTTCCTAGATATTCCGTCGGAATTGGATCTGGCAGCGAGAATCGATGGAGCCGGACCAGTAGATAGATTTATTAGAATAGCGCTCCCGTTAGCAATACCGGGAATAATATCTGCTATAATTCTTGACTATTTGGTGCTATGGAATGAGTATATGTATGCATCAGTTCTAATCTCTGATAGCAGCCTGTATACTGCATCAGTGATTATCGGGCATATGATAAGCAGTGAATATGGTTTAGAATGGGGAATTCTTGCTGCGGCGAATATACTTACCATAATCCCAATGCTGTTTTTCATCGGGACAGTCCAGAAGAATATCTCAAAGGCATTTACAGGAGGTATCAAGAGGTAGATTTAGATTTTTTTGATTTGGGAATTGGTTCTGGGCTAAGTAGTAGACTCAAAAATATTCAAGTGTCTTCAATTTTTAACACATTTACAAGTTTCCCATCCTCGTCGTAAACGTACAGTATTTTGGCCCCGAAGTTGATCTTCTGACCAATATCTAACTGTTTTTGAGAAATGGCTTTAATCTGTTGTTCACCATTCACGTCTATAAACACTACCCACTTACCACCTCTGTATTCCATATCTGCTATTCTACCCTTTAATGGACCCTCTCCAAGTGTAACATGTTCGGGTCTGAAACCTATTAGTACTCTGCTTCGGTTTGCGCTATTATTTTCTATCTTTTCTATCTTTAATTTGGTATTGCCTATCTTTACCTCTCCACTGTTCACAACTGTTTCTATTAAGTTCATGTTTCCCAAGAAGTTTGCAACAAACGTTGTTCTGGGACTGTCGTATATCTCGTTGGGTGAACCGATTTGTTCTATAACACCTTTCTTAAGTATGGCGATTCTATCTGCCAGAGACATGGCTTCCTCTTGGTCATGTGTGGCCATTATGGTTGTTATTCCCAGCTGTTTAATCAGCCTTCTAATTTCTGTGCGCACGGTGGTCCTTAAGTAGGGGTCAAGGTTGCTGAATGGTTCGTCCATTAGTAAGACCTTGGGCTCCTTCACTAACGCACGAGCTATTGCCACTCTCTGCTGCTGTCCACCAGATAGCTGAGCTGGTTTTCGGTCTAGGAGATGATCTATTCTAAGCATCTCAGCAACGTGTTTGACCCTGCTGCTTATCTCATCCTTTGAGAGTTTGCGCATTCTTAGTGGGAATGCTATATTGTCGTAAACTGTCATGTGGGGATATAATGCATAATTCTGGAATACGTACCCCACATCTCTCTTCTCGGGTGGTAGGTAGAGATTGCTGGAGTCGTCCACGATCTCATCACCAATTTTCACTACACCTTTATCGGGTCTGATCACACCAGCCACTATGTTGAGTATTGTTGTTTTTCCTTCACCGCTGGATCCGAGAAACACGAAAAATTCGCCAGCTTCTATCGATAACTCCACATGATTTAGGACATTGGTCAATCCAAAGGATTTGCTAACTCCTTCAAGTGTAACTCTTTTCATTGCATCCCCCTCATTGCAGATCAACAGTAAAATTAATATGTTTTACCTAAATAAAATATATGTAATATACTCAGTGTATATTCTACAAACGTCTACAGAACAACTTAAGATTAAGTATTATATTTTTGGCCATCTTTACTGTAGAACCTTTGGAATCAAGCTAGTCTGGTACAGCGAGATTTATCGATATTTCAGCAATATCAGCCGAATAAGCAGCAATTCGCGTAATACTGTCAAGGATAGATTTCATAAGTAGCGCGTCCTCTACCTTTTGGTTCATTATTTGCCCATAGAGCTTCTCTTCTATTTTGCGTATTTTATTGAACTCTTCGAGTACAGTTTCGGCTAGTTCAACATCTTTCCGGAAGAATGAAACACTCGACGACTTGAGCATTTCCAGCGTTGGTTCAGCAATTTCACAGAATTCCGGTATACTTCTTTCGAGTTGAAGTAGGCACCGGGACATATTTGTAGCGTGATCGGCTATTCTCTCAAATCGTCTCGTGAAACTCCAGTAACCGAGAACTTCCCTATGTGTAATCGTAATTGTATGGGAGATATCTGGATGTCTTACTGAGTTTAGCTTTCTCAGAACAAGAAAGTGGAGTTTATCGATCTCCTTCTCTCTCATAATTATCGAGTTGCAGAGATATTCATTGTAGTCTTTCAGTGCCAGACAAAAGTCTGATAACATGGTAGTACATGTGTTGCTTATTCTTTCTAGGATATTTTTTGTCTTGAACCTGTTTTCATCCAGAAACACTTCTACGTATACTTCTTTTCCAGTATCTTCCAGTATTTCGGTACCCACCAGAATATCGGATGCAATGTCTACAGCCCTTCTGTGCTCTTTATTGTAGATTTTCACTCTGAGGGAATCATATCCTGCGAGGTAGTAGGATATTATTCTCCTGGCAAGCGCATCCATATTGAGATCTTCGGTATCAATGGCGGCTTCCTTTTTCACTCTTCCAGCAATTTGAGGCATAATGTTGAGAGATTGCTTGCCAATTTGCATTACGATTGCATCTCCCGCCCTCAGACCATTCTCCTCGACCCATCTTTTCGGCAACGTTACAATGTAACTGTTCCCACCGCTGAAGTATATCTTTCTCGTTTCTATCTCCATATCGGAATCATCAATACTTTGGATTATATATCTTATCTAATTAAAATATATAGCTAATAAGTAGTATGTAGTAATCTATACCCCTATAGATAATGTAGAGTTTAGCTATTTCCTCAACTGGCTGTTAAGAAATTATAATAGATCAGGATTATGATTACAATACCATTCTAAATGACGAATTATTCTTAAATTATGTAATTTACCTTCGGTCTTACAGATCTAACTCTAAGAAAGTCCAAGCTTGCCCTAATTTCCTCTTTTGATCCGTTTTTGACTTCGAGGACCACGTTTCTAGATTTTAATAGATTGCGTAGGTTGGTGTAATCTATTAGGCCACTGAAAAGTGGTAAATGTTCATCCCATGGGTTACCGTGTAGACCGTGATTGTTGTGGACATGCAGGTGCACAATGTAGTCACCAAGTATCTTGAAGTAATCCTCGATTTGTATCCCGTGTATAAACGAGGATATGAACGCATGTCCTACATCGATGTTTATTCCTAGGTTATCTTTTGACACTTTTTCGGCGATGTAGAGAAGCTCTTCTGGCGTCTCCCCCACTCTTTTAATTCCCTTTTCACTAGTAAACACGTTCTCGATGACCACATTAATTCCATATTTATCTGCAGTGTCACAAATAACTTTCAAATTCTCTATGACGTTTGACAGAGCCTTGCCGTTCAGTGCATCTCCGCCGTGAACCACAACACACTCCGCGTCAATTCTGTTGCAAATCTCAAGCACTTTCTCCATTAGTTTCGTGTTTCTTTCGTTTATTTCGGCAAAATTTATTCTAAGATGCTCCACGGGTGAGTTTTGGTACGGTGCATGGACTGTGTATTTTACGTCGTGGATCTCTTTCACTTCTCTGGCCGTTTCAGTCAGTCTCTCTTCGGAGGCTAAAAAATCTTGTTCAGCAAGAGATATTTCTATTAAATCGACATCTTTTGCGCTAATCGCTCCACTACTACAAAACTCCTTCACAGCTGCTGAGTTTATACCGATTTCCATATTGTTTTACTCCCTTAAGAAATATATATTATTTTTCTAAGTAAAAATAGAATTGCTCTATATCATAATGTAATATACCAATTAACAGTATAAACACTTTCAATCTACATTCTTTGTGCACCATACAGCATCAATATCCGTCAGTAGAATAAGTACGACTCGGTTTACTTTCTATGTAAATGCGAGATAATAACTCCTGAACCTGGGTTCTCGATTATTTCTGCAGTGATTTAGAGTTTCATCGAAAGCAGACATTAATTTTTCACTTAAGTTATTATTGGAGGCGGACACATTTTCTTTGCAATACGTTAGGTTTGAGAAATATCTCACATCTCCGAAAGATTTTAAAAAACAGAGGGAATTATCACCACTGTAATGGATGAACTCGAGAAAATAAGACAAAAAAAGCTGAAAGAATTAATGTCAAAAATGACTGGAGGAGGTAAGAAGGTGACGTCCAAACCAATTAAGGCTAATGAGGACAATTTCGAGGAAATTATTAAGGGGAACGAGAATGTTGTGGTAGACTTCTGGGCTGAATGGTGCGGTCCATGCAGGATGATCGCTCCGATCATAGATGAGCTTGCAGAAGAGTATGCTGGAAAGGTTGTCTTTGTAAAGGTAAACACCGATGAAAATCAGATACTGGCTGCAACGTACGGAATTTCAGCCATTCCAACGCTCATATTCTTCAAGAATGGCAAGCCCATTGATCAGCTCATTGGAGCATTGCCAAAGACCGAGTTGAAGAGATGGATTGAAAAGAACCTCTAACGGTGTTTTGACTAAACCATAATGCTTTACGCTTACCAATTTTGTTTTTGTTTTTAGCCCTAAAAATGGTAAGTTGTGTGGGGATAGTCACCCAAAGATTAGTCTCAGGTAGCCTATAAAGGGTATTCTGAATTTGGCTACGCCAACTATCCACTCTTTTTTGACAGGACTGGACAACCTGGGTTGATCCGGGATGTGGTTGTAGTCTCCTTTCGTTATGTATCCTGCATGCGGTGCTGGTTCACCGTTTGGCATTGGCTCTCCCTTCTCAACCCAGTACATGGCTCTGTGTATGATTGGTGTTCTGCTTTTGTCGCCGTTTGGGTAGTAGACGATCACATCTCCGTAATCTCCAAAGCTCTTGTATCCAATCTTTTTACCTTCTTCCCACGTGATTATTTTCGTCCTGTCAGGGCTAACAAGGAAAACCACGTCTCCTCTATGCATGTGAGGTTCCATGCTCCCTGATTCGACAGCGACCATGAATGGCCATGTGCCAGTCAGCACTATACCAATACCAATAATAACCGCAACAGTAATTAGTGTGGTAACTACATCCTTTATGAGTTCGGTAACTGTGGCTTTGGTATCCATCAAACGTGGAGGCTGAAAAATGGTAATTAAAGATATCGACTCCAAGCTAATTATAACGAAGTTTGCAATGCATGGCTACAATGTACACCCCACAGCCGTTGAAATTTTGAGGAAGGAGGCAGCGAGAGCTGGCAAATTTAGTCTCGATTATGTTATCTCTCAAATATGTAAGACTGCGAATGGAAGCTTCATTATTACTCCTGACGATGTTTTACCGGTTTTAAAAACAATTGCTGAGGAGAAAAAGGAAAGGAAGGCTGAACTAAAGCCAGAACCGGTAATGAAACCAAAACCTGAGCTGGAGAGACGGGATGTAAATGTTCTGAAGGATATAACAGGATATTCCGGCTGTGAAGGTGGTGTAGATGATTTCATTGCGTATTTTAACTCCAGATTTGAAAAGCTATCCAAGATTTTGAAAGCGAGAATAAACCCATTGCCGATTTCATCGATAGGGAGGGTAAAATCGGAGCGGGTTGAAGTTATAGGAATGGTCAACTCTGTCAGGGAATCTTCAAGCGGGAACGTTATTGTTGAGCTGGAGGATAAAACTGATCGAATTAGGGTTATCGCTTCTGGAAAGCTCAAGGAAGTGGCGATGGAACTTCTCGGCGATGAAGTGATTGGTGTTGTGGGAACGCTAAAAGGAAGGACAATAATTGCGGATAGAATTATCTTCCCGGATGTACCTATAAACGGGAGAAAAATCAAAAAGGACTTCAGCATCGCTTTTATTTCGGATACGCACTTCGGAAGTAATACATTCATCAAGGATGAGTGGGAGACGTTTGTAAAGTGGCTGAACGGCGAGGTAGGAAATGAAAAAATGATAGAGCTTGCTGAGAACGTGAAGTATCTGGTTCTGGCAGGAGATGTTGTGGATGGAGTGGGAGTTTATCCCGATCAGGAAAAGGAGCTCACAATTATGGATATTTATGAACAGTATGAGGAAGCAGCAGCTCAACTAGACAGAATTCCAAAGCACATCAAAATAATTCTATCTCCGGGGAACCACGATGCTGTAAGGCAGGCTGAGCCACAACCAGCACTGCCAAAGGAATATGCTAGTCTATTCTCAAACAACGTAATACATGTTGGAAATCCAGCAATGGTCGATATAGGGGGTGTGAAGGTATTGATGTATCATGGAAGGAGCCTTGACGATATAATGACCAAGATCCCACGCCTTGACTATTCAAGGCCGCATGAAGCTATGGAAGAGCTGCTCAGAAGAAGACATCTCGCTCCGATGTATGGTGGAAGATCTCCAATCGCTCCTGAGAGAGATGACTATCTTGTAATCGACGATGTGCCCGATATACTACACTGCGGTCACGTGCACACATATGGAACTTCTTTCTACAGGGGCGTCTTTGTCGTAAACTCGAGCTGCTGGCAGAGTCAGACGGAGTTTCAGAAGAAGGTGAACCTGAACCCAATGCCCGGAATTGTTGCAGTGTATACTCCTGGCGGAGATGTACACAAATTGAGGTTCTATGGAGGAGCATAGTAACGTAAGAATTATTACTTTTTTCTGGCAAAATAATCTGCATGATCTACAAGGGTGTGGAAATCGTTTCTTTTCATGGAGATATAACAAAGCTTGAAGTTGATGCAATCGTCAATGCCGCAAACACGAGACTTGTTATGGGTGGCGGTGTTGCTGGAGCAATAAAGAGGGCTGGAGGAAAGGAGATAGAAGAGGAAGCGGTGGCAAAGGGACCAATCAGGATTGGAGAAGCTGTTGAAACAACGGCCGGCAGGCTGAAGGCAAAATATGTGATTCACTCTCCAACAATGGGTATGGACTTTAAAACGGATGAAAACAAAATCAGGCTTGCAGTGAGAGCAGCATTGAAGAAAGCTGAAGAGCTGGGAATTGAGAGTATAGCATTTCCAGCTTTTGGAACGGGAGTTGGAGGTTTTTCTAAGGAGAAAGCGGCTAAGATAATGGTTGAAGAAATCAAAAAACACATTGATACTGGAACAAAACTGAAAAAGATAGTGCTTGCAGATATAAACGAGGACCAGGTTAGGTTTTTTGAAAGGGAAATAGCGAAGCTGGAGTGAGTTTGTTTTTTATTATTCACAAAATACTTAAATAATTGCAGTGTAGCTTTTGCTTCGCTGGATGATATATTATTCTGGCCTATGTAATTTCTCAATGATTTATCATATACTAAATGATTAATAATCTTAAGAAAATAATAAATAGGATTGTGCCAATAATTAAACTTTGATGTTGACTGCTGAGACAAATGTCGAATTCAAGCCGGTGTTTATAAAAGATAAGGCAGGTGACATGGTCCTTATTCGCCAGTATGATCACTCCAAGGATAGGGATAAACTCGTGGGGATGTATGTTACATTCAGTCCTGAAAACAGATGTCTCGGCTTACCTCCAACAACGAGGCAGGCTATAGAGACTTGGGTGGATTATCTGGGAACAAACGGTTTTGCTATTGTAGCGGAATGTGATGGTAAGATAGTTGGTCATCTGGCTATACTCCCAACTGAGGATGGTAAAAAGGTCGATCTATCTGTTTTCGTTCATCAGGATTATCAGAACAGAGGGATTGGTCAGCACATGATCGGGCTGATAATAGATTACTGCAGAAAGAAGGGATATGAGGGGATAATGCTTGTTACTGGTAGAACAAACACTAGGGCAATACACGTTTACAAGAAAATGGGGTTCAAGGTCGTGGATCCGAGTTATGAATATGATATGTACTTGCCTTTGAAATAAACAAAAGCAAAAAATTTTTCATCCTAGACTATTAAAAGACTACAAGGATGAATGTTACTTGTCTTCATTTGAAATCAAGGTTGTTGATAGCTGTTGCTGCTTTGGTTGGAGTGATTTCAGGCATAGCTGCGTTCATCTTCTACCTTCTCATGGATCTTTGTACCAAGCTCTTTCTCTGGGGGCTTGGTGGCTACAATCCTCCTTCTGCAGGAGGAGAGCTTGAAATAATTTCTTTTGACTATCAATTTGGTACGCTACCGATTTATTTGATTCCAGCAATCGGCGGTCTGCTGAGTGGTCTTATTGTTTATACATTTGCTCCCGAGGCAGAGGGGCATGGAACAGATGCTGTAATCAGATCCTTCCATAAACTGAGAGGTTTCATAAGAGGGAGAGTTCCAATAGTAAAGGGTTTGGCTTCAGCCATTACAATTGGGAGCGGGGGTAGTGCCGGAAGGGAAGGACCCATTGTGCAGATGGGTGCAGGTATTGGATCCTATATTGCCTCCAAGCTTGGATTCTCTGATAGAGACAGAAGAATTCTTCTAATTTGTGGAACTGCTGGTGGAATTGGGGCAATATTCCATTCACCTCTCGGTGGTGCTATCTTCGGGATTGAGATTCTTTACAGAAGAGATTATGAAGTCGAAGCACTCGTTCCAGCATTTACGTCGTCTGTCGTAGCATATGCAGTTTTCGAGATGATCATGGGATACATCAAAAACGTTCCTTTTGGCGCCCAGCATGTTTTTATCACACCTTCTGTAGCAATCCACTCCCCCCTCGAGATGGTAATCTACTTTATACTGGGCATTATTGCCGGGCTCGTTGGGTTGTTGTATATTAGGTGCTTTTACACAGTTCACGATTTCTTTAAGTCTTTGAAAATCTCTCCATACATCAAACCGGCGATAGGTGGCCTTATTACGGGATTAATTGGATATCTCTTTCTTGTATTTCTTGATGAGGGACATCCGTTCGTTCTTGGAATGGGTTATGGATACGTACAGATGGCTATGGAAGGCAAACTGGCATTATATGTCATAATCCTGATAATTCTTGGAAAGATTATTGCAACCTCCTTCACAATTGGGTCTGGAGGTAGTGGTGGAGTCTTTGCCCCTTCCATTGTCATAGGAAGTATGGTTGGCGGGGCGGTGGGTATATTCTTCCATCAGCTGTTTCCCAACATAGTCACTCAGCCCGAAGCATACGTGCTTGTTGGTATGGGCGCATTCGTTGCGGGTGTGGCAAAAACACCAATGGCCGCAATTATTATGGTTCTGGAGATGACAGGGGGATACAATCTACTTCCTGCTCTGATGCTTGCGTCGGTGGTCTCTTATAAGGTTACATGGGATCGCTCGATTTACATCGAGCAAGTTCCAACACGTATTGAAAGTCCGGCTCATCGTGCTGAAATGCTTGTGGATGTGCTGGAAAACGTAACTGTTAGAGAAGCAATGCTGCCAGTCGAAAAGGTTGTTACAGTTTCGCCCGAAAACACAATTCTTGAGGTTATGCAAATGATTGAGAGAACAGGACACATGGGGTATCCGGTTATCGAAGATGGCAAACTTGTGGGTATAATAGCGTTTGAGGATGTTGAGAAACTTCCTGTAGAGAAAAGAAGTGAAACAAAGGTTAAGGACGTTATGACAACGAATCTTATCGTTACGTATCCTGATGAAAGCCTGGAAGATGCGCTCAAGAAACTGGCCATTAATGATATTGGTAGGTTGCCTGTTGTTGATAGACATGATGGGCGTAAGCTGCTGGGAATGTTAACCAGATCAGATATAATGAAAGCTCATGCAAGGGAGGTTACTAAGCTAGGGAAGTAACCCTATTTTCCCTCTGATTTCGTGAAAACTGTTTGGAATAAAAGTGGATGAAAAAAGAAGTGAACTACCCCTTGCTCCCGCAAGGAGCTTCCTACTTCATCCACCAGCACTTACCCGGTAGCTCTCTCAGCCTTCCGGGCAGAGGTGCCGGATGTCCACAGGCGTAACTTCGGGCCGTCCCAGCCCTAGGTTACCTTTCGGTAGCAAGAGAAAGTTGAGAGAGATTATATAAATAGCTTGCGGGCTTTCATTCCCTCCCTGTCGGGAGGGGGCTTCCCGCCCGCAATAGTTAAAATCATGCCTTACAACCCTATGACAATGGAAGTCTATGTTCTGCGTCTCGGACATCGTCCTGAGAGGGACAAGAGAATCTCTACACACGTTGCGTTAACTGCGAGAGCCTTTGGAGCGAGAGGAATCTATTTTGACACCCACGATGAGTCTGTATTTGAAAGTGTAGAGGATGTTGTGAAGAGATGGGGTGGGAATTTCTTTATTCAGCAGACGGAGTGGAAGAAGCTGTTAAAGAGTTTTGAAGGGTTGAAGGTTCACCTCACAATGTATGGAATCCCGCTTCCGGAAAAGATCGATGAGATAAAGAAGGCCGAAAAAGTGCTCGTTGTTGTTGGTGCTGAAAAAGTTCCACCGGAGGTTTATCATCTATGTGATCTGAACATTGCAATAGGAAATCAACCCCACAGTGAGGTAGCGGCTCTGGCAGTATTTCTTGACAGAGTTTTGGAGGGTAAAGTTTTCAGCATTGATTTTCCAGACGCAAAAATTAAGGTAATTCCCTCTGAAAGAGGAAAGGAAATTGAAACGAGGGAATAATATTTCCAAATTCAATCAAATTTTTTGAGAAAGGTTTATATTCATGGTTGTTAGATACAGGATATGCTGGATCTGGTTTTATTTGGCCTTATTGCAGTAGTGGGGTTGTTCATACTTTCGGGAATCAGGGTTGTAAACGAATATGAGCGAGGAGTAATCTTCAGGCTGGGAAGGCTTGTTGGAGCACGAGGTCCTGGAATATTTTTCGTAGTCCCTGTCCTTGAATCAATGGTTAAGGTTGATTTAAGAACTGTTACCTATGATGTCCCTTCTCAGGAGGTAGTTACTAGGGACAATGTTACGGTTAGGGTTAATGCGGTCGTTTACTATAGGGTTGTGGATCCTGAAAAGGCCGTTACTGAGGTGCTGGATTACCGCTACGCAACTGCACAGATTGCCCAGACAACGCTGAGGAGTGTAATCGGTCAGGCCGAGCTTGATGAGGTTCTCTCTGAGAGAGACAAGCTCAATGTCAAGCTTCAGCAGATAATTGATGAAGCCACAAACCCGTGGGGCATCAAAGTCACTGCCGTAGAGATCAAGGATGTTGAGCTGCCCAAGGACATGCAGAGAGCCATGGCAATGCAGGCTGAAGCCGAGAGAGAAAGAAGAGCAAAGATAATTAGGGCTGAAGCTGAAATGCAGGCTGCAATGAAGCTCAAGGAAGCCTCTGAGGTTCTGATGAAAAGCAAGGGTGCAATGGTGCTCAGAATTCTACAGACGATGCAGGAATCAGCATCCGAGCCTGGAACCGTGATTGTATTTCCGATACCTCTCGAGATTCTTGAATACTTCCAGAACAAACCGAAGGATAAATCTTAGTTTATTCCTCTTTTTTGCAGAGAAAAATCCTTCTCGTGAGACTTCTGTGGACTCTATGCATGAATTTCTTCTCTATTACAAACCGTTCGGAAATAATATCATCAACATCCATGTTTGAGATAATTACCGCTCGCCTGCCCCTCTTGAGAACTCTATGAAACTCGCGAATCGAATCGACGTATAATTCAATCAGCTCTCCATAACTTCTCGAGGATTGAAGGTATGGGAAGTCAGTTACAATAGCATGAATGGTTTCATCTTTAAACGGGAGTTTTCTTGCATCGCCACATATCACGTTGATGGGGAGGTTGAAGTATTTCATGTTTACCGCACACCCTTTTGCTATGTTACTGAAGGCTTCAACCCCTGCAAACTCAATTCCCATCAGCCCTGCCTCAATGAGAACTGTGCCTGTCCCGCACATTGGATCGAGCAGGATCTCTTTTTCATTAACTCCTGTCATGTTGATTAGAGCCCTTGCGAATCTCGGCAGAATAACACCTGGTCTAAAAAACGGCTTTTTATCAGGTCTTCTCAGCAGAAATTGTTTGGTATCAGTAGAATGAAGTAAAAAGCCGATGTAAGCTTTGCTTGAAATATAGACTTTTATTATTCTTTCTGGTTTGGAAACGCTTATTTTTGCACCCCTTCTCCACAGAATCGCACCAAGCTTTCTTTCCAGCTCTGGAGAATTTATTTTTCTGGGACCGATCTTCTTCACTCTCACACAAACTGTTTGCTGTGGAACAGGCATTTTGCTGAAAACGTCTTCGAGTTCATCAATATTGCATGAGGCGTAGAATTCACTGACTTCATGGGTTAAAGCAAGTCTGTGGAATAATTTCTCAGCATCTCTATCAGTTTCGATAACAGTTGTCTGTTCGTCGGAGTCCAGAATTTTTACGGGATGAAAACTTTTTAGAAGATAGTAAACTTCCGCTTTGGCAACTTCCGGATGATCGCCAGTTAAATAGAAAATATACTTCATTTTCTGGAGTTTTTACTTTTTCTTTTTCTTTCCTTTTCTTTCTCTGATTTCATTTATCTTCTGGGCTATTTTAATCATTAACTGGGTTTTACTTCCGGTTTTTGGTACGATTACTCTTCCACCATCTTCCCACCAGCACTTTGGATATTTCTTCTCTTCAGCTTCGCACTCAATACCAAGCTCTTTGCAAGCCTCCACGAGCTCGGCCAGCTTGACATTTGGAACGGAGAACCTTCTGGGAATTTTCCTGCCTTCGGATCTGCTTTTTCTTCTGTCTATATTGAAAGTCCATATAACGCAGTATTTGGTTTCACCTTCTCCTTCTCTCCATCTCATTCCAGATCTCCTCAAGTTTTATATCCATTTTAACAAGCAAAACGAGAATGTGGTAGATTAGATCTGCTGTCTCGTAGATTATCTCTTCTTTTTTTCCATCTTTGGCAGCAAGTATGAGCTCGATACTTTCTTCACCTATTTTTTCGAGTATTGCATTCAGCCCCTTCTCGTGGTAGAGAAGTTTTGATGTATATGATTCTGGCTTGGGGTTATTCTTTCTGTCCATCAGAATCTCATAAACTTCATCGAGGATCATGTTATCACTCATTACTTGGTATTTTTGAACGTTATCTCTACAAGGGGGTGTGGAGCATCTTCAATCACTTCTATATCCTTAATCGATTTAATTCCTTTCTTCTTTACAAGTCTCTCTATACCGAGTTCAATATTTTCTGGAACTTTCAGGATATATGCTTCAAGCTCTTTTACTCCAATTTTCTTTGCAGCCACGACTCTGTGATGTCCATCAATCAAATAGAATCTTCTACCCTTCTGGATAACTACGATAGGTTCTGCAAGTCCTCTGCGAAGCTCGTAAACCCTTCCTCTTAACTCATCTGCGAACACTTTGGTCTGGGTTGGAATTAGGCGATCAACTTCAACAATACCTCTAACAATATTGACTTTAATTCCGTGAACTTTTTCAATTGTCCTTTTAAGCTTTTCAACCTTTTCAGGATCAGCCCTCTCAATCTGGCTTCTTATAACGTCAGCGTTTGTGATTATTCCAACGAGCTTACCGTCCTCATCTACAACAGGGAGTTTAGAATGTCCCGTTCTGAACATTACTCTTGCTGCATCTCTCAAATCCATGTATTCTCTTGCAACGTAAAGTTGTTTGCTCATTATGTCTTTGATTTTTGTTTTAGGGTCTTTTTTTAACAGGTCACGGGATGAAATGTAACCAATCACCCTTTTCTCCTCATCTACAACAGGAAATCCATCGTGACCAGTTTTTTCAATCAGGTCTATAGCCTCATCTACAGTATTCTCGGGAGAAACCGTCACAACGCTACGGGTCATGTAATCGGACACTCTCAATTTTGTCATCTGTTTTTTCATCGAACCACCGGGTATTAAAAGATGGTGGTCTTCTGGCCTCAGCACGTTAGATGGGCTGCAAGAACAACGTTTTTTCCTTTATCTATCATTTCGTTGAAAATTTTCACGGCTTTTTCGGTTATATCCATTATAACCTCAACATTTCTACGTTTAAGTTCGTCTATGACTTCCTTGCTTACTTTCATCACTCCATATTTACCTGTGCCAAATATTACAACGTCGGGATTTTGCTTTAGTATCTCATCTATGTCTTCGAGTTGAACGAGATGCCCCTCTTTTCTCCACCATTTTTCAAGAATTACTTTATCCCTGGATACAATCACGTCCGAAGTATACGTTTTTCCATCAACAACAATCCTACCAAAGCTGTAGTGTTCTACTGGCATTAAATGTGGGTTGTTATTGTACCAATTTAAAACTGTTGGATTGGTTGATTTTGTTATTCTTTTTTTTGAAGTTGGTGATCGAAAGAAAGTATTAAATAGTTGGCTGAACAACCAGATTTGAATGTTTGGATGGGGTGAACTAGCCATAGTCATTGTACTTGCCATAATTTTGCTAGGTCCGGATAAGCTTCCGGAGGTAGCCAGAACGCTTGGCAAAGTTTATGCCGAATATCAGAAGGCAAAGAAACGACTCGAATTGGAAATTCTTTACGGCTACGAGATTCCAAGCAAAGATTTAATTGACCAGGTTACAAAGAAAAGGCTTGATCTCTTTGAGGAAGTAAATTCTGAAATACAGAAAAGTGTGGATCTGGAAAACTATTTAAATAAAGGGGATGTTGGTAAGATAAAGGGAGGAGATGGTAATGTTCTCGATAGGTCCAAATGAGCTGCTTGCTATATTGATAATAGCATTCTTGCTTTTTGGAGCGAGTAAATTGCCAGAGCTTGCAAGGAGTCTTGGCAGAAGCATGGGTGAATTCAAGAAAGCACAGAAAGAAGCAGAGATAGAGCTGAGGGAATTCGAGAAAGAGCTGAGGGAAGGTAAGTACTCGGCGAGTGAGAAGAGGGAGAAGCTAGAAAAAATTGCAAAGGACTTAGGCATCAACCCTGAGGGTAAGAGCGACGAAGAATTGATCGAAGAGATAAATAATGCCATACCAAAGGCTGAAAAAGCTGAACCCTGAGCTATTTCTTCTTTCTACTTTTGAGTAAAGAGGGTAAATGAATAACGTATCTTCCGTCTTCCTGCAGAGCAATTACTATTTCGTCGCGTGAGAGGATTTTCTCAAGATTGATTTCGTACTGTCCAGGTGCCAGTATTTTTACACTTTCAACACCCATCTCTGAGAGCTGATTTTTCACATCTTCTGCCTGCTCTTTTACGCCCCTTTTCTCCTTAGGAACATAAAGGAATTTGTTGTTTCCGCATTCACACCCCTGAAGTATTTGCATATCTCCATCGGGATATTCTCTACCGCATTTTGTACAGCGGTGGGGCATAGGGCTACTCTCCAAGTTTTACAAGGGCAGTTATCAAATCTTCCTGTTTTTGCAACGTTTTAAGTCGGTTTGCAGGTCCTATAACCATGAGCCTTCCCTTCGATTTACCAAATAGTTTTCCGAAGAATGATTTGCCCGCACTGTATGGGTATGTTTCAACCTCAATACCCACGAAGTTCTCGTGATCAATTTCGAGCATGGTAAGTTCAATGAGTTTTGCCTCCTCCTCTGGAGTTAGACCCGATTCAAGGACAACAATCGTTCCAGCCTTAACTTCCTCGAGAATCATTCTTATTTTTTCCATTGATGACATTTTATCGAGCTTATCCTTGGAGATGAGATTGAGCTGTACACCTTCCATATTCCCTCACCCAAACCTTTCTGCTATTGCTTTGTACAGATTATCCATGTTCAATCCCTTGAGTGCTGAAACGGGAACGACAGGGTGCTGTGGGAAAGCAGCCTTTATTCTCGCTGGTGACGCGTTTGGCAGGTCAATCTTGTTTGCCACAATGAGCAGAGGTAGATTTCTCGCCTCAATATTACCTACAATGGTAACGTTGACCTGCGTAAATGGATCCTCTGTCGAATCCATGACAAGCAATACTCCATCAAGATCGTCCAGCCATTTTATAGCCTCAATGACCCCCTCTGTCGCCTCTTTAGCCCTTCTTTTTGCCTCATCCTCACTCATTCCAAATTTGAGGAAGTCGTGAAAATCAATTTTTGTAGCCAGTCCGGGAGTGTCAACAATATCAAGTGTGAGTGTTTTTCCGTCGACTTCAATTCTTACACCTTCTCTAAGCCTAGCTCTCCTCGTTTCGTGTGGAATCTCGCTTGCAGATCCGATGATATCTCCTGTCCAGTCCCTTAAAATGCGGTTTGCAAGAGTAGTTTTACCGGCATTGGGCGGTCCGTATATTCCAATTCTCATTCTATCCTTTTTGAAGAACCATTTAAACAGGAATCCGAATTTTTTTCTAATTTTGGCAATCAGTCCCATGAGTATCCCTCTGTCTCTTTATTCAAACTTGATAATTAAAACTTTTGTACTGGAACAGCCCATCTCGATTTCACACCTTGAGATTTCTAGTGGTGTTGTATAGCTTACAGCAGCCAAACTTCTTTTTTCAGCATAATTCACTCAAGTGTAATTGCGTCTTTTGGACAGACATCAACACATGTTCCACAATCCGTGCAGATATCTGAATCGACGTGGGCAATATCGTTTATTTCGATCGCTCCAACTGGGCATTCATCAACACATGTACCGCAACCATCACATTTTTCCTCATCAATTATTGCTGGCAATTATAACACCTCCGTCATCTATTCGTTATACGGATATAATCTTTTTGCTTTCCATTTTGCTATAAAAACTTGCAGTTTCTTAAAAGTAGTGGTAGTGGCAGTATCTTAGGTAAAATTTATCTGTTCGTAGTTCAACGGGGAGTTATGGCTCGCAGAATGGAAACAAGATCGGCAAGAATTCTCGCATTACTGCTTGCGCTCATCATGCTTGGCAGTGTTCTGGCTTATGCCGTCAAAGGGGGTTCCAAATCACATGAGCGAGATGTGAAATTTGAGATTGGAGATGACTTTCGCAGTTATATGCGTTATCTTCCTGCAGGAGTAAGCCAGGCAGTTTATATGGATTTAAACACAGAAAATACGACTCTGCGCTCATATGTTGTAAATGTAATGGAAAGAAATCTGGATCCCTATTTCTTCCGTTCGAATCTCATCCAATTCACGCATGGAATTGAAAGAATGATGGTTGCAGGGTATCCCGATGGCGTTTTGTATTTTATTGACGTGAACAAGACCAAAGTTTACTTTGCACATGATAAAAAGGAGGACTATATGGGATTCACAATGAAGGTAAAGCAGGGTCTTGCTTTGACGGATGAGATCTCTCCTGTCGTGTATGGTACTTCAGGAACTGTTGCCAGGGCTATAGAAGTTGTAGCTGGTAATGCAAGCAACCAGATGGATGTAGCCGGAAACTATACTGAAAGGTTGCCAGAGGGTAATTACAACTTCGCACTGGTTTTCTTCGGTGATGCTGCAAAGAATCTTATGAAGGGCAATGAAACAGGTTATATTGACTACTACTTTGCTGGTTTTAGGATGAACGGTAGCCTTTATGAGAAAGTCGTTGCCGTGCACTTCACAACAACTGGTGCTTTCGTAAAATCAAACGTAACAGCATACTACAACTACACGAACTATGAAGATGGTTTCAGTGTTGCAGTGATGCAGGACACGAACTTTACGAAGATTCTGGGGGCGCAGCCTGAAATCAGAGTTGTAGAGATTAAACCGGCAGAATGACGTGGGAAGAAATAAGAGAGGAGGCTAACACAACACTGCTTGTTGAAGGT